>Ga0247773_1000315_pt1 | contig 22257 bp, 12 predicted proteins | sample UWRJL092311B6_FD_179934 | JGI IMG/M metagenome (GOLD analysis project Ga0247773, IMG submission 179934) | Plant litter microbial communities from Arlington Agricultural Research Station in Wisconsin, United States - UWRJ-L092-311B-6 | ecosystem: Environmental > Terrestrial > Plant litter >...
TGCGCGACGGCGACGTGCGCGCCGAGGCGGCGCTCAAGGAGACCGGCCGCTACCTGGGCATCGGCCTGGCGGGAATCATCACGGCGCTGAGCCCGGCGCGCGTGGTGCTGAGCGGCGAGATCACCGCCGCCTGGGACGTGATCGGGCCGCTGGTCACCGCCGGCGTGCGCGAGCGCACCATCACCAGCGCCGCCGCCAGCACCCCCATCGTCATCGCCCCCACCGGCGACTCGCCGCGGCTGCGCGGCGCCACGGCGCTGCTGGTGGCGCAGCGATTCGCCGCGCCCAAGGTGGCGTAGCGATTCCCGGAAACGGAGACGCGCAAACGAAGAGGCAGCGGAGACTCGTATCGCACGGGTCTCCGCTGCCTCTCGTCGTACCTCCGTCATTCCCCCTGCCACGCGGCGCTCCACGTCGAGAAGTCGCCCGCTGGCCCCGCCGACCGTCCCTCCCCTGCAGGTCGGGGGAGGGACAGCCGCGCAGCGCCAGGGAGAGGGCCAGCGGCGCCGCCGAAGCTCAGAGTCTCACCGTATCGGATCGGACCCCGCCGCGGGATCCCCCCCCCCGGTACTCCGCCCTCAATCCCCGAACGACACCCCCAGCCGCCGCGCCGTCCGCACCACCTCGCCATCGGCCGGCACGCGCTTGATGGCGTTGATGGCGTCGCCCAGCGGCACGCTGCGCACCGACTTGCCCTGCAGCCCCACCATGCAGCCGAAGTTGCCCAGCTCCACCGCGTGCACCGCCGCCGCGCCGAAGCGCAGCGCCAGGTTGCGGTCGTAGGGCACCGGGCTGCCGCCGCGCTGGATGTGGCCCAGCGTGAGGCAGCGCGCCTCCTTGCCCGTCGCTTGCTCGATCTCGAGCGCCAGCAGGTCGCCGATCCCGCCGTATCTCCCCGTTGCCCCCACGTAGCTGGGCGCCCCGCCCGCCGGGAGCGCTCCCTCGGCCACCACCACGATGCTGAAGCGGCGGCGGGCGCGCTCGCGCTCGGCGATCTTGGCCGCGATCCGCTCCACCGAATAGGGGATCTCGGGGATCAGGATCACGTCGGCCCCGCCGGCCAGCCCGCTCTCCAGCGCGATCCACCCCGTGTGCCGCCCCATCACCTGCACCACCATCACCCGCTGGTGCGCCTCGGCGGTGGAATGCAGGCGGCCGATGGCCTCGGTCGCCACGTCCACCGCGGTCTGGAAGCCGAAGGTCATGTCGGTGGCGCCCAGGTCGTTGTCGATCGTCTTGGGAACACCCACGACGCGCAGGCCCTTGAGGAAGAGCCGGTGCGCGATCTTCAGCGACCCGTCGCCGCCGATGGCGATCAGCGCGTCGATCCCCAGCTCACGGAAGCGCGCCATGATCCGCTCGGACGGGTCGGTCTGCCCCCAGGTGCCGTCGCTCTGCCGCACCTCCAGCCCGAACAGGTTGCCACGCGCCGTGGTGCCCAGAATGGTGCCGCCCAGGTGAGTGATCCCGCGCACCTGGTCGGCGCACAGCTGCACCATCCCCGGCTCGCCGTCCACCTCGTCGTGCAGCAGCCCCATGTAGCCGCGGCGGATCCCCAGCACCTCCCACCCGTTGGCGATGGCGGTGAGGGTGGCGGCGCGGATCACGGCGTTCAGCCCGGGCGCGTCGCCGCCGCCGGTGTTGATGGCGATGCGGCGGATGCCGTTGGTGTACTCCATCGGAAAGCTCGGAACCACGGTAGGAAGGGGAAACCGGCGCCCCCCGCACGAAGGGAGGCACCGGCATCGGGGTATGGCGGCCTGCGGCGGACGGCGCGTTCTACAGCCAGTCGATCCGCGGGCGGGTGGTGGCGCGGTAGGGGTTGGCCCGCGGGCGCGGCTCAGCGCGGCCCGGGCGCGAGTCGGCCACGGCGCGCGGCGCCTCCACGCGCGTCACGCGGAACGGGTACCAGTGCCGCGCGCGCTCGGCGTGCACCATCACCGGCCCCAGCGCCTGCGTGCGCAGCATGAGCACCGCTTGGTGCGGGCTGTCGGCCAGCACCTCGGTGGGCACGAACAGCTCGCCGAAGTGCTGCTCGGCGATGTGGCGCAGGTCCTTGGGCGTGGAGAACATCTGCCCGAGGAGCTCGCGCAGCGCGCCGGGCATCCGCTCGTCGGGTCCGGCGGCCCGCGCGTCGTTCCGGGGCCCGGCATACGTCGCGGGGCGAACCCTCTGCGCCTCGCGGGCCGGTCTCCGCAGCTGGCGATCCATCATTGCCCTTACTCCTGGAGTTGCGTGTTGCCGGAGCGCCGGGCGGCCGTTCGCCGCCCCTGGAACCCCTCCGATCCACAAATTGGAAGCCATGCTAACAATTATGGATCGCAGGACGCCCCCGCACAAGTCGTCCGATGCATTACCGGAACTGCGGTTCAATGTTCCGGGCGCTCGTACGAAGATAGTCAGGATCTCGTAACGATCTGGAATCTGCTCCACCCGCCGGTCTCAGATCGTGCTCCACGCTCCGGTTCGGGCATTCCGCGCCTCGAGTCCGCCGCGGTGGCATCCTGCGGGCCGGTGGGCAGGATCCGGACGATATTGTTAGATTTGCTTCTATAACGTGGACAGAGGGTCCGCATGGCACGACGGCGGCGGATCCAGGTATGGTCTCTGACGCGAAGACCGAAGTACATTCCGCGGACGATGGCATTTCCTGGCTCCCCTGCGCCGCCGCCCTTCGACCGCGCCGCACACCACGGATCGGCTCTCATGAACGCAGCCCTGACGGATCGCTCAGGCGAGATCCGCGTTGCGCTGATCGGCTACGGCCTGGCAGGCTCGGCCTTCCACGCGCCGCTGATCGCCACCACGCCGGGGATGCGGCTCGCCTTCGTCGTCACCTCCAGCGCCGAGCGCGCCGGCGAGGCTCGGGCGCGCTACCCGGGTGTGGAGATCGTCGCTTCGGCGGAACGGCTGTGGGAGCGCGCGGGGGAGATCGACCTCGTGGTCGTCGCATCGCCCAACCGCACGCACGTGCCGCTGGCCCTCGATGCGCTCCGGGCGGGGCTCGCGGTCGTCGTCGACAAGCCGCTCGCCGCCACCGCGGCAGACGGGCGGCGGCTGGTGGACGAGGCCCGCGCGCGCGGCCTCCTCCTCTCCGTCTTTCAGAACCGCCGCTGGGACGGCGACTTCCTCACCCTCCGCCGCCTGCTGGGCGAAGGGGCGCTGGGCGACGTCCACCGCTTCGAATCGCGCTTCGAGCGCTGGCGGCCGATCCCTAAGCAGAGCTGGCGCGAGCACGGCGACCCCGCCGAAGCCGGCGGTGTGCTCTTCGACCTGGGCAGCCACCTGATCGACCAGGCGCTCGTCCTTTTCGGCCCCGCCACCCACGTCTACGCCCAGCTCGACCGCCGCCGCCCCGGCGTGGAGGTGGACGACGACGCGTTCGTCGCCCTCACCCACGCATCCGGCGTCCGCTCGCACCTGTGGATGAGCGCGGTCTCGGCCGACGACGACGCGCGCATGCGCGTGCTGGGCAGCCGCGCCGCGTACGTGAAGCAGGGGCTGGACGTGCAGGAGGCCGTGCTGCGCGCCGGCGGCCTGCCCGGCGGGGCCGATTGGGGCGAGGAGCCGCCGGAGCGCTGGGGCCGCCTGGGGGCAGGGGAGACGTGGGAAGCTGTGCCGACCGAGCGCGGCGACTATCCCGCCTTCTACGCCGGGATCGCCGCCGCGTTGCGAGATGGCACCCCGCCGCCCGTCGACCCGGCAGACGCCGTCGCCGCGCTCGCCATCATCGAAGCCGCCCGCCGCTCCGCCGCGGAAGGAGTCGTAGTCCAGATCGACGGCTGAACCGCTCCGACGGTCCGCTAGAAGGCACCCGATGCGGAATCCGCCACACCGGAACCCACGTCCCCAAAGACCGTCGCAGGCCACGAGAACCCGTCACCCTCTCCCGCGAAGCGGGGGAGGGCGAGCGCCCTAAGGCGCGGGGAGGGGGCCCCGCGGGGCTGCCGAAGCGCCTTACATCCTCCGTCCGTGACGCGTGCTGTTCACCGGCACCCGCTGATTCGCGTCACCCGCAGGTGATCCAGCAGTGCCGTGTTCACCCGCCCGTCCATGTTCTCGTCCAGCGGCGTGAACGCCAGCGTCAGCGTGTGCGCGCCGGGCGCCAGCGTCACCCGCGCCGCCGTCCCGTATCCCCACTCCGTCCACAGGTTCGTCCCGCGCTGCGGCATCACCAGCACGCCGGCCTCGCGTCCATCCACCAGCAGCGTGCGGATCGCGGTCTTCGCCTCCGTGTTCACGGGCCCGCTCCCGTTCGCGTAGCGCGCGTCCACGTCGTACACGCCGCCGCACGCCACGCGCACCGGCACCTCCACGCGCGTGTTCGCCTCGCGCGTCAGCCGCACGTAGCCCGCGCCCGTGAACCCCGCGTGCTCGCGCTCCAGCGCCACCCCGGCGGGACGGGCGACGATCACGGCCGCGTCTGGCGTCACGCGCACCGGCTCGCTCAGAAAGCTCTCCGCGCCGGCCGAATCCACGCTCAGCACCTGGTATTCCGCCACGTCCGCGTCGCGAGCCACCGCCAGCGACGTCTCGCGCGTCGTCGTGGACGGCCGGCCGTTGCGGTAGACGGTGTAGCGAACGGCGCCGGGCACCGCGCTCCACGCCAGCGACTCGCCGCGGATCGTCGCCACCGGCGTCTCCGGCGCCCAGCGGTTGGGGACGAGGTTGATCCGCCCAGCGGGCCAGCGCCCGTTCATCACGATCTCCAGGGTGTGCGCCCCCGCGAGCATCGCGGGGATCTCGGCGCGCGCCACCGGCCGCCCGTCCAGCCGCGCGGACGCGACGCCGTCGCCCGAGCCGCGGACGGTGATGGTGAGCGTCGAGCCGCGGTAGCGCAGGTTCGAGAGCGTCCGCTCGCCGCCGTACGCGGGGGGTACCATCGGCGCGAAGGCGAGGCGGTCGGCCAGGAAGCGCATCCCGAAGAGCACGCGGAAGTGCGTGGCCAGGTTCCCCGCCACGCTCCACAGCTGCCGGTCGGAGTTGAGCACGGTGCCGTCGAAGTGGCCGGTCTCGGCCACCATGTTCTCCTTGTTGGTCAGGAACAGCGCCGCCGGGCGATAGACCGAGGCCAGCCCGTGCTCCACCGCGGCGGTGTTCCCCGCGCTTGCCGCGGCCCACGTCCAGAATGCGTTGACGAACGGCCACAGCGCGCCGTTGTGGTAGCGCCGCATGTTGGGGATGTACGGCCAGAACGTGGGCGCGCCGAACTCCACCAGCGGCGTGCGGCTTACGATCTGCGCCCGCCGCGCCGGGTCGGCCACGCCGTAGATGACGGCCAGCGCCTCGCCCAGCGCGTCCGACCGCGGCGCCAGCGACGGGAACGCGCGCCCGTAGCGGAAGGTGGCGTAGTAGCCCGCCTGCGGCTGCCAGATGTTCGTGTTGATCGCCCCGCGCAGGCGCTCCGCCGTCCCGGTCCAGCGATCGGTCGGCTCACCCAGCGCCCGGGCCATGTCGGCCAGGATCGTGTAGGTGGCATAGTGCACCGCGTTGGTGCCGATCGCCTCCGAGCGGGCGATGTCGCGCGGCTCCATCCAGCGCGGGTAGCTCTGCTCCCTCCAGTCCATGAAGCTGGTCTCGCCCGCCGCCAGCCCCGTCTCCGCGCTGAAGATGGCGTGCTGGTCGGCCTCGGCCGAGCGGCGGATCACGTCGTAGGCGCGCCGCAGCCAGTCGCGGTCGCCGGTGACGGCGTAGAGCTCCCACGCAGCCAGCGCCCACGCCATCCGGTCCGTCGAGTTGGGCCACGACCCGCCCGTCCCCGTGTCCTGGATGATGCGCCCGGCCTGGTCCACCTTCGCCAGCAGGCTCTTTCGCACCGCGTCGGGCGCGACCACGGCCAGGCCCAGGATCGACGCGAAGCTCACGTCGCGCGTCCACACGCCGGTCCACTTGGCGCCCGCGGCCAGCGCGCCGTCCTCCTCGCGCACCAGCTGCGTCAGCTCCTCCAGGCTCATCCGGTAGAGCGCGTCCAGCAGCGGCTGCGGCGAGCTCATCGCCGGGAATGCGGACAGGTCGGCATGCCGCGCCCAGAGCGCCCGCCCCTCGCCCGCCAGCGGCCGCGTGTACTGCGCTTCGATCGCCAGCGTGGCGGTGTAGACGCCGTCGCCGTCGGGGTCCGTCAGCTCCGCGGGCGACCCCGGCCGCAGCCCGGCCACGTCCCAGCGCAGCGGTTCCACGTCGCCGATGGCGTAGACGGCGCGGAAATCCTCCCGGCGGATCGGCTCGCCCTCGGGCGGGTCGTACGAGCCCCGGGCCTCGAACGAGCGCAGAACCTCGCGCAGGTCCAGGCTGATGGTCACCTGCGCCACGCCCTCCTCGCTGGTGGCGAACGCCTCGGGCGTGGGCACCACCGGCGGCTGCTCGCGCCCGAAGACATAGACGGGCGACACGATCTTTCCGCCGGTGGGGCGGATGTACAGCGTGTGCTCGGTCCCCGGCCGGAACTCGTTGTCCACCCCGTTGATGCTGAAGCGGAAGTGCATCTCGCGCCCCGAGCGGGGATAGGTGGACACGATGGAGTCACGCGAGAGCGCGGTCGCCTCGAACCGCCCCTGCCGCACCGCGCTGCCCGTCAGCGTGAACGCGTCCGACCGGTACAGCACGTCCTGCGCGCGCATGGGCGTCGTTGCCGAGGTGATGGCGGCGACGCCGACTGCCGGCAGGAGCTTCGGGAGATGCAGTTTCATCCGTTGTGGCCAGTGGAGGTGCGGATTCGGGGACTCACAAGGACTGGGCTCACGCAGAGAAGCAGGGGAGCGGAGGGGTTCTTCCCGCTCCCATGCTTCTCCGCGGTCTGGTGCTCGCGTCCGGTCGGGTTCGCGGAGGCTCGTTCGATCCTCGCTCTTCGTCGGTACTCCGGCTTCCAGGACGGACGCCGGTTGCTCGTCCTGGCATTCATGCCGAATCCGGCAGAAGGCTTGCCGTTTCAACCGAACAACCGGGCAATGTCATCCTGAGGCCCGACCGCGTGCAACTTACGGATTGGAAAGAACTTGGCAGGCCGAAGGATCTACAGCCGGCGCTCGGGATCCGCATCCGAAGCCAGACTCTATACCCGGATTCGGTCTCAGCGCCGGCATCCGATCGACATCACGCGCCGCGCCGAGCCTCCGGGCACTCCGCTTCACGCCGCCAAACCGTGTCATTCAATTGTCACTTTTCTTGACAAAGGCGACGTCCGACGATAAGACTGCCCTCGCCCCTTCGCAACCTTTGGTCGCCCGGGGCGTGCTCACGCGTGATCTGGCAACGCTCCGCGCCTTGCGTCGGATCGTCGGCGAAGGGCATCTTCCACCCTCCGCCGCGTCGCAAGCGCTTTTCGGACGACGTACGGACAAATTCGCTTCTTCCGCCCCGTGAGCGCGCGTCCCGCTCGCCGCGATGCCCGCTTCGGGCCGTGTGCTCTCCCCCCGGAACCGTCCGCCTTGCGAAAGATCGACCCGCGCAGCTTCCACCGCGCCACGCGCACCACCACCAAGGACATCAACCGCCAGATCGTCCTGAACCTGGTGCGCGAGTACCAGCCGATCTCGCGCGCCGACCTGGCGCGGCGGATGGAGGTGGCGCGGGGGATCGTCACGCCGCTGGTCAACGAGCTGATCGAGCAGGGGCTGCTGGTGGAGGGGGCGATGGGCGCCTCGCCGCGCGGCCGCAAGCCCACGCTGCTGCACGTGCGGGCGCACGACCGGCTCACCGTGGCGGTGGACGTGCGCCTGTCGGAGACGCAGATCATGCTGGCCGACTTCAGCGGCCGCTCCCTCTCCACCGAGCTGCTGGCCACGCCGGCGCAGCCCGCCGAGCTGGTGGCGGCGCTCGCCACGCGCATCCGCCGCCTGCTCGAGGCACACGCGGCCGACGGCGAGTGCCAGGGCGTGGGGCTGGTCGTTCCCGGGATGGTGGACCGCGCCACCGGCCGGCTGGTGAACTCGCCCACCCTGGGCTGGCGCGACGTGGACCTGCGCGGCGCGCTGGAAGAGGCGGTGGGGCTGCCCGTGCACGTGGAGCGCGACGCCGTGGCCTGCGCCCTGGCGCAGATGTGGATGGGGCAGGCCGGCGCCACCGAGGGATCCGACAGCTTCGCCTACGTCACCTTCAGCGACGGCGTGGGCGCCGGCGTGGTGATGGGCGGCCACGTGGTGCGTGGACACCGCGACGCCGCCGGCGAGTTCGGGCACATCCCGCTCTCGCTCGACGGCCCCGCCTGCCTGTGCGGCTCGCGCGGCTGCTGGGAGGCCTACACCTCCAACCCGGCCGTGGTGGCCCGCTACCTGGGTCGCGAGCTGAGCACCCGGGAAAGCTACGCGCAGGTGCGCGAGACGCGCCTCACCGTGCCCGACGTGATCGCTCGCGCCCGCAGTGGCGACGCCGCCGCGCGGGTCGCGCTCGAGGTCACCGGCCGCTACATCGGCCTGGGGCTGGCGGCCATCGTCAACGCGCTCAACCCGGGCCGCATCGTGGTGGGCGGCGACATCGCCGCCGCGTGGGACCTGATCCGCCCGCAGGTGACCGAGGCCCTCGCCGAGCGCACGCTCACCCAATGGGCCGCCGCCACCCCCGTCATCCCCGAGCCGCACGACCCGCAGACCCGCCTGCGCGGCGCCGCTGCCCTGGTCGTGGCCCCCGTCTTCGCCGCGCCGCCCGTGGGTTAACCCCGCTCCGTTCGACGTCGGAACACCTTCGGCATGCCATCCCGAAGGAGCCTGGGCGACTGAAGGGTCATCTGCTCAGGCCCGAGATGAGCTCCGTTTGGGTGAGGTTCCGCGCCGGCCCGGCAAGGTCGGCGGCGCGGGTGTGGGCGTGTCCCTCCGCTGCGCTCCGGGCCGGGCTTCGCGCGCCGTAGGCAACGATACCGCCGTTGCCAACGGCGTCGAGCCCCCGTCGCGCCACGGGTCTCCCGCACGTCGTCAGCCGCCGGTGCGGGCGCGCCGGTGTCTCGGCCCTCCGGGCGCGAATCCCTCACGCATTTCGGCCGAATGGTTGTGCATTCCCCACAGACGAGCTGACTCGCACGGAGGAACGCAAGGCACGGAGAACTGCTTGTCTTTCCTCCGTTTCCTCCGTTCCTCCGTGTGACATTCTTCCGTAGCCGTCCTTCCGAATGCCCAGGTGATCGGATGGGTCGGGCCACCCCGGATGGTCCGGTGTCCGCCTGGAGCTGCGGACCAGGGAACGTCCGCGCTTCCTCCGTGTCCCGCTGCCTTCACGCGGCTCCAGCGGTGCCGCGCGTGGACCCCTTGTGATCCGCCGATTTGTTCAAAGAAGGGTCTTGACGGGGTAGCGGTGTGCAGCCTACTGTGTAAACGCTTTCTGTAACCGTTTACATCCTCGTCGCCCCGGCTCCCCCTCGATGCGCATCACCATCAGGGAAGTCGCCCGCGCCGCCGGCGTCTCCGTCGCCACGGTGTCGCGCGTGCTGAACGACAGCGGCCCGGTGGCCGACGACACGCGTGACCGCATCCAGCGCGTGGCCGGCGAGATGCGCTACATCCCCAACGGCGCGGCGCGCTCGCTCAGCACCCGGCGCACGGGGACGATGGGCGTGCTCCTCCCCGACCTCTACGGCGAGTTCTTCTCCGAGGTCATCCGCGGGCTCGAGCAGGCGGCGCAGCGCTCCAGCTACCACCTCCTCCTTTCCAGCTCGCACAACGACCGCAGCGACCTGGTGGCGGCGCTGCAGGCCATGCGCGGCCGGGTGGACGGGCTGGTGGTGATGTCGCCCCACATCGACGTGGCCGTCCTCGCCGCCAACCTCCCCGAGAGCCTGCCGGCGGTGCTGCTCAACTCGCCACTGACGGGCGGCGCGTTCGACGCCCTGAGCGTGGACAACCAGGGCGGCGCGCGGGCGATGGTGGCGCACTTGGCCGGGCACGGGCACCGGCGCATCGCCATGATCCGCGGCCCCGCGCACAACCGCGACGCCGCCGACCGCCTGGCCGGCTACCGCGCCGCCCTGGCCGACGCCGGCCTCGCGCCCGACCCGGCGCTGGAGGTGGAGGGCGACTTCACCGAGGAGTGCGGCTACCGCGCCGTGCGCGTGCTGCTGAAGCTGGCCGAGCCGCCCACCGCGGTGTTCGCGGCCAACGACTCCACCGCCGTGGGCGCCATGAGCGCGCTGCGCGAGGCCGGCATCTCCATCCCCGGCCAGGTGGCGGTGGCCGGGTTCGACGACATCCCCATCTCGCGCTACCTCACCCCCGCGCTCTCGTCGGTGCGCGTGTCGATCAACGAGTTGGGCGCGCGCGCGATGGAGCAGCTGGTGCGCGCCGTGGCCGGCGAGAACCGCCACGAGCGCATCCACCAGACGCTCCCCACCGCGCTGGTGATCCGCGAATCGTGCGGGGCGCACGAGACCGACGGCCGCGGCGGCCGCGGCCCGCACCCGCGGGAGGAGGAGGCGCACTGACCCGAACCCTTCGTCAGACGCACCCGGGAACGTCCCGGCGCGCCCGCGGGCTTTCCCTGGGCGCTCCCCATGGAAGTCAGGAACCGGTATCCACCCGTCAGGAGAAGAGGACGATGAAACACGGAGCCAGGGTCGGCACGCTGCTGCTCGCGTGCGTGGGCGCCTGCCTGCTGGCGGTCTGCGCGGCCGCGGGCGCGGCGGCGCAGAACACCACGGGGAACATCCGCGGCACGGTGCGCGGCGGCGAAGCGGGCGCGGAGGCGGTGGTGGTGGCGCGCAACACCGAGACGGGGTTCACCCAGCGCGCGCCGGTGCAGGGCGGCGGGTTCTACAACCTGGCCGGCCTGGCGCCCGGCACCTACCTGCTCACGGTGCAGGCGGCGGGCGCCGCGCAGCCGGGCGCCCGCACGGTGCAGGTGCTGATCGGGCAGACGCTCACCATCGACCTGAACGCGGGCACGCAGACGGTGGCGCTGGCCGGCATCACCGCGGTGGGCAGCCGCGTGTTCGAGACGCAGACGTCGGAGGTGGCCACCAACGTCACCCGGCAGCAGATCGAGGCGCTGCCGCAGAGCGACCGCAACTTCCTGAACTTCGCCGCGCTCGCGCCGGGCGTCCGCCTTTCCAACGACGACCAGCGCAAGACGTTCTCCAGCGGCGGGCTCCCCGCCGAGAACGTAAACGTCTACATCGACGGGTCGAGCTACAAGAACGACGTGCTGCAGGGCGGCATCGCGGGGCAGGACGCCAGCCGCGGCAACCCCTTCCCGCAGAACGCCATCCGCGAGTTCCGGGTGATCACCCAGAACTACAAGGCCGAGTACGAGAAGGCCTCGGGCGGGATCATCACCGCCGTCACCCAGACCGGCGGCAACCGCTGGACCGGGAGCGGCTTCGTCTTCGGCCAGCCCAACTCGCTGGTGCACCAGGACTTCTTCGCCATCCGCGCCTGCGAGACGGCGCAGCAGAACAGCCAGCCCTGCGCCGGCAAGCCCGACTACCGCCGCTACCAGCTGGGCTTCAGCGCCGGCGGGCCGCTGGTGCGCGACCGCCTGCACCTGTTCGCGGCCTACGAGGGCAACTACCAGGACCGCGCCTCCACCGTCACGCTGGGCAACACCAACCTGCCGGTGGCGAGCCAGTTCGCGCAGTTCGGGGGGAACTTCGGCCAGCCGTTCCGCTCCAACCTGTTCTTCGGCAAGCTGACCTTCCAGCCCGCCGACGCGCAGACGCTGGAGTTCAGCGTCAACCTGCGCGGCGAGAGCGAGACCCGCGACTTCGGCGGCCAGAACTCCTTCGAGCGCGCCATCGACCTGACCAACACCGTCAACAACTTCACCCTGCGACACCAGTACACCCGCGGGTCGCTGCTCAACGAGGCGTCGGCCGGGTTCCAGCACTACCGGTGGATGACCGCGCCGCTCAACCCCGCGCTGGTGGGCCGGGTGATCCAGGGCGTGATCATCGTGGGCGGCGCGTCCACCACGCAGGACTTCGGGCAGGACCGCTTCTCGCTGCGCGAGGCGCTCACCTACAGCACCTCGGGGTGGATGGGGAGCCACGTATTCAAGACCGGCGGCAACCTCGACTTCCTCCGCTACGACATCCAGAAGGAGCTGTTCGGCAACCCCGAGTACACCTTCGCCCCGGGTGACATCAACATCCCCCTGCGGGCCGCCTACGGCGTGGGGAACCCCGACCTGAGCGTGCGCAACCGCCAGCTCGGGCTGTACCTGCAGGACGACTGGACCCCCACCGAGCGGCTGGTGCTGAACCTGGGCCTGCGGTGGGACTACGAGAGCGACATGCTGAACAACAGCTACGTCACTCCGCAGCCGGTGCGCGACTCGCTGGCCAACATCGTGCCGTCGAACTTCTTCACCGACGGGACCGAGCGGAAGCCCTTCTACGGCGCCTTCCAGCCGCGCTTCGGCTTCTCGTACGACGTGACCGGCGACCAGCGCACCGTGGTCTTCGGCGGCGCGGGGATCTTCTACGACCGCACCTTCTACAACTCGATCCTCGACGAGAAGTACCGCCGCGCGTACGCGGTGCGCACCTTCCAGTTCTCGGCGAACGGCGCGCCGCGCGACAACCAGCCCACCATCGTCTGGCGGCCCGAGTACCTCACCAGGGAGGGCCTCGACCAGCTGATCGCCAGCGGGGCGGCGCCGGCGCCCGAGATCTTCCTGCTCAACAACGACACGCGCCCGCCCTGGTCGCGCCAGCTCAGCCTGGGGCTGCGGCAGGGGGTGGGCGACTGGCAGGTCTCGGCCACGTTCACCAACGTGCAGGGCCACAACGGCCTCACCTGGCTGCGCGCCAACCGCAACGTCAACCCGGCCGACCCCACCGCGCTCCCGGCCACCGGCGAGTGCTGTCGGTCGGTGGGTTCGTACGCGGCGGTGTTCGTGAACGACAACAAGAGCACCTGGTACAACGCCCTCCTGCTCAAGGGCGAGCGGCCGTACACCGCCGGCTCGCGCTGGGGCGTGTCGGTGTCGTACACGCTGGCCAAGGCCGAGCAGAACGGGCGCGACCTGTTCAGCCTCGACAAGGTGAGCGCCGAGGCCTACGGGCGATACGCCAGCCCGGGCGACCAGCGCCACACCATCGTGGCCAGCGGCATCGTGGGGCTGCCGTACGACTTCCGCGCCAGCACGCTGATCAACCTGGGCTCGGGCGGGGCGTACACCATCACCGACGCGTCGGACGGCTTCGGGTCGAATCAGATCACCTTTTACGGCCAGTACCCCGACAAGGAGAACTTCATCGTCCCCGGCGCCTTCGCCTACCGCAACGTGGACCTGCGGCTGGAGAAGGCCGTCACCTTGAACCGCAGCCAGCGGGTGTCGCTCGTGGGCGAGGTGTTCAACGCCTTCAACTTCAACAACTTCGGCTGCTTCCAGGACTTCGTGCCCCCCGAGGGGAACCCGACGCTGGGCAACCCCGGCTGCACCGTGGGCACGGCACGCCGCTTCCAGCTGGGCGTCACCGCCGGCTTCTGACCTGAATACCCGTGCCCGGAGGCCCCCCGTGGGCTCTCCGGGCCCGTTCTTTCCCCGTGCAGCGTGGCCTGATGCGTCTCTCGTCCCTCGCCGGGCTCGTTTCCCTCGCCGCTCTCTCCGCCTGCGCGGCCGCCGCCGGCCCGTCGGTCGGGCCGGCGACCGGCTCGCCCGCGGGCCCGTCGGCCGGCGCCGCCGTCGTCGCCGCGGCGCGTGGGGCGGAGCCCTTCCTCGACACGTTGCAGCAGCGCACCTTCGCCTTCTTCTGGGAGACCGCCGACCCGCAGACGCGGCTGGTGCCCGACCGCTGGCCCACGCCGTCGTTCAGCAGCGTGGCGGCGGTGGGCTTCGGCCTCACGGGGCTGCCCATCGGCGCGGAGCGCGGCTACGTGACCCGCCCGCAGGCCGCCGCGCGCGCGCTGCAGACGCTGCGCTTCCTCTGGCGGGCGCCGCAGGGCCCGGCCGCGACCGGGATGACCGGCCACCGCGGCTTCTACTACCACTTCCTGGACATGAAGACCGGCGAGCGCTTCCGGGACGTGGAGCTTTCCAGCGTGGACACCTCGCTCCTCCTGGGCGGCGTCCTCGTCTGCCGCGAGTACTTCGACGGCGCCGATGCCACCGAGACCGGTGTCCGCGCGCTGGCCGACTCGATCTACCGGCGGGTGGACTGGACCTTCATGCTGGCGCGGCCGCCGCTGATCTCGATGGGATGGACCCCCGAGCACGGGCTGCACGACTACGACTGGCGCGGCTTCAACGAGGCGATGCTGGTGTACGTCCTGGCCCTGGGCTCGCCCACGCACCCGGTGCAGCCCGAGGCGTGGACGGCGTGGACGGCCACCTACCGGTGGGGCGGCGCGCCGGGGCTGGAGCACGTGGGCTTCGCGCCCCTCTTCGGCCACCAGTACTCGCAGCTGTGGATCGACTTCCGCGGCATCCAGGACGCGTACATGCGCGGCCGGGGGATCGACTACTTCGAGAACTCGCGCCGCGCCACGCTCACCCAGCGCGCCTACGCCATCGCCAACCCGGCGGGGTGGGCGGGATACTCGGGCAGCGTGTGGGGCCTCACCGCCAGCGACGGGCCGGTGGACGGCGACTTCACCGTGGCCGGGCGACAGCGGCACTTCTTCACCTACGCCGCGCGCGGGGTCGATTTCACCGAGACGCGCGACGACGGGACCCTCGCGCCCACGGCCGCCGGCGGCTCCATCCCCTTCGCCCCCGAGATCGCCATCCCGGCGCTCCAGGAGATGCGGCGCCGCTACGGCGACCATCTCTTCGGGCGCTACGGCTTTCTCGACGCCTTCAACCCCACCCTCACCGACCCGTCGTTCCGCGTGCAGACGGGGAGCATCGCCGCCGGCGTGGGGTGGTTCGACGTGGACTACCTGGGGATCGACCAGGGGCCGATCCTGGCGATGGCCGAGAACTACCGCAGCGAGCTGATCTGGCGCCTGATGCGCAAGAACCCCTACGTGATCGCCGGGCTCCAGCGCGCGGGGTTCACCGGCGGCTGGCTGGGCGCGGCGCGCTGATGGCGATCCGCCCGCGCGCATTCCGCTTCGCGCTCCTCGCGTCCTTCGTGGGGTTTTCGTCGTGCTCGTCGCCGGGTGACGGGGGGCGGGTGACGCTGCGCTTCTGGGCGCTGGGGGCCGAGGGCGAGAAGGTGCAGGCGCTGGTGCGCGAGTTCGAGCGCGAGCACCCCGGCGTGCGGGTGGAGGTGCAGCAGATCCCGTGGACGGCCGCCCACGAGAAGCTGCTCACCGCCTACGTGGGCAACTCTACCCCCGACGTGGCGCAGCTCGGCAACACCTGGGTGCCCGAGTTCTCGGCCCTGGAGGCGCTGGCGCCGCTCGACGCGCGCGTGACCGGATCCTCGACCGTGCCGAAGTCGGCCTACTTCCCGGGGATCTGGGACACCAACGTCGTGGACGGACGCGTCTACGGCATCCCCTGGTACGTGGACACGCGCGTCCTCTTCTACCGCTCCGACCTGCTCAAGGCCGCGGGGTACGACTCCGTCCCCAGCACCTGGGCGGGGTGGACGCGGGCGATGCTGGCGCTGAAGGCGCGGATGGGCCCGCGGCAGTATCCCGCGCTGCTGCCGACCAACGAGTGGACCTATCCCGTCCTCTTCGGCCTGCAGAACGGCGCGCCGCTGCTGCGCGACGGCGGGCGCTACGGCGATTTCCGTGACCCGCGCTTCCGGCAGGCGTTCGACTTCTACGTGGGCCTCTTCCGCCAGGGGCTCGCGCCCGCGGTGTCCAACACGCAGATCTCCAACCTCTATCAGGAGTTCGAGCGCGGGAACATCGCCATGTACATCACCGGCCCCTGGAACATCGGCGAGTTCACGCACCGCCTGTCGCCGGCGATGGAGGGGCGCTGGGCCACGGCGCCGCTCCCGGGGCCGGCGGGGCCCGGCGTGTCGCTGGCCGGCGGCGCCAGCCTGGTGATCTTCCGCGCCACGAAGCACCCGGCCGAGGCGTGGGCGCTGATCGAGTTCCTGTCGCGCCCCGCTAACCAGCTCGCCTTCTACAGGCTCACCGGCGACCTCCCCGCGCGGCGCGAGGCGTGGGCCGACAGCTCGCTGGCGGGGAACCGCTACGCCGCCGCCTTCCGCACCCAGCTCGAGCGCGTGGTGGCGACTCCGAAAGTCCCCGAGTGGGAGCAGATCGCCACCAAGGTGCAGGACCAGGGCGAGGCTGCCGTCCGCGGCACCCGGACGCCGGGCGCGGCGGTGGCCGCGCTGGACCGCGACGTGGACGGGCTGTTGGAGAAGCGCCGCTGGCTCCTGGCGCGGAAGGCGGAGCTGTCCGCGCCGCGCGCCATCGCGTCCACCGCATCCCCCGCGTCAACCGCCGACGCGAGAGGGCCGCGGTGAGCCCGACGATCGGGGGAGCCGGCTTGCCGCCGCCGGCCGCCGCGACCGCCGTCGTCGACGCAGACGCCGCGCCGACGCGGCGCCGGCGGATGCGCGGGCCATCGCTCGAGTCGGCGAACGCGGCGGGGTGGCTGTTCGTGGCGCCGGCGCTCGTGCTGGTGTTCGTCTTCTTCTTCCTCCCCGTGGCCGCGTCGCTGGTGCTCAGCGTAACCGACTTCGACATCTACGCGGTGGGCGAGCCGTCGTACGCGCGCTTCGTGGGCTTGAGCAACTACGGGCACCTGCTGCGCTCGCCCGAGTTCTGGCAGGCGCTCAAGAACACCTTCATCTTCGCGCTGGCGGGCGGGCCGCTCACGGTGGCGGCGTCGCTGGCCGCGGCGCTGCTGGTGAACGCGAAGGCCACGCGCTTCCGCGGCTTCTTCCGCACCGTCTACTTCATCCCCTTCGTCACCACGCTGGTAGCCGTCTCCGTAGTCTGGCGCTACCTCTACCACCCCCAGTACGGGCTGATCGACTTCACGCTGTCGCGCGTGGGGGTGAAGGGGCCCGACTGGCTGGGCGACCCGCGCTGGGCGCTGCCGGCCATCATCCTGATGTCGGTGTGGAAGAACTTCGGCTACAACATGCTGATCTTCATCGCCGGCCTGCAGAGCATCCCCGAAGAGCTCTACGAGGCCGCGCAGCTGGACGGGGCGGGCCCCTTCCTGCGCTTCCGGCACGTGACGCTGCCCATGCTGGGGCCCACGCTCCTGTTCGTGGCGGTGATCACCATGATCGGCTACTTCCAGCTTTTCGCCGAGCCCTACGTGATGACGCAGGGCGGCCCGCTGGGGAGCACCACCAGCATGGTGCTGCTGATGTACCAGGAAGGGTTCCGCTGGTGGCGGATGGGCTACGCCGCCGCGCTGGCCTTCGTCCTCTTCCTGGTGATGCTGCTGTGGACCTTCGTGCAGTTCCGCCTGCAGCGCCGGAGCGAGCGGTGAGGCCGCGAGCCGCCGTCTGGCTGGTGCACGCCGCACTGGTGCTGGGTGCCATCGCGGCGCTCACGCCCATGCTGTGGATGATCTCGGCGTCGCTGATGCCCACGGGCGAGGCCAGCGCCTACCCGCCGCGCTTCCTGCCGCGCACGGTCACCTTCGCGCACTACGCCGATCTCTTCACCCGGCTGGAGCTGGGGCGCCACCTGCTCAACAGCGCGCTGATCTCCACGGTGGTCACGGCGGTGTCGCTGGCCATCAACTCGATGGCCGGCTACGCCTTCGCCAAGCTGCGCTTCCGCGGGCGCGAGAAGGTGTGGCGCCTGCTGATCACCGGGCTGGTGATCCCCGTGCAGGTGTCGATGCTCCCGCTCTTCCTGCTGATGAAGCAGCTCGGGCTGGTGAACACCTGGTGGGGGGTGGTCATCCCCTCGCTGGCCAGCATCTTCGGCATCTTCCTGATCCGCCAGTATGCCCTTTCCGTCCCCGACGAGCTGCTCGACGCCGCGCGCATCGACGGGGCGGGGGAGATGCGCATCTACGTCTCCATCGTCCTCCCCGTGATCCGCCCGATCCTGGCGACGCTCGCCATCTGGACCTTTCTGACCACCTGGAACGATTTCATGTGGCCGCTGGTGATCCTCAGCGACCAGAGCAAGTACACGCTCCCCGTGGCGCTGGCATCCCTGGTCGGCGAGCACGTGCAGGACACCGAGCTGATGATGGCGGGGTCGGTGCTCACGGTCTTCCCGGTGCTGCTGGTGTTCCTGGCGCTGCAGCGGTACTACGTGCAGGGCGTGATGGCGGGGAGCGTGAAGGGATGAGCCGGCAGGGGATAGGGGACAGGGGACAGGGAACAGGTGACAGCCCGCGCTGCGATGCCCGGCCGTCTCCCCCTCCCGCGGGCTGTTTTGGGGGAGGGGGCCGGGGGGAGAGGGCCCGGCGCGCGGCGCCGTGCGCTTCCGCCGCGCGGATCGCCGCGTCTCTCGCGCTCCTTGCCTGCGCCCCGTCTCCCCGGCCCGTCCAGCCGAGCCCTGATCGGCTCACCGCGCCAGCGACGCTTCCGTCCACGCCGCCGTCGATGCAGACGTCAATCGGGACGTCGATGCAGCCGCATGTGCTCGACTCCTTCGACTCCGTCGGCGGCTGGAAGGCGGCGCCGTCGGACGGCGTGTCGCTGGCGCTGGCGGCCGACAGCGGGCACGTGGCGCGCGCGCTGCGGATGGACGTCGACTTCCACGGGGGCGGCGGGTATGCGGTGGCGCATCGCGATCTTCCGATCGACCTGCCGGAGAACTACGAGCTCGCCTTCTGGATCCGCGGCACCATCCCGCCCAACAACCTCGAGTTCAAGCTGATCGACGCATCGGGCGACAACGTCTGGTGGGTCAACCGCCGTGATTTCGCCTATCTGGACGGCTGGACGCAGGTGGTGATCAAGAAGCGCCAGGTGCAGTTCGCCTGGGGCCCCCTGGGCGGCGGCGACCTGAAGCGTGCCGCCGCGCTGGAGATCGCCGTCACCGCCGGAAGCGGCGGGCGCGGCAGCGTCTGGCTCGACCAGCTGGAGCTTGCCCCGCGCGAGCCGGTGCGGCCCTACGGCCTCACGCCGTCGCTCTCCGCCTCGTCGGCGCTCCCGTCCTCGCCCCCATCCGCCGCGATGGATTCCGCCGGGGCGACCGGGTGGCGCTCCGCGGCGGACGGAGCGCAGGCGCTCACCGTCGACTTCCTCCGCATCCGTGAGCTGGGCGGGCTCACGATCGACTGGGATTCGCTCCGCCCCGCCGCCGACTACCGCGTCCTCGCCTCGGCCGACGGCGCGCGGTGGGACACCGTCACGGTCGTCAGCGGCGGCGACGGCGGGCGCGACTACGTCTTCGCGCCCGAGACCGAGGCGCGCTACCTCCGCCTCGACCTGCTCCGCAGCGCGCGGGGCCAGGGCTACGGCGTCCGCGAGATCACGGTGCAGCCGCTCGCGTGGTCGGCGAGCCGCAACGACTTCTTCGCCGCCGTGGCGCGGGACGCGCCGCGCGGATCGTATCCCCGCTACCTGCTGGGCGAGCAGTCGTACTGGACCATCACGGGGGTGGACGCGGACTCGTCCGAGGCCTTGATCAACGAAGAGGGGATGGTGGAGACCGGGAAGGCGCGGCTCTCGCTCGAGCCCTTCCTCTTCTCCGGCGGCCGTCTCCTCACCTGGGCCGATTCACGCAACACGCAGTCGCTGGAGCGCGGGGATCTGCCGATCCCCTCCGTTCGCCGCGAGCATGGCCCGCTGGCGCTCACGGTGACGGCGTTCGCCTCGGGCCGGCCCAACGCGTCCACGCTCTGGGTGCGCTACCGGGTGGAGAACCGCGGAGCGAGCGTGGAATCACCCACGCTCTTCGTGGCGCTGCGCCCGTTCCAGGTGAACCCGTCGGCGCAGTTCCTGAACGGCTCCGGCGGCGCAGCCGCCGTCCACGACATGGCGTGGGACGGCCGCACCGTCCGCGCGGATGGGATGGAGATCGTCCCGGTGACGCGCCCCGACGGCTTCGGCGCCGCGACGTTCGACAACGGCAACGTGGTGGATGCATTGCGTCGCGGCGCCCTGCCGTCGTCGTCGGCCGTACACGAAGCGTTCGGCGCGGCCTCGGGCGCGCTGTCGTACGCCCTCTCGATCCCCGCCGGCGCCTCGCGCGACGTGTGGGTCGCCGTGCCGATGCACCGCGCGTCACCATCGACCGCGCCGGGCCAGACATCCGCCGCGGCCGCCGCGCTGGGCGAGGCGCGGCTGGTACGGACGGCGCGGGAGTGGAGCGCAACGCTCGGCCGCGTCGAGGTCCATCTTCCCCCGAGCGGACGGAAGATCGAGAACACGCTGCGGAGCACGCTGGCCTACATCCTCATCAACCGCGACGGCCCGGCCATCCAGCCCGGCTCGCGCAGCTACGAGCGCTCGTGGATCCGCGACGGCTCGCTCACCTCGGCCGCGCTGCTGCGGCTGGGCCACGCCGACGCGGTGCGCGACTTCGCGGAGTGGTACGCGCCCTTCCAGTACCCCAGCGGCAAGGTCCCCTGCTGCGTGGACCGCCGCGGCGCCGACCCCGTCCCCGAGAACGACAGCCACGGCGAGCTGCTCTACCTGCTCGCCGAGTACGCGCGCCACACCGGCGACCGCGCCTTCCTCGAGTCGCAGTGGCCGCACGTGCGCCTGGCGGTCGCGTACATCGATTCGCTGCGGCGCTCGCGGATGACGGCGGAGTACCAAGCGCCCGGCAAGCGCGCCTTCTATGGCCTCCTCCCCGAATCGATCAGCCACGAGGGCTACTCCGCCAAGCCGGTGCACTCGTACTGGGACGACTTCTTCGCCCTGCGTGGGCTGAAGGACGCCGCCTGGATCGCCGCCGAGCTCCATCGCCCCGAGGCCGCGGCCTACGCCCGCATCCGCGACGACTTCCAGCGCGACCTGGTGGCCTCCTTCCGCGCGACGATGTCGATGCACCACATCGACTTTCTCGCCGGGTCGGTGGAGCTGGGCGACTTCGACGCGACCTCCACCACCGTGGGCGTGGCGCCGGGCGACGCGCAGGCCGCGCTCCCGCACCCGGCGCTCGAGCACACCTTCGACCGCTACTGGAGTGAGTTCGTCGCCCGCCGCGACGGCGCGAAGGCGTGGGAGGCGTACACGCCGTACGAGCTGCGCACGGTTGGCACGATGGTGCGGCTGGGCCGGAAGGACCGCGCGCACGCGCTGCTCGAGTGGTTCCTCACCGGCCAGCGGCCGCCCGCCTGGAACGCATGGGCCGAGGTCGTCTGGCACGATCCGCTGGCCACGAAGTTCGTGGGCGACCTCCCGCACGGCTGGGTGGGGTCCGACTTCATCCGCTCCGTGCTCGACTTCTTCGCCTACGAGCGCGCGGACGACGGCGCGCTGGTGGTGGGCGCCGGGATCCCGGCCGCGTGGGTGATGGAAGCGCCGGGCGTTGCCGTCCGCGGCCTGTCCACGCACTACGGGCCGCTGACCTTCTCGATGCGCACCGCTGGAGCTGACGAAGTCCGCGTGCGCTTCGAGCCCGGCCTGCGCGCGCCGCCGGGCGGCATCGTCCTGCGCTCGCCGCTCGACCGCCGCATCCGCTCCGCCACGGCGAACGGCCGCGCCGTCCCGGTCTCCGACGACGGGATGGAGGTGCGGCTGCGGGCGCTGCCGCGAACGGTGGTGCTGCGGTATTGAGCGAGGGTGCGCCGGATGGGATCGTAGGCGAATGGAATTCGCGGCAACCACGGCCCGAAGTCCGCTCCGCGGACTGCACGCGGAGATCGGAACGGGGCGGGCGCCTGCTCGGCCGTCGGATCGTGACGAGGCTGTGAGGGGGCATACCTTGGCCGCGCCGGTCTGCGTCGCCCCGAAAGGAAAACCCTCTCCCGTGGCGCGGAAGAGGGTGACGATCATCGGCGGGGCGGGGGAAGGGGCGCGCTCAGCCGCCGCCATCCTCGAAGAGCGCGGCGCCGTTGCTGCGGACCACGCGCGAGTAGAAGCGGGCGCTGGCCTTTGGGGTGCGCTGCTGGGTCTCGTAGTCCACGTGTACGATGCCGAAGCGCTTGGAGTATCCCAGGCTCCACTCGTAGTTGTCCAGCAGCGACCACGCGAAGTAGCCGCGCAGGTCCACTCCCGCGCCGATGGCGGCGTGGACGGCGCGCAGGTGGTCGCGGAAGTACGCCACCCGCAGCGGGTCGTCGATGCGGCCGTCCACCGCCTTCGGCGGGTCGTAGAAGGCGGCGCCGTTCTCGGTGATGTACAGCGGCGTGGCTCCGTAGCGGCCGCGGACCCAGTCCAGCAGCTCGGTGAGCGCGGGGGCGTGCACCTCCCACCCCGTCTCGGGGTAGGTGTGGCCCGGCTGCTTCACGTAGCCGTTGCGCACGGGCAGGTTGGCGGGGTCGTCCTTCGTCACCCCGCGGGTGTAGTAGTTGATGCCCAGGAAGTCGATCGGCTGGCGGATCAGCTCC
>Ga0247773_1000316_pt1 | contig 22255 bp, 23 predicted proteins | sample UWRJL092311B6_FD_179934 | JGI IMG/M metagenome (GOLD analysis project Ga0247773, IMG submission 179934) | Plant litter microbial communities from Arlington Agricultural Research Station in Wisconsin, United States - UWRJ-L092-311B-6 | ecosystem: Environmental > Terrestrial > Plant litter >...
ATCGAGGCCCGCGCCAGCATGCCCGCCGAGGCGCGCCGCGCCGCCGACGAGGCCGAGGTGACGGTGTACAGCACCGAGACCGGCACCAGCGCGCCGGCCGACGACGAGCGCGGCCGCCGGCGCCGCCCCCGCCGCAAGCGCCGCCCGGGTGCGGGCGCCGGCGCCGGTGGTGCCGAGGGCTCCGCGGAGTAACCCGCGCCGAACGGCTTGGACCACGAGCAGCACACGGGGCCACCGGCGCGACGCATGCGCTCGTGGCCCCGTTTTTTCGGGCCCGCCCCCGCGCGGGCCTCTCTTCAGCATTCGCGACAGAACCGAGGACCGGACCAGTGGCCGACATTTCCGCGAAGGACGTCAAAGAGCTCCGCGACCGCACGGGCGCGGGGATGATGGAGTGCAAGACCGCCCTCACCGAGGCGGCGGGCGACATGGAGCGCGCGATCGACATCCTGCGCGCGAAGGGCGCGGCCAAGGCCGCCAAGCGCGCCGAGCGCGAGACCAAGGAAGGCTCGGTCGGCAGCTACATCCACATGGGCGGCCGCATCGGCGTGCTGGTGGAGGTGGGCTGCGAGACCGATTTCGTGGCGCGCAACGACGAGTTCCAGAAGCTGGTGCGCGACATCGCCATGCACATCGCCGCCGCGGCGCCGGTGGCGGTGCGCCGCGAGGACTTCCCGGCCGAGCTGGTGGAGCGCGAGCGCGGCATCTTCGTCGAGCAGATGAAGGACAGCGGCAAGCCCGAGCAGATCTGGGACAAGATCGTGCAGGGCAAGCTGGACAAGTTCTTCGCCGAGGGCGCGCTGCTGGAGCAGCCGTTCGTGAAGAACCCCGACCAGACCGTGGGGCAGCTGGTGATCGAGGCCTCGGCCAAGACCGGCGAGAAGATCGAGGTGCGCCGCTTCGCGCGCTTCGCGCTCGGCGAGCAGTGACCTTCAACCGGCAGCGGCGGGACGACCCGCCGCCTCCCGACCTGGACGCGCTGAAGTACCAGCGCGTCCTGCTGAAGCTCTCGGGCGAGATGCTCGCGGGCGACCAGAAGTTCGGCATCCATCCCCCCGTGGTGGACCGCCTGACCGACGAGATCAAGGAGGTGCACGACATGGGCGTGCGCCTGGGGATCGTCATCGGCGGCGGCAACATCGTGCGCGGCACCCTGGCCTCGCAGCAGGGGATGGACCGGGTCAACGCCGACTACATGGGGATGCTGGCCACGGTGATCAACGCCCTTGCCATCCAGGACTGGCTGGAGCGCAAGGGCGTCGACACGCGGGTGCTCACCGCCATCCGCATGGAGCAGCTGGCCGAGCCCTACATCCGCCGCCGCGCGCTGCGGCACATGGACAAGGGGCGGGTGGTGATCTTTGCGGGCGGCACGGGCAATCCGTACTTTTCCACCGACAGCGCCGCGGTGCTGCGGGGGATCGAGATGAACGCCCAGGTGATCATCAAGGCCACCAAGGTGGACGGCGTGTACACCGCCGACCCCGCCAAGGACGCCAACGCCCGCTTCATCCCCGAGATCAGCTTCCTCGACGCGCTGTCGAAGGAGCTGGGGGTGATGGACGCGGCGGCGCTCAGCCTGTGCAAGGAGAACGGCACGCCCGTGGTGGTGCTGAGCCTGGACGAGCCCAACGTGGTGAAGCGGGTGGTGCTGGGCGAGCGCATCGGTACGCTGGTGCACCCGTAGGCTCCCCGCGAGCCGGGGCCGGGGCGCTTCCCGCGCCTTTCGCCCCGTTTCAACGACCCGACCCAGACGCAACGGAACCCATGCCCAGCCAGAGCCAGCAGAAAGCCAAGCAGCGGATGGAAAGCGCCCTCGAGGGGCTCCGCCGCGAGTTCGGGAGCGTGCGCACCGGCAAGGCCAGCCCCGCGCTGCTCGACAGCGTGCGCGTGGAGGCCTACGGCGGCAAGGTGCCGCTGAACCAGGTGGGCACGGTGAGCGCGCCCGAGCCGCGGATGCTCACCATCCAGCCGTGGGACCGTGGGCTGATCAAGGACATCGAGCGGGCGCTGCACGAGAGCGGCCTGGGGCTCAACCCCAGCAACGACGGGCAGCTCATCCGCATCCCCGTCCCCGCGCTGACCGAGGAGCGCCGCAAGGAGTACGTGCGGATGCTGCACAAGCTGGCCGAGGAGGCGCGCGTGGCGGTGCGCCAGGCGCGCAAGGAAGCCAACGACGAGGTCAAGCGCCACCAGAAGGACGAGGGCCTCAGCGAGGACGACATCCGCCGCGAGGAAAAGGACGTGCAGAAGCTCACCGATCAGTACATCGCCAAGATCGAGGAGATGCTGAAGCACAAGGAAGCCGAGGTGATGGAGGTCTGAGGGCAGCACCGCGGGACGGGTGCGTGAGTGCGGAAGTGCGTGGGTGCGTGGCCGTGTCGCGCCTCACGCACTTTGCGCGTGTGGCACCGGCGCGCGGGCGGCTCCGCGTCGGCGGGGGCGATCCTGGCCGTGATACCCGATCCGCATGAATCGTTGCGCCGAAAAGACCTGCCGAGTGTCACACGGAGGCACAGAGTCACAGAGAAAAACCGCAGTTCTCCCGTGTCTTCGTGCCTCCGTGTGACAAGGCAGTTCAGCCGGATCTGGTACGAGGATGAGGCCGTTCCGACGGGGCGAACGCACATCCGCTGGGGAGACGGTGGGGACGACGTGCGGGCGCGGGATGGGTACGCCACAGCCGCCGACGCGCGCGGTCACCCGCGCGGATCCCGCACTCGCCCGCCTTTTGCGAGGCTGCCGGGGCGCGCTTCCGTGCGCAGACCACTTGCTTTGACAAACCCCTTCATCCGGGTCATCTTTCGCGAATGTCTTCCGACCTCCTGCAGCAAGTTCGCCTGGGCGGCGCGGTGCCCCGCCACGTGGCCGTGATCATGGACGGCAACGGGCGCTGGGCGCGCGAGCGCGGCCGCCCGCGCGAGTTCGGGCACCGCGCGGGGATGCAGGCGGTGCGCGCGGCGGTGGAGGCAGCGGGCGACGCGGGGGTGGAGGTGCTCACCCTGTTCGCCTTCAGCCAGGAGAACTGGCAGCGCCCGCCGCGCGAGATCGGCGCGCTGATGACGCTGCTGGAGCTGTACGTGCGCAAGGAGCGCCGCGAGCTGAAGGAGAAGGGCGTGGAGGTGCGCGCCGTGGGCGAGCTGAACCACCTGGGGCCGCGCACCCGCGCCGCCCTGGAGGGCGTGGTGGAGCACACGCGCGGCGGCAAGGGGCTGCGGCTCAACCTGGCCATCAGCTACGGCTCGCGCGCCGAGATCGTGCACGCGGCCCGGCGCTTGGCCGAGCGCGTGCGCGAGGGCACGCTGATGCCGGGCGAGATCGACGAGGCGATGTTCGCCGACCACCTCTACACCCCCGGCGACCCCGACCCCGACCTGCTGATCCGCACCTCGGGCGAGCTGCGCATCTCCAACTTCATGCTGTGGCAGCTGGCCTACACCGAGCTGTACATGACGCCGGTCCTCTGGCCCGACTTCACCCGCGAGCACTTCTTCGCGGCGCTGCTCGACTACCAGCAGCGCGAGCGGCGCTTCGGCCGCGTGCTGGCCTCCTGACTTTTCCGACCCGAGATCCCGGAGACGCCGCCGTTGGCTCGTAACGAGACCGCGACGCGCATGGCCGTTGCCGCGGTGGGAATTCCCATCGCGGTGGCCGCCATGTACCTGGGCGGCTGGGTGCTGGCCGCGCTCCTGGCGCTGTGCGCCGTGCTCGCCGCCCGCGAGCTCTTCCACATGGCCGAGCTCAAGCGCGCCTTCCCCATCGGCTGGGTGGGGATGGGCGGCGCCGCGCTGCTGATCGCCCTCTCCGCGGTCGATCCGGGACGGGGGATCGACACGCCACTCCCGGTGGCGGGCGCGGTGGTGGTCCTCCTGGCCGCGCTCACGGCGGCGATCTGGCAGAACGGCGTGGCGGGCGAGCCGCTGCTGTCGGTCGCGGTCACCTGGATGGGCGCGGCGTATCCCGCCCTGCTCGCCTTCGCCCTCTTCCTGCGCCACCTCCCCGACCTGGACGGCCGGCTGCACGGCACCGCCATCCTCCTCTTCCCCGTGGTGCTCACCTGGCTCAGCGACACCTTCGCCTACTTCGCGGGGCGGCTGTGGGGGAAGCGCAAGCTGATCCCGAAGGTGAGCCCGGGGAAGACGGTGGCGGGTGCGCTGGGCGCGGTGATCGGCACCCCGGTCGCCGCCGCGGGGTATGCCCTGTTCCTGCAGCGCTTCGGCACCTGGCGGCCGGGGCTCGTCGAGGCGGCGCTGTTCGGCCTGGTGCTGTCGGTGGCGGCGCAGGTGGGCGACCTGGCCGAGTCGCTGCTCAAGCGCGACGTGGGGGTCAAGGACTCGGGGAAGCTGCTGCCGGGGCACGGCGGCGCTCTCGACCGCTTCGACTCGCTCTTCTTCACCCTGCCGCTGGGGTACGCCTTCTTCGTGCTGCTGGTGGGGCGCTGAGCCGGCCATGAAGGGGATCGCCATCCTGGGCGCCACCGGCTCCATCGGGCGCAGCGCGCTGGCGGTGCTCGACCAGCACCCCGACCGCTTCCGCGCCGTGGCGCTCACCGCGCACCGGAGCGGCGAAGCGCTGGCGGCGCTGGCCGCGCGCTACCGCCCCGCGCTGGCCGTCCTGGTGGGCGGCGACGTGCCCGCGGGCGTGGACGGGGCGACGGCGTGGCGGACGGGGCGCGAGGCGCTGCTGGAGGCGGCCACGCACCCCGACGCCGACGTGGTGCTGAACGCGCTGGTGGGCGCGGCGGGGCTCGAGCCCACGCTGGCGGCGCTCCGCGCGGGGAAGCGGGTGGCGCTGGCCAACAAGGAGTCGCTGGTGTGCGGCGGGCCGCTGGTGCTGGAGGCCGCGCGCGAGGGCGGGGGAGAGCTGGTGCCGGTGGACAGCGAGCACAGCGCCATCCTCCAGTGCCTGCAGGGCGCGCGGGCCGGGGACGTGCGGCGGCTGGTGATCACCGCGTCGGGCGGCCCCTTCCGCGGCTTTTCGGCCGAGCAGCTGGCGGGCGTGACGCCGGCCGACGCGCTGCGGCACCCCACGTGGAACATGGGCGCCAAGGTCACCATCGACAGCGCCACGCTGGCCAACAAGGCGCTGGAGGTGATCGAGGCGCACTTCCTGTTCGGCGTCGGGTACGATTCCATCGAGGCGGTGGTCCACCCGCAGTCGATCATCCACAGCATGGTGGAGATGGTGGACGGGTCGGTGCTGGCGCAGATGGGGTTCCCCACCATGGAGCTGCCGGTGCTCTACGCGCTGGCGTACCCCGAGCGGCTGCCCTACACCTGCCGCCGCTTCGACCCCGTTGCTGCCGGTACGCTGACCTTCGAGGCCGTGCGGCAGGCCGACTTCCCGGCGTTCGCGCTGGGGGTGGAGGCGGGGCGGAGCGGCGGGACGGCGCCGGCGGTGTACAATGCGGCCAACGAGGTGGCGGTGAAGCACTTCCTGGCCGGACGGCTGTCGTTTCCCGGGATCGCCCGGGCGATCGCCGAAACGCTGGAGCGCTGCCCGGTCGCGGCGGCGCACTCGCTGCACGACGTGCTCGAGGCCGACGCCCGGGCGCGGCGTTGCGCTGAAGACTTCGTGCAGAGGCTTGCCCCGTGCTGATGACCATACTGGCGACCGTCGTCGTCCTTTCGATCCTGATCCTCGTTCACGAGCTGGGGCACTTCTTCGCGGCCAAGGCCGTGAACATCCAGGTGCCGCGCTTTTCGCTGGGCTTCGGCAAGGCGCTGTGGGGCTTCCGCATCGGCGAGACCGAGTTCGTGCTCTCGGCCATCCCGCTGGGCGGCTACGTGAAGATGGCGGGGATGGAGGACGACGAGGCCGCCGAGGCGCTGGAAGGCCCCGGCGGCGCCGTGGACGAGGTGGACCCCGAGCGCACCTTCGACAGCAAGAGCCTCCCGGCGCGCACGCTGGTGATCAGCGCCGGCGTGATCATGAACCTGCTGTTCGCCTGGCTGGTGTTCTCGGTGATCGCGCTCTCGTACGGCAACACGCGCATCACCGAGACGCGCCTGTCGGTGGCGGGCGGCGACGGCGTGACGCGCGACCCGGTCCTGGCCGCCATCCCCGAGGGATCGCGGGTGACGTCGGTGGGCGGCCGGCCGGTGAAGGACTGGAACTCGATCTCGGACGCGCTGCTCACCGCCCCCAACCCGGTGGAGCTGCGCTTCGCCGACGCGCCGCCGGTGCGGGTCAACCTCCACGGCTCGGACGTGGACCGTGCGCAGGCGCTGGCCTGGCTGCAGCCGTGGGCACCGCCGCTGATCGACCGGGTGGAGAACGGCAGCGCGGCCAGCGTGGCGGGGCTGCGGGCGGGCGACCGGGTGACCGCGGCGGCGGGGGTGCCGGTGCGCAGCTGGCAGCAGCTGGTGCTTGCCATCCGCAGCCACCCCGGCAAGCCGCTCCCGCTCACGGTGGAGCGCGGCGGGAAGACGCTCGCCCTGACGGTGACGCCCGCGGCCGCCAAGGCCAAGGACGCCAACGGGCTGCGCATCAGCATCGGCCGGGTGGGGGCGGCGGGGGTGGCGCCGGCGCACGTGAACGAGCGCGTGGGGCCGGTCCGCGCGGTGGCGAGCGGGGCCCAGGCCACCTGGCGCACCGCGGCGCTGGTCGCGGGCACGCTCAAGCAGCTGGTGACCGGGCAGATCTCGCCGCGCAACATGGGCGGCCTCCTGGCCATCGGCGAGGCGTCGGGCGAGACGGCGCGGCTGGGGCTGGAGGTGTTCCTCGGGTTCCTGGCGATGTTCTCCGTCAACCTGGCGGTGCTCAACCTGCTTCCCATCCCCATCCTGGACGGCGGGCACCTGATGTTCCTGGCCTTCGAGGCGGTGCGCGGGCGGCCGCTTTCGGTGGAGGCGCGCATCCGGCTGTCGCAGGTGGGGCTGGTGATCGTGGTGGCGCTGATGCTGTGGGCCAACGGCAACGACGTGGTGCGGCTGGTCTTCAACCGCTGACCCTCGCGCCTCTCGCGCGCGACGCGACGACCGCGCTCCGGCCGCACCTCCGCGGCCGGAGCGCATCTGTTTACCGCCTTTCCGCATTCCCGTGCGGGGCGGCCCGGTAGCGCCACCGGGTGGACATCGGCCGCCGCGTGCCCCGGACCCGGCGACCCCCTGCGGTGTACATAAACTCCCAGAACCGCTAAATTGCGGGGTTCCCCCGGAAAAACCGCGGCCTGCCCCACGGGCGCGCTCCCGGCCACAAACGACATAGCTACGCAATTCCATGCCTACAAGCCCCACGTTGCAGCAAGGCGAGCGAATGGATCAGACGGAGCTCGCGACGATCGAGCGTCTGCTCCTGCGGGAGCGCGACAAGACCTTGCGGTCGCTGGGCCGTTTCGCCGAGCAGTCGAAGCAGACGCGCGACTCGGCCGACAACGACCTGTCGAGCTATTCGTTCCACATGGCCGACCAGGGCACCGACGCCATGGAGCGCGAGAAGTCGTTCCTGTTCGCCAGCAAGGAAGGCCGCTACCTCTACCGCGTCGAAGAGGCGCTGCGCCGCCTGTACGCCAACCCCGAGGAGTTCGGCATCTGCCACTCGTGCAAGAAGCCGATCCCCTTCGCGCGGCTGGAGGCGCTCCCGCACGCCCGCTACTGCCTCGACTGCAAGATGAAGGAAGAGCAGTCGGGCTGATCCCTCCGGATCCGCGGATGGCGTGACATGAACGAGGGGCGGCATCCGCGACGGGTGCCGCCCCTCGGTTCGATAGGAATCGGCGGGCAGACGTCATCACGTCCCAGCCGTGGCGATTCCGCGGATTCGCACTGCCCTTCGTTACGCCGAACCAGCCGCGAGCGAAGCGAGCCCAGGTCCCTTCCCCAGGCCGTTTTTGGGGGAGGGACAGGCGCCGCCAGGCGCCAGGGTGAGGGCCTCGCCGGCGCCGCGTCCGGATTGGCAAGGCGACGCCGACGCTCCGGTCATTTCCGCTGTCGATGGGGCTTCGGAAGAGCGATCGACTCCGCCCCCGCACACCCGGGCCACCCCCTTTGGTTGCCGCCCGCCCGCGTGCGGGTTAGCTTTCCACGGTTTGCGACCGATTCGAACCCCGAGTTGGCCGAAGCACGAACACGCGCCATGCCTACGTACGAATACCGTTGTCCCCAGTGTGGGACCGACTTCGAGAAGTTCCAGAAGATGAGCGACCCGCCGGTCGCGCCCTGCCCCAGCTGCGGCGCCGAGGCGGAGCGCCGCATGTCTGCGGGCGCCGGCCTGGTGTTCAAGGGGAGCGGCTTCTACATCACCGACTACCGCGGCGACAGCTACAAGAAGGCCGCGCAGGCCGATAGTGGCGGCTCGTCCGCGTCATCGCCGTCCGAGGCCGGCGGCAAGAGCGAGCCGAAGGCCGACAGCACCCCCGCGCCCAAGCCCGAGAGCAAGCCGGCTCCCAAGTCGGAGTGATGGCCCAGGAACAGCTCCAGGCCGAGATCCAGCGCGTGGTGCGCGAGATGGGGGCGGGCGACGAGCATCCCGTCACCCTCGAGCGCCCGCGCAACCCCGACCACGGCGACTGGGCGACCAACGTGGCGCTGACGCTGGCCAAGCCGCTGAAGAAGGCGCCGCGCCAGATCGCCGACGAGCTGGCCGCGCGCATCGACGCGGCCGCCGCGGGCGTGCGCTCCATCGAAGTCGCGGGGCCCGGCTTCATCAACTTCCGCCTGGCGAGCGACTTCTACGACGCGGGGCTGGCCGCCATCCTGGCAGCGGGCGACGCGTACGGACGGTCGGACGCGGGCGGGGGGCAGCCAGTCGTCGTCGAGTTCGTGAGCGCCAACCCCACCGGGCCGCTGCACATCGGCCACGGGCGGCAGGCCGCGCTGGGCGACGCCGCCAGCGAGCTGCTGTCGTGGGCCGGGTGGAAGGTGCATCGCGAGTTCTACTACAACGACGCCGGCGAGCAGATCATGCGGCTGGCCCGCAGCGTCTGGGCCCGCTACCAGCAGGAGCTCGCGGCGTCCGCCCCCCCTCCGCAGGCGCCCGGCCCCGCCGACGCGGACGAGGACGATCCGTTCGGCGCGGACGAGGTGCCGTTCCCCGAGGACGGCTACCACGGCGAGTACGTGCGCGAGATCGCCCGCGAGCTGATCGCCGAGCACGGCGCCCGCTGGAAGGGCGACGCGTCGGAGGGGGCGATGGACGAGATGCGGCGCTTCGCCGTGGCGCGGCTGCGGGCCGAGCAGAACCGCGACCTGGAAGGGTTCGGCGTGCGCTTCGACGAGTTCTTCCTGGAGTCGTCGCTCTACGACAGCGGCCGGGTGGACGACACCATCCGCCGGCTGCGGGAGACGGGCCACGTCTACGAGCACGAGGGCGCCGTCTGGCTGCGCACCACCGGGTTCGGCGACGACAAGGACCGGGTGATGGTCAAGTCGTCGGGGCACCCCACGTACTTCCTCCCCGACGTGGCCTACCACGTGACCAAGTGGGAGCGTGGCTACCACCGCGCCATCAACGTGCAGGGGAGCGACCACCACGGCACCGTGGCGCGCGTGCGCGCGGGGCTGCGGGCGCTGGGGCTCCCCGAGGGCTACCCCGAGTACGTGCTGCACCAGATGGTGCTGGCCATGCGCGACGGCCAGGAGGTGAAGTTCAGCAAGCGCGCGGGGAGCTACGTGACCATGCGCGAGCTGTACGACGAGGTGGGGGTGGACGTGGCGCGCTTCTTCTTCCTGATGCGCCGCGCCGAGGCCCAGCTGGTGTTCGACATCGACCTGGCGCTGGAGCAGTCGGACAAGAACCCGGTCTACAAGGTCCAGTACGCCCACGCGCGGATGAGCAGCATCTTCCGCCGGGCCGAGGTCGATCCGGCGGCGCTCGACGCGTCTTCGGTAGACCTGTCGCTGCTGGGCGAGGAGAGCGAGGCGGAGCTGGTCAAGCTGCTGCTGCGCTTTCCCGAGATCATCGGCACCAGCGCCGAGCGGCACGCGCCGCACGCCGTGTGCGAGTACGTGGAAGAGGTGGCTGCCGCGGCCAACAGCTGGTACCACGCGGGCAACCGCAGCCCGGCGCTGCGGGTGATCGGGCCCGAGGTGCCGCCGGCGAGCTCGCGTGCGCGGCTGGTGCTCGCGCGGGCCGTGCAGATCGTGCTGAAGAACGGCCTGGCCGTGCTGGGCATCAGCGCCCCCGAACGGATGCAGCGCGAGGCCGGCGACGAAGCCGCCCTCGAAACCGCCTGACGTCAATCAACCAACGATACATGTCGATCCTTGTGGTGGGCAGCGTGGCCCTGGACACGGTGGAAACGCCCTTCGGCCGCGCCGACGACGCGCTGGGCGGCTCGGCGACCTTCTTCTCGGCGGCGGCGTCGCTGTTCGGGCCCGTGCAGCTGGTGGGCGTGGTGGGGAGCGACTACCCGGTCGACGCGCTGCGCTTCCTGGCCGACCGCGGCGTGGACCTGGCGGGGCTGGAGACCGCCGAGGGCGAGAGCTTCCGCTGGTCGGGGGTGTACAGCTTCGACCTCAACTCGCGCGAGACGCTGGAGACGCGGCTGGGGGTGTTCGCCGAGTTCCAGCCCAAGATCCCCGAGGGCTTCCGCGACGCCGAGTGGGTGTTCCTGGGCAACATCGACCCCGAGCTGCAGCTGAACGTGCTCGACCAGGTGCGCGCGCCGAAGTTCGTGGCGTGCGACACCATGAACCTGTGGATCGACATCAAGCGCGACCAGCTGCTGCAGCTGCTGGGGCGGGTGGACCTGCTGCTGGTCAACGACGGCGAGGCGCGCCAGCTCTCGGGCGAGCACAACCTGTCGCTCGCGGCCAAGTGGATCCTGGAGCGGGGGCCGCGCTACCTGGTGATCAAGAAGGGCGAGCACGGCGCGGTGCTGTTCACGCCGGCCTCGGTGTTCTTCGCCCCCGGCTTTCCGCTGGAGGACGTGTTCGACCCCACCGGCGCGGGCGACGCCTTCGCGGGCGGCTTCATGGGGCACCTGGCCCAGTGCGGCCGGAGCGAGGACGCCGACCTGCGCCGCGCCGTGATCTACGGCTCGGTGCTCGGCTCGTTCGCGGTGGAGAAGTTCTCGGTGGAGCGCTTCAAGGAGCTTTCGCTGGACGAGATCGAGGAGCGCGTGCGTGCCTTCCGCGAGATGACGGTGTTCGAGCTGCCGGTGGACGCGGGTGTCTGACGCGGCGGGCGGTCTCTCGTACGCCGCCGCCGGCGTGGACATCGACGCGGCGGCGCGCGCGATGAAGGGGGTGGCTCAACTGGTCCGCTCCACCGCCACCCCCGACACGCTGAGCGAGCTGGGCTCGTTCGGCGGGCTCTACCGCGTGCCGCGGGACGTGGCCAGCCCCGTGCTGGTGGCCAGCACCGACGGGGTGGGCACCAAGCTCAAGGTGGCCTTCCTGGCCGGTCGGCACGGGACGGTGGGCGAGGACCTGGTGAACCACTGCGTCAACGACATCCTGGTGCAGGGCGCCCGGCCGCTCTTCTTCCTCGACTACGTGGGCGTGGGCCGCCTGGAGCCGGGCGTGGTGGAGGAGATCGTGGGCGGGATCGCGCGCGGCTGCCGCGCCAACGGCGCGGCGCTGCTGGGCGGCGAGACTGCCGAGATGCCCGACTTCTACTCCGCCGGCGAGTACGACCTGGCGGGGACGATCGTCGGTGTGGTCGAAGAAGGACGCGTGATCGACGGCTCCGCCATCCGCGCGGGGGACGTGATCGTGGCGCTCGCGTCGTCGGGGCTGCACACCAACGGCTACTCGCTCGCGCGCAAGGTCCTGTTCGACCGCATGGGGCTGGGGGTGCACGATCCCTTCCCGGGCGAGGACGCCAGCGTGGCCGACGTGCTGCTGCGCGTGCACCGCTCGTATCGCCAGCCGCTGTGGCCGGCCATCGAGCGCGGCGAGGTGCGCGGGCTGGCGCACATCACCGGCGGCGGGCTGGTCGACAACGTGCCGCGCATCCTGCCGGAGGGGGTGGACGCGCGCTTCGACCTGGCGTCGTGGACGGTGCCCAACGTCTTCCACGTTCTCCAGCGCGAGGGCGGGGTGGACGAGCGCGAGATGTTCCGCGCCTTCAACATGGGCGTGGGGATGGTGGCGGTCGTCACGGCCGAGCGGGCCGACGCGTTGATCGGGGAATTGAATGCGGCCGGCGAGCGCGCGTGGCTCGCCGGCGAGATCATCCCCGGCGACGGCAAGGTGGTGCTCGCATGATGAAGCATGTGGCGGGTGCGGTGGTGGTGATGGCGCTGGCCGGAGCGGCCCTGGCGCTTCCGGCGGCGGCGCAGAGCGGCGGGACCGACCCGTGCGAGCAAAGCCCCGGGGGGGCCGACTGCCAGCTCGCCGCCCGGGCATTCCGCGCGGCCTATGCGCAGACGGGGATCCTGGCGGCGGGCGGCAACCCGGTTCCCGGCCTGGAGTCGACGGGCGGGATCACGCTGGGCATCGTTCCGAAGACCACGGCCAGCCTGCGCGTCTCCGCCGCACGCCAGCGGCTCCCGGACCTGGCCTCCGTCTCGGGCGACGATCGCACGGCCACCGCCACGGCGATCCGGCTGGGGACGGCCACGCGGCTGTTCGAGGGCGTTTCCGCGGGCCCGATCAACGGCGTCGGCGCGCTCGACCTGCTGCTGGACGCGGCGCTCCTGCCGGCGGCGGGGCAGAGCCGCGACGCCGCGGCTGCGTTCGGGGCGGGCGGGCGCATCGGCATCGTCCGCGAGACCTTCGGCACGCCGGGGGTGTCGCTCACCGCGATGTACCGGCACGTGGGCCGGCAGCAGTACGGCCGCCTCTGCCCCGTCCCCGACGTATCGTGCGAAGATGCGAGCCTTGGCGAGGCGGCATTTTCCACCAACGACCTGAGTGGCCGGCTGGCCGTGGGCAAGCGCGTGGGGCCCGTGGGGCTGCTGGGAGGGGTGGGTCTCGACCGCTTCTCCACCAGCGGCGGCGTGGTCAGCTACGTCGCCGGCGGGATCGATGCCACGCGGGCCGATCGCGGCGTCGAGCGGCACGACCGGCGCTGGTCGTTCTTCGGCAACCTGTCGTACGCGCTGATCGTGGGGTCGCTGGTGGCGGAGGGCGGCTGGATGGAAGGCGGCGAGCCCGACCTGGTGATCGATGGCGACCTTGGCCACTATGACCCCGGGAAGGGAACGCCGTTCGGCAGCCTGGCGCTGCGGATCTCGCTCTAGCGCGGGGGCTGGACGGGGGGTGTAGATTGGTGCGATGCGGGCGAGGGTGACCTCGCCCGTGCTCGTTTCAACCGGAGAGGGCGATGACCGACGGCGTGCTGCCCGATGACCGCGAGTGGATGCGCCGCGCGCTGGCGCTGGCGCCGCGCGGGTGGGGACGCACCGCGCCCAACCCGATGGTGGGGTGCGTGATCGTGCGTGACGGCACCGTCGTTGGCGAGGGGTGGCACACGGAGTACGGCCAGCCGCACGCCGAGGTGGAGGCGCTGGCGCGGGCTGGGGATGCGGCGCGTGGGGGGACGGCCTACGTCACGCTGGAGCCCTGCGCGCACTTCGGGAAGACGCCGCCGTGCACGCAGGCGCTCGCGGCCGCCGGCGTCGCCCGCGTCGTCTTCGCCGCGGCAGACCCCAACCCGAGGGCCGCGGGCGGGGCGCAGGTGCTGCGGGAGATGGGGATCGATGCGGTGGGGCCCGTGGACGAGCAGGCCGTGCGCGACCTGGATCCCGTCTTCTTCCACGCCCACTCGGCGGAAGGCGCGCGGCGGCCCTTCGTCGCTCTCAAGCTGGCGCTGTCGCTGGACGCGCGCATCGCGGACCGCGACCGGCGCTCGGTGTGGATCACGGGGGACGCGGCGCGCGCGGAGACGCATCGCCTGCGCGCGGGGTTCGACGCCGTGGCGGTGGGCATCGGCACGGCGCTGGCCGACGATCCGCGGCTCACCGCGCGCGGCGACGTCGCGCCTCGAATCCCCCCGACGCGCGTGGTGTTCGACGGCGCGATGCGGCTGCCGCTCGAGTCGAAGCTGGTGCGGACGGCGCGCGAGACGCCGGTGCTGGTGATGGGCGACGAACGCGCCTCGACCGACGCGATGCGCGCGCTGGAGGCCGCGGGCGTAACGGTGGACTTGGCGGGCCGCGGGATCGAACGAGCGCTCGTATCGTTGCGGGAGGCGGGGATCCGGTCCATGTTCGTGGAGGGCGGCGCCGGGATCGCGAGCGCCCTGCTGCGCGCGGGGATGGTGGACCGGCTGTATCTCTTCTATGCGCCGGTCTTCCTGGGCCCCGAGGCGCTGTCACCGTTCGCGGGCATCGACAGTCCGCCGATCGACGCGGCGCCGCGCTGGAGGCACGTGGGGACGGACGCGTTTGGCGCCGACACGCTGGTCACGCTGGCACGGGAGTAGGGGTTGTTCACGGGAATCGTGGAAGAGGTGGGGACGGTCGAATCCGTCCGCGAAGAGGGCAACGGCGTGGTGTTCACCATCGCCTGCACCCTGGTGCTGGACGGCCTGGGGCTGGGCGACAGCGTGGCGATCGACGGCGCGTGCCTCACCGTCACGTCGATCCTGGACCACGCCTTCACCGTGCAGGCGGTGGGCACCACGCTGGGGCGCACCACGTTCGGTGCGTTCGCGGCGGGGAAGCGCGTGAACCTTGAGCGTGCGCTCTCGCTGGGGCAGCGGCTGGGCGGCCACATCGTGCAGGGCCACGTGGACGGCCTGGGCGAGGTCGTGCGGATCGAGCGCAACGAAGAGCTGGTGCTGATCGACTTCCGCATGCCCGACGACGTGGCGGCGGTGACGGTGATGCACGGCTCCATCACGCTCAACGGGATCAGCCTGACGGTGAACGACCTGCCGCAGCCGGGCGTGTGCCAGGTGTCCATCATCCCGTTCACCTGGGAGCACACCAACCTGGCCGACCTGGCCCCGGGCGACGCGGTGAACCTGGAGGGCGACACCATCGGCAAGTACGTGCGGCACCTGCTGGGCGCCCCCGGCGCGGGCGCGAGCGGCGCCGAGCACGTGATCCGGGGGTGGGGGTACTGAGGGTCTCGGTGCGGGGGACGGGCCGGCGGAACAGGTGCGTGAGTGCGCGGGTGCGCGAGTGCGTTGGGCGACCGTGCAGGTGATGGGCCGTCGGGCGGGGGAGAGGGGGCGACTGAAGTCGCGGCTACGACGGCACAAAGTCCGCCTTCGCGGACTCGCGTGCAGGCAGCGACGCCAGTGACCCACCTCTCGATCATCGTGACGCACTAACCCGGTCCTGTGGTTGAAGTCCGCGAAGGCGGACTGCGTGCCGCTGTAGCCACGAGCTTGCTCGTATCTCCGCGTGTGGGGGACGGGGCCGAACGCACTCGCGCACTACGCACTCACGCACCCGTTCGCGGTGCCGAGGTGCTCGCCGGCCCCGTCGAACCCACGCGGGGTGACAAACGAAGGAGCTTTTGCAATGCCGTTCGACACGGTCGAAGCAGCGATCGAAGACATCCGCCAGGGGAAGATGGTGATCGTGGCGGACGACGAGAACCGCGAGAACGAGGGCGACCTCGTGTGCGCGGCCGAGCTCGTGACGCCCGAGATCATCAACTTCATGGCCACGCACGCACGCGGCCTGATCTGCCTGTCGCTCACCGCCGAGCGCGCCGACCAGCTCGACCTGCGGCAGATGGCCGACGTGAACACCGAGGCGCTGTCCACCGCCTTCACCGTGAGCGTGGACGCGGCGCACCGCTTCGGCGTGACCACCGGCATCAGCGCGTGGGACCGCGCCACCACCATCAAGGTGTGCATGGACCCGGCCGCGGTCCCCGGCGACCTGCGCCGGCCCGGGCACGTGTTCCCCCTGCGCGCGCGCCCCGGCGGCGTGCTGCGGCGCGTGGGGCAGACCGAGGCATCGGTGGACCTGGCGCGCATGGCGGGGCTGCAGCCGGGCGGCGTGATCTGCGAGATCCTGAACGAGGACGGCACCATGGCACGCCGGCCGCAGCTCGAGGAGTTCGCGGCGCGCCACGGGATCCGCTTCATCACCGTGGCGCAGATCGTGGCGTGGCGGCTGCAGCGCGAGCGGCTGGTGCACCGCGAGGCCGAGGCCGTGATCCCCACGCCACACGGCGACTGGCGCATCATCGCCTACCGCAACGACGTGGACCAGCACGAGCACGTGGCCATGGTGAAGGGCGAGATCGAGGGCGAGGACGGGGTGCTGGTGCGCATGCACAGCGAGTGCTTGACCGGCGACGTGTTCCACTCGCTGCGCTGCGACTGCGGTGAGCAGCTCGACGCCGCGATGCGGAAGATCGACGCCGAGGGGCGCGGCGCCATCGTGTATCTGCGGCAGGAGGGGCGCGGCATCGGGCTGATCAACAAGCTCCGCGCCTACAACCTGCAGGACGAGGGGATGGACACGGTGGAGGCCAACGAGAAGCTGGGCTTCCGCCCCGACCTGCGCGACTACGGCATCGGCGCGCAGATCCTGCTCGACCTGGGGCTGTCCAACATCCGCATCCTCACCAACAACCCCAAGAAGATCGTGGGGATCGACGGATACGGCCTGTCGGTGACCGAGCAGGTGCCGCTGGGCGTGAAGCCCAACCCGCACAATAGCGACTACCTGCGCGCCAAGCGCGACAAGATGGGCCACCTCTTCCCGGCCGGCGACGAGCCGCTGGACGAGCAGGCTGCCTGAGCGGCGGGGCGCGAACACTGTAACCGTGGGCGGCGACGTGCCGGGGCGAATGAATTCGCGGCAACAACGGCACGAAGTCCGCCTTCGCGGACTCGCGCGTCGGCATCCACGCGGGCGGCCCGCAATCGACAACGCGCCAGAATGGGTTTGATGCAGGTGAAGTCCGCGAAGGCGGACTGTGTGCCGTTGTAGCGGCGAGTTTACTCGCAAATTTCCACAAAGGGCCCTCGCTCTGGCTGGATTGCAATCAGCTCTAAGCGTAGGCGACTGGGCACTGGGCACTTGAACCTGGGCACTCCGGAACCGGAATGATCGAACACGCGGGACACTATCGCGGCGAAGGGCGGCGCTTCGGCATCGTAGTGGCGCGCTTCAACGACCTCATCACCCGGCCGCTGCTGGCCGGCGCGCGCGACTGCCTGCTGCGCCACGGCGTGGCCGAGGACCAGATCGAGGCGGCGTGGGTGCCGGGGGCGTGGGAGATCCCCGGGACGCTCTCCGTCCTTGCCGCCAGCGGCCGCTTCGACGCGCTGATCGCGCTGGGGTGCGTGATCCGCGGCGCCACGCCGCACTTCGACTACGTGGCCGGCCACGCGGCAAGCGGCACCGCCGCCGTCGCTGCGGCCCACGGCCTGCCGGTGATCTTCGGCGTGCTCACCACCGACACCATCGAGCAGGCCATCGAGCGCGCCGGCACCAAGGCCGGCAACAAGGGGTGGGACTGCGCCATGGCCGCGCTGGAGATGGCCGACCTTTACGCCACGCTGAAAGACGACGGGGGGAACGCCGGGTGAAGAGCCGCAGCAAGGCCCGCGGGTGGGCGCTCCAGGGGCTGTACGCCTGGGAGAGCCGCAAGGGGCAGCCCGAAGACGCCATGCGCATTCTGCAGACGCTGTTCTCCACCCTTCGCGTCTCGCCCCAGAACCGGCCCTATGCCGAGGTGCTGGTGCGGCTGGTGGCCACCAACCTCGAGCGCATCGACGGGCTGGTAGTCGACTCGCTCACCAACTGGCGGATGGAGCGGCTCTCCGCCATCGATCGCAACGTGCTGCGCCTGGGCACCGCCGAGATGCTGTTCGTGGACGACGTGGCGCCGCGCATCACCATCCGCGAGATGGTGCAGCTGGCCGAGAAGTACGGCACCGAAGACAGCCCGCGCTTCGTCAACGGCGTGCTCGACGCCGTGATGCGCCGCGTGGCGCCGGAGGGCGCGGCCGCCGAGCGGTGAAGCTCCTCGTCGTCAACTGGCAGGACCTGGCCAACCCCCAGTCGGGCGGCGCCGAGGTCCACCTGCACGAGATCTTCGGGCGGCTGGCGCGGCGCGGGCACGAGGTGCATCTGCTCTGCTCCGGCTTCTCCGGCGCGGCTTCGGCCGCCGAGGCGGATGGGATGCGCATCCATCGCACCGGCGGCCGCCACAGCTTCACCCTAGGCGCCGCGCGGTACTATCGCAGGCACCTCGCCGGGGAGCGGTTCGACGTGGTGGTCGAGGACCTGAACAAGATCCCGCTCTTCACGCCGTACTGGGCCAAGTCTCCCATCCTCCTGCTGGTGCACCACCTGTTCGGCGCCACCGCCTTTCGCGAGGCGTCGGCGCCGTTCGCCGCGGCCACCTGGCTGCTCGAGCGCCCCATCCCCCTCGTCTACCGCGGCCTCCCGGCGGAAGCGGTTTCCGAGAGCTCGCGCGACGACCTGGTCGAGCGCGGACTGCGGCGCGAGGACATCCGCGTGATCCACAACGGGGTGGACGTGGATTTCTTCCGCCCGGATCCCTCCGTCCCCCACCTGCCCGAGCCGGCCTTTCTCTCCGTCGGCCGCCTCAAGAAGTACAAGCGCATCGACCACGCGGTCGAAGCCGTCGCGCTCCTGAAGCGCCGCGGCCGCCCCGTGCGCCTGCGCATCGCCGGCAAGGGCGACGACGAGGCGCGGCTGCGGGATCTGGTCACGCGGCTGGACGTGGGCGAGCTGGTGACGTTCGAGGGATTCGTGTCGGAGGAAGGGAAGCGCGACCTGATGCGGCAGGTGTGGGCCACCATCCAGCCGTCGCCCAAGGAGGGCTGGGGGATCACCAACATCGAGGCCGCCGCCTGCGGCACCCCCACCGTCGCCAGCGACTCGCCTGGCCTGCGCGAGTCCGTCGTCCACGGGCAGACGGGGCTCCTCTATCCCCACGGCGACATCGAGAAGCTGGCGGACGCGCTGGAGCGGCTCGCGGCCGACCGCGCCGAGGTCGAGCGGCTGGGCACCGGCGCGCTGGCGTTCGCGCAGGGCTTCACGTGGGACCGGGCCGCCGACCTGACTGAGGCGCACCTGGCGGAGGTGGCGGCGCAGCGAGGTGGATCGAGGTGAGAGTGGATGTCGTGCGGGCGTGAAACGCTCTGCCGATGCCGGAAGAGGTGTTTTTCTTGCGTGAATTACGTCTGCAACCATCCTTTCGCCTCCCCGGGCGAAAGGGCACTGCTCGCATTCTCACGCGGGAAGACCCGACGATGCAGAAGCTGTCGCTGAACGTGGCCGAGCTGAAGGTCACCTCGTTCGAGGCCGTGGCGCCGCATGCGCGAAACGAGTGGGTCGGCTACACCACGATCCAGGCGTGCACGGTTCCCAAGTACAGCTGCCTGATCGCCTGCCCGTCGCAGAAGTGGGAAAACTGATCGCCCGCCCCTGCGCTTTTCGCCCGAGGCGCACCGGTCGATGGCGAACGTGACGAGCTTCGCACCGCGCTTGACGTAGCAGCGAGCGAAGCGAGCCCCCGTCCCTCCCCCAGGCTGTTTTAGGGGAGGGACAGGCGCCGTCAGGCGCCAGGGAGAGGGCCCGCCGGCGCCGCGGCACGCGACTGTGTTTGCCGCGCCGCACGCGCGCTCTGCCGCCGCGGGGGCGTCCGCCGCTGCCACCCGCCCCGGCCCCGCCCTTGCCGGTGCCCCCGCATTGTCGCATCCTACGGCGTAATCACCCGGGCCAGAAACGAGACGGAGCCGCGGTTGCCCTCCAAGCTGACGGTCGACGAACTGCTGCGCACCAAGAAGGAGTCGCTCGCCCTCGAGCTGCTCACCGACGGGCGCGGGCTGGTGCGCGAGATCCTGAACCCCGACATCTCCAGCCCCGGGCTGGTGCTGACCGGCTATGCCGACCGTTTCCCCAGCGAGCGGGTGCAGGTGCTGGGCGAAACCGAGGTGTCGTTCCTGGAGTCGCTCGCCGAGGACCGCCGCCGGAGCGCCATCGAGGCGTTCCTCAGCTTCGACATCCCCGTCATCTTCATCACCAAGGGGCAGGAGCCGCCCGAGCCGCTGATCGAGGTGGCCAACACGGTGGGCACGCCGGTGATCCGGTCGGAGCTCAAGACGTCGGAGTTCTACACCCGCGTCAAGCCGTTCCTGGAAGAGCGCTTCGCGCCGACCACCACCATGCACGGCTCGCTGGCCGATGTGTACGGGGTGGGGCTGCTGTTCATCGGCAGCAGCGGGGTGGGGAAGAGCGAGGCGGTGCTCGACCTGGTGGAGCGCGGCCACCGGCTGGTGGCCGACGACCTGGTGATCGCCTCGCGCCGCGGGCACGAGGTGCTGATGGGGAAGGGGCACGACCTGCAGCGCCACCACATGGAGATCCGCGGGGTGGGCATCATCGACGTGCAGCGCCTGTTCGGCGTGCGCGCCATCCGCCTGCAGAAGCGCATCGAGGTGGTGGTGCAGCTGGCCGTGTGGGACGCCGACGCCGCCTACGACCGCACGGGCCTGGACCCGCAGTTCATGGACATCCTGGGGGTGCAGGTTCCCAAGGTGACCATTCCGCTGGTGCCGGGTAAGAACATCACGGTGGTGTGCGAGGTGGTGGCCATGAACCACCTGCTCAAGTTCGCCGGGCACGACACCGCGGCGCTGTTCAACCAGCGGCTGCAGGCGCGCATGGCCGGGAGTTCGGAGTACCTGGAGGAAGATTATGAGTGAGCCGGTTCGCGGGGTGGTGGTGGCCCACGCGTCGCTGGCGGACGGCCTGGTGGCCTCGGTGCTGGCGATCTCGGGGATGGAGGGCGACGCGCTCAAGGCGCTCACCAACGAGGGATGCGGCCCCGAAAGCCTGCAGGCGCGGGTGAACGAGGCGCTCCCCGGCGAGGGGCCGGCGATCGTGTTCACCGACCTGGGCAGCGGCAGCTGCGCCTTCACCGCGCGGCGCATCGCGCTGCAGCGCCCCGACACGGGGATCGTGACCGGGGTGAACCTCCCCGTCCTCCTCGACTTCGTGTTCCACCGCGAGCTGCCGCTGGCCGAGCTGGTGGAGCGGCTGGTGGAGAAGGGTCGCGGCGGGATCACCGGTGCCCACCGGGAGGCTGCGGCGCATGCCGATCGTGCTGTTTAGGGTCGATGAACGGCTGATCCACGGCCAGGTGGTGGTGGGGTGGGGCGGCCCGCTCCACGCCGACCGCATCGTGGTGGTGGACGACGACCTGGCCGACAGCCCGTGGGAGCAGGAGCTGTACTGCCTGGGCGTGCCGCCCGAGATCGAGGCGCGCTTCCTGTCGGTGGCCGACGCGCGCTCCAGCCTCCCCGCGTGGCGCGCCGACGGGCACCGCACCATCGTGCTGGTGCGCGACGTGGCCACCGCCGGGCGCATGGCCCAGGGTGGCGCGCTGCAGGGCGACGAGGTGAACCTGGGCGGCATCCACTTCGCCGAGGGCCGCTCGCGCATCCTTTCGTACCTGCACCTGCGCCCCGACGAGCAGGACGAGCTGCGCCGCATCGCCGCCACCGGCGCCGAGGTGTCGGCCCGCGACCTGCCCTCCGGCCGCCGCGTGACGCTGGACGAGCTGACGGCGGGGTAAGAGACCCCGGGAAGGAGCGGCTGAAGCCGCGGCTACCACGGCCCGAAATCCGCTCCGCGGACTCTCCCGAATGCATCCGCGCCGGTGACGAACGTCGTCCCCGCCGCCGCATCGCCCGGCCGACCCGCCGCGCCGGCATCGGTCGACGGAAGGTCGGTGCGCAGGCCGCACAAAGTCCGTCCCTCCCCCGTGCGGTTACGGGGGAGAGACAGGCGAGGAACGAGCCAGGGAGAGGGCCCCCGCGGGGCCGCGGTCCGACACTGGACCGTGCGCCGCCCGTGACAGGCGGATCGGAATGGTGTGGTGCCGTCCTTCAGCTTCACAGGCGAAGCATCGTCGTTGGCCCCATCGGGTGTGAGATGATCCTGACCGCCGCGCAGGTCGTGGCCGTGACGCTGATCGGGGGGCTCGTGGCCCTGGACGCCACCTCGGTGGGGCAGTTCATGATCTCGCGCCCGTTCGTGGCGGCGGCGCTGGGCGGGCTGGTGGTGGGCCGCCCGGCGCAGGGGATCGTGGCGGGGGTGGTGCTCGAGGCGCTGCACCTGGCCGTGCTCCCGGTGGGCGCCGCGAAGTACCCCGAGGGCGGCCCGCCCGCGCTGGCCGCCGGCGCCGTCTACGCCGCCAACTTCCCGCCGGTGGCCGAGGCCGCCACGCTGCTGGTGGCCGTGCTGGTGGCGCTGGCGCTGGAGATGGTGGGCGGGCGCTCGGTGGAGGCGATGCGGCACTGGAACGTGCGCTTCGCCGGGGCGCCGGCCGAGGGGCTGGCGCCCGGGCGGCTCGCGCGGCGGCACCTGGCGCCCGTGGCGGTGGACTTCTGCCGCGGGGCGCTGCTCACGCTGGCG
>Ga0247773_1000317_pt1 | contig 22225 bp, 18 predicted proteins | sample UWRJL092311B6_FD_179934 | JGI IMG/M metagenome (GOLD analysis project Ga0247773, IMG submission 179934) | Plant litter microbial communities from Arlington Agricultural Research Station in Wisconsin, United States - UWRJ-L092-311B-6 | ecosystem: Environmental > Terrestrial > Plant litter >...
CGCCGCCCAGCACGGCCGGGCCGTGCTCATCCCCTTCACCCGCCTCGTCTGACACCAAACTTTCGGCCGTACGGCCCCGAACGAAGGTGCCGGAGGAACCGGCCCGACGCGCGGTGGTCCACGTTGAAACCGCGGAGGAGCATAGGCCGAGCTCGTCGGCCGGCGGCGCGTTCCGGACGTTTCAACCCGCCTCTCCCCGCTCCGGCAGCACCGGCGTGTCGGGGTCGGCGGGGAAGCCGGCGTGGGCGGCGCGGAGGAATGCGTCCACCACGGCGGGGTCGAACTGGGTGCCGGCGCAGGCGCGGATCTCGGCCAGCGCGTCCTGGTCGGTGGCGGCGGGGCGGTAGGGGCGCGAGGTGACGATGGCGTCGTAGCAGTCCACCACCGCCACGATGCGCCCCTGCAGCGAAATTTCCTCCCCATGCAGCCCGGCGGGGTAGCCGGTGCCGTCCCAGTGCTCCTGGTGGTGCAGCACCGCGCCGATGCCGGGGCGCAGGAACGAGCTGCTCGCCATCACCTTGGCGCCGATCTCGGGGTGCCGCTTCATCTCCTGGTACTCGTCGTCGGTAAGCGCGCCGGGCTTCTTCAGGACCAGGTCGCTCACCCCGATCTTCCCTACGTCGTGCAGCAGCGCGCCGATCCACAGCGCGCGCAGCTCGCCCGGCGCCATCCCCAGCTCGCGGCCGGTGGCGGCGGCGTAGCGGGCCACGCGCTCCACGTGGCCGCCGGTGTAGTCGTCGCGCGTGTCGATGGCCGTGGCCAGCGAGCGCAGCGCGTCCACCAGCAGCCCCTCGATCTGGCGCGCCTGCTCGGCCACGCGCGCCTCCAGGTGCTGCTGGTAGCCGCGGTTCTCCAGCACCAGCCGGCGGTGCTCCAGGGCGCGTTCGCACGCCAGCAGCACCTCGTCCACGTTGAACGGCTTGACCAGGTAGTCGTCGGCCTGAAGGCGCAGCGCCTGGACGGCGTTCTCCACCGTGCCCGCGCCGGTCAGGATGATGAAGGCGGCCGTAGGGTCGGCCGCCTTCACCCGGCGCAGCAGCTCCAGCCCGCCCATCGCCGGCATCTGCAGGTCGCTCAGCACCAGGTCGGCGCCCTCGGCCTCGAAGGCGCGCAGGGCCTCGGCGCCGTCGCCCGCCTCGCGCACCTGGTACTGGGCCAGGATGATCCCCAGCGCCTTGCGGATCGCCGGGTCGTCGTCGGCCACCAGGACCCGCGGCGCGGCAACCGTCATCGCGCCGCTCCGTCGGACGCGCCGGGCTCCGCGCGGAAATCGCGGAGGACCAGCAGGCACTCGTGCGCGGTGCGCACCCCGGCCAGCCCGCGCACCGACAGCTCCGCGCTGGGCACGCGCGCCACCTCGGTGCCGTTCACGCGAAACACGGCCACGGTGTCGCTCACCGACACCTCCAGCAGGTTGGGGCGGCCGGTCTCGTCCACGTCGCGGCGGATCACGGGGTGCTGCGTCCAGTCGCGCACCACCGGCGTATCGGCACCCTGGCGGCGCTTGACCAGGAAGGTGCCGTCGCCGCGCACCAGGAAATAGCTGTACACCTGCCCCCCCTCGGGCCCGTCCAGCCCGCTGCCGCCGAAGAGGAGGCCGTAGCCCTCGTGCAGCCGGCCGCGCTTCTTCTCGAAGCGCGCGCGGATGGTGTAGGGCGGCGTCAGCTCCTGCTCGCCTGCGGGCCACGCGATGGTGTGCGGCCCCGTCTCGATGGCCACCGAGTCGGCGCCGGCACCCAGCGTGGGGCCCGCGGCGGGGTTGGTGCGCCACGCCGCCGCCGGGGCGTGCGCCACGGCGCTGTCGGCCGCGGGACGGCCGCGGGCGCCCGCGTCGTGATCGCAGGCGGCGAGCGCGGCCAGGCAGGCGAGGGCGGCGGCGGCCGGAGCGAGGCGGCGCGTCATGGCTGCAGCGACTGGCGCAGGGCGTCCAGGGGCAGGTCCTTGAGCTTGATCTCGAGCGGGATCACGTATTCCGTCTGGGTGCGGGTGCGCAGGTGGAAGGTGTCGACCAGGCGCACCGGTACGTCCTGCCGGATGGGGATGGTGGTGTTTACGGGGATGGTGACCGAGCGGTTTCCGAACGGCGTGCTGACCGGCACCCGCACCGTGGTGTTGATGGGCAGCGAGGTGCGCAGCTTGATGGTGTAGCTCTGGTTGATGGGCACGTCGAACCCCACGGGCGTGCCCGCCGGGATGCGCACCGTGTACTTGATGGTCGCGTTCGACTGCCCGAGTTGCGCGGACACGCGCTCCAGCGCCGGCGCCAGCATCCGCTCGGGGTGCCGCAGCTTGTACAGCAGCACCGCGTTGGCCCCCAGCGACACGGCGGCCAGCAGCAGCGCCAGCGGCGCGATCCACGACAGGCGGGATACGTGCGATGCCAAAGCGCGTCGCTTCCAGGTTGCGGTACGTGGGAGTGGACGCGCGGAAGATAGCGTAGCGGGCGAGAGTTGCGCGAGGTCGTACCAGCGACCAACATCCCCTAATCTACCCCACCTAGAATGCTCCATCGACGTTTAATACAACTATGGTTCTACACAAGTATGATTGTATATAAGGCGGTATGCATTCATCCCTGTCTGGCGAATCCCGATGCGTACAGGTCATCGAGGCTCCAGAGGATGGTGGGATGGCCGCTCTCCTCCGCCTCCTCGCGGAATGCGTGGGTAAACCCTCCCGCGGCGACGTAGAACAGCGGCGCCTCGGGCTCGAGCGCCGCGTGCGCCCACCCTCGCCCTGCGTCGGCCGCGCGGCGCAGCATTTCCAGATGCCCGTGATGCACGCCCGAGCCGATGGGGGCGGCATCCCACTTCACCGCGCCGGTCATCATCCGTCCGTCCGCCAGTGGGGCGACGATGTCGATCTCCAGCGCGCGCCGCGCCCGATCGGCGCCCTCCCATCGCCCCCACTGCTCCACCATGGGCAACCCGAGCTCCAGCGCGCGGCGATCGTACGCCTGGGTGACGATGCGTTCGAACTCCAGCCCCATGTACGGCCCCAGGTGCGGCGCGACCGACGACGCCCAGACGTCCCGCGGCGGGTACCGCTCCAGCACCGATGCGTTGGCCGCCACGAAGCGGTGATAGAAGCGGAAGGCTGCGTCCGCCACGCAGTAGCGCACGGCCTCCTTGGGTTTGGCGTCCACGTTGCGGCGTTGCTCCAGGTACCCCAGGTCCACCAGGTTCAGGATCTTCTCGCGCAGCGCGTTGTCGTTGGACAGCCCGACTCGTTGCGCGATCTGGTTGCGCTCGGTGCAGCCGTCGGCCACCGCGCGGAGGACGGCGCGGTACTTGGGCACGTCGCGCAGCCCCTCCTCCTGGTCGAGGGCCGTTTCCACCAGCAGGCGCACCTCGCCGCGCGGCGACAGGAGAAGCTCCGCCGCGTTCTCCGCCAGCGGCCGGCCGGGGTCGATCGCCGCCAGGTATCGCGGCGTGCCGCCGAACACTCCGTACAGCAGCGCCCGCTCGCGCGGATCAGCATACGGGGCGAACTCGGCCGCATGCCAGTATGTGAACGGCTGAAGCTTGTGATGCCAGGCGAAACGGCCATACAGCGGCGCGCCTCCGGCCGCCAGCGCCTCCATCGTCGCCACCGACGAGCCCGCCAGCATCAGCAGCAGGGGAAGCGCGGAACTGCCACGCCTGCCGAGCTCCTCCCACACCGCGTTCAGCTCCGACGCGACCGCGGCCACACCCGCGTTCCCCTCCGCCAGGTACTGGAACTCGTCCAGGACCACGACCGTGCGCAGCGAAGGCGTCGCGGCCGCGCGGCGCGCGGCGAGATCGGCGATGAGGCGGAAGGCCGTGCGCCAGGTGGGATAATCTTCTTCCCGCAGCTCTTCGCCCGACCACCGCGCGAGATCCTGCACGAGCTGCCGCCGGTTCAGCTCGGGAGTGGTCTGGGCGGCGGTGTAGAGGAAAAGCTCCTCGGCGGGCCAGGCATTCGCCAGCAAGTAGGTTTTCCCCACCCGCCGCCTGCCGGTCAGCAACGCGAGCGCAGGCCTGCCTCGCCGGCACAACTCCGCCAGCTCCGCGCGCTCGCGGTTTCGGTCGATGAGAGAGATCAGAGTCGAATCCACGACCACCTCCGGAAGCGCTCGCGTTTTCACCGAGCTTCACATCATGTCTTTATACAACCATGATTGTATACCACTGTAATTGTATAGATCTTCGTAGTCAAGAAAAAAGGCCTTGGTCCGACACGTGGGCCTGACGCGAGGAGGGGGCGCCGATCGAATTCGGCGCCCCCTCCTGCAGCGTTGTCATGATGCTTTCGAGCGGTGCTTCAGCCCAGCATCTTCTTCACTTCTTCCGTCATCCGCGGAAGGATCTGGAAGAGGTCGCCCACGATGCCATAGTCGGCCACCTTGAAGATAGGGGCCTCGGGGTCCTTGTTGATCGCCACGATGAAGCGGCTGGTGCGCATGCCGGCCAGGTGCTGGATGGCGCCGCTGATCCCCACGGCGATGTACAGCGTGGGGGCCACCGTCTTCCCCGTCTGCCCCACCTGGTCGCCGTGCGGGCGCCAGCCGGCATCCACCACCGCGCGGCTCGCGCCCACGGCCGCCTTGCCGCCGAACGCCTCGGCGAGGTCGTCCAGCAGCTTGAAGTTCTCGGGCGTCTGCAGCCCGCGGCCGCCGCTGATCACGATCGGCGCCTCGGCCACGTCCAGCTTCTCGCCCGCCGCGGCCTTGATCTCCTTGACCACGGCGCCGAAGTCGGCGTTGCCCAGGTCCACGTTCAGCGCGTGCGACTCGCCGGCCCTGGCGTTCTCCACCGGCTGGAACACGTTGGGGCGGATCGAGACCACGACGGGCTTCTGCGTGACGGTGCTCTTCGCGAACACCTTGCCCGCGTAGCGCGGCCGGGTGACCGCGATGCCGCCGCCGTCGGCCTCCAGCGCGGTGGCGTCGCTCAGGTAGTCCACGCCCAGGCGGGCGGCCACGCGCGGCGCCAGGTCCTTGCCCATGGCCGTGGCGGGGAACACCGCCGCGTCGCAGCCGTGCTCCTTGATGAAGTTCACGATCACGGTCGTGAATCCCTCGGGCGAATACCGCTCGAACGCGGCCGACTCGCCCGTGAACACCTTGTCGGCGCCGTACTGCCCCAGCTCGCCCGCGGCGCCCTGCGGCCCGCTGGCGCCCAGCACCACGGCGTGCACCTCGGTGCCGGTCGCGTCGGCCAGCTTGCGCGCGGCCGTCACCACCTCGTGCGCCGACTTGCGCAGCTCGCCGTCGCGCGCCTCCGCGAACGCGAAAATCCCTGGCATGTCTTCAGACCTCTACTGTCTAAGGGGACAGGGAACAGGGGACAGGGGACAGGGGGCGAACAGCGGCACCAGGCCGGGCCGTCCCCTGTCCCCTTTCCTCTGCCCCTAAATCACTTTCGCCTCGGTACGCAGCAGCCGCAGCAGCTCGGGCACGGCGTCGGGGCCTTCACCCACGATGCGGCCGGCCTGGCGCTCGGGAGGATAGCTCAGCGCGCCGGAGGACGCCTGGGCCTCCACCGTCGCCGGCTTCTCCTCCAGCGGCTTCTTCTTGGCCGCCATGATCCCCTTGAGGTTGGGGTAGCGCGGCTCGTAGGCGCCCTTGGTGATGGTGAGCGCGCACGGCATGCGCAGCTCCACCACCTCGGCGCCGCCCTCGATCTCGCGGTGCGCGGTCACCTTGCCGCCGTCCACTCTGAATTCGGTCACGGCCGTCGCCACGGGGATGCCCAGAAGCTCGGCGGTCATCGGCCCCACGGCCTGCAGGTCGTCGTCGATGGCCTTCATGCCAAACAGCAGCAGGTCGTACTCGCGCCCGCCGATCTCGGCGGCCAGCGCCTTCGCGGCGGCCAGCCCCTCGGCGCTGCGGTCGGCCTTCACCAGCACGGCGGCGTCGGCGCCCATGGCGAGCGCGCTGCGGAGCGTCTCGGCGCTGGCGGCGTCGCCCACGCTGATCACCGTCACGTCGCCCTGGCCCGCGGCTTCCTTGTGCTTCAGCGCCGCCTCCACCGCGAACTCGTCGTACGGGTTCAGCACGAACTTCACGCCCGACGGGTCGATGCTGCTCCCGTCGCCGGCGATGCGGATGCGCGCCTCGGTGTCGGGGACGCGCTTGATGCAGACGATGCTCTTCATGCGCATCTCCTTGGGTCGGTTGATGGCCGGGGCACGGGTGCGGGCGCCCCGGAGGCCGCATATTCTAGCGCTTGTGACGAAAAGTGCAAGGCTCGAACGAGCGTTCGGCAGCGAGTTTAGCTCGTCTTTCCGCCCGCCGGCCGAGGGGCGTTCCAGAACCGTGCCGGGCGAACGAAGGGCTTGGGCGTGTTTGGCGCCCGAGGCGCCAAACCGGGCTGCGCGCGCGGTAGGCAACGATACCGCTGTTGCCAACCGCGCCGGGCCCACGGCGGCCCGCCCCACGCTTCATCTCGTCGGACGCGGACGGTGCCGGGCGGTCCACCGCGTTCCCGGCCCTTCGGGCGCGCATCCCTCACGCGGGCGGCACTCGGATGGGTTCCGTCCCCCTCCGGCGCCCGCTCGGCAGACACGTGCCGCGGACGCGAAAGCCCCTCCCCGGCTGATGCGGAGAAGGGCTGTCGTATGCGTCGGGCGGTTCCAGCGCAGAGCTACTGCTTCGCGGCGGGGGCGCTCGGGGCGGCGGCCGTGGCGGTCGCGGTGTCGTTGTTGGCGGCGCCGGCGGGGGTGCTGTCCTCGCTCCCCAGGTTCTCCACGTGGATCGTGCTGTCCACCGCCACGCCCGCCGCGGCGGCCTGCTCGGGCGTCAGCGCCTGCGCCTGCGACTTGAGCTGCGTGTCCGACACGCCGTCCATCGGCTGGTTGTTGGCCGTGTCCACGTTGACGGCGCCCAGGTCGGTGGCGTTGCTCTCCTGCTCCTTCTTGCAACCCGCGAGGGCCACGGCGGCCAGCACCAGCCCGCAACCCGCGAAACGTACCGCTTTCGTCATCGCTCCCTCGAGTGGTCGGCGTACAACGACGGCTCTTACGCGCGCCAAGAACATGCCACGCGGGCCCCTGACGTTCCAGCTGAGACGCGAGCGTAAGTACAATCACGCCAGCGGCTTCCTCCCACTATCGCACCCCGCCGGCACGGCGGCAAGGCGCGAGCCAAGTCAGGGCAGACGCGGCGCCGCCCGAGTTCCGGAGCGACCGGCCACCTCCCGCTCACGCAGCGGCGATGGATCCTTCAGCGCCGGAAAGTCCGGCGGATGCGTCGGCCCCGCGTACCGGCGCTTCAGGATGACATTTCTCCGTCCTTCGACTGATTTCCGAGCCTCGGCTTCCGAGCCGGTCTACTCCGCCGCGCGGCGCTGGCCGTCGAGCGAGTCGTAGAAGTCGCGGATGCGCTGCACCACCTCGCGCGCGTGCTCCCAGTGCGGCATGGAGCCGGTGGGGAGCGACACCACGCTCACGTTGGGGCGCTCGTCCAGCTCGGGGAGGCGGGTGTAGCTCTCCATCCGCCGGTTCTCCACGCTGCCGTGGATCACCAGCAGCGGCTGCCGCAGGCGGCGGAAGGTCTCCAGCGCCTCGTCGGGCGCCATCCGGCCGCTCAGGAAGTCGTCCAGCGGATGCGCGGCACCTTCCACCCGCGCCGTCTCCACCGCGAAGTTGACGTACTCGTCGGGCACGCCGAACTCGGGGGTGAACAGGTGCTGGCGGGCGAACCTGCTCAGCGCCTCGGGAGTGGTGAGCCGTTCGTAGAAGGCGCGCTGCACGCCGGGCAGGGTGAACAGCAGCCGCGCCCAGCCGCGCCCGATCTCGGCCGGCTCGTCGCCCAGCCCGGCCGGCTCCAGCGCCACCAGCGAGCGCACCAGGTCGGGCCGCCGCCGCGCCACCTCGGCCGCGTAGGTGGCCCCCAGCGACAGGCCGATCACGTCGGCCCCACCGGCCGGGCGGATGATGCGCTCCAGCCAGTGCTCGAGCTGGTCTTCCAGCACGTCGGGCGTGTACTCGATCTCGGGACGGTCGCTGTGGCCGAAGCCCAGCCACTCCAGCGCGTACACCGGCCGGTCGCGGTCGCGCAGGAAGGCGCGCGCCAGCGGCCGCATCTCGTGCGCGCTGGCCACGGCGTTGATCGAGTGCAGCAGCACCAGCGAACGCCCGTGCCCCTCGCGCGCGTAGAACGCGTAGTGCACGTCGCCCCAGGGCACGTAGTCGAGCCGCATCCCCAGCGCGTTGGCCAGCTCGGTCACCGGCCGCCGCCGCCCGCGCCCCGCGCCCAGCAGGTACACCGCGTAGGCCGCAGCCGCCGCGGCCGTGAGCCCCGCCGCCGCGCGCCCGGGCGTCACGCCGAACAGCCCCTTGCGCCCCTCTGCCTCGGCGGGCTTCTCGCCCGCCGCGCGCGCCGGCTTCTCGCGACCCGTGCGAGCGAGGGGCGCGTCCGGCTCCTCCCACACCGCGGGAACGGTCAGGTCGGCGTCCGGCGCGCGCGTCGCCGGCGGGGCGGACACGGGTGCGGCCGAAGGCGCCGCCGCGTCGGACATGGGCGCCACCGGCACCACGCCGGCCACGTCAGCCGTCACCACAACGTCGGGCACGGCCGGAACGTCCGGCAGCACCAGGCCGCCTTCCGCCCGCGTCAGCCCCGCGCCCGCGTCCGACACGGGGTCGGCCGCGACGGGCGGAATCCCCTCGCCCCGTCCCTGCTCGCCGGCCCCAAGGCCGCGCGTCTCTCCGTCCTCCGCTCGCCCGTCCATCACACGCTCCGGTAGTCGCGCCGTTGCGGCAGCCACCCGCACCCTCGGGGATGCTGTGCAATCGCCATGCGAAACGCAAGGCCCGGCGCGTTCGCGCCGGGCCCGGCCACACCCTCGTCCTTCGGTTCCCGCGCGTCAGGGCACCCTCGCCACCGGCCCGGCGGGCTGCGCCGCGCCGGTGGTCCCGGCGCCCACGTCCTGCCACAGCGTCCCCGCGCTGCGCTCGGCCCACCCCATGGGCCAGCGCCCGGCGAAGAAGAGCCCCACCACCAGCAGCGCGGCGATCACCACCCCGGCCATGGCCGGCGACGGCAGCCGCGCGGCGCGGTGCTCGCCCTCGTCGCGCGCCGGCGTCATGTACATCACCACGATCACGCGCAGGTAGTAGAAGTAGCTCACCAGCGAGGTCAGCACCAGCAGCACCGCCAGCGCCGTGAGCCCCGACGACACCGCCGCGCGCAGGATGTACAGCTTGCCCAGGAACCCGGCCGTGAGCGGAAAGCCCGCCAGCGACAGCAGGAACACGGAGAAGAGCCCGGCCAGCAGCGGCTTCTCGCGCGCGAAGCCGCGCCAGTCTTCCAGCGACACCCGCTCCTGCCCCGTGGCCTCGCGGCTGTTGGCGATCAGCACCGCGAACGCGCCCGCCGTCATCAGCGTGTACACCAGCAGGTAGAACAGGAACGCCGCCGCGCCCGGGGGGCTGGCCGCCATCAGCGCCACCAGCAGGTAGCCCGCGTGCGCGATGGACGAGTAGGCCAGCATGCGCTTGAGGCTTCCCTCGGTCATCGCGATCAGGTTGGCGCCCACCATCGTCACCGCGGCGATGAGGAAGCCCACGATCTGCCAGCGCTCGATGGCCCCGCCGAAGCCGATCACGAACACGCGGATGAAGCTGGCGAACGCCGCCGCCTTCACCCCCGTGCTCATCAGCGAGGTGATGGGCGTGGGGGCGCCGTCGTAGGCGTCGGGCGTCCACATGTGGAAGGGCATGGCCGCCACCTTGAAGCCGAAGCCCACCATCAGCATGGCCATCCCCGCCAGCAGCAGCGGCGTTACGTTCCCGGGGCCGCCCAGCACCGTGCGCCCCATCACGCCGATGTCGGTGGTGCCCGTGGCGCCCCACGACAGCGCGATCCCGAAGAGGAAGAACGCGCTGCTGAAGGCGCCCAGCAGGAAGTACTTGAGCGCCCCCTCCACGCTGCGCTCGTCCATGCGGTCGAACCCGGCCAGCACGTACACCGAGATCGACATCAGCTCCAGCGCGATGAACACCATCAGCAGGTCGCGCGCGCCCGCCATCAGCATCATCCCCACGGTGGCGAACAGCACCAGCGCCTGGAACTCGCCGCGGTTGATGCCGCGCCGGTCGAGGTAGCCGTCGGCCATGAGCAGCGTGAGCGCGGCCGACACCAGGATCACGAAGTTGATGAAGATGCGGAACTCGTCCAGCATCACCATCGCCGGCCCGGGCACGGCGCGCACCCGCAGCAGGAAGGCGTTGGCCACCGCGGTGGCCAGCACGCCGGCCAGCGCCAGCCAGGTGATGGACGGGCGCGAGGGCTCGGAGCGGTTGCCCTTGTGCGCCACGTCCACGATCAGCACCAGCATGGCCCAGGCGCACAGCACGATCTCGGGGAGCAGCGCCAGCCAGTAGCTGGAGGCGCGCGTCAGGTCCAGCGTTGTCGTGCCCACGTCAGCGGCCTCCGTTCATGGCCACGCCGCCGGCGGCGGGCGACTGCCCAGCGCCGCCCGGGGGCGCCTTGGTCGCCTGCGCGGCGGAGAGCACCGCGGCCGCCGCGGGCTCCATGCGGTCCAGCACCGGCCTGGGGTAGAGCCCCAGCCACAGGATGAGCGCCACCAGCGGCAGCAGGATCGCCAGCTCGCGGCGGTTCAGGTCGGGGAGCGCGCGGTTGGCCGGCTTGTCCAGCGCGTTGAAGGCCACCTTCTGCACCATGGGCAGCATGTAGTACGCGGCGAAGATCACGCCGGTGGTGGCGATCAGCGCGAACCAGGGGTGCTTCTCGAAGGTGCCCATCAGCACCAGGAACTCGCTCACGAACCCGGCCGTGGTCGGAAGGCCCACCGAGGCCATCCCCGCGAACACCAGCATCGCCGCGAACACGGGGATCGAGGCGGCCAGCCCGCCGAAGTCCTCGATCTCGTAGCTGTGCCGGCGCTCGTACAGCATCCCCAGCAGGAAGAAGAGCATGGGGGTGGACAGGCCGTGCCCGATCATCACCAGCAGCGCGCCCTGCATCCCTTGCAGGTTGTACGCGAAGATCCCCAGGATCACGAAGCCCAGGTGGGCGACCGAGGTGTAGGCCACCAGCCGCTTGGCGTTGCCCTGCACCGCCGCCACCATGGCCGTGTAGATGATCCCGATCACCCCCAGCACCATCGCGTACTGGGGGATCGAAACCCCGTACCAGAAGATCCCGTTCCCCGACGCCGCGTTGGGGAAAAGAGTCAGCGCGAAGCGGATGAAGCCGTACGTGCCCATCTTCAGCAGCACGCCCGCCAGCACCACCGAGCCCGCCGTGGGCGCCTGCACGTGGGCGTGCGGCAGCCAAGTGTGGAACGGGAACACCGGCACCTTGATGGCGAACGCCAGCGCGAATGCGACAAACAGGTAGAACTGCTGCGCGCCGGTGAGGGGCATGCGCAGGAAGTCGAAGTAGCTGAAGCTGGGGTTGGCGGGGTTGGCGCCGGTCCAGTGCACGAACAGCCACAGGATGGCCACCAGCATCAGCAGCGAGCCCACGGTGGTGAAGAGGAAGAACTTCACCGCCGCGTAGATCCGCTCCTTGCCCCCCCAGATCCCGATCATGAAGTACATCGGGATCAGCATCACCTCCCAGAACACGTAGAACAGGAACATGTCCAGGGCCACGAACACGCCCACCACGCCGCCGGTGAGCGCCAGCAGGCAGGCGTAGAAGCCCCGCCTGCGCTCGCGGATGTAGGTCCAGCTGCCCAGCACCATCAGCGGCAGCAGGAGGGTGGTGAGCAGCACCATGAACAGGCTGATGCCGTCCATCCCCACCTGGTAGTGGATCCCCCAGTCGGGGATCCACGCGATCTTCGCGCAGTTCTGGAACGCCGGCGCGTCGATGGGAAACCCGTCCACGGCGCAGCGGCCGCCGGGCACGAAGGTCCAGAACAGCGGCAGCGAGACCAGGAACTCGACCGCGCCCACGCCCAGGGCGACCTCCCGCGCGTTCCGCTCCCCCGCCAGGTACGCGGCCAGCGCGCCCACGACGGGGAAGAAGATCAGGAACGAGAGGATCCAGTGGCTTTGATAGAATGCTTGCACGTTCAGTCGCTTCCCGCCGTCACAGGGCCACGAAGGAGCCCAGCACGATCAGCACGCCCACGATCAGCACGAAGGCATAGGTGTTCACCTGCCCGGTCTGCAGCCGCCCGAAGGCGATGCCGAACATCTGCGCCAGCCGCCCGAACAGGTCCACGATCCAGTCGAGCACGCCCATGTCGAAGCGGGCGAACAGGCGCGACAGCCCGCCCACCGGCTTCACCACCACGCGGTCGTACAGCTCGTCCACGTACCACTTGTTGTACAGCGTCTTCTCCACCCCGCCCTGGTAGGCGGGCTGCACCTCGGCCGTCTGCAGCCGCCGGCGCCCCAGCATGGCCGCCGCCAGCGCCAGCCCGCCCAGGCCGATGACGATGGCCAGTGCGATCGGCCAGAGTGCGTGCACCGGCTCTTCCAGGCGGCCGACGTTCTGCGCGATCACGTCGTCGGACCCGGCCAGCACCGGGTGCAGCCAGTGATGCAGCGCCTCGCCCTGACCGAAGTTGAAGAGCTGCACGATCGGCACGTGCGTCTCCACGTTCAGGAAGCCGCCCACTACCGCCAGGATGCCCAGCACGATCAGCGGCAGCGTGAGCGTCCAGTCGCCCTCGTGCAGGTGCTTGCGCTCCTGGTCGCCCGTGCGGTTGTCGCCGAAGAAGGTGTAGAGCATCATGCGGCCCATGTAGAAGGCCGTCATGAACGCCGCGATGCTCAGGATCACGCCGATCACACCCATCCACGTCGATCCATGGATGCCGAAGAGCGTGGCGCCCGACAGGTGCGACGAGCCCTCGGCGCCCAGCCACGCGGCGCCGATGATCTCGTCCTTGGAGAAGAACCCGGCGAAGGGCGGGACCCCGGCGATGGCGAGGGTCGACACGCCCATCGTCAAGAAGGTGACAGGCAGGTACTTCCGCAGCCCGCCCATGTTGCGCATGTCCTGCGCGTCGGCCGGGTTGTGCGTGGAGTGGAGGGCGTGGTGCATGGCATGGATCACCGCGCCCGAGCCCAGGAAGAGGCAGGCCTTGAAGAAGGCGTGCGTCATCAGGTGGAACACGCCGGCCACGTAGGCGCCCATCCCCACCGCGGCGAACATGAAGCCCAGCTGGCTCACCGTGGAGTAGGCCAGCACCTTCTTGATGTCCCACTGCTTGAGGCCGATGGAGGCCGCGAAGATCGCCGTCAATGCGCCGACCAGGGCGACCACCAGCGACGCCGAGGGCGCCATGGTGTAGATCACCGACGAGCGCACCACCAGGTACACGCCGGCCGTCACCATGGTGGCCGCGTGGATCAGCGCCGACACCGGCGTGGGGCCGGCCATGGCGTCGGGGAGCCAGATGTAGAGCGGGATCTGCGCGCTTTTGCCGGCCGCGCCCAGGAAGAAGAAGAGCGCGATGGCCGTGATCACCGGCCCCGCGAACTCGACGCCCGACCCGCCCGCCAGCAGCGTCTGGTTCACGGTGGCGAAGTCGAGCGCGCCCACGTTCCAGAACAGCAGCATCATGGCGACCAGGAAGCCGAAGTCGCCGATGCGGTTGACGATGAACGCCTTCTTCCCCGCGTCGGCGTTGGCCTTTTCCCTGAACCAGAAGCCGATCAGCAGGTAAGAGCAGAGGCCCACGCCCTCCCAGCCCACGAACATCACGGGATAGGAAGAGCCCAAGACCAGCATCAGCATGAAGAATACGAAGAGGTTCAGGTACGCCATGTAGCGCGGGTACCCGGGGTCCTCCTTCATGTAGCCGATGGAGAATACGTGGATCAGCGACCCCACCCCGGTGATGATCAGCGTCATCAGGATGGAGAGCGGGTCGAGCTGCAGCGCGGCGTCCACGTGCAGGTTCCCCACCGGCATCCAGCTCCACCCCTCGGCGATGGCCAGGCGCGCCCCTTCGCCGGCGTTCTTCATCGCCAAGAAGTTGAGCACCGCCAGCACGAACGAGCCGATGAGCACCCCCGGCGCGATCAGCGACGGCAGGGTGTGCGTGAACGGCTTCGGCCCCCCCGCCGCATGGTCGTCATGCGCGTCATGGACGTCGTGCGCGTGCGCGTCGTGGACGTCGTGCCCGTGCGCGTCGTGGGCCTCGTCCCTGGCGGCGGCGCGGTCGACCGGGTGCGCGTCGACCCCGTGGTCGAGCGACTCCTGCTCGCTGGGCTCGCCCGCGCCCACCGCGGCGTGGGCGTGCGCCGGGGCGAGCGCGTGCGCAGGCGCCGCGGCCGCGTGGCCGTGGTCATCGTGTGCGTGGTCGTAGTACGGGTCGCCCACGGGCGGCAGCGTGGGCAGCGCGCGCCGGGCGGCTGTCACGGACAGCAGCCCGTTCAGCACGAACCCGAGCAGCGGGAGGCCCACGATGAGCCAGGGGAGCACCGGCGTGAAGCCGTTCCCCTCGGCCAGCGCCGCCGCGCCGTGTGCCGCTTCTTGAAGCAGGAGCATCGGCCCTACCACCTGAGCAGGCTGAAGTTCTTCATGTCCACCGACTCACGGTGCCGGAAGACTGCGATCATGATCGCCAGCCCCACCGCGGCCTCTGCGGCGGCGACGGCGATCACGAAGAAGACGAACACCTGGCCCTCGACGCCCGCATAGGGCGAGAGCGCCACGAACGCCAGGTTCACCGCGTTCAGCATCAGCTCCACGCACATGAACAGCACGATGGCGTTGCGGCGCACGATCACGCCCGCCACGCCGATGCCGAACAGGATGGCGCTGAGGCCCAGCGAGTAGCTCAGCGGGATCTCGTTCATCCCTGTCACACCTTCCGCTTGGCGAGGACCACCGCGCCCACGACCGCCACCAGCAGGAGAATGGCGGTGGCCTGGAGCGGCACCACGTATTCGTTGTACAGCGGGATGCCGATCAGCCCCACCACGCCACGCTCGGCCTGCGCGGCGGCCAGCATCCCCGGCCCCGCGGCGTTGCCCAGCGGCCGCGGCAGGTCGCCGGCGAACACGCGCCCCAGCAGCGCGATGATGATGAGCCCCGCGCCGCCGGCGGCGATCTTCCAGCCGGTGCCGCGGATGTCGTCCTCGTAGTCGTTGCCCAGGTTGAGCAGCATGATGACGAAGAGGAACAGCACCATGATGGCGCCCGCGTACACCAGGATCTGGATGATCCCGATGAAGTAGGCGCCCAGCAGCGTGTAGATGGCGGCCACCGAGAAGAAGGTGCCGATCAGCCACATGGCGCAGGCCACCGGGTTCCTCCGCGTGACCATGGCCAGCGCGCTGCCCGCCGCGCACGACGCGAAGAAGAAGAACAGGACCTGGGTGACGGTAAGGTTCATCGCAGTCCAATCAGACCGGGTTTCGCCGGCATCTAGACAACCGTGTCGCCCCGGTTGAACGGGGCGAATGAATTCGCTGCAACAACGGCCCGAAGCCCGCTCCGCGGACTCGCATGCCGGCGTTGGCGCGGCAGGCGGGGCATCTACAAGACCGCCGGGCGAGGGATGCCTCGCCCCTACGACATCATCGTGCTTCCGTGCTTCGCTACTCGCCGGCCGGGTCGCTCGGGTCCCACAGCAGCGTGACCGGGTGGGTCTGCGCCATCAGCCGGTCCAGGTCGTAGACGAAGTTGTGGCGCGTGTACTCGGCGTTCTCGTAGTGGTTGCCCACGTGGATCGCCTCCACCGGGCACACCTCCTGGCACATCCCGCAGAAGATGCAGCGGAACTCGTCGATCTCGTAGACGATCGGGTAGCGGTTGCCCTGGTCGTCCTCGCCCGGCACCAGCTTGATGCAGTTGGCGGGGCAGATGGTGGGGCACAGGCCGCACGCCACGCACTTGGGGCGCCCGTCGTCGTGCTTCTCCATCACGTGCGTTCCGCGCCAGCGAGGAGACAGCTCCTTCTTCTGGTCGGGGTACTGGATGGTCAGCTCGCTGCGGTCACCGGCCGATTTGGCCATGTGCCGGAAGGTGAGCGCCATCCCCTTGAGCGTGGCCCGCACGTAGCTGCTCTTGCCCGCGGGACGCTTCATCACCTTTACGTTGATCGACATCGGCCTGATCGTCTTTCCGTTCGGGTCAGCGCGGCACGGTGGGGTTCGCCGGCACGGCGACCCGCCGCGTCTGCGCCCGGGCGCGCGCATGCTCGCGGGCCACGCGGCGCTTCTCGTCGGGCGCGCCACTGCCGGTGAGCGTGTGCCCCTTGTCCATCACCCAGATGACGCCGGCGAGCATCGGCAGGTTCACGGCGGAAAGGCCCACGGCCCACTTCCACCCGTACTCGATGGCGAACGAGTCGAGCGCCAGCACCGTGGCGGCCGTCACCACCACCGCGAACAGCGCGGCGGGGAGCATGATCTTCCACCCCAGGTCCATCACCTGGTCGTAGCGGAAGCGCGGGACGGTCCAGCGCACCAGCATGAACACCAGGATGAAGAAGAAGGTCTTGGCGCAGAACGCCAGGAAGGTCAGCAGCGTGATCCACACGTGCGGCGCATGGCCGATCCACGCGCCGTTGGCCACGCCCAGCATGTTGTCGCCCTGCCAGACGGGGATGTCCCACCCGCCCAGGAAGAGCGTGGCCATCAGCATGGACACGGTGAGCACGTGCGCGTACTCGGCGATGAAGAACATGGAGAACTTCATCGCGCTGTACTCGGTGTGGTAGCCGGTCACCAGCTCGCTCTCGGCCTCGGGGAGGTCGAAGGGGAGGCGGTTGGTCTCGGCGAAGCAGCTGATCCAGAAGAAGAAGAAGCTCACGGCCAGCGGCACCGCGAACCACATGTGCATCTGCTGCTGCTTCCACACGATCTCGCTGAGGGTCACGTTGCCGGCCACCATGAACACCGACATCAGCGACAGGCCCAGTGCGATCTCGTAGCTGATCATCTGCGCGCCGGCGCGCAGGCCGCCCAGCAGCGCATACTTGTTGAAGCTGGCCCACCCGGCGATCACGATGCCGTACACGCCCAGCGAGCTGAACGCCAGCAGGAAGAGGATCCCCACCGGCAGGTCGGCCAGGATCATGGGCACCACGCCCCAGCGGGTGGGCAGCGGCGACGCGAACGGGATCACCGCGAAGGTGATCATGGCCGGCGTGATGGAGAGCATCGGGGCCAGCGTGAAGAACACGCGGTTGGCCTCGGCCGGGTTGGTCTCTTCCTTCAGGATGTTCTTGAGCCCGTCGGCGGCGGGCTGCAGCAGGCCGCCGGGGCCCACGCGGTTGGGGCCCAGCCGGTCCTGCATCCACGCGCTCACCTTGCGCTCCATCAGGGTGAGCATCGCCACGATCACCAGCACGACCACGAACACCACCAGCACCTTGATGATGGACGCGATCAGGAACGCGTCGCCGGCGACTTCGTGGAAGGTCGGTATGCTTGCTGCCTGCATCGGTAGCCCGGTGTTCCCCAGTGTGCGCCCGCCGCCGGAAAGCGGCGGCGGGCCGATCCATCTACTTCCTCACTCCAGACCTTCACCCATCCGTCCGCGGACGCGGGCGACGGTCGATTCCAGTCGCTCAGTCGCCCGCTTCGGCGAAGCTGCCCAGCGGCACGCCGGCCTGCCCCAGGTCGCCCCAGGCGATGGCCGCGAACTCGGGCCGCACGCCGCCGAGGGACGCGAACGCGTCCGCCGCCGTCGCCACGGGCGCCGCCTCGCCGATGCCGGCCAGCAGCACACCCAGGATCTGCCACGCGGGGCGCGACATCCCCGGCGCCTGCAGCGCGGGCCAGAAGCGCTGCACGCGCTTCTGCACGTTGGTGAACGTCCCCTCCATCTCCGCGAAGGTGGTCGCGGGGAGGACGAAGTGGGCGTTCCGCGCGGCGGGCGACAGGAAGTGCCCCAGGTAGACGAACACGCGGGCGGCCGAGCCGAAGCCCTCGGGCGCGTCGCCCAGCTCGTCGCCCAGCACCCAGAGCGCGCCGGTGTGGCCGGCGGCGGCCTCCAGTCCTCCAAGCCCGTCCGCTCCACCGGCGCGGGCGAAGCCGAACAGCTCGGCGCCGTGCACGTTGGCGGCGCGGTCGGTGCGCAGCGCCAGCGTGGGGAAGCCGGGGAGGACCACCTCTTCGCCGGTCTGGCAGCGGTACACGCCGCCGCCGCCGCCGGTGGAGTCCATCACCCGGCGCAGCAGGCCGATGTCCTCGTTCGCCATGAACGGCGAGACCACGGCGCGGCTGTCGCCGCCCGACGACTGGAGCGCGGCGGCCAGCTTCGTCAGCGCCTCGCTCCAGCTCACGGCCTGCAGCGTGCCGTCGGCCCCGCGCACCAGCGGCGCCTCGATGCGCGCGCCGCGGTTGATCCACTCGTAGTTGAGCCGGCCGTAGTCGCACATCCAGTGCGAGTTGACTTCCGGGTTCGGCCGCGGCTTGATGCGCTGCACCTGGTTGTCACGCGTCTCCAGCCGCACGTTGCACCCCTGGGTGCAGTTGGGGCAGATGGAGGGAGTCCGGTCCAGGTCCCACGCCCGCGCTTTGTGCAGGAAGTCCTTGGAGACAAGCGCGCCGACGGGGCAGATGTCGACGATGTTGTCGGCCCAGATGTTCCCGTCCAGCCCCTCGTCGAAGAAGGTGTCGATCACGGCGCGGTGGCCGCGCTGCACCACGGTCAGGCGCTCGTCCTGCGCGACCTCGCGCATGAAGCGCACGCAGCGGGTGCACATCACGCAGCGGTCGGCGTAGAACGTCACGTCGCCGCCGAAGTCGTCGCGCCCCAGCACGCGCTTGGGCTCGAGCGAGCGGCCGATGGCGCGCCCTTCGGCGCTGGTGTAGTCCTGCAGCTTGCACTCGCCGCTCTGGTCGCACACCGGGCAGTCGAGCGGGTGGTTGACCAGGTAGAACTCGAGCACGCCCTTGCGGGCCTCGAGCGCCTTGGCGCTCTGCGTGTGGATCACGTTGCCGTCGGCCACCGTCGCCACGCAGGCGGGCTGCAGCTTGGGCACCTTCTCGATCTCCACCAGGCACATGCGGCACTGCGCCGGGGCGGTGAGCCCCGGGTGATAGCAGTAGTGCGGCACGTCGGAGCCCGCCATCGCCGCGGCGTCGAGGATGCGCGTGCCCTTGGGCACGTCCAGCTCCATGCCGTCGATGGTGATGTGGACCGTCTCCACCGCCGCCCTGGTCTCTTCGGCCATCGCCGCTTCCCTTCCCTGGTTCAGCGGATGGAGCCGTGGGCGGCGCCGGTGAGCCCGGCCCCCACCAGCCCCGGCTCGAGCGCCATCAGCGCCTCGTAGTCCGCGCGGAACTTCTCGATGCTGCTGGTGATGGGCGCCGCCGCGGCGTCGCTCAGCACGCAGATGGTGCGGCCCGACATGTTCTCGCTGATGGCCAGCAGCGTGTCGATGTCGTCGGCCACGCCGCGGCCCTGCTCCATGCGCCGCAGGATCTTGGCGGCCCAGGCGGTGCCCTCGCGGCACGGCGTGCACTGGCCGCAGCTCTCGTGGGCGTAGAAGTCGACCATGCGGCGCACCTGCTTGACGATGTTGGTGGTGTCGTCCATCACGATCACCGACCCGCACCCCAGCATGGTCCCCGCCGCCGCCATCGCCTCGTAGTCCATCCCGATGTCCAGCTCGTCGGCGGTGAGGATCGGCACGGACGAGCCGCCGGGGATCACCGCCTTGATCGGCCGCCCGTCGGGGGTGCCGCCGCACACGTCGTAGATGAACTCCTTGAAGTTGAAGCCAAGCGGCACCTCGTAGTTCCCCGGGCGCTTCACGTGCCCCGAGACGCAGAACAGCTTGGTGCCCACCGACTTCTCCGTCCCCCACTGCTTGTACCAGTCGGCGCCGTTCAGCACGATGTGCGCGGCGGCGATCAGGCTTTCCACGTTGTTCACCGCGGTCGGCTTGCCGAAGGCGCCGGCGATGGCCGGGTACGGCGGCTTGACGCGCGGCTCGCCGCGGCGGCCTTCCAGCGAGTTGAGCAGCCCCGTCTCCTCGCCGCAGATGTAGGCGCCGGCGCCCAGGTGCAGCGTGAGGTCGATGTCTACGCCGCTCCCCTGGATGTCCTTGCCCAGGTAGCCGGCGGCGTACGCCTCCTCGATCGCCCGCGCCATCACCTGCGCCGCCTCGAAGAACTCGCCGCGGATGTAGATGTAGGCGTGCTCGGCGTTGATGGCGTAGGCGCCGATCACGCACCCCTCGATGAGCGCGTGCGGCGTCCACCGCATCAGCTCGCGGTCCTTGAAGGTGCCGGGCTCGCTCTCGTCGGCGTTGCAGATCAGGTAGTGCGGGGTGCCGGGGACCTTCTTGGGCATGAAGCCCCACTTCATCCCGGTGGGGAACCCCGCGCCGCCGCGCCCGCGCAGCCCGCTGGCCTTGACCGTGTTGACGATCTCGTCGCGCGGGGTGCCCAGCGCCTTGCGCAGCGCCTGGTAGCCGCCGCGCTCCTCCCACCCCTTCAGCGTCCGCGCTTCGGGGTCGCCGAAGTACTTGGAAAGGAGGCGGACTTCCTTCGGGTGCGTATAGGGATATGCCATGGCTCAGCCCGCCGCTGTCGGCGCAGAGTGGAACCCTGTCGTCATCACGTCAGCCGTTCGAGTACCGCCGGCACGTCTTCCGGCCGGATGTTCTCGTAGTAGCGCTCGTTGATCTGGACCGCCGTGGGGAACCCGCAGGCCCCCAGGCACTCCACCTCCATCACCGTCCACAGCCCGTTGGCGCTGGTCTCGCCCGCCTCGGTGCCGGTGTGCTTCAGGAACGCCTCGAACACGGCGTCGCCCCCGCACAGGTTGCACGAGATGTTGGTGCACACCTGGATCAGGTACTTCCCGACCGGGCCCAGGTTGTACATGGTGTAGAAGCTGGCCACGCCGCGCACGTACGCCGGCGACAGCTCCAGCCGCGCCGCCACCTCGTCCATCGTGGCGGCTGACAGGTAGCCGCGGATCTCGTGCGCCATGTGCAGCGCGGGGAGGAGCGCGTTCTGCCGGTCGGGGTAGCGCGACAGGATCTTCTGCAGCCGCTCCTCGTACTCGCCGACGAAGATCGGCGCCTCGCCATTGTTGGTCCCCACCTGGTACGGCAGGGTGCCGGCGACGGAGGCGTGGCCACCGTCGCGCGGGCGCTCGCCCACGTAGGCGCTGCCGCGGACCTCGGCCTCGCTCAGCTGCGCGAACTCGCCGGTGTCGCCGGCGAAGCCGGGGTTCTGCCGCGCGGCCGGCCACGAGGTGGGCGGCGAGTCGGCTCCCGTGTGTCCGGCGCTCATCGGTCGATCTCCCCCAGCACGATGTCGAGCGACGCGTTCACCGCGATCACGTCGGAGAGCAGCGCCCCCTCGATCATGTGCGGGATCGCGGCGATGTTGATGAAGCTGGGGCCGCGCACGCGCCAGCGCACCGGCTTGGCCCCGCCGTCGGACACCACGTACATCCCCAGCTCGCCCTTGGACGACTCCACGCTGAACCAGCTCTCGCCGACCGGGGCGCGCACGCCCTCCATCACCACCTTGAAGTGGTGGATCATGCTCTCCATGTCGTTCATCGCCGCCGTCTTGGGCGGCAGGATCACGCGCGGGTCGTCCACGTTGATGGGCCCGCCGGGGAGCCGGTCGATCGCCTGGCGGAGGATGCGCACGCTCTGGCGCATCTCCTCCATCCGGCACAGGTAGCGGTCGTAGATGTCGCCGTGCTCACCCACCGGCACGTCGAAGTCGTAGGTCTCGTAGTCGTAGTACGGGCGGTCCTTGCGCACGTCGTAGCTCACCCCGCTGGCGCGCAGGTTGGGGCCGCTGAGGCCCCAGTTCACCGCGTCCTCGGCCGAGATGCTGCCCACGCCCTGGGTGCGGCCCACCCAGATGGCGTTGTTGGTGAGCAGCGTCTCCACCTCGTCCACCACGGGGATGAAGTTGTCGAGGAACTCCTCGAGCTGCGTGATCCACCCCGCCGGCAGGTCGGCCATCATCCCGCCGATGCGGGTGGACGACGTGGTGATGCGGGCGCCGGTGAAGCGCTCGTGCAGGTCGTAGATCTTCTCGCGCTGCTGGAACGTGTACAGGAAGACGGTGAACGCCCCCAGGTCGATCGCGGTGGTCCCCAGCCACAGGAGGTGGCTGAAGATGCGGTCGAGCTCCATGCAGATGACCCGGACCACCTTGCACCGCTCGGTGACCGTGATCCCCATCAGCTTCTCCACCGCCATGGCGTAGGCGCAGTTGTAGATCAGCGGCGCCAGGTAGTCCATGCGGTCGGTGAGCGGCACGATCTGGTTCCAGTCGCGGTACTCGCCCAGCTTCTCGAACGACGAGTGCAGGTACCCGATGTGCGGGATGCAGC
>Ga0247773_1000318_pt1 | contig 22212 bp, 16 predicted proteins | sample UWRJL092311B6_FD_179934 | JGI IMG/M metagenome (GOLD analysis project Ga0247773, IMG submission 179934) | Plant litter microbial communities from Arlington Agricultural Research Station in Wisconsin, United States - UWRJ-L092-311B-6 | ecosystem: Environmental > Terrestrial > Plant litter >...
ATGCCCGACGCCTTCGGCAACGCGAGCCAGGTTCCGCTGGCCCAGGCGCTCGAGCACCCCGCCTTCCGCCGCCTGTGGGGGATCACCAAGGACCAGGTGGAGACCTGCCGCGACTGCGAGTTCCGCTACGTGTGCACCGACTGCCGGGCCTACGTGCGCGAGCCCGGCAACGCGCTCTCGAAGCCGGCACGCTGCAGCTACGACCCCTACACGGCACGCTGGGCCGACGCCGCCCCCGCCGTGGTGGGAGCGGCGAGCGCCGAGCCCCTGGCCGCGGGAGCGGTACCATGAGGCTGGGGCCCCTCCGCCTGGGCGGGCGCTTCACCGCCTACCGCCAGCTCGACGCCATGGACTGCGGGCCCACCTGCGTGCGCATGGTGGCCCGGCACCATGGCAAGCGGTATTCGCTGCCGCGCCTGCGCGAGGCGATGTTCCAGGACCGGCAGGGCGTGTCGCTGCTCAACATCGGCTACGCCGCCGAGAGCGTGGGCTTCCGCACGCTCAGCGTGCGCACCGACCTCGACGCACTGGCCCGCGACGCGCCGCTCCCCTGCATCGCGCACTGGAACCAGAACCACTTCGTGGTGGTGGTGTCGGTGCGCGGCAACCGGGTGGAGGTGGCCGATCCGGCCCAGGGGATGGTGAGCTACACGCGCGAGGAGTTCCTGCGCGGGTGGGGCTCCACCCCCGAGGGCGGGCGCCAGCGCGGCATCGTGCTGCTGCTGGAGCCCACTCCCGCCTTCCACCACGGCGAGGACGAGCCCGGCGCCGACCGGCGCGGACTCCGCTACCTGCTGGGCTACGCGCGCGGGTACGGGCGCTACTTCGCCCAGGTGGGGCTGGGGATGGGCGTGGTGAGCGTGCTGCAGCTCATCTTCCCCCTCCTTTCGCAGGCGCTGGTCGACCACGGGATCGGGCACCGCAACCTGGGCTTCGTGAACCTGGTACTGATCGCCCAGCTGGTGCTGATCCTGAGCCGCACCGCGGTGGAGTTCGTGCGCAACCGGTTGCTCTTCCACATCGGCGCCCGGATGTACGTCTCCATCACCTCCGACTTCCTGCTCAAGCTGCTGCGGCTCCCCGTCCACTTCTTCGACGCGCGGCTGGTGGGCGACCTGCTGCAACGCGTGCAGGACAACCAGCGGATCCAGCAGTTCGTCACCACCACCACGCTCAACGTGGCCTTCTCCGCCTTCACCCTCCTGGTGTTCGGCGGCGTGCTGGCCTGGTACAGCCCCCTCCTCTTCCTCGTCTACGCGGCGGGAAGCGCGCTGTACGTGGGCTACGTCCTCCTCTTCCTGCGCTGGCGCCGAGAGCTCGACTACCGGCGCTTTGCCGAGATGACGCGCAGCCAGAACGCGCTGGTCGAGATCGCCACCGGGATGCCCGAGATCAAGCTGGCCAACGCCGAGCAGCAGAAGCGCTGGGCGTGGGAGCGCATCCAGGCGCGCCTGTTCAAGGTGCAGCTTCGCGGCCTCGCGCTCGACCAGTCGCAGGACGGCGGCGCGGTGCTCATCAACGAGCTCAAGAACACGGCGATCACCTTCCTGGCGGCCAAGCTGGTGATCGACGGGAGCCTCACGCTGGGCATGCTGCTGGCGGTGCAGTACATCCTGGGGCAGCTCAACAGCCCCTTGAGCCAGCTCACCTCCTTCGTGCACAGCGCGCAGGACGCGCGCATCTCGCTGGAGCGCCTGGGCGAGATCCGCGAGCGCCCCGACGAGGAGGAGCGCGAGGGAAAGCTGCACCAGCTCCCCGCCCAGCGCACGCTCTCGCTGCGCGGCGTGCACTTCGGCTACGGCGGCCCCGGCACCCCGGCCGTCCTCGAGGACATCGACCTGGACATCCCGGAAGGGCAGGTCACGGCGATCGTGGGCCCCAGCGGGAGCGGGAAGACCACCCTGCTCAAGCTCCTGCTCAAGTTCTACGACCCTACCCGCGGCGACATCTCGGTGGGCGGCACCGGGCTCAAGCACCTGGCCAACCGGGTGTGGCGGGGGTCGTGCGGGGTGGTGATGCAGGACGGGCAGCTCTTCTCCGACACAATCGCCGGCAACGTGGCCTTGGGCGAGGAGAAGGTGGACACCCGGCGGCTGGTCGAGGCGGTGCGCGTGGCCAACGTGCGCGAGTACGTGGAGGGGCTCCCGCTGGGCTACAACACCCGCGTAGGCCGCGACGGCGTGGGGATGAGCCAGGGGCAGAAGCAGCGCCTGCTGATCGCCCGGGCGGTGTACAAGGACCCTCAGTACCTCTTCTTCGATGAGGCCACCAGTTCGCTCGACGCCAACAACGAGCGGGTGATCATGGAGAACCTGCAGGAATTCTTCCGCGGCCGCACCGTGCTGGTGATCGCGCACCGGCTGAGCACGGTGAAGAACGCCGACCAGATCGTGGTGGTCGACGGCGGCCGCGTGGTGGAGCGCGGCACCCACGACGAGCTGACCGCCGCGCGCGGCTGCTACTACGAGCTGGTGCGCAACCAGTTGGAGCTGGGCACATGAGCGGCGCCCCCGACCCGATCGCCCCCGGCGCGGTGGACGCCGCCGCCTCGCCCACGCCGCCCGATGCCGAGCCGCCGCTGCGGGTGAACCCGCGCGGGCGCTGGGTGACCACCCCCGAGGGCGAGCGCATCTTCCTCCTCGACCCGCCGCGCCCCGCCGCCCCCACTCCTCGGGGGCGGCCCGCGCCGGCCCCCGCGCCCGCCCCCGCGGCGGCGGTGCGGACGGGCGCAGCCGGGGGCGAGGACGAGGACGGTGACACGTTCCCCGAGTTGCAGGGCGAGGGGCTGCAGGAGATCATCGCCCATGTTCCCGCGCTGGCGGTGCGCTGGGGAGCCGGGGTGATCGCCGCGGTGGTCGCCAGCCTCATCGTCCTCTCCGCCGTGGTCCGCTACCCCGAGGTGGTGCGCGGTTCGGCGATCATCACCACCCCCACCCCCCCGGTGCGCGTGGCCGCGGCGTCCGGGGGCGAGATCCAGGAGCTCCCCGCCGCCGACAACCAGCAGGTGCCGGCCGGCGAGGTGGTGGCGGTGCTGCGCAGCTCGGCGCGCTGGCGCGACGTGCTCTGGGTGCATGGCGCGCTCGACGGCGCCGGCTCCGGCGCGACCCTGGCCGCACCCGCCCGCCCGCTCCTGCTGGGCGACGTGCAGGGCGCGTGGAACCAGTACCAGGACGCCGTGGCCCAGTACGGCGCCTGGGCGTCGGACCCGTACGTGCAGGCGCGGCTCGAGGGGATGCGTACGCGTGTGGACGACCAGCGCCGGCTGGGCGACGAGTCGCAGCGGCGGGTCGCGTTGGCCGAGCGCGAGACGGCGCTGGCCGACCGCGACGCCGAGCGAAGCCGCGAACTGGTCGTGCGGCAGCTTCTCTCCCCCTCCGAGGCCGAGCGCGCCGAGGCCACGGCACTCTCCAAGCGGCAGGCGCTGGCCTCGGCACGGGCGGAGGTGATGGGGCAGCGGCTGCACGTGAGCGAGCTGGAAGGGCAGATCCTGGAGATGGAGCAGTCGCGCCGGACCGAGCGCTCGCGCCTGCAGCTCGACGTGCAGAAGGCGTGGTCGGCGCTCGCCGAGGCGGTGCGCCTGTGGGAGACCCGCTACCTCCTGGTGGCGCCGATCGCGGGCCGCGTCTCGCACTTCCGCACGCTTTCCCCCGGGCAGTACCTCAACCCGGGCGAGCCGGTGCTGGCGCTGGTGCCCGCCGGGGGCAATGCTTCCAGCACGGTGCTGGTGGCCGACGCCGCGGCCGGGCGGGTGCGCCCCGGGCAGACAGTGCTGATCTCGTTTGCCAGCTTCCCCGCCACCGAGTTCGGCAAGGTGGAGGCGCGGGTGCGCTCGGTGGCGCTGGTGCCGGCGCAGCCCGCCGCTGGCGACCAGGAGGGCGCCCCCACCTACCGGGTTGCGTTGGAGCTGCCGCACGGGCTGCGCACCTCGTCGGGCCGCACCCTTCCCCTGCGCCAGGAGATGGTCGGCGATGCCGAGATCGTGACCGACGACCTGACGGTGCTGCAGCGGCTGCTGGCGCAGCTTCGCGGCTCCACCACCGGAGGAGCGAAGTGATGCGGGCCGCCACCCGGCGGGCCGCGCGCGCCCCGCTCGTGGTGGCCGCCCTGCTGGCCGCCACGCCCGCCTTCCCACAAACCGCCGAGCACGCCGTGAACTCGACTGCCGGGCAGCCCACCGTGCCGCCGCGTCTGGAGCGCGCCCCGCCCGACGACCACCCGCTTGACGAATGGATGCGCCTGCGTGCGCGCGAGGCCGCCCTGGGCGCGCGCGGCCGCGAGCTGGTAGCCGCCGACATGGTGCTCGTGACCCCCGTGGTGGGCCGCTACGCCGATGCGCTGCTCTACGACGACGTAGGCTCGTCCCCGCACCCCGACGTCCCCGGGATCCTGCGCACGCTGGACGGCTACACCCCGGCCGACGCGCTGGAGACGGTGTCCCGCGCGGCTACCGGGCGGCAGGTGGTGATGGTCAACGAGGCGCACCCCGTGCCACAGCACCGCGCCTTCACCCTCCAGCTGCTGGCTCGCCTGCGGCACGAGGGGTTCACCTGGTTCGCCGCCGAGACGCTCTTCGAGGAAGACACCGCGCTCAACCGGCGCGGGTACCCGGTGGCGGCCTCCGGCGCCTACACCACCGAGCCGGTGTATGGCGACCTGGTGCGCACCGCGCTCAAGCTGGGCTACCACGTGGTGCCCTACGATTCGCCGCCGGGGGTGGACCTGGACCCGCGCGAGCGGCTCCAGGCGGCCAACTTGGCCGAGCGCATCCTCAAGCGCGACCCGCACGCGCGCATCGTGGTGCACGCGGGCTACGGGCACATCGCGAAAGCGGTGCGGCCGGGCTCGATGATCCCCATGGCGATGCGTTTCCGCGAGCTCACCGGCATCGACCCGCTCACGGTGGACCAGGCGCACATGACCGAGCGTTCGCGCCGCGAGGCCGAGGAGCCGCTCTACCGTGAGGTCGCCATGCGCGGCGACCTCAGGCGCCCTACGGTGTTCGTGGACGGCCACGGCCACGCCTGGTCCGCCAACCCCACGCAGTACGACGTCGTGATCTTCAGCCCCCGGTCGGTGTACGAGCAGGGCCGGCCCACCTGGCTGCGGATGGGCGGCCTGCGCTCGCCGCACACCTTGCCTCCCGACGTGTGCGGCACCGCGCGGGGATGCCTGGTGCGGGCGCGGCTCGAAAACGAAAGTGCCGACGCCGTTCCCGTGGACCAGGTCATCGTGGTGGCAGGCACCCCCGCGCCCGTGCTGATGATCCCCGAAGGGCGATACCGGGTGACGGTGGAAGGCCTCGGCGCCACGACCCTGCGCACCTTCACCGTCCAGCAGCCGCGCGACTGACCGCACGGCGCCTGATATGAGTCGACGCAGGAGCAAGGGCCGCCGGTTCTCCGGCGGCCCCTTTCACTTTTCCCCACTCTCGCCGCACCATCCTCGGATGATCCCGCACGCGCCCATCCCTACGCCGCCCCGTGTCCGATCTCGTCCGGCCGCCCCGAGGACGTCCGCCGCGTCGTGATCGCCCACGCCGCATCCCGGTCCTCCATCTCCAGCCGGTGGATGCCGCCGCCGAAGCGGGCCTGCAGGCGCTCGTACTCGGCCTGGTACTTGGGGTCGGGGTGCACCCAGTCGTGCAGGTAGTGGACGGCGTCCACGTGCGCCTGCAGCAACTCCTTGGTGCAGCCGAAGCACGGGCGCATGGTGGTGTACATCGTGCTCCCCTCCACCGCGATGCCGAAGCGCGCCGCGGCCAGCAGCGCGTTCTGCTCGGCGTGCACGCAGATGCACAGGTCGTAGCCGGTGCCGCTGGCGTACTGTTCGCGGTGCGCGCAGCGGTGGCAGCCGCCCTCGCTGCAGTTGGGCATCCCCGCCGGCGTGCCGTTGTATCCGGTGGACACGATGTGCCGGTCCTTCACGATCACCGCCCCCACCCGGTTGCCCGTGCAGTCAGCCCGCGTGCGCACCGCCAAGGCGATGCCCATGAAGTACTCGTGCGTCTGCGGCCGGCGCGGCTCGGGCTGCGTCATCGACGGATGAGAAGGGGGATGAACGCCCGCGCCAGCGATCCGGCGCGGGCGTTCACGCGTTTCACGACGCGCCCAGGTAGCGCTCGCGCAGGATGTTGACGTGGTGGATCACGTGGCCGGCCATGATCGCCGCCAGCGCCCGCACCGACACCGGCCAGTCACTCGCGGTGCCGCGCCGCGCCGATTCCTCGGCATTCATGCCGCGCAGCAGCGTGAGCGTGGCGCGCCGCACGGCCACGAAATCGTCCACCAGCCGGTCGAACTCCTGCTCCGCGAAGCGCGCGTTGGCGACGTAGGCGTTCTCGTCGAAGCTGGCCAGCGGCGTGGTGTCGCCCCGCCCGATGCGAAGCGCCCGGTACGAGAAGATGCGCTCGGTGTCGCTGAGATGCCCGACCACCTCCTTCACGCTCCACTTGCCGTCGGCGTAGCGATGGTCGTGCAGCGGGTCGGGGATTCCGCGCAGGAACGCCGCGACCTCCCGCAGCTGCGCCTCCAGGATGTCCAGGATGTCGCCGTCGGGGACGAGGGCGGTGTACTTCCCGTAGTACTCGGCGTGCTCGCCCGGCCCCGGGCGCTCGAAGGTGGAGACGGCGGTCGTGGTCATCGCTATTCGGGCTCTTGGCCGCGGGGGTTGGAATCGGGGAGCGGTGCCGCAAGAGTATACGCACGAGCCGATCGCACCGCGACTCCGTTGACACGGTTCGCCGCGGGAGAATCCCGATCCGAACGGCAGGGAGATGATGCGTCCGGAGATGGATCCCCGTCGCGGGACCGATCGCCGGAGGATGTCACGCCACCCACACCGGCGGACCTACCGCGCCGCCAGCCCTCCGGTGCGCGGCGCCTCGATCGCGGCGAGCGCGGCCTCCACCGCCCAGCGGCCTCGGTGGTCGCGCAGGAGCGCCCGGATCTCGGCCGCGAGCTGAACGTAGGCCACGTCCTCCGCGGTGGCGGTGGGCGCGCGCAGCTGGGGGCAGCGGCGCACGTCGGCCACCACCGACCGCCAGGCGCAGGTGTGGCCGAACCCCAGCGTGTGCACCAGCTCATGCGCCACCAGCCCGGGGTCGGCCGCCGTCTCGCGCAGCGCCCCGCGGTTCAGCCGCAGGTCGCCGTACTCGATGTCGTCGCCGTGCGACACCGCGGTCCCCAGCCCGCTGATCCCCCGCATCCCGGGGTCGATCCACACCAGGATCACGTCGTCGGGGCCGCCGCTCTCGCGCGGCACCGCGTCGGGAAAGTTCGCAGGACGGAACACGTCGGCCCCGAACGTCTCCTCCAGTTCCTCCGCCTCGCGCCAGAACGCCGCCGAGTCGCGCGCGGTCACCGGCTCGCCGCTCCAGTCGCGGTCGAACGCAACCCGCAGCGGAAAGCGCTCGGCCGGCCACCCCCGCAGCGACGTGCGCCCCGAGCCGGAAGGCAGCGCGAAGTGCCGGAAGAACCCGGTGCACCCCGCGCACGCACCGGCGAACGCGCGCGCCAGCGGCACCTCCACCGCGCGGCCCGCGTAGCGCCCCGCGCGGATCGTCCAGCGCAGCGGCACCAGCACGATCTCCTGCTCGCGCGCCCTCTCCCGCGGCCCCAGGCGCAACCGCGCGGGTTGGAACACCCGCACCGCCGGCTCCGACGCGTCCACCCACAGCTCCACCGAATCAGACATCGAACCGGGCAGCATCACCGCGAACCCACCCGCGCTGTCCACGTCCACCGAGTCGGCCAGCGCACGCGCGCGGGCGAACACGCGCACCCCGCGCACGTCGCCCCCGCCGGCCGCGATCACGCGCCCTGTCAGCACGCCCAGCACCGCCTGCGCCTGTGCCCGCGCGGGAAGCGCCATCCCGGCGAGCAACGCCAGGAGCGGAAGGAATCCAGCGATCCAGGTGGTTGCAGCCATTCGACTTGCGGTGAGCAGCGAGAAACGCGGATGATGCCGTCCTGCTATACCCGTGACGCACGGTGGGTCGCTCGATCCGCACCGCTCGCTCGATATGGGGTCGCACGTCCCGTGAATGGCGCGAGATCAGTCCAGCAGGGCGAAGGCGCGTACGGGGAAGGTGCCGAACGCCTTCACCTTCACCGGCACGGCGAAGAAACGGAAGCCGCGATCCGGCACCCCTTCCAGCCCGCGCATGTGCTCGCATATGGGGATGTCGGCGCCCAGCAGCGTGCTGTGCACCGGGCGCTCGGCATCCTCCACATCGTCGATGTTCAGCGTATCGATGCCCACGAACACCGCGCCGGCATCGCGCAGATGCTCCGCGGCTCCGCGGGTCAGAAACGGGTGTCCGTCGAAGTACGCGTCCGTGCCCCAGTGCGCCGCGTGCCCCGTGTGCACCAGCACGGCACGTCCGTGAGCGTCGATTCCGTCAAACGCGTCGCGGTCGATGGCGCGGCCCGCCCTCTCCGTGGCGCGGACCACGACCGCGTCGAGGTTGGCCAACGACTCCAGCGGCAGCTCCGACAGGTCTTTGCCGTCGCCGTAGCGGTGGAACGGGCTGTCCACGTAGGTGCCCGTGTTCGCGATCATGTCGATGCGGCCGATGTGGAACTCGGTCCCCGGCGCATACACCGCCCGCGACGCCTCGCGGCTCAGGTAATCGCAGATGACAGGCGCGGGATAGCCCTTCAGCGTCACCATCCCGTGCTCCACCACGTGGCTGAGGTCGATCAGCCGCACCGCTCTTGCCTCTTGTGCAGCCATGCCGCTCCTTTTCATCCGATGATCGCGCTTCTCACCTCCACCTCGCGGAGCGCCAGCCTCAGAGGCGGTCGCTCGATGAGGCAGCCCAAGGCCCCGACGAACCGCCACGCCGCTCTGCGCCATCACGCCATGCCATAGTGAACTGGAGCCCCGGGGCAGCGACACGAACGCTGCACGACGATGGGGCCACGAACTCGAGATTCGTGTCCCCACCTCGACTCCATCGCTCACAGGCCGCTCGAGGCAACCCTGCTGGATCACCAGCGCCCGTCGGACCACCTCCGCCATGACGCGCGGCGAACCGTGATCACGCATCGGGCTCGCGCGAGTAGCTTCGATACCGTTCCAGCTGGCGGACGAGCTTTCGGGCGTCTCGACGCGTGGGCCAGACCATCATCACCACCAGTTCCGCCGGATCGATCCGGTAGATCACCCGCACGTCACGGTGGATGATCTCGCGGACACGCGGGTTTCCGATCTCGGGCACCACGCGTCCACTCTCAGGAAACTCGCCCGCGCTGCACATCGCGCCCATCAGCTCCTCGGCCCAGCGTAGCGCGGGAAGGGGGCGATCTCGCAGGACGTACAACCCTGCGTTCACCGCCTGCCGCAAGGCGCGCTTCGACCAGCGTACCGTCATCCGCCGAAGTGCGAGCGGAAGTAGGCGAGCGCTTCCTCGTGCGAAACCGTTTCGCCGGCGGCCACCTCGGCCTGGGCGGCGCAAAGCTCGCGCAGCAGCCCCACCTCGTCGAGAAGGTCGTCGTACTCCTCGGCCCCGAGGAACACCGGGGTGTGTGCAGCTGCGTAGCCGCCCGCGAGCGCACGCTCGCGCACGATGCTCGGCGCCGCCGCGGTGCTGAAGTCGTAGGGCACCTCGCGCTCCACCGCCGCCGCGGCGAACGAGATCGCGGCGGCCAAGGCATCGGCGGTCAGCTCGGGGTGCGCTCCCAACACGGCGTCCGCGCCCGAAGACGCCGCGAGCTCCCGCAGGATCGAGACGACGGAGATCCCGGTGCCGGCGATCACGGCCGCGCCCGTCTGTCCATCCCGCACCACGTGTGCGCTCATTCGGCTCCTCCCTTTCAGGTTCGGCCGAAAGATGTACCTCCCCGTCCGATTCCGGAATGCCACGCCAAACCTTCGCCACCTTTCGAACACTGCGTGCCACCGCTGGCCCCTGTGACGCGCTCCCATCCGCCAGCAGACCGGTACGGAGAGAACAAGAGAGCCGGGAACCTCGCGGTTCCCGGCCCCCTGCCTGTCCGTGGGTCACAGTGGGTCACTTCCCGCCGCGGCACTCCAGCGCCCGGAAGCTCGTTCAGAGCGGGATGTTCCCGTGCTTGCGCGGCGGGTTGCTGTCGCGCTTGTTGCGCAGCATGTCGAAGGCGCTGATCACGCGCGCCCGCGTCTCGCGCGGGTCGATCACGTCGTCCACGTAGCCGCGCGCCGCGGCCACGAACGGGTTTGCGAAGCGGTCCTCGTAATCCTTCTGCCGCGCCGCCGCCTCGGCCGCCGGGTCGGGCGCCCCGCCGATCTCTCGGCGGTACAGGATCTCCACCGCGCCCTTCGCCCCCATTACCGCGATCTCGGCGGTGGGCCAGGCGTAGTTGATGTCGCCGCGGATGTGCTTGGAGCTCATCACGTCGTAGGCGCCCCCGTAGGCCTTGCGGGTGATGATGGTGACCTTGGGCACCGTGGCCTCGCAGAACGCGTACAGCAGCTTGGCCCCGTGGCGGATGATCCCGCCGTGCTCCTGCGCGACCCCGGGAAGGAACCCCGGCACGTCCTTGAAAGTGAGCAGCGGGATGTTGAAGGAGTCGCAGAAGCGGACGAAGCGCGCCGCCTTCACACTCGCATCGATGTCGAGCACCCCCGCCAGCACCGCCGGCTGGTTGGCCACGATCCCGATCGAGCGACCGCCCACGTGCGCGAAGCCGCAGAGGATGTTGCCCGCGTAGTCGGCATGCACCTCGTAGAACTCGCCGTCGTCCACCACGCCGCGGATGACGTCGTGCATGTCGTACGGCTTGGTGGGGTTGTCGGGGACCACGTCCAGAAGCGCCTCGTCGGCCCGGTCGGCCGGGTCTTCGGTCGGCTTGAAGGGCGGGTCCTCGGCGTTGTTCTGCGGGATGAACTCGAACAGGTGGCGGATGCGGTGCAGGCACTCCACCTCGCTCTTCACCGCGAAGTGCGCCACGCCGCTCTTCGCGGCGTGGGCCGCGGCGCCGCCCAGGTCCTCCATGGTCACGTCCTCGTGGGTCACCGTTTTCACCACGTTGGGGCCGGTCACGAACATGTAGCTCGTGCCCTGCACCATGTAGATGAAGTCGGTGATGGCCGGGCTGTAGACCGCGCCGCCGGCGCACGGGCCCAGGATGGCGCTCACCTGCGGCACCACGCCGCTCGCCAGCGTGTTGCGCAGGAAGATGTCGGCGTAGCCGCCCAGCGACGCCACGCCCTCCTGGATGCGCGCGCCGCCCGAGTCGTTCAGCCCCACCACGGGCGCGCCGTTCTTGAGCGCCAGGTCCATGATCTTCACGATCTTCTCGGCGTGCGCCTCGGAGAGCGAGCCGCCGAACACCGTGAAGTCCTGGCTGAAGACGTAGACCAGGCGGCCGTTGATGGCGCCGTAGCCGGTCACCACGCCGTCGCCCAGGTACTTCTCGTTCTCCAGCCCGAAGCCCACCGCGCGGTGCACCACGAAGCGGTCGAGCTCCACGAAGCTACCCTCGTCCAGCAGCACATCCAGCCGCTCGCGCGCGGTCAGCTTGCCGCGCTCGTGCTGCTGCTTGATGCGCTTCTCGCCGCCGCCGGTCTCGGCCTGTCGGCGCAGCTCCTCCAGGTGCTCCAGCTTGTCCCGCATCGGCATCGGGCTTCGTCCCCGTTCGGTGGTCGGTCTGGTGATCCTGCTTGGGCTTCAGTCGCAGCGGCGGAATCTAACCGCGGCGCGGGCGGAGGAAAGTGCGCGCACGGCCCGGCGCGTCAGCCGGGCCGTGCGAAGGACGTGGAACCCCGGCTTCGCAACCTCTCCCCACGGCTTCGTTCACCTACCGCGGTGATCGGCCCAGCCGTCACGGCGACGCGTCCACCCCGTTCGCGCGGATCGGGTCGAAAGAGCCTGGAAAACGCGCACGGATACGAAACGGGGTGGAGAGCACCGCGCTCTCCACCCCGTTTCCAACAAACCATCCACGTCAGCCTGCCGGTGGATTACTCCTCCGGGTCGGCCTCGGCAGCGGGCTCCTCGGCGGCCGGAGCCTCCTCGGAGGCAGCGGGCGCCTCCTCGGCGGCGGCGACCGGGGCTTCCTCGGCCGCAGCCTCGGGAGCCGCATCCGACGATGCATCGGCTTCGGGCGTGGCTGCGGGGGCCTCGCCCTCGGCGGCCTCGCCCTCGGGCGCGGCCTCTTCCCGCGTGCGGAAGATCGGCTCGCCGCCCTCGAACTTGGGCACGCGCGTCACTTCCAGCACGATCCGGCGGTTGCCGGCGTCCACCTCGGTCACCCGCATCTCCAGCTCGTCGCCCTCGCCGAACACGTCGGCGGGGTTCTGCAGGCCGGTGACGCCCAGCTGCGACACGGGCACGAAGCCCTCCACGTCGTCGCCCAGGTCCACCGCCACGCCCTTGTCCTGCAGGCGGCTGACGGTGCCGTTGATCTCCTGGCCGGCGTGGAACTGAGTGGCCAGGTGCTCCCACGGGTCGTCCTGCGTCTGCTTGAGGCCAAGCGAGATCCGCTTGTTCTCGGCGTCGACCGCCAGGATCACCACGTCCACGTCGTCGCCCTTCTTGACCACCTCCGACGGGTGCTGGATCCGCTTGGTCCAGCTCATGTCGGAGATGTGCACCAGGCCGTCGATCCCGGGCTCGATCTCCACGAAGGCGCCGAACGAGGTCAGATTGCGCACCTTGCCCGAGAGACGCGTGCCCACCGGGTACTTCACCGGCAGCGCGTGCCACGGGTCTTCCTCGATCTGCTTCATCCCCAGGGAGATCTTCTCGCCCTCGGGGTCCACCTTCAGGATCACGGCCTCGATCTCGTCACCCAGCGACACGATCTTGGACGGATGGCGGACGTTGCGCGTCCAGCTCATCTCGCTGATGTGCACCAGGCCCTCCACGCCCTTCTCCAGCTCCACGAAGGCGCCGTAGTTGGTGATGGAGACCACCTTGCCGCGGACGCGGGCGCCCACGGGGTACTTCTTCTCCACGTCCTTCCAGGGGTACTCCTGGAGCTGCTTCAGCCCCAGCGACAGGCGCTCGCGCTCCCAGTCGATGTCGAGCACCTTGACCTCGAGCTCGGCGCCGATGGTCACCACCTCGCTGGGGTGGCCCACACGGCCCCAGCTCATGTCGGTGATATGCAGCAGGCCGTCCATGCCACCCAGGTCGATGAACGCGCCGAAGTCGGTGATGTTCTTGACCACGCCCTTGCGCACCTGGCCCACCTCGAGCTCCTTCTTGAGGCGCTCGCGCTTGATCTCGCGGTCGGCCTCGAGGAGCACGCGGCGGCTCACCACGATGTTGCGGCGGCGCTTGTTGAGCTTGATGATCTTGAACTCGTAGGTCTCGCCGATCAGGTCCTCGATATTGGGGACCCGGCGCAGCGCGATCTGCGAGCCCGGCAGGAAGGCGTCCACGCCCATCAGGTCCACGGTCACGCCGCCCTTGATCTTGCGGGTAAGCGCGCCCTTGACGGCGGTGCCGCTCTCGTAGGCTTCCTTGATCTTCTCCCAGACGCGGAGGAAGTCGGCCTTCTTCTTGGACAGGACGACCACGCCGTCCTCGTCCTCGAGGTTCTCGAGGAAGACCTCCACCTCGTCGCCGATCTGCAGCGAGTCGGGGTCCTTGAACTCGTCGCGCGAAACGGCGCCCTCGCTCTTGAAGCCGAGGTCGAGGATGACGGCCTTGTCGGTGACGCGCAGCACGCGCGCCTGCACGATCTCGCCCTCTTCGATGTTCGTGAGGGTGTCGTCGTACATCTCCAGCATGGCCTCGTACTCGTCCAGCGAGTACTCGTCCTCGTCCCACAGGTCGGCGCGGACGTTCAGCGCCTTGGCGTGTGCGGCGATCTGCTGCGAGGTGAGGGCGGGGCGCTCGGCCACGGCCACGCTGCCCTCGGTGTCGGTATCGGGCGAGAACTGCTCGTTCTGGTCGGCCATGTAGCTTGGGATCTCCTGAACGTCCCGCGGCGCGCCGGGAAACGGGTGCGCGCCAGCGGTTGGCTGGGGTGAGTGGATTCCGGGGTTTGGCTGGGCCCGGGGAAACGTGAAAATCTACGGAATTCCTTCGCCCCGGTCAACCCCCGCGGGCCTTCGCAAGCCGCACGATCTCAAGCACCTGCGCCTCGAACGCCAGCCGGGTGGTGTCGAGCGTCACCGCGTCGGGAGCGCGGGCCAGCGGCGCCACCGCGCGGGTGCTGTCGGTCTCGTCGCGGCCCTGCAGGCGCGCGGCCTCGCCCAGCACCTCGAGGTCGCTGGGCTCGGCCACGCCGTGCTCGCGCAGGCGGCGGCGCGCGCGTTCGGCCGGGTCGGCCACCAGGTACACCTTGAGCTCGGCGTCGGGGAACACCACGGTGCCGATGTCGCGCCCGTCGGCCACCAGCCCGCCGCGTGCCCCGGCCTCGCGCAGGGCGTCCATCAGCCACTCGCGCACGGGCCCCACCGCGGCCATCGCCGACACGTGGGCGTTCACCTCGGCGCCGCGGATCTCGGCGCTCACGTCGCGGCCGGCCACGCTCAGGGCATACCCCTCGCCGGCGGGGCGGCCGTGCACGTCCAGCCGGTCCAGCTGCTCGGGCGTGAGCGAGTGCCACTGGTCGACGGCGATGCCGGCGCGCAGCGCGGCCCAGGTGATGGCGCGGTAGAAGGCCCCCGAGTCGAGGTGCCGGTACCCCAGGCGGCGCGCCACCTCCTTCGCGGTGGAACTCTTCCCCGAGCCCGCCGGCCCGTCCAGCGCGATGATGATCCCGTCGGGGTGCCGCCTCGTCGTCCGTTCAGTCATCCCGTGCTTTCATGCGTCGTGAAGTGGCTCAACTGCAGAGACCGCAGGGCCCGGGCGTGTCCCTCCGCTGCGCTCCGGGCCGGGCTGCGCGCTGCGTAGGGCACGAAACCGCCGTGCCCAACGCAGCCGGGCCGCCGCCACGATACTGCCGTGGCGCCGTCCCGGCCCTCCGGGCGCGCATCCCTCACGCAACCGCCTGGTGACGGGCAAATCGGCGCCTCGAGCGCGTCCAAGGGGACCCGCGGACGGCATCGGCCCCCAGGACCGTTTTTTCCGCGGAACCGGCAAAGCGCGCGACGGGAGGGGCTCCGCGCAGCGTTTGCGATCCGGCGAAGACCGGCCGCCCCCGGTCGGCTCGAACCTGTCGATGCCGCACCATTCGTCTTCAGCTCCTTCGGCCTCCCGCCAGCCCGCGCAGCACCTCCCAGAAGCCCGGGTAGCTCACCGCCGCGCACTCGGGGTCGTCCACCTCGATCTCGTTCCCCGGCAGGGCGCCCAGCACGCCGAACGCCATGGCGATGCGGTGGTCGCCGTGCGTGGCCACGCGGCCGCGCAGCGGGTGGTCGCTTCCGACCACCACGAGGCCGTCCTCCAGCTCCTCGGCCTGGGCGCCCACGGCCCGCAGCGCCGTGACGATGGCCGCAATGCGGTCGCTCTCCTTCACCCGCAGCTCGCCGGCGCCGGTGATGCGCGTCTCGCCCTCGGCGCGCGCGGCGAGGACGGCGAGGACGGGGATCTCGTCGATCGCGGCGGGGATGTCTTCGCCGCCGATGGTGACGGCACGCAGCTTCGACGGGCGCACCACCACGTCCGACACGGGCTCGCCGCCCTCCGAGCGGCCGCGCTCCCACGCCACCAGCCCCATCATCTTGCGCGCGATGGCGAAGAAACCGGTGCGCGTGGGGTTGGCGCACACGCTCGTGATGCGCAGCTCGCCCGCGCCGGCCAGCAGCGCCAGCGCCGCCAGGAACGCCGCGGAAGACGGGTCGCCCGGAACGCGCAATTCCAGCGGCGGCAGCGGCCCGGCCCACGCGCCCAGCACCGCCCGAACGCCGCCCTCCACCTGCTCGAAGCGGGCCGGTGCGCCCAGCGAGGCCAGCATGCGCTCGGTGTGGTCGCGCGAAAGGATGGGCTCGGTCACGCTCACCGGCACCCCTGCCCCCAACCCCGCCAGCAGCACGGCCGACTTGATCTGCGCGCTGGCCTTCGGAGACATGTAGTCGAGGGCCGACAGCGCGCCGCCGGTGACTTCGACCGGCAGCCGGCCGGACGACTCAAGCTCGCGGAAGCGCGCGCCCATCCGCTCCAGCGGCTCGGTGATGCGCCGCATCGGCCGGCCGCGCAGCGACGCGTCGCCGGTCAGCGCGCACGCGAAAGGGCGCGACGCGAGCAAGCCCATCATCAGCCGCGCCGTGGTTCCGCTGTTGCCGCAGTCGAGCGGCGCGGCGGGCGCCCGCCACGCGTCCATCCCGCGGCCGCAGACGACGATCTCGCTTCCGTCGGCCGGCGGCTCGGGCACGTCACAGCCCAGCGCGCGCAGCACTGCCGCGGTGCTCCGGCAATCTTCACCGGGAAGCAGCCCCGAGAGGCGGCTTTCGCCCCGGGCGCAGGCGGCCAGCATCAGCGCGCGGTGCGTGATCGACTTGTCGCCGGGCACCGTCACGCTGTCCGAGATGCGAAAGGTCATTCGTTGTCCTGTACGATCGAAATGCGGCGAGCGCGAAACGTACATCCGCGCGGCTCCCGCGCAACGGGAACGCCCCGTGCAGGCTCCGTCGGTACCCGCCCACGGAGAGCCACCACCCGACGCCATGGAACGATGAGCCGAATCCGCTGGACCCCATCGAGTTACGCCGTCGTCATCGCCGCCGCCTGCCTTGCCGCCGCGCCCGCGGCGGCACAGCGTGCATCCGTGAGTGGACAGGTGATCGACACCCACAGCGGACAGCCCGTGGCCCACGCGGCCGTGCACGTGGGGAACAACCGCACCACCGTGGTGGCCGACGCGCAGGGCCGCTTCACCGTGGACCACCTGCGCCCCGGCTCGCGCGCGATCTGGGCCGAGGCGCCCGGGTACAGCGCCCGGATGGGCCTGGTGGAGATCCCCGACGGCCCCGTCCAGGTGCGTGTGGAGATGCAGGGCGACCCGGTGCGCCTGGCCACGCTGGAGGTGACCACCAGCCGCTTCGACCGGCGCGCCCGCGCCTTCGCCGGCAGCGTGCGAGTGTTCACCCAGGCCGACCTGGCCTCCATGTGGTACCCCAACGTGGCCCAGCTCCTGGACAGCCGCGCCCGCGTGGCCGCCACCCTGTGCCCCGGCTACTCCAGCTTCGGCCGGCTGGACTGCGTGTACACCCGCGGCAGCACGGCGCAGTCGCGCATCTACGTGGACGAGGCCCCCTGGCTGGGCGGCCAGGAAACGCTGATGGACCTGCACCTGCCGTCGATCGCGCGGGTGGAGGTGTACGGCGGCGGGCGCCAAGTGCGCGTGTACACGCGCCAGTTCATGAACTGGGCGTCCAAGCGCCCCTACGTGCCCACACCGCTCGCGCTGGGCAGCTGACGATGGACCCGGGGCGTGCGCCGGGTGGCGCGCGCCGGCACCAACCGGTGCGCTCGCCTGGGGGCGCACCCACCCGCACCGCGAAGAGAACCCCATGCGCCTTCTCCGCTTCCACGCGCTCACCCTCGCGGCTACCCTGCTCGCCGCCCTCCCCGCCACCGCGCAGCGCGGCGTGGTGCGCGGCCAGGTGATCGACACCCGCAGCGGCCAGCCGGTGGCCCACGCCGCCGTGTACCTGGACAACGACCGCACCGTAACCGTGGCCGACGCCCAGGGCCTCTTCACGCTGAAGCACATCCGCCCCGGCACGCGCGCCATGTGGGCCGACGCGCCGGGCTACACCATGGACGTGGGGATGGTGGAGGTCGCGGCCGACTCGACCCGCGTGACGCTCGAGATGCAGAGCGACCCGGTGCGCCTGGCCACGCTGATGGTCACCACCAGCCGCTTCGACCGCCGCGCGCGGGGGTTTGCCGGCACCGTGCGGGTGTTCCGGGAGCGTGACCTGGCGGGCGGGTGGTACAGCAACGTCCTGCAACTGGTGCAGAGCCGCGGCGGCGTGCGCACCTCGGGCTGCCCCGACCGGCTGGGCCTGGGCCTCGTCCGCGAGCCGTCCGGCTTCGGCGGGTTCAGCGGCATCGGCTGGCGCGACTGCGTGTACAACCGCGGCCGCGCCGAGGGCTCCACCGTCTTCGTCGACGAGGCGCGGTGGATCGGCGGGCTGAGCTCGCTCGCCGACTTCCAGCTCCCCGAGGTGTCGCGCGTCGAGATCTTCAACGGCGGGCGCGAGGTGCGCGTGTACACGCGGCAGTTCATGGAATGGGCGTCCAAGCGGCCGTTCGTGCCGATGCCCATCGGCATGGGCTTCTGATCCTCGCACCTCCGGGGAAAACGCTTGCCTCACGCAGAATCAGCGGAGTCGTCCAGTGAGCGACGGTGTCTCTGCCGGCTCTGGTCACTCTGCGTGAGGCTTCGCCCGCTCTTCCTACGTCGCACAACCCTTGGCCCGTACGACGGCAACGTCTGCCGCCTGCGGGTTTTTCTTTTCGCCACGGTCGCGCCGCGGGTCGATCCCAGGTTCTGTAGATTCCCCACGCCGCCCTTCGGGTCCGTCCATCACCGATTCCTGCTACCTGCCAACCTCATGCGCCGCAATCCGGTCCGTTCCGCCGTTGTCGCCACGCTTCTCGTGCTGGCGGGGTGTCACCCCTCGGTTCCCAGCGCGGAGCCTGCCATCGGCCCAGCAGGTCGATCAGCCGAAGAGCTCGCCCTAGCCTATAGTGCCTGGGCTTCGCAGCAGATTCGATCGTACGCGTACACGATGGAGATCAGCTGCTTCTGCATTCACCGTGGCCGCTACGACGTGGAGGTCCGCGATGGGCGGCTCGCCTCCGTACGCGACGCGCAGACGGGCGTTCCCTCCCCCGAGTCGCGTGTGGAGTGGCTCCTCACCGTGGACCAGCTCTTCGAGCGGATGAGTCAGGCCATGCAGTTCGGCACCCGCGTCCGCGGCGTGTACGATGCGCGCCTGGGCTATCCATCCGAGGCCGAGATCGGCCTCCTGGCCGACGACTCCGGAACCCTCTACCGGATCGGAGGGCTGCGCCGGCTGTGACACCGGATCCGCTGATCGGCTGTGCGTTCGTAACAACCGCTACGGTAAGTCGTCACTCGGAGGAACGGACAGCGGTTCATCACGCAGAGTCAGCAGAGTGAGCAGTCAACACCGCTGTTAACTGCTCACTCTGCTGACTCTGCGTGCGGCAAGTCTTTTCCCGGATCTGGCATGATGATGATCCAGCCGGATTGGACGATGCGTCGGTAGACGGGCGTAGGTGTCTCGCGGATCAGCCGAATTGCGAGATCGCCACCTGAAGCGAACGACCCCGCGGGCCCAGGTGGCCCGCGGGGTCGTTCGCGATCCCTCACCTCACGCGCGGCGCGGCGGCCGCGCGGGCGACGTCAGGGGTTGGTGGAGCCGATCGAGCCGGCACCCACCGCCCAGTCGTCCTTGGTATTGGTGTCGGTCGCCGAGACCCGGCGCACCGTGGTTGCGCGCGACGTGGCGACACCGGCCCAGTTGGCCGAGATGCCCTGCGCCAGCGCGGCCGTGGAGCAGGCCGAGCCGCCGCAGTCGGCCGGGAGCCACTGGCCCTCGGCCTGGAGCGCCTGCACCGTGGTGGGGAACGCCGCCGCCGGCGTGGCGCCCGAGGTGAAGGCCGACACCGCGTCCTGCGTGACCCCGTTGGCGTCGCGCAGCCGCAGCACCTTGCTGCTGAACGCGATGGCGTTGGTGTTGGTGGCCTGGAAGTCCCACGCGTTGTCGTAGTTCGAGCTGTAGCTGGCGGCGCCGTACTGCGACTTGGACGTGGTCTCCGAGCCCGGTGCGTCGAACCCGGCGGTCACCTTGTCGGGGTTGAGGTGCAGCACGATGACATCACCGGTCGCCACGTTCACCGTGGGGAAGGTGCCGAAGCCCAGGTTGCCCGTGGCGTCGAAGAAGGTCATCCCCCGCGTGGTTCCGCCGGTGACCACCTGGAACTCCACGATGTCACGCGAGCTGGCCACGTTCGGCGCGATCTCGCTGATCCGCAGCACCGCCTGAACCTCGTAGCCGTTGAACGTGCCGCTGTTGGCGGCGCCGTCCACCGCCTTCCCCTGAGTGTCGGTCACCGAGCCCGCCACCGTCACGGTGTAGGAGGTGCCGCCCGTCTGGGTCGCGGTGGTGAGCACTACAGTCTTCCCGCTCACCGTGGCCGCGGTCACCGCCAGCCCGCTGATCGTGAACTGGCTCCCGTTGGCCAGCACCGAGGCCGGGGCGATGCTGCGGTCGAAGGTCACCGTGACCGACGTCGCCGACGTGGCGCCGGCGGACAGGACCTTGGGCGCCGGGCAGACGACCGAGGTGAAGTCGGCCTGCGCCCAGGCCGAGGGCTGCGCCTGGGTGGTGAAGCGCCACATCGGCGCGGTGGCGCTCACGGTGCACCCCAGCGCCAGGTCGTACTGGTTCGCCAGCGTGGTGGTCACGCGGAAGCGCAGCAGGTTGTTGCCGCTGGTGCCCACCGTGTTGATCTGCGCCGAGACGAACCCGGTGCCCGCCGCCGCCGGGGCGGCCGCCAGCGTGCCCGTGATGCTGATGTAGCGGCTCTCGTATACGCCGATCTGGCTGGGCAGGTTCACCACCGTGTCCACCGGCACCACCAGCGAGGCCACGTCGTTCCCCTGGCTCTGGCGGGAGAAGCCCGTGAGCGTGGTCACCTGCACGATCCCGCTGAGCGTGGCCTTGGTGGTGGCCGTGAACGAAACCCGGTCACCCGCGACCACCCCCGTGCCGAGCGTGGTGGGGTCGATCGCAACGAAGAGCGCCGGGCCGCTCGCCTCCGACTGCACGAAGAAGCCGGCCGCGTCGGCGCCGATCAGCGGCTTGGTGTAGGTGACCAGCGCCGCCTCGATCGGTAGCTCGATGGCCCCGTCGGTCGCCGCGCGCACCGCCGCGATCTGCGCCGAGGCCGTGGCCGGCGTGGGCACCGTCACGTTGATGCTGTCGGAGGTGGCCGCGGTGAGTCCGCTCGCGGTGAAGGTGAGCGTCCGCGCCCCGGCCGCGCCCGTGATGACGAGGTCGGTGAAGGTGGCGGTGCCATTGGCGTCGGTGTTCACCGTCACCGTGCCGCCCAGCGTGCCGTCGCCCGAGGCGATCTGCGCCGTCACCGCCACACCGGCCTGCGCCGCGGGGCTCCCCGCGTCGTCCTGGATCTGCACCACCGGCTGCTGCGCGAACGCCACGCCGCTCTGCGCGCTGGCCGAGGGCTGCGTCAGGATCCCCAGCTTGGCGGGCACCGCCGCCGCGCCGGCCACGTGGATCACCGCGCTGGTGGCGGCGGTGAGCGAGCCCGAGGTGAAGGAGAGCGTGCGGTCGCCCGCGGCGCCGCTGATCCCCAGGTCGGTGAACGTCGCCTGCCCGCTGGCGTCGGTGACCACGGTCACGGTGCCGTCCAGGGTGCCCCCGCCCGAGGCGATCGACGCCGTGACCGAGATCCCGGCCTCGGCCAGCGGGTCGCCGCTCTGGTCGCGCACCTGGATCACCGGCTGGCGGGTGAAGGGCGAGCCGCTCACCGCGCTGTCGGCCGGCTGCGTGAGCACCCCCAGGCTGGTGGCGGTCGCCACCGGCACGGTGCCGCCGTTCTCCACCACGGCCTCCACGTCGTCGGGAAGCAGGCTCAGGAAGTCGTACCCCGTCTCCTGCTCCAGCTGGTCGACCGTCACCTGGTACTGCTCCCAGTGGTTGCCGCCGATCCCGGTGATATTGGGCATCTTCACCGCGATCACCTGCAGGTCGCTGGTGGAATGCACGTCGGCCAGCCCCTGCCCGTAGCTCATCACCACGATGATCTTCCAGGTGTAGCTGGGGATCTGCACCTTCCCGGCGTTGCTCAGCGTTTGCGGGCTGGCGGGGTAGATGCCGCCCGCGATCACGTACAGCTCCTTGCCGTGGTACTTGGCCTGCGACTCCTCCCAGAACTCCTGCTCGCCCCACGGCCCCGCGTTCAGGTCGCTGGTCTGCGGGAGGATGTTGGTCATCAGATAGGTCGCCTGGTTGTCGGCGGCCGTCAGCGTCCGGTCCTCGCTGCGCACCATGTGGCCGCGGGTGTAGCCGCTGCTGGTGTAGTCGTTGGTGGTCACCCGGTACACCCCCGCGGGGATGTCGGTGGTGTTGTCGGGCGCGAAGCAGTCGCACCGCGGCACGTAGCCGAACTGGGTGCGGTTCAGGTTCCAGCTCACCCAGTTGGGCCCGCCGCGCGCCGCGCTGTACGACAGCACGTACTGCGACTTGGTGACGATGGTGTCACCCGCCGGGTCGGCGTCGAGCGGCTTGCCGAACTCCAGGTGGTTGCGGTAGATGGCGCTGGGGCTCTCGGTG
>Ga0247773_1000320_pt1 | contig 22126 bp, 20 predicted proteins | sample UWRJL092311B6_FD_179934 | JGI IMG/M metagenome (GOLD analysis project Ga0247773, IMG submission 179934) | Plant litter microbial communities from Arlington Agricultural Research Station in Wisconsin, United States - UWRJ-L092-311B-6 | ecosystem: Environmental > Terrestrial > Plant litter >...
ACGATCCGAACGTTTCCACGACGCAACCCGCCGAGCCCCGCAAACCCCAATCCCTCTTTTCTGATCTCTGTGCTCTCCGCGGCTCTGCGGTTAAAAATTCAGGGAGCAACCCATGTGCTCTCGGAGCCATAGAGTCGGATCCATCGGAGTCTGCCGCGCACGCCTTTTTCCGCGACGCAACCCGCCGAGCCCCGCAAACCCCAATCCCTCTTTTCTGCTCTCTGCGCTCTCTGCGGCTCGGCGGTTAAAATTCAGGGAGCGATCCGAGTGCTCTCCGAGCCTGAGAATCGGCTCCGTGTGTTGCCGGCCCGCCTGCACAGCGGCGCGTCGGCAAACGGTATCGTGGTCCGATTTTTCGGGCACGGGCACGGGCACGGGCACGGGCACGGGCACGGGCACGGGCACGGGTGCCGGAGTCAGGGCAGGCTAGCTCAGGAAGCCCAACACGAGGTTCATCGCCAGCGCCAGGACCACCGTGTTGTACAGGAACGAAAGCATCGCGTGTGACAGCGCGGCGCGTCGGATGCTGCGGCTCGTGATGCACACGTCCGAGACCTGGAAGCACATCCCGAGCGTGAAGGAAAAGTAGGCGAAATCGAAGCCGTCTGGCGCGATTTTGCCGGGAAATTCCAGGCCGCCTTCGCCGTCGTCGTCGTCTCGGTAATACAGGTGGGCGTAGCGCAGGGCGTACGCCGTGTGCGTCAGCGCCCAGGCAGTCGCGACTGCGGTCAAGCACAGCCCGAGCAGTAAGCAGAACGCGGTTCCGTTCGGCGCAATGCTGTGTGCTCGGCGCATGACGAAGCCCGCCGAGAACAGGCTGATGGTGCTGGCGATCAGCACGAGCAGCCAGACCAAGCGACGCCCGGGATCTTCCGCCGCCGCATGGCGGCGCGTCTCCAGCGCAGTGTCGCGAAAGATGCGCCACCAGGCCAGGGCCAGAAGGCAGATGCCGGCCGCATCCCAGCCCGATACCAAGTGAATCGCCCAGCCGACGCTGGGCACGCCAATGCCCATCACACTGCCCACCGCCAAGCCGACGCCGGCGCTGATCAACAAGCGGCGCCCCGCAGTGTATGGGGCAATGCCACGCCGGATACTCGAAGGGGGCTCGCTCATCGACTCGCGCGGAGTCTACACAAGCTCGCCCCCGCGCGCGCTCAAGACTCGAGCGATGCTCGCAAAAACCAGGCGTTCTTCTCGAATTCCGTGATCACGGTGGTGAACAGGTCGACCGTGTCCGTGTCGGCTTGGCTTTCGGCGACGGAGCGCGATGCGCGCAATTCGCTGAGGTAGCTATCGAAGCGCTCGGCGAGCAATTTCACGTGCTCGAGATCGCGCGTGGTCTCTTGCGGGTACTCGGTGATGCGCGAGGACTTGGCGACGTGGCGCACCGTGCCGAAGGCCTTGCCGCCCAAGGTTACGGCGCGCTCGGCAATGGAGTCGTTGAAATTCGCCAAAGAGACGGCGAACGTTTCGAACAGCGGGTGCAATGCCGCAAATTGCGGGCCCTTGATGTTCCAATGCGCCACCTTGATTTGGCTGTGCAAGTCCAGGCCGTCGGCCAGGCGTGCATTGAGCACGTCGCTCAGCGTTTGTCGGGCAGATTCACTCAGGTGACTCGGGCTGCGATACATGGTGGTCTCTCCTCGGTTCAGGCGGAACTGTCTTCGCGAATCAGTGACGTGCTGTCGAGCGCGACGGCCGTGCCATGGACGACCGACGCGATGCGCACCGCGTCCTGGATTTGATCTTCGGTCGTGCCGTTCTCGAGCAAGTTGGCCTCGTGGGAACGCACGCATGTCTCGCACGCGTTGAGGGCGCTCACCGCCAGGGAAAATAGCTCGAACGCTGCCGTGGTGGTCGCGGGCTGGGCCACACGCTGCATGCGCAGACGGGTCGGCTTCTGCTCGTAGCTGGGTTTACCGACCAAGTGCCGGAAACGATAAAACACGTTGGTCATGCCCATCAGGGCGGCAGCAGCGATGGCATCTTCGACCGTCTTGATCGTGACCTCTTCGGGTCGCGAGGCGATCAGCGCTTCGGCCAGGCGACGCGAGCGCGAGGCCAGCGCGACCGCGATCGCGACGCCCCAACGCTCCGACGGAGCGAGCGTTCCGGCATCCAGCACCGCGCTCAGGTTCAAGCGCAAGTCCTTGGCGACTTCGGGAATTTCGGCACGAATGGCTTCGAGTGCGCTCATGGTCATCTTCTCCGCAAATACCGGCTCAGATTCGCAAAGTACGATCCACTTCGCCGACCTTCCGACCCAGGCTCGAATCGGCAACGGTCAAGCTCATGGGGGACTGCTCTAACTAGTGTCTAATTATAGATTGTGTCTAATTCGAGGGCGATACGAGACGAATCCGTTCCTGCGCACGAGTTGGGCTCAGCTGCGCTTCTGGGGGCGCGTGGACTTCTTGCCGCGCATCACGACTTGGTATTCACGCACATCGAAGCCGTTCAAGCTGTGCACGCGGCGCACGTCCAGCGCTGACCAAGGCACATCCACGATCTCGCCCGTGTCCTCGTCGAGGAAGTGATGATGTGGATCGAGCTTGGGATCGAACACCACTTTGCCTTCAGCCAGCACCAACTCGCGAAGCAGGCCCTTTTCGGTGAACAAGTTCAGCGTGTTGTACACCGTCGCGCGCGACAGCATCGGAAAACTGCGCTTCACCTCGGCCCAAACTTGATCGGCGGACGGATGGTCGGCCGTGTAAAGCACGTAGTCCGCAACCGCCACGCGCTGCGCAGACGGCTGGATGCCATGCTCCGTCAATGCCTGCAGGGTCTCGCGCTTCACCCGATTAGATTTAGTCTAAGGTTGGAGAGCGTCAAGTACAGCTAACAGGAATGTCAGATTCCGGCTGCCGGAGCCTGCTCCGGCTCGAGGCCTGCGGGGCTGGCCCGGCCCGCGGCCTTCCTTTTCCGAGCCTCAGCGGATCACGACCGCGCTTTTGAACATGCCCATGCCACACTGGAAGGCCAAGGTACGGGCCTTGTCGGTGGGGACTATCACGTCGACGGGTTGTTTCAGGGGCAAGGCTTGTTCGATAGCCGCTTCGGGAAACACTACCTTGTCGGCGCACGTGGCATCCGTGGTGCGGGTAAAGCGTAGGGTGAGTTTGGAACCCTGCTTGGTTTCGACCGCGGCCGGGGTGAAGCCGCGCTCGTCTGCGGTGACCGCGATGACTTGATCGCCCACGGCGACGACCGGACCCGGGGCACTGCCTTCGTCCTTGTGGCAGCCTGGCAAGGCGGTGAGCGCGAGCCAGGCGGAAAGCGCGAGCTGGGTGAGCGTGCTGGGCGAAAGAGCGTAGGACATGGCGGTTTGGTGGCGTGGAGCCTTGCCTATTCCGCGCAGATTCGCCATGACAAATATTGCTAGTGCCCACGCGCTTCGCGGTGGTAGTCCGCCGAAGAGCTTCGTCTTTGCGCCGGACAGGCCGGGCGGGCGGGGCGCCGACTATCATGCCGTCCACAGTGAGTGAATATCCCGGCCCTGCGCTGCCTCTTGCAGACTTGCGTGATGCCTGGTTGGTGCTTTCCAAGGCCGACCGAGCCGACGGCTTTCGCATCCTGAAACGCTCGGACGCAGAAGAGTTTTTCCTCGGCCTGACGGCAGGCGACATGGCGGAGCTGTTGCACGCGCTGCCCGAGAAGGAGCGGCGCGTTTGGGTGCGGCTGCTGGCTCCGGATGACGCCGCGGATTTGCTCCAGAGCGCTGGCGCCGAAGATCGGGACAACCTGCTCGCCTGCATGGACGACCCGACGCGCAAAGAGGTCACCGCGCTGATGGCATACGCGGAGGACGAAGCGGGCGGGCTGATGAACCCACGCTTTGCGCGCGTGCGTCCGGACATGACCGTGGACGAAGCCGTGAGCTACCTGAGGCGGCAAGCGCGCGAGAACATCGAGACCATCTACTACGTGTACGTGGCGGACGAGCAGCAACACTTGCTCGGCGTGGTTTCGTTTCGCGAGCTGTTCATCGCCAGTTCCGGCAAGAAAGTCCGTGACGTGATGGCGACCAACCTGATCACCGTCGGTGAAGAGGTTCACCAGGAGGAGGTCAGTCGCCTGTTCAGCGACGAGGCGCTGATGGCCATTCCCGTGGTCGACCCAGAGGGCCGCATCAAGGGCATCGTCACTGTCGATGACATCGTCGATGTGGTGCAGGAAGAAGCCACGGAAGACGCGCAGAAGTTCGGCGGTATGGAGGCCTTGGAGGAACCGTACCTGCAGATCGCGCTGTCACGCATGATCAAAAAGCGCGGCGGCTGGCTGGCGGCGCTGTTCCTGGGGGAGATGCTGACCGCCTCGGCGATGGCCTTCTTCCAAGACGAGATCTCGCGTGCCGTCGTGCTCGCGTTGTTCGTACCGCTGATCATCTCCAGCGGTGGCAACTCTGGCTCGCAGGCGTCGACGCTGGTGATTCGCGCGATGGCTCTGGGTGAGGTGCGGCTACGCGATTGGTGGCGTGTGGTGCGCCGTGAGCTCGCCGTGGGCCTGGCTTTGGGCGCGATGCTCGGGGTGATCGGCTTCATCCGCATCGTGGCTTGGCAAGCCGTGAGCCCGATCTACGGGGATCACTACATGCGCGTCGCCGAGACAGTGCTGTTCAGCCTGATTGGCGTGGTGATGTTCGGCACGATCGCCGGCTCGGTTCTGCCGTTCGTGCTGCGGCGCGTGGGTTTCGATCCCGCCAGCGCTTCGGCGCCGTTCGTTGCCACGCTGGTGGACGTTACGGGGCTGGTGATCTACTTCAGCGTGGGGAGCTTGATGCTGCGGGGCACGCTGCTCTAGGGCAATGACGCCGCCTGCCAGTGGGCGCGCGTGCGTCCTGGCGTGTTTGGCCGTGCCGCCCCGCGTAGGAGCCCAGCAACGACCGAGGAGAGGAGGAGAGTAATCAAGTACCAGGCTCGCGCGCGGGCGCGAACGAGCCCAGTACTCAGCCTTCAGCCTCGAAGTCGTCCGCGTCTTCGTCTTCTTCGCGGTCGACCTTGGCTAGCCAGCTATTTTTGGCCGCGGTGTACGCGGTCTTGGCAGCGCGCTCGAGCTCTTCACGGGTGAACGACAACTTGCGTTTACCGAGTGAAGTGCCGAGGTATGCGCTGACCTGCGCGCGAGCCTCGCGCAACGTGCCGGGCCAACCGCCGACCACCGGACGGCCCTCTTTGCGCAGCTCGTCGCACCAGCGCTGAGCCCAAAGGGTACCCGCCGTAGTGGCGGCCTTATCGAGCAAAGCACGGCGCGCGTCGCCAGGGGCGTGGCGCGTTCCGCTCGAAGCATTGGTCTCAGCTGCTGGACGTGACAAGGGATCGGTACTCCGGACTACCAGCGGTTCCGCCGATCGCCGCCGCGATCTCCGCCGCCACCACCACCACCACCACCGCCGCGACCGCCGCCGCCGCCGCCGCCGCGACCACCGCCGCCACCGGGACGACCGCCACCGCCACCGCCACCACCACCACCGCCGCCACCGCCACGCTGCGGGCGCTCTTCGGCCTCGTTCACGCGCAGCGGGCGTCCGTCGATCATCTGGCCGTTGACCCCTTCGATTGCGCGCTGGGCTTGCTCGTCCGAGCCCATGGTCACGAATGCGAAGCCGCGGGACTGCCCAGTGGCGCGGTCAGTCACGATGTGGACATCAGTCACTTCGCCGTACTGTGTGAAGGCAGCGCGGACGGCCTCGGTATCCGAGTGAAATGACAAGTTCCCGACGTACAGACGATTTCCCATGATCACTTTCTCCTCTCGTTGCGGCTCGGAAAGTCGTCGCGAGCCCAAAACGAGAAGGGGTCGTGCCGTACCGGAACCGTTCGAATGTCAACGCGACAATACCGCACCCGGCCCCCGCTGCAATCACAATTCGGCATGGATTTCGGCTAGATATTTGCTCATTCGGCGGTCCAGTCTTGTTCGAGCCACGTTCCAGCCGCGAGCCTGCTGCGCTTGGCGCACATGACGGCAGCGCCCGGCGCTGGAATTCATGCGCCTTGTCCGGAGGGGGCTCGGGTACTCTCGCCGACCGACTTTCAGCGCGAATTGGCAGCGCGAAACCGTGGCGAAGCTTTTATGGCGGCAGAATCCGTCACTAGTGAATCGGGGGCTGCGCCGGGGTCGGCGCGCCACGGCGCTTATTGATGCAGTGGTCGAGCGAATTGCAACAGTCGGCGGCCCAGTAGCCGTTGGCCGCGAACACCCCGTCGTAACCAATCGAACCCGAGCTGTGGATTGCGGACACTCCAGATGAGCATTGGCGGAAAGGAGTGCCGGGTGCTGTGAGGCGGGACGCTCACGCGCAGGCCGACCTGTGCGCAGATGCGAAATGGCGCTCGAATTCAAACTCCATTCTCGTCAGTGCCACGGATCCTAGCGCGCAGCGAGAGAGAGGTTGAGCGTGCACGCTCCCGCTGGCAGCCATTCGTTACATCAAAGAGGCGATGATCCCGTCGGCGAGGAGCCAATGGGATTTGGGAATCGAGACTTGCCCGCCGCTGAGTTTGAGTCTGCCTTGGGCGACCAAGCGGTCTCGGGCGCGGGTGCGCTCGGGAGTCCACAGCTCGGTCCCGAGCTCGGCTGCGGACTGTTCGAGATCGAGCCCTTCGGCCAGGCGTAGGCCGAGCATGATGCGTTCGGCGAGGGCGGTTTCCGGAGGGATGGTTTCGTAGCTTGCGACGAGCGGGCCAAGCTCGTGCAGATCCGCGCAGGCGTACAGCGAAGTGGCGGCGAGATAGCGCTCGGGGGAGGGCGTATTGCGGTAACGGTAGCGCTGATTGCCTTCGAGCAGCGTGCCCCAAGCGCCGCAACCGAGCCCCAAATAGCAGCGGCCCACCCAATAGCCGACGTTGTGTCGCGAGCGTGCGCCCGCTTTCGCGTAATTGCTGACCTCGTAGTGTTCGAAGCCTGCGCGCTCCAAGCTCTCTTCGACGGCCAGAAATGAATCGGCGACCGCCGCCTCCGAAAGCAGGGGCAGCTTGCCCTTGCGAGCCAGCGCTCCGAATTGCGTGCCGGGCTCGATGGTCAGGGCGTAGGCGCTCAGGTGCGTCGTGCCGAGCTGGCTCATGATTTGGGCTTCGCGCGCGGCTGCGTCCGCTGTTTGCCCGCTTACCCCAAAAATGAAATCTGCGGACACCCGCGGCATGCCGCTTTCGACCGCCGATCGCACGGCGGAAAGTCCTGACTCGACGTCGTGGAGGCGGCCGAGAAACTGGAGCCGGTCGGCGTCCAAGCCTTGCACGCCAATGCTCACGCGGTTGACGCCCACCGCCTGCAGGGCGCGGCCGTGGTCGAGATCGAAGCTCGTGGGATTGCACTCGACGGTGATTTCGAGGTCGTCGGCGGCGTTCGGCAAGAGCTCGCGAATGCGCGCGAGCACGCGCCCGAGCTCCGCCGGTTGCCAAAGCGAGGGTGTGCCGCCGCCGAAGAAAACGCTGACCAAGCGCACGTCAGTGAGCGTGCTGACGCGCCGTTCGAGCTCGGCGATCACCGTATCGGCGTAGGCCCGGTGGGGCAGGGCGGGGCGTTCGGCGGCCACGCTCAAAAAATCGCAATACGGGCACTTTTTGAGGCACCACGGAAAGTGGACGTAGACGCCGAGGTCGTTCGCGGGGCTCGGCGTGGGGGCTGGCATGGCCAGGCAGTTTGTCACTCGCCCAGCGTGACTCGGGTTTCGAGCGAAGAAAAGGCAGGATCGCGCCTAACCATGCGCCGCGGGTGGATGTCCGGCAAAATCCGCTGGTGTAAAGCGCAGAACCTGGCGCTAAGGTCCGCGCACGCATGGAGCGCGTGCAGCTTTTCGAATTCGAGGATCTGCCGTGGTTTCCGCAACTCCTGCGCGAGTGCATCACCGATTTCCTGAGCTTCCTCGGCCAGCGTGGGCAAGCGGTGTACGCGGGTTTTGCCGAGCGTTTGGCGCGCGCGCTGCAAGCGACGGGCGACGACACGCTGCTCGATTTGTGCTCCGGGGGCGGTGGCCCCGCGTTGACCATCGCCCGCTTGTTGCGCGAGCAGCACGCGCTGCCACTTCGTGTGCTGCTGACCGACTTGTACCCCAACATGCCGCGGCTCGAGCACGCGCGCAGCCAGGGTCGAGGCCATGTCGAGTTTCGTGCGCGACCGGTGGACGCGACCGCGGTTCCCGAAGCGCTGCCCGGCTTTCGCTTGATCTGCAACGCGTTTCACCATTTGCCGCCCAGCGCGGCGCGCAAATGCTTGGCGGATGCAGTGAGTCACGGGCGCGGCATTGCGCTGGTCGAGTTGGTGGATCGCTCGCTCGCCGGCGTGTTCGGCGTGACACTCGGCACGGCCGCGGTATTTGCGGTGACGCCCTTCATCCGGCCCCTGCGCTTGTCGCGCTTGCTGCTCACTTACCTGCTCCCCGTGGTTCCCTTGTGCACCTGGTGGGACGGCATGGTGTCGTGCTTGCGCGCGTACAGTCCAGCAGAGCTCCGGCGCTTGGTCGCGTCTCTGCCGGACAACGACTATCAGTGGGACATTGGTCGACTGCCCGTGGCCAATGCACCGACCAGCTTGGTGTACTTGATCGGGCGGCCACGACTGCCGGCGACGGCCGCACCGAGCTGAGGCTCGGTGCGCGTCACTCCGGCCACTACTGACCGTCAGTGCCGACGTCGCGGCCGAGCGCGTGCGTCAGCGCCACGCGCGCGATGCGCACGTCCACGTGCGAATTCACGACCTCGAGCCGAGCTCGGGTCAGCTCGGTCTCCGCGTCGGTGACCTCGACGATCGTGGCTTTGCCGGCGCGATAAAGCTCGCGGCGCACGCGGTAGTTTTCGGAGGCGGCAGTCAGGTTGTCGCGCGACACATCCAGGCCAAATGTGGCCTCCGTGAGCGCGTTCAGGGCTTCGCTCACTTCCATGTGCAAGGCGTTCCTGAGCGCGCCTTTCTTGGCGGCTACTTCGTCTGCGTGGGCTTCGACGGTTTTGGCTTGAGCGGTCGCGCCGAAGATGTTGGTCGGCGTCCAGGAGAGGACGATGCTTGCGTCCCAAGTGCCGCGCCAGGTGGAGTCCGGGGGCACGTACCGGCCGTTGGGGTTCCCGTACAGGGCGCCGGCCTGGGCATCCAAGCGCGGGTAGTTTCCGGCGCGGGCCAGCGCGGCCTCCGCGCGCAGGGCGGCTTCACTCTCGCCCAGTTGCCGCATCTCGAGGCGACGTTCCAGTGCTTCGGCGTAGCCGGCGTCGGGTGTGGTGGGAACGGCGTAGGGCGGCAGCTCGTCCAGGATATTTTCGCCGATTTGGTAGTTGATCTGCGACGAATCGAGCATCAACACTCGCAGCTGCTCGGTGGCGATGGCTACGTTGTTGGCCGTACGCGCGACCGCGAGCTCTGCTGACTTCTGTTGGCTGACCGTGCGCAAGACGTCGGCGCGCGAGACCAGGCCGGCGTCGAAGGCGTTCTTCGCGTCCTGCTGGTGTCCCTGCGCGGATTCCAAGGCTTTGGCCGCCACGTACGCGCCGCCTTGAGCGCGAATCCATTGGTAGTAAGCGACGCGCGCGTCGCGCGCGACCGACAGCCGAGTCGCTCGCTCATCGAGCTGGGCCGCGCTCTTGTTGTGATTCGCGGACGCCATGCTGTTCGAGAGCCGCAGCACGTAGTCGGAAAGCGGAATCGCCAGCGTGGCCTGCAGGGTGTAGTTGTCGAGGATGACCGGAAAGAGCGAGGTCGAGGGGATGGGAGTAGGGCTACCGGGTAACGGAAGGTAGGTGGTCTTCAGATCGGAAAGCCGCGTATAGCGCGCACTCAGATCCAGCTTGGGATAGAAACGGGACTTGGTTTCGTCTCGGCTGGCATCCGCTGCCGCGACGCCTTTTTGCTTGGCCGTCACGTCCGGATTGCTGATCAACGTCCGGCGCGCGACTTCATCCGCGGTCAGGCCGTTGGGCGTGCCCATCATCGCGGCGAGCTTCGCGTCCAAATCCTCGCTGCCCTTGCTGGTGTCCGTGCCCGTGGCGCCCGCGGGCACCGGCGAGTTGGTCGGCGCTGCCGGGGCCGGCGGCGGCGCCACCGGGGGGGCTGCAGGAGCCGCGGACTGAGCCTGTGCGAGCGAGCCTGTAAGTGAAAGCACCAGGGCGAACGGGGCGGCGTAACTGAGCGAACGACGAGACATTCTGCAGGACTCCTTGGGGGACGAACGCGGAAGCAGGAAATTTCTGGTGGCTATGGGGCCGAGTGGGTGGGTGTCGAGTTGGGCGCGAGACTTCTACACGGTTTTTGACAAAACCGCGGCCAAGCCGGGCTCGGCCTCGGCCTCGGCCTCGGCCTCGGCCTCGGCTTCGGTGACCGGGGCAGGGCGCCTGTTCTCGGGCGCGCGGCCGCGTCGGCCGAGCCAGCCCTTGATGTTCTCGATCGTCAGGTAAAAGACCGGCACGACGATCAGCGAGAGCAAGGTGGAGCTGATCACGCCGCCGATCACGGCGATCGCCATCGGCGCGCGGAACTCACTGCCGTCGGCGTTGCTGATGGCAGTGGGCAACATGCCCAAGATCATCGCCGCGCTGGTCATCAGGATCGGGCGCAGGCGCTCGGGCCCGGCTTCCAGGATGGCTTGCAGCGGGGGCTCGCCGTGATCGCGCACGCGCACGATTGCGCGATCGACCAGCAAAATGGCGTTCTTGGTCACGAGCCCCATCAGCAGCACCATGCCGATCAGCGCTCCCATGGCCATGGTGTTGTTGGTCAAGAACAAGCCGAGCACACCGCCGACGATGGCGAGCGGCAAAGTGACCATGATCGTGAGCGGGTGGATGAAGCTCTCGAACTGCGAGGCGAGCACGATATAGATGAAGACCACGCCCAGCAGCATGGCAATGCCCATGTTCTGGTTGTTTTCGTTCATCATCTTGATCTGCCCGTCGTACTGAATCGACATTTCCGGCGCGAGCTCGAGCTTGGCGATTTGCGGCTGAAACTCCTTGGCCACGTCGCCCAGCGCGCGGCCGATCGGCGCGGCCCAGATCGTGATCTGGCGCTTGCGGTTCTCACGCTCGATCACCTGCGGGCCCGTGCTGCGCTCGAAGGCGGCCACGTCGGATAGCTTCACCGGACCTTCGCGCGTGGCAATGGTCAGGTTGGCGAGCGCCGCAGGGTCACTGCGATAGTCGTGGTCGAGCCGCACCCGGATCGGCACTTCGTCTTTGCCTTGGCGCAGATTGCCGCTCTCCTCACCCGCAAATGCCGTGCGTACGGCCAAGGCGACTTCGGCCAGAGACAAGCCATGATCGGCCGCGCGTTGACGGTCGATGGCCACCACCAGCTCGGGGCGACCGGGCGAGAAACGCACTTGGATGTCGCCCACGCCGGGCGTGTCTTTCAGGATCTTTTCGATTTGGTGCGCGCTCTGTTCGATGTCTCTGAACTCCGTGCCGCGCACGTTGATCATGATCGGTGCTTCGGTCGCCGCGCCCTCGACGAACGGCGGATCGGCGACCGCGACTTTGACGTCCGGCAGGCCGAGCGCGGCGTCACGGGCCACGTTCTTCAGATCTTCGAGCGTGGCCGTGCGCTCGCGCTTGGAGCTGGTGACCAGGCGCCACTTGACCTTGTTCACCTCGCCGTCGGGGCCGAGCGTGGCAAACACGGTCTTGAACTCCGGATTGGCGAGCAGCTTTTGCTCGGCCACCGCCGCATAGCGCCCGGTCTGCTCCAGCGAGGTGCCCGCTGGAAATTCGGCTTCGACCACGAACTGCCCGCGATCTTCCGCGTTCACGAACTCCGAGCCCAAGAGCTTGCCCACGTAGCCCATGAAAGCCAGGCTACCCAGCGCGGCCAAGCCGACAATCGCCTTGTGGCGCAACGACCAGGAGAGCATGGCCGCGTACGTCTGCTCCATCACGGAGAAGCCCCATTCGAAGGGCCGCTTCAGCCAGGCGAAGCGGTCCCCGCGCTCGTCGAGCGATTTGGAGAAGCGCGAGGAGAGCATCGGATCGAGCGTGAACGCGACGAACAGCGAGATCACGACGGCGACCGAGATGGTGATGCCGAATTGGCGGAAAAATTGGCCGACGATGCCCTTCACGAACGCGATCGGCAGAAACACCGCGACGATCGTGAGCGTCGTGGCAAGCACGCTCAGGGCCACTTCCTTGGTGCCGTCGAGAGCCGCGGCGCGCGGCGATTTGCCCCGCTCCAGGTGCTTGAAGATATTTTCGCGCACCACCACCGCGTCGTCGATCAAAAGCCCGATGGCCAGCGACAATCCCAGCAGCGTCATCATGTTCAGCGTGTAACCGAGCCAATACATGACGAAGAACGTGCCCACGACGCTGGTGGGCAGGGCCACGGCGCTGATCAAGGTCGAGCGCAGATCGAGCATGAAAATCAGGATCACGAGCACGGCCATGCCACCGCCGAAGACGATGTCGTGCTCGACCTGGTGCACCTGAGGCTCGATGATCGCGGCCTGGTCGATGATCAGCTCGGAGTGCAGGCCCTGCGGGAAGGCGCCGCTCAGCGCGGCCATCTTCTGCTTCACTGCTTGGGAGACTTCGACGGTGTTGCTGCCGGATTGTTTGCGCAGCTCGAGCGTCACGCCTTCTTGGCCATTGACCACCACGCGCGTGCGCGCTTCGGCGAAGCCATCGTCCACCTTGGCCACGTCGCGTAGCTTCACGGCCGAGCCGTCGCGGGCGGTGGCCACGATCGTGTCGCGCACTTGCTCGGCGTCCTTGAACTCGCCGACCGTACGCACACTGACCTCGTGCTTACCTTCGTCGAAGTGGCCAGCCGGGACGTTCATGTTCTCGGCGCGCAGGCGATTGACGATGCTGGCCGGGCTTTGGCCCAATGCGTCGAGCCGGGCGCGATCGAGATCGACCTTGATTTCTCGGGTAGCGCCGCCATTCACGCTCACCTGAGCCACGCCCTCCACCTGCTCCAGCGCGGGCCGGAGCACGTCGTCGGCGTACTTGCGCGTGGCCGAGAGCGAGCTTTCTCCGCGCAGGGTGTAGGTCAAAATTGGGGCCGCGGTGACGTCGAAGCGATTGACGATCGGTTCCTTGGTGTCGGTCGGGAATTTGTAGCGCGCTTGTGAAATGCGCTCGCGCACTTCGGTGGCCGCTTCGGTGATGTCCACGCCGAGGTTGAACATCACGATCATCATCGCCGCGCCTTCGCGCGAGAAGGTGCGCACGCGGTCGATGCCGTTCAGGCTGACCACGGCGTCTTCCAAGGGCTTGCTGACCAGGTTCTCCACCTCCGAGGGGCTGGCGCCGGGATAGGGGACGGTGACCGCGATGGCGGGGAAGCTCACGTCGGGGAACAGGTCCGTGCCGAGTCGGGCAAAGCCGACCGCGCCCAGCACCAGCATGGCCACGGTGACCATGACCGTGAACACCGGGCGACGAATGGCGATCTCGGAGATGTTCATGGCGCGCTTCCCTCGACCAGCACCCGGTCCCCCGTTTTTGCCTCGGGCCGCGGCGAGAGCACCACGCGATCCGTGGCCTCCAGGCCCTGTCGGACCAAGAGCGAGCCGTCCTTGTCGAGGGCGTACACGACGCGCTTGACGCTCAGCAGCTCGCCTTGAACGAGCGCGATTTCGTCTTGGCTGCCCGGGCGCAGCGCTTCGTGCGGCAGTCGCAAGACCGGGATCGGCGCGCCGCCCCGAATGCGCGCGCGCACGAATGCGCCGGAGCGGAGCTTCGTGCTCTCCTGTGCGTTGTCGAAGAGCGCTTCGAGCGGGACCCGGCGCGTGCTGGGATCGACCGCACCGAGCACGGCTTTCACGACGCCGGTCGCGCTGCCACGCTCCGTGCTGATCTCGACCGGTGCGCCCACGTGAATCAAGTTCGCGTCGCTCTCGCTGACCGAACCTTTGAGCTTGAGCGCACTCAGATCCATCAGCTCGAACAAGACCATGCTGGGGCTGACGACCGCGCCCACGCCCTCGGGGACACGGGTCACGGTGCCGGCAAAGGGTGCGATCAGGTTCTGGTTTCCGAGATTGACCCGGCTCAGCGAAAGTCCAGCCTTGGCCGCGTCCAGCTGGGCGCTGGCCAGCGAGAGTTGCGACGCGCTTTGCACGCCCATGGTTTCGGCGAGCGCGCCGCTGCTGACCATGGAGCTCGTGCGGCGAGCGTTGTCTTCGGCCAGCGCGAGCTGCGCTTGCGCTGCGCGTAGCTGAGCCTCCGCCGAATGAAGCTGGGCCGCGGCCTCATTGGCGTCGAGCCTGGCGAGCAGCGTACCGGCCTTGACGAGCTGGCCGAGCTTCACCCCGACCGCGCTGATCCGGCCATTGACCTTGAAGCCGAGCGCGGCGCTTTGCGCCGCCAGCAACGAGCCCTCGAACTCGACCAGCGGCTGCCAGGTTTGGCTCTCGGCGTGCACGATGCGCACGTGCTCGGGCGCGGTCGCTGCAGCGACGGCCTTCTGCGCGGCCAGCGTGCGCTTCGTGCCGACTGCGGCTTCTGCCTGCTGGGCCGCGTGAATGCGTACGCCGGTCCAGCCGACGAACCCGAGTGTGAGTGCCCCGAGCAGCAAGACGCCAGCAAGCGGCGCGCGTGGAGGCGTGCCGACCCCGAGCGACGCGGCCGAACCAGATTTAGCGTTGGACATGGCAGAAAACCCCGATTCTCGAAAAATGTTGCGGCATGTTGTAGCTCCCCCCTAGATCACTGTTTCACGGCTGGCGGCTGAGGCTGGCTCGTCCTCTTCGGCCTGCAGTCGGTGTAGGCCGGCGATCAACGCCTCCGTTCCGACACCCGCGATCACCATCCAGCGCAGCTCGCGCAGTCGCTTGCGCAAGTCCGGCTTCTTCGTCTCGCGCACGAGTTGGCGCGCGAAGCGGTCATAGCCACCGGCGATGAAGGCCGCGGCGACTTCGACGTCGAGATCTTTTCGGTACACGCCGGCGGCAACCCCTTGGATGAGCACGACCTGCGTCCCGCGTTGCGCGTTGGAAGCAAAGTGCTCAATCAGGTGCTGGTAGTCAGCGGAGCGCCCGCCTTCGAGCGTGATCCGCATCAGCGCGCGGTTCTTCCAGATGAACTCGAACATCTCCAGATCGCGCGCCAGCCATTGCTCGAGTGAGAGCGCTAGGCTTTGACCGAGGGACGGCAAGCATGCCCCCCTCGCGTCGTCCAAGCGCGTTTGCAAATGCGCCAGCACCTCGGACAACAGCTCTTTGAAAGCGTCGCCTTTGCTGTCGAAGTGCAGGTAAAATGCGCCTTTCGACAGCCCGGCTTGGGTCGTGATGTCTTCGACCTTGCTGCGGTCCAGACCCTTCTCGGAAAAGACGCGCTCCGCGGCCTCGAGCAGGCGGCTTTTGGCATGTGGGTCGCTGGGTCTGGCCATTCTGACTTTCCAGTGAATGACTTGCGAGTCACTGACTGGGCGGTCAATATTGCGCGCCGATGCTGATCGTCAAGCGCAGCTCGACATTTTTGGCGCGGAGCTAACTAGCTAAAATTGCTGGGCTAGCGATCGAACCGCTGAAGCTCTGCTGGAAAGCCACCCAGATCCACCGGCTCGTGGCGAGTGACCTTGAGCCCGAGGCGGCGAGCGGTGGCTGCGCTGCGCTCGGCAAACGGGGACAGCCAAACCAGGCGTCCGCCAACGACGAGCGAGGAGGCGGCGTGGGCGAGAAATGCGTCGAGCAGGGGAGCGAGGTTCCCGTCTCGGCTCACCCTTCGACCCATCGGTGGATTGCTGATGATCAGCGTGACGTGCTTCACGCGGTGGCTGCGGGCGTCGGCTTGCTGCAGCCGAATGTCGAGCTTGGCGCGCTCGCTGTTCGAGCGAGCGGCGCTGAGCGCCGCGCTTTCCAGATCGCTGCCATGAAGCTCGCGGAACGGGCCGAGCAAGCCGCGCTCGATCAGCTCGAGCCCGCTGCCCACGAACGGATCCCACACCACGTCGTCGGCGCGTACGCCGGCGACCCGTGCCAGAGCCGCGGCCAGCGTGGGATGCGAGGCGCCGGGCACGTCTTCGCTGCGGTAGCTGAAGCGCGGATCTTCGAAGCGACGCGGACACAACTCGAGCGTGTTACGGCGGGTGTCGATCACGACCTCCCAGGGCGCTTCGTGCGTGTCGTTGTGGAACCAGGAGATGCGTTCGGCGATGGCCGCTGCGAGCCGCCACACCTTGTCCCTTTGGTGCCCACCCTCGGCGAAGGCCAGGCGAAAACGCGCGCGCCCGCTGCTCCACGCGCGCACGCCGCGCTCGGCGTCCGGATGCTCGAGGGCGCTCACCACGCGCGCCGACAAGCTGTCTTGGTTCGAGCCGGGGAGCGGAATTTCTAGGCCAAAACCGAGCGCGGTGCGCAGCCGGAGCAGCTCACCGAAAGAGCCGCGGTGGCTGAACCGAATGCGATCCGGACCGAGCCCGCTGACGGTGGTTGCGCCTAGGCTACGCGCTTCTTCGGCCAGCACCCAGGACAACCCCGAGCGACAATGGGCGATCACCGATTGCGGCGCGCCCAGCGCTTGCTCCAGGGCGATCGCCGAAGGCGCGCCGCGTCCGATGTCGCGTTCGAGCATCAGCCGGGCGCGCTCGATGATCCGTGACAGCTCGGCATCAGCCGCGCGCTCTCCGCGCAGTAGCGTGAGGGCTGCCTCGCTTTTGCTCTTGCCCAAGGCCTCGGCCAAGCTGCGGCGCTCCAAAACGCTGGCCGCGGGCCAGCGTTCGAGCAAGCGCTCGGCCGCCTCCGGCAGGGCGAGCTTGCCGAGCGAGCTGCTCGCGACGCGTCGCACGCGTTCGTCGCCGTCTTCCAGCCCCGCCAGCAACGCGCTGCGAAATTCGGCTTCGGACGAGCCGTTGGCCACGCGCCCCAGCAGCGCATACAAGCGCGCGCGCTCGCGCGCGTCTGCCTCAGTGAGCCGTCCCAGCGCGATGCGGCCAGCGGCTTCGCCGGCGCGCCCGAGCACGCGCTCCAGCTTGCGCGCGTCCTCACGCTCGGCGGCGGCCAGAGCCGCGAACAGCTTGCTCAGATGCTTGGCGCCTGGGGTGAACCCAGGATCACTGAGCCAGGCGCTGATTTCGGCAGGAAGATCGCTTGCGGTCGACACCGCAGGTGACTTAGCACTCCGTGCCATAGCCCATGAGAAATTTCGCGCCCCTTCCGGCTTGGCAAGTGCTCAGCGACACGTCGCTCGTCTCGCAACGCTGGCTTTCGGTCCGCGAACAGCGGGTGCGCTTGGCCAATGGCCACGAGATCGAGCGCTTCCACCTGATCCAGGGTCCCCATTGGGCGGCGGTGCTGTGCCTGACCCGTGACCGGGAAGTGGTTCTGGTGCGGCAGTACCGCCATGGGCTCGGTGGGCCCAGCCTGGAATTACCGGCGGGCGTGCTGGAGGCCGAGGAAGCCCCGCTCGACGGCGCGCGTCGTGAGCTGCGCGAAGAATCGGGATTCGAGGCGGAGAGTATCGAGCCGCTGATTTCGATCGTGCCGGAGCCCGCGCGCAATACGACGCGCGCGCACTTCTTCTTCGCGCGCGGCGCGGTGCGTGTCGCGGACCTCGCGCTCGATCACAGTGAGGAGCTGGAGGTGCTGCTCGTGCCGGTGACGGAGCTCCTGGAGCTGATCGATCAGGGGCAGATCGTGCATGCCGCGCACATTGCCGCGATCCTGTTAGCTTGGCGTCGCGGCTTGCTCGCGTAAGCTCGCGAGCACGGCCGAAAGCTCGCCCGGCAAGGGCGCTTCGCAAGTGACGTGAGTGCTTTCGCTGATCAGCGTGACGGCCGAGCAATGCAAGAAGCTGCGGTCCAGGCCATGCCGATGCTCGAAGTACGTATTCGAGGCAGGGTCGCCGAAACGCGTGTCCCCGAGCAGCGCGTGCCCGATGCCCAGCAGCAGCTGGCGTAGCTGCGGCGGGTTGGCCTGTTCCGGCCAGACCGTCAGCAAACTGTGTCCGCCCTGAACGCTTTCGCGTAGGTAGCGCGTGCCGGCGGAAACTGCGCGCCCGCCTTCGCGCACCGGCCGGCGAATGTGCCCGCGCTTGTGGGTCACCCCCCGACACAAGGCGACGAAGCTCTGCATGCCGTTGCGATAAGCCTGCTCGAGCGCGGGGAGGGCGGCTTTCGAGCGGGCAAACAGGCACACGCCGCTGCTGTCCTGATCGAGCCGCTGCGCCGTGAGCGGTACGGCTTCACTGGCACCGGGTAGCTCTCGCACGCGAGCCAGTAGGCTGTGCTCGAAGCCGGCCTCGGGCGCGACCGGTTCGTAGCCGGACTTGAGCACGGCCAAGCAGCGTTCGTCTTCGTACAACAGCTTGGCTTTCGGCGGCGCGCTGCGGCGAAGCACCACCAGGCTCTCCACGGCGGCGCTGTGCGGGATCATGTCGAACGGCCAGACTCGCTCTGCGCCATAGCCGAGCTCGCTCAAATGGCTGAGATCACGCGCGAGCGTGGCCGGCTCACAAGACATGTACAAAATGGCATCGGGCGCGAGCTCGCTCGCGCGGCGCCGCACCTCGCCGGACAAGCCACGCCGGGGCGGATTGACGATCAGCGCTTGAAAACGCTCGGCTTGCGCATCGAAGTCGCGCAGCACGCGTTCGGCTTGGCCAGTGACCGTTCGGAGCGCGAGCTTTTGTTCGCGTGCTGCTCGTTCCACGTGTGCGAGCGCCGGGCCGAAGGCCTCGATCGCGGTGACGGCGAAGCCGGCCGCAGCGAGCCGCAACGCGAGCGCGCCGGAGCCCGCATACAATTCGAGCACACGGTTGGCCCCGAGCTCTCTCAGGGCCTGCTCGATGCGCTCATGCGCGGCGTTGGCTTGTCCGATGTGCGCTTGGGTGAACGCGCCGTGAGCGGCCAAATGGTACGGGCCTTCGGCCAGCAGGTGATGGGTCGAGACTTCGTCTCCGCTGAGTAGCACGTGACCGGTTCCGAGCATCGTGGCCGCACCCGACTCACGGAAGCTCGCCGCAACCGAGCGCACCTCGCTGGCTGCTCGGCGCAGTGCTTCAGCCAAGCGACGCAGGTCCGCGATGGGCGTGCCTTGCGGAGCGATCAACGTGACCAGCACGCCGTCATCGACGAGCCGCACGTCCAGTCCGTCGAGCGGCGTGGCGGGCGACCAAATGCCGCGCGCCGCCGCGACCACCCGCGCTACGACCGGAGACAGCACGCGGCACTCCGGGATGTCGACGACGGTGTGTGAATCGCGCTCGAACAAGCCGAGCGCGCCGTCCTTGCCGAACACGAGCTTGGCGCGCGCGCGATACGCCTGGGTGGGCCGAGCGCCTGCGACCGCGTCGAGCTTCAAGTCCGCGAGCTCGGGGTAACGCGCGAGGCTGCGCTGGACGAAGGCATGCTTGTGCGACAGCTGCTCGGCGTAGGGCACGCCTAGAAATGCGCAGCCGCCGCAAAGTTTGCCGTGCGGGCAGTCTAGAATCTCGCTCTCGGTCATGGGGCGCGCAAAGGATTGTCGCTCTGCGCCCGCCGCGCTAGCCCTCAACGGTGCGCACCATCTTTCTGCTACTCGGCAGCAACTTGTTCATGACGGCCGCCTGGTACGGCCATCTCAAATACCGCGGGGTCGCGTTGTGGAAGGTGATCCTGATAAGCTGGGGGATTGCCTTCTTCGAGTATTGCCTGCAAGTCCCGGCCAACCGCTGGGGTTATGGACAGTTCAGCGCTTTCCAGCTGAAAATCATCCAGGAAGTCATCACCCTGGTCGTGTTCATGGGCTTCGCCACCCTGTGGTTGGGCGAGCGCCTGCGCTGGAACTACGGGGTAGCACTGGCCTTGATTCTGGCGGCAGTGTACTTCGCGTTTCTGCCTGGCGCGGCATCCGGTTGAATTGGCCGTTCGGTGGCGGATGGGCCTGAGCCATTCAGGGACGGGCCGAAGCCTGGCTGGCCGCCGAGTGTGACATTGTTCGTCAGCGCCGCGGCTTGGCCGCGGCGATTTTGGGTGCTAGCGCGGTAGCGCATGAAATTGTTTCGCTTTGGTCCAGTCGGCCGGGAGAAGCCCGGCTTGATTGTGGATGGCGTGGGGCGTGTGGATGTCTCGGCGTTCGGCGAGGACTACGGCGAGGCCTTCTTCGGTTCGGACGGGCCGGCGCGGCTGGCGCGGTTTTACCGAGAGCAGCCGGGGCAATGTCCGCAGGTCGCGAGCGATGCGCGGCTTGGCCCGGCCATCGCGCGGCCGAGCAAGATCGTGTGCGTGGGCTTGAACTACCGTGACCACGCCCTGGAAACCGGCGCTCCGATCCCGAGTGAGCCGGTGTTGTTCATGAAGGCCAGCTCCGCGCTATGCGGGCCGTACGATGACCTGCTCTTGCCGCGCGGCTCGCTGAAGACCGATTGGGAGGTCGAGCTCGGGGTCGTGATCGGCAAGACCGCTCGCTATGTCGAGGAATCGGCAGCGCTCGAGCACGTGGCGGGCTTCGTGCTCTTGAACGACTATTCCGAGCGCGCGTTCCAAAAGGAGCGCGGTGGCCAATTTACCAAGGGCAAGAGCGCCGACACGTTCGCGCCGGTGGGCCCTTTCGTGGTCACGAGCGACGCCATCGATGCTTCCGACTTGCGGCTATGGCTGAGCGTGAACGGGGAAAAGTGCCAAGATAGCCGCAGCAGCGCCTTGTTGTTCTCGGTACCGCAGCTGATCGCGTACATCAGCTCGTTCATGACGCTCTTGCCTGGGGACCTGCTGAGCACGGGCACGCCGGCTGGCGTCGGGGCGGGGCGAACGCCGCCGAGCTTCCTGAAGCCGGGGGATATCGTCGAGTTCGGCATCGATGGCCTCGGTGAAGCGCGTCAAGTCGTGATTGCGCCAGGCGCCGCGTGCTAAGCCCCCGCCCATGAAGTTCGTGCATGCCGCGGATTTGCACTTGGACAGTCCGCTCGCCGGGCTGTCCAAGTACGAGGGCGCGCCGGTCGAGCAGATCCGCGGCGCCACGCGACGCGCACTCGAGAACTTGGTCAAGCTGTGTTTGAGTGAGCAGGTCGAGCTCCTGCTGATCGCGGGCGATCTGTACGATGGCGATTGGCGGGACTACTCGACGGGCTTGTTCTTTGCCAAGCAAATGGCCGCGCTGCGTGCTGGGAACGTGCGCGTGGTCTGGATCCGGGGCAATCACGACGCTGCCAGCAAGCTCACGGCCCACTTGAGCTTGCCGGACAACGTGCGCGAGCTGTCGCACAAAAAGCCGGAATCTTTCGTGCTCGAACAGCTGGGCGTGGCGGTGCACGGGCAAGGTTTCGATACCCGGGAGGAGACCAGCGACCTGAGTTTGCGCTACCCGGAGCCAAAGCGGGGGCTGTTCAACGTCGGCCTGTTGCACACCGCGCTCGAAGGACGGGTCGGGCATGCACCGTACGCGCCGTGTCGGTTGAGCGCGCTGATCGATCGCGGCTACGACTACTTCGCGCTCGGACACGTGCACACGCGAGAGATCCTGAGTGAAGCGCCGTGGATCGTCTTTCCGGGCAATTTACAGGGGCGTCACGCTCGCGAGACCGGCCCCAAGGGCGCCAGCTTGGTCACCGTCGAAGCGGAACGAGTGCGCTCGGTCGAACATCGGCCATTGGATGCCGTGCGCTGGCAGGTGGCCGAAGCCGAAGTGAGCGGCGAGCGTACGTTCGACGGCGTGCTCGAGCGCGTGCGTGAATCGCTCGCAGCCGCGGTCGCGCAGAGTGACGGGCGGATGTCGGCGGTGCGCGTTCGCATTCACGGCGCGAGCGCTGCACACGAACAGCTCGCCGCGCGCCTCGATCGCCTGACCGAAGAAATCCGCGCCGTGACCCTGGATTTGCCGAGCGAGGCTTGGCTCGAAAAGGTCGAGCTCTCGACGCGCCCGCTCAGCGAGCGCGTCGATCTGCGCGAACGCGAGGACGCGATCGGCGAGCTCTTGCGCGGCCTGGGCAAGCTCGCGTGCGACGACGCCGCGCTGCTCGAGCTGGCCGCGGAGCTTTCGGACCTGAAACGCAAGCTACCCTCCGAGCTGCGTGAGGGGCCCGATGCCATCGACTTGGACAGCCCGCAGGCCTTGCGCAGCTTGCTGAGCGAAGTCGAGCAAACCCTGGTACCCGCGGTGAGCGGTTCGCAGGACCTCGCGTCGTGAGGTTTCAGCGCCTCGATTTCAGCGCGTTCGGCCCATTTTCCAAGCTTTCGCTCGATCTCTCGGGCGGCGCGCCCGGGGGCTTCCATATCGTGTTCGGCC
>Ga0247773_1000321_pt1 | contig 22078 bp, 6 predicted proteins | sample UWRJL092311B6_FD_179934 | JGI IMG/M metagenome (GOLD analysis project Ga0247773, IMG submission 179934) | Plant litter microbial communities from Arlington Agricultural Research Station in Wisconsin, United States - UWRJ-L092-311B-6 | ecosystem: Environmental > Terrestrial > Plant litter >...
CGCTCGCCCGAAGACTTCCACCGGCTGCTGGTGGACGAGGGGGTGACGATGCTGAGCCAGACCCCCAGCGCCTTCCGCCCGCTGATCGAGGCCGACCGGGCGTCCGGCGCCGCGCCGGGCGCGTGGCGGCTGCGCTGCGTGGTCTTCGGCGGCGAGGCGCTCGACCCGCAGGCGCTGCGGCCGTGGATCGAGCGGCACGGCGACCGGGCGCCGCGGCTGGTGAACATGTACGGGATCACCGAGACCACCGTGCACGTCACCTACCGCGAGATCACCCGCGCCGACCTGGACCGCCCCGGGAGCCCGATCGGCGTGCCGATCCCCGACCTCTCGCTCCACCTGCTCGACGGGCGGATGGAGCCCGTGCCCCCCGGGATCCCCGGCGAGCTGTTCGTGGGGGGGGCCGGGGTGGCGCGGGGATACCTGAACCGGCCGGAGCTCACCGCCGGGCGCTTCGTGCGCGACCCGTTCTCGGGCACCCCCGGCGCGCGCCTCTACCGCACCGGCGACCTGGCCCGCCGCCGCGCCGGCGGCGAGCTGGAGTACCTGGGGCGCGCCGACCAGCAGGTGAAGATCCGCGGCTTCCGCATCGAGACGGGAGAGATCGAGGCGGTGCTGGCCACGCACCCCGCCGTCGCCACCTGCGCGGTGGTCGCTCGCCAGGACGGCGGCGGCGAGCGGCGGCTGGTGGGGTACGTGGTCGCCCGCCCCGGCGCCGGCGAGCCGGCGCCCGCCGAGCTGCGCGCGCGCCTGGCCACCGCGCTCCCCGACTACATGGTCCCCGCCGCCTTCGTCCTCCTCGGCGCGCTCCCGCTCACCGAGAACGGAAAGCTCGACCGCCGCGCCCTCCCCGCGCCCGAAGAGGTGGGCTACGCCCTCGCCGCCGAGCCCTACGCCGCGCCCGGCACGCCCGCCGAGGAGGCGCTGGCCGAGGTCTGGCGCGAGGTGCTGGGCGTGGAGCGGGTGGGGATCGACGACAACTACTTCGCCCTGGGCGGCGATTCGATCCGCGGCGTGCGGCTGGTGGCCGCCGCGCGCCGGCGGGGCCTCTCCCTCTCCATCCCGCGGATCTACCGCCACCAGACCGTGCGTTCCCTGGCCGCCGCGGCCGGCGGCGACGCCGCGGCCCCCCCGCGGGTGGACGCCGGGCCTTTCTCCCTCCTCGCCCCCGGCGCGCGGAGCGGCCTCCCCGGCGACGTGGAGGATGCCTACCCGGTGAGCCAGGTGCAGCTCGGGATGCTGTACCACACGGCGCGCGACCCCGAATCGCGCCTGTACCACGAGGTGCTGGCCTTCCGCGTCCACACGCGCTTCGACGAGGCGGCCATGCGCGAGGCGCTGCGGAGGCTGGCCGAACGCCATCCGCTGCTGCGCACCTCGTTCGACCTGGGCGCCCACCCCGAGCCGGTGCAGCGGGTGCACCGCCGCGTGGAGATCCCGCTGGAGGTGAGCGACCTGCGCCACGACCCGCCCGAGTCCGGCGCGTGGATGGAGCGCGAGAAGGCGCGCGGGTTCGAGTGGACGGTCCCGCCGCTCCTCCGGTTCCACGCGCACCTCCTGGCGGGCGGCGCGTTCCGCCTGGTGCTGGTGGAGCACCACGTGGTGCTCGACGGATGGAGCGTGGCCTCGCTCCTCACCGAGCTGCTGCGCACCTTCCTCGCCCTCCGCGACGGGGAGGCCGACCCCGCCGGCGCGCCCCCGGCCACGCGCTTCCGCGACTTCGTGGCGCTCGAACGCCAGGCGGTCGCGTCGGATGAATCCCGCGAGTTCTGGCGGCGGGTGGCGGACGACGCGCCCGAGCTCCTCCTCCCGCCGGTGGAGCCCGGCCACGCCGCCCCGCCGGGCGACGCGCCGCACCTGCGCGTCGACCTTCCGGCGGCGACCGCGGCGGGGCTGGCGCGGGTGGCGGCGCGGGCCGCCGTCCCGCTGAAGACCGTGCTGCTGGCGGCGCACCTGCGCGTGCTCGCGCTCCTGGGCGGGTGCGACGACGTGGTGACCGGCTATGTCACCAGCGGCCGCCCCGAGACCGACGACGGCGAGCGCGTGCTGGGCCTCTTCCTGAACACCGTTCCGCTGCGGGTGCGGATGCGCGGCGAGAGCTGGCTCGAGCTGGTGCGGCGTACGTGGGCCGCCGAGGCCGGGCTCCTCCCGCACCGCCGCTTCCCGCTCGCCGAGATCGTGCGCGGCGCGGGGGGGCGCACGCCGTTCCAGGCCAGCTTCAACTTCGTCAACTTCCACGTCTACGACGCGCTGGCCGCGACGGGGGTGCGGCTCGAGACCGATCGCATCCACCAGAAGACCGAGCTCCCCCTGGTCACCAGCGTGGCGGTGGATGCCGCGACCGGCGCGCTTCGCCTGCGCGTGGAGTTCGATCCCGCGCGCCTGGCCGAGCCGCGGGCGCGGGAGATCGCCGGCTGGTACACGCGCGCGATCGAGGCGCTCGCGCTGCGGCCGGAGACGCGCTGGGACGCGGACGGGCTCCTGGACCCCGCCCAGGAGGCCCTGGCGCGGCGGCTGGCCGCCGGACCGGAGCTGGACGGCGAGCCGCCCTCCGTTCTCCACCTCTTCGAGCGGCAGGCGCGGCTCACCCCCGGCGCCCTGGCCCTGGTCTCGGGGGGAACACGGCTGACCTACGGCGAGCTGAACGAGCGGGCGAACCGCCTCGCGCGGGCGCTGATGCGGCGCGGCGTGGGGCCCGAGGTGCCGGTGGGGCTGCACCTGGAGCGCGGCCCGGAGCTGGTGGCCGCGATCCTGGCCGTGCTCAAGGCCGGCGGCGCCTACGTGCCGCTCGATCCCGCCTACCCGGAAGAGCGCATCGCCCTGATGGCGCGGGACGCCGGGATCGTGGTGCGGGTGACGGCGGGCGAGCTCCACCTCGCCACCGCCGCCTCCGGCGCCGCCTGCCTGCGGATCGATGCCGAGGCGGCGGCGATCGCGGGCGAGGCGGGCGACGACCTGGCGCCACGCGCGGGGCCGGACCACCTCGCCTACCTGATCTACACCTCGGGCTCCACCGGCACGCCCAAGGGCGTGCAGGTGAGCCATCGCAACCTGGCGCGCTCCACGGCGGCGCGCCTCGCCGGCTACCCGGAACCCGTCCGCGGCTTTCTCCTCCTTTCCTCGGCCTCGTTCGACAGCTCGGTCGCGGGGATCTTCTGGACGCTGTGCTCGGGGGGCGCGCTGCACCTTCCCGCCGCCGGCGCCGCGTACGACCCGGCCGGGCTGGCCGGGGCCGCCGCGCGCGACGGCGTGTCGCACGTGCTCTGCGTTCCCTCGCTGTACGCGGCCCTGCTCGACCAGGTGGAGCTGCGCCCCGGGTGGGCGCCCGCCGTGGCGGTGGTGGCGGGGGAGGAGTGCCCGCGCGAGCTGGTGGAGCGGCACGCCCGCCTCCTTCCCGGCACGGCCCTCCACAACGAGTACGGCCCCACCGAGGCCACCGTCTGGTGCACCGTGCACGCCTGCCGCGGCGGCGACGCCCTGCCGCGCGTCCCCATCGGCCGCCCCGTGGCCGGCGCGCGGACCCATCTCCTCGACGCGCGGGGATCGCCCGTCCCCGCCGGCGTGGCGGGCGAGGTATACGTGGGCGGCGGCGGGGTGGCGCGGGGGTATCGCGGCCGGCCGGGGCTCACGGCCGAGCGCTTCGTCCCCGATCCCTTCTCCGCCGTCCCGGGCGCACGGCTCTACCGTACCGGCGACCGTGCCCGCTGGCTCTCCAACGGCGAGCTCGAGTTCCTGGGCCGCGTCGACGGGCAGGTGAAGGTCCGCGGCTTCCGCGTGGAGCCGGGCGAGATCGAGGCGGCGCTGCGGCGGCACCCCGGCGTGGCCGCGTGCGCGGTGGTGGTGCGCGAGCACGGCGCGGGTGACCGGCGGCTGGTGGCGTTCGTGGTGGGGACCGCCGGTGCCGGCGCGCTGCGCGCGCACCTGCGGCGCGTCCTCCCCGCCCACCTGGTCCCCGACGCCTTCGTCCCGCTCGATGCCCTCCCCCTCTCCGCCAACGGCAAGGTCGACCGCGCGGCGCTCCCGGCCACGCTCCCCGGGCGCGACGGCGCGGACTTCGTCGCCCCGCGCGACGCGCTGGAGCTGGCGCTCGCACGGCTGTGGGAAGAGCTGCTGGGCGTCTCCCCGGTGGGGGTGCGCGACGACTTCTTCGCGCTGGGGGGGCACTCGCTGGCCGCCCTGCACCTGGTGGCGGGGGTCGAACGCATCACTGGCGCGCGGGTGTCGCTCCCGGCGCTCCTCGAGGCGCCCACCGTGGAGCGCCTGGCCCACACGCTCCACGCGAGCGCCGCCGTCGCCGCGGCGGGCCCCGTGGTGCGGCTGGGTGGCGACGGCGAGGGACGGCCGCTCTTCCTGGTGCACGCGGCGGGCGGAAGCGTGGTCTCGTACGCGGCGCTGGCGCGGCACCTGGGCCCGGGCGTTCGCGTGTACGGCCTGCAATCGCGCGGGCTCGAGGGCGAGGAGCTTCCCCACGACCGGGTGGAGGAGATGGCGGCCGACTACCTGGCCGCCCTCCGCGTGGTCCAGCCGGCGGGGCCGTACCGCCTGGGCGGGTGGTCGATGGGCGGGGTGATCGCCTTCGAGATCGCGCGCCGGCTCGAAGCGGCCGGCGAGGCCGTGGAGCTGGTCGCCCTGGTCGACTCGCGTCCGCCCGGCGGCGAGACCCCGGCGTCCGCGCCTGGCGACGATGCCCTCTTCCACGCCTTCACGCGCCATCTGGGGCTCGTGCGGGACCCGGCCGCCCCCGCCGCGCCAGCTTCGGGCGCGGCCGGCGGCGGCCGGCTCCGGGCGGCGTGGACGGCCGCACGGGCGGCTTCCCTGGTGCCGCCGGGGATGGAGCTGGGCCGGTTCGAGCGGCTGTGGACGGTGTTCCGCGCCCACGTGGACGCCTCCGCGCGCTACCGCGCGGCACCCTGCGCGGCGAACCTGCTGCTGGTGCAGGCGCGGGAGCGCGCCGCCACGGCCGCCGGCGAGCGCGCCGGGTGGGAGGCGCTCACCCGCGGCGCCGTGCGCGCCGTCACCATCGATGGCGGCCACTTCTCCGTGGTCCGCGAGCCGCACGTGCGCGAGCTCGCGGACGTGCTCGCGGGTGCGCTGGCGGAGGAGTGCGTGAGTGCGTGAGTGCGGAAGTGCGGAAGTGCGGAGGTGCGGAAGTGCGGAAGTGCGGAAGTGCGGAAGTGTGGAAGTGCTAAGAGGGCGGGAGTGAGGGGAGGGTTTCAGGGCCACGGTCCCCGGTGATCCAAGGGGGAGGTGGGGCGGGTGAAGGCAAACGACCGGCGCCTGCGCGAATTGGGGCGCTCGTATCCAGAACCGCGAACAGCCTGGGAAGCAGATGGACACGCTTGCAGTGGAGATTCCCGCGTCCCCCCTCTCCGAGGCGACGGGTCCCGCGTTCCCCGACGATCCCGGCGCGCCGTCCACCCTGGCCGGCATCCTCCACCGGGCCGCGGAAAGCGTCGCGCCGGGAGAGGTGATCCAGCTCTCCGCCGCCGGCGACGAGACGGTGCTCGGCTACCGCGAAGTGCGCCATCGCGCCGAGCGCGTGCTGGCCGGCCTGCGGGCGCGGGGCGCGGCGCCCGGCGACGAGATCATCCTGCAGACCGACACGGCCGGCGCGTTCATCCCCGCGTTCTGGGCGTGCATCCTGGGCGGCTTCACGGCGGTGCCCACCGCGGCGGTGGGCGGCGGCGCGGGGGCGGCGCCGGCCGCCGGGCGCCTGCGGGACGTGTGGACGACACTCGGCCACCCACTGGTGCTCGCGGGCGAGGGGCTCGAGCGGAACGCGCGCGAGGTGCTGGGCACCGGCGCGCGCGTGGCCCCGCTCGCCGAGCTCGCCACGCACCCGCCCGACGCGGAGTGGCACCCCTGCGACCCCGCCGCGGTGGCGGTGCTCATGCTCAGCTCCGGGACCAGCGGACGGCCGAAGCTGATCCGGCGCACGCACCACAACCTCCTGCGCGTCTGCCAGGCCAGCCCGGGGCTGGCGGGAACCGGCGCGCTCACCTTCCTCAACTGGCTCCCGCTCGACCACAACGCGGGGATGTCGGCCACGCTCACGGTTCTCGCCGCGGGCGGGCGGCAGGTGCACCTGGCCACGCGCGACGTGCTCGACGACCCGCTGCGCCTCCTGGACGCCATCGACCGCCACCGGGTGACCCACACCGGGGGAACCAACTACTCGCTGGGGCTCCTCAACACGCGGCTCGACGAGGCGGGCGGCCACGCGTGGGACCTCTCCTGCGTCGAAAGCTTCGCCGTGACCGCCGAACCGGTGGTCGCGCGCACCCTGCGCGCCTTCGTGGAGCGGGTGTCGCGCCACGGGCTGCGGCCCGGCGCGCTGCGCGCCACCTACGGGATGACCGAGGTGGGGGGGATCGCCCGGCTGGTCGCGCCGCCGCTCGGCGAGCAGGGCGGAGACGACGCGTTCGTGGCCGCCGGGAGCCCGTATCCCGGCGTGTCGCTGCGGGTGGTCGATGAAGCGGGGCGCGTGGTGCGCGAGGGGCGCGCCGGGCGGATCCAGGTGCGGGGCGAGACCGTCACCCCCGGCTATGCCCGCGACACCGAGCGGACACACGAGAGCTTCACGCCCGACGGCTGGTTCGACACCGGCGACACCGGCGTCCTCCGCGCCGGAACGCTCACCATCACCGGGCGCCAGAAAGACATCCTGATCGTCAACGGGCTCAACATCCCCAGCCAGGAGGTGGAGGCGGCGGTCGAGGAGATCGGCGGGGTCACGCGGGGCCGCACCGCCGTCTGCGCCATGCGCGTGGCCGGGCGCGACTCCGACGCGGCCGCCGTGTTCCTGCACACCCCGCTGGCCACGCGCGGCGAGCGGGACGCGCTCCGGCGCGAGGTGCGGCACGCGGTGGCCGCCCGCTTCGGCCTGACCGTCGCCACCCTCGTCCTGGTGGAGCCCGACGAGATCCCCCGCACCGAGGTGGGGAAGATCCAGCGCGCCGCCCTGTACGCCCGGCTGCGGGACGGCGGGTTCGCCGCCGCCGCGGCGCTCGACGCGGAAGCCGCCGAAGCGGGCGACGGCGCGGCATACGCCGCGCCGCGCACCGCGCTCGAGCGGGAGATCTGCGCCGTGTGGGCCGACGCGCTGGGCGTGCCGCGCGTGGGGATCCACGACGACTTCGTGCGCCTGGGCGGGCACTCGCTCCTGGCGGCGCGGGTCGCCGCGCGCGTGCGGGCCGTGTCGGGCGCCGGCGTGCCGCTGCGCATCGTCTACCAGCACCCGACCGTGGCCGCGCTCGCCGCCGCGGTGGAGGCGTGGGCGGGAGAAGGGCACGCCGCCGCGTCCGCGTCCGCCGCACGCGCGGGAGACGGGCCGGCACCGCTCAGCTTCGCGCAGCAGCGCCTGTGGTTCCTGGACCACCTGAGCCCCGGCGGGAGCGCATACAACCTTTCCCGCGCGCTGCGGCTCTCGGGGAGCCTCGACACCGCCGCGCTCGAGCGGGCGCTGGGCGAGATCGTCCGCCGCCACGACGCGCTCCGCACCGTCTTTCGCGCGGAAGGCGGCGAACCGGTGCAGATCGTCCACCCCGCGGGCGAGTGGACGCTCGCGGGCGACGACCTCTCCGCGCTCGCGGCGGCCACGCGCGAGGCCGAGGCCGCCCGCCGCGTCGCCGACGAGGCGGGGGCGCCGTTCGACCTGGCCCGCGGACCGCTCTTCCGCGCGCGGCTGCTGCGGCTGGACGCGGCCGAGCACGTGCTGGTGCTCACGCTGCACCACGCGGTGGGCGACGGCTGGTCGATCGGCGTGCTCTTCCGCGAGATCGAGGCACTGTACGCGGCGTTCTCGCGCGGCGAGGCGTCGCCGCTCCCCCCGCTCCCCCTGCGCTACGCCGACCACGCGGTGCGCCAGCGCGCCGAGCTGTCGGGTGACGTGCGCGAGCGCGCGCTGGCCTGGTGGCGGGCGCGGCTCGACGGCGCCCCCGCGCTGCTGCAGCTCCCGGCAGACCGGCCGCGCCCCGCGGTGCAGAGCCATCGCGGCGCGGTGGCCCGCTTCGACCTGGCCGCCACGCTCGTCGAGCGGCTGTCCGCCATCGGCCGTGGCGTGGGCGCCACGCCGTTCATGACGCTCCTCGCCGCCTTCCAGCTCTTCCTCTCGCGCTACGCCGGGAGCGACGACGTGGTGGTGGGCACGCCCGTCGCGGGACGCAACCACCCCGAGGCCGAGCCGCTCATCGGCTTCTTCGCCGGCACGCTGGCGCTGCGGGGCGACCTGTCGGGGAACCCCACCTTCACCCAGCTGCTGGCGCGCGTGCGGCACCACGCGCTGGCGGCGTTCGCGCACCAGGAGCTTCCCTTCGAGCAGCTGGTGGAGGCGCTGAAGCCCGAGCGGAGCCTGGGCCATCACCCCGTGTTCCAGGTGACGCTGGGCATGCAGCCCGCCGGCGCCACGCCCCCCGAGCTCCCCGGGGTGCGGGTCACGCCGCTCCCGGCCGACGCGGGGACCGCGGCCTTCGACCTGGCGCTGAGCCTGGCCGAGCACGCCGGCGGCCTGCGCGGCACGCTGGAGTACGCCACCGACCTCTTCGACGCCGCCACCGCCCAGCGGATGCTGCGCCACTTCCATACGTTGCTGGAGCACGCCGCCGCCGCGCCCGGATCACGCATCTCCGAGCTGGAGATGATCGGCGGCGACGAGCGGCGCATGCTGCTCGAGGAGTGGAACCGCACCGGGGCGGCGTACCCCGCCGGTCGCTGCATCCACCACCTCTTCGAGGCGCAGGCCGCGCGCACCCCGGCCGCCGTCGCCGTCGCCTACCAGGATGACGCGCTGACGTACGCCGAGCTCGACGCGCGCGCCAACCGCCTGGCCCGGCACCTGGTGCGCCAGGGCGTGGGCCCCGAGTCGGGCGTGGGGCTGTGCCTGGAGCGCGGGATGGAGCTGATGGTGGCCATCCTGGGGGTGATGAAGGCCGGCGGTGCCTTCGTTCCCGCCGACCCCGCGCACCCAGCCGAGCGCGTCGGCTACATCTTCGGCGACGCCGGGGTGGCCGTCGTCCTCACGCAGGAGCGGCTCCTCGCCTCGCTCCCCGTGCTCGCCGCGGAGGTGCGGGTGATCGCCGTCGACACCGCGTGGGAGGAGATCGCGGCCGAGTCCGGTCTCGCGCCGGAGACGGGCGTGAGCGCGGAGAACCTGGCGTACGTGATCTACACCAGCGGGAGCACCGGCCAGCCCAAGGGCGTGGCGATGCACCACCGGGGGGTGTGCAACTACATCGACTGGGGGATCCGCCACTACGGCGCCGCGGCGGGGAACGGCGCGCCCGTCTTCTCGTCGATGGCGGTCGACCTCACCATCACCAACCTCCTCCCGCTCTTCGCCGGGCGGCCGGTCCACCTTCTCCCCGAGGAGAACGCGGTGGAGGCGCTGGCCGGCGTGCTGCGCGAGAAGCCGGGGTACGGGCTGGTCAAGATCACTCCCACCCACCTGTCGCTCCTCACCCCGCTGCTCACCGCGGCCGAGATGCGGGCGGCCACCATCACGCTGGTGATCGGCGCCGACTTCCTCCCCGCCGAGGCGACCCTGGCCTGGCAGGAGCAGGCCCCCGGGGTGCGGCTGATGAACGAGTACGGCCCCACCGAGACCGTGGTCGGCTGCTCGGCCTACACCCTCCCCAACGGCCGGCATCGCGCGGGCGCGGTGCCGGTGGGCGGGCCGATCCAGAACCTGCGCTTCTACGTGCTCGGCCCCAACCTCGAGCCGGTGCCGGTGGGGCTGCGCGGCGAGCTGTACATCGGCGGCGTGGGGGTGGCGCGCGGCTACCTCGGGCGGCCGGGGCTGACGGCCGGGACGTTCGTCCCCGACCCGTTCGCCGGGCCGGGCGAACGCATGTACCGGACGGGCGACCGGGCGCGATGGCAGGCCGACGGGAACCTCCTGGTCCTGGGCCGCGCCGACAACCAGGTCAAGATCCGCGGCTACCGCGTGGAGCTGGGCGAGATCGAGGCGGTGCTCCGCCGCCACGCCTCCGTCGCCGGCGCGCTGGTGGTGGTGCGCGAAGACACGCCGGGCGACCGGCGGCTGGTGGCGTACGTGGCCGGTGGCGCGGAGCCCGGGGATCTGCGCGCCCACCTGCGCGCCACCCTTCCCGCGCACATGGTCCCGTCGGCCTTCGTGCGGCTGGAGACCCTGCCCATGACGGCCACCGGAAAGGTCGATCCGAAGACGCTTCCCGCGCCCGACTACCAGCCCGCCGCCGAGCGCCACGTGGCGCCGCGCACGCCCGTGGAAGAGGCGCTGGCCGCGATCTGGGGCGAGGTGCTGGGGCTGCCCCGCGTGGGTGTGCACGACAACTTCTTCGAGATCGGCGGCCATTCGCTCCTGGCGATGCGCATCGTATCACGCATCCAGGAAACGCTGGACGATGGGATCGGCGTGTCGGCGCTCTTCACCACCCCCACCATCGACACGCTCGCGCGGGTGATCGCCTCCCGCACGGCGGCGGAGAGCGAGGGTGGCGGGTGGACGCAGCCGATCCCCACCAGCCCGGAGTCGCTCCTCGCCACCCTCGACGAGCTCTCGGAAGAGGAGCTCGACCGTCTCCTCGACGTCACCGCCTGAGCCGCCGGGTTCTCTCGCGCGCGGCGACCCGGGCGGCGAGCACCGAACGGCGGCGGAGAGGTCACCGCGGCACGTGCCTGGGGATGGGGATGGAAGTGCCGCCGCGGAGCGCCTGTTCTCCCCACCTTCCGGGGCTCGTGCTCCCGGAACGTCACCCGCTCGCCAGACGCGCGAAGCCCCGCGAGCAGCAGATGCTCGCGGGGCTTCGATCGTTTGAGTGGGCCCACCAGGATTCGAACCTGGGACCAAGGGATTATGAGTCCCCTGCTCTAACCGCTGAGCTATGGGCCCGGACGGGAACGAATATAGTCCGCACCCACGCGGAGTTCAACGGGGCTCGGCCGTCCGTACCCGCGTCTCGCGCGCACGGCCTCGTGCGATGGGCCGCGCGAACGGGAGCGGGAGATGCGCCGCGCACGGGCGACGGCGGTCCACCCGGACGTGAGTGCGCGCGAGCCGGCGCATGTGGCGGAACGGCCCGGGCGGTGGGGGATGAAACGAAGTTCTTGTGTTTTGATGCGGCCCTGCAACACTATGTGTCACGCCACAATTTTGCGTCGTTCTCGCGTTGTTGCACGAAAAGCCCGTCCTCCACCAATCGGCCGTGCAAGCATTCCGCTTCAGCCGCTCGATCAAGCCGCGCCTCCGCCGGATTCTCGCCGGGGCGGCCGTGATGCTGTGGGTGGCGGTGAAGTGCGGCACCCCGGCCAGCGGCGAGTTCCCCGACCGGCTGGCGATCGCCCTCGCGGCGTACCCCGGTGTCTCCCCGCGCCTTTCCGTGGGCGTGCGCCACCGCCCGTGCACCGAGCACGTTCCCGCCGGCGGAACCGTTCCACGCGCCGACTGCCCCGCCCCCCGCGCACGCCGCCGGCCCACCGCCGCGGACGCCGGCATCGTTCCCGGCTCCGACGACCCGCACTCCATCCACGGCCTCGCCCTCCTCGACCTCGTCGCCGACGACCCGCGCGGGATCGCGCTGGACCGCGCCATCACCTCGCTCCGCCGCGTCATCGAGCTCTCGGACGATCCCACCCCCGCGCTGGTCGACCTCTCCGCCGCGCTGATCGTTCGCGCCGAGCGCCAGCAGACCCCGCGCGACCTCCTCGAGGCGTACGAGACGGCCTACAAGGCCACCGAGCGCCAGCCGCACAACCCCGCCGCGCTCTACAACCGCGCCCTCGCGCTCGAGCGCTTCGGCCTGGTGGAAGAGACGGCGGAAGATTGGAAGCTCGCCATCGCCGCCGACCCCGCCTCCGCCTGGGCCGGCGAGGCGAGGCGCCGCCTGCACGCGCTGCAGTCCATCCACGCCCCCATCCCCCCGCGCGACGACGCCCCCCTCGCCGACTACGCCCGCTACGCCGCCGAGGACGCGCAGGGCGCCCGCGAGCTCGGCATGGACAAGCTCCTCCCCGCCTGGGGCGAAGCAGTCTTACGAGGCGACACCGCTCGCGCCGCCGACCGCCTCAGCCGCGCCGAAGCCCTCGGCACCGCGCTGCTGCGCCGGCCGGGGGGTGATGCGAGCTTGGCTGATATGGTTCATGCGATCCACGATGTTGCCGTCGACAATGTGGTGACGCGCGAACTAGCGGGGGCACATAGGGAGTATGGCAACGGTCGCCGAGCGTACGTCGCGTTGGCCTATGCCACTGCGCACGAGGCGTTGCAGCGAAGCGACACGCTCGCTGATGCATCCTCCGCACTGCGCGCGTGGGCGCAGTTCTACTTGGGTACGACAGTGCTCCAGAATGGTGACTCCCGGCAGGGCGAACAACAGGTCCGCCGAACGGCCGAGCACGACGCGCGCCGCTATCCCTCGCTCGTCGGTTGTGCTGACTGGGCGCTCGGCCGCACCCTTGCGCAACACGACGACTGGGAACGTGCGCTCCAGGAACTCTCACGTGCAACCGCACTTCTGCACGCAGCGGGCGAGCAACAGAACGAAGGCTCCGCACTGGCCGTAGTCTCAGACGGCCGGGCGCTGCTCGGCGAGCCAGATTCCGCGTATGTCGCCGTACACAGGTCGCTGGCGCTCCTGCGCTCGCAGCGGAGCTCGCTGCGCCTTCACAACCTGCTGGTTGCAATAGCTGGAATCGCCGCCGCCGATGGAATGCGCAGGTTCGCATTCAGGAGCGTAAGCGAAGACGTGCAGGTAGCCGATCGGACGGCCAATCCCATGTTTGCTGCCGAGGCACGGCTCGAACGCGCGCGCCACTGGGCCGGTGCCGGTGATCGCGTGCAGGCACAGGCGGATCTGGGGAGCGCGCTGGGGCTAGTCGACCGGATCCCAGACGGCCGCGCCCGGGAGTGGTTGCGAGCCGATCTGCAAGATGCGCAGGGGGTGGCGTTGGTCAGCACCGATCCCGCGAACGCAGCGCGTAATCTCGATGCCTCCGCCGCATTCTTCGAATCCGTTCCCCTGCCGTTCCGGGTGCTCCCGAACTTGGTAGGCGCGGCCGAAGCATTCCTCAATACGGGCAGACCGTCGGACGCTCTCAAGCGCCTAGAGGCCGCCGTTCGGATCCTTGACGAGCGACGCGACTCGATCCGCATGGAGCCCCGGCGCGCAGCCGTGTTCAACACGGCACGCCACGTCGTCAGCCGCATCGCAGTTCTCGAGCTTGCCGCAAACCGGCCCGAAGAGGCACTGCGCCATCTCGACGATGCACGTGCGGCCCTGGCCCCGGCGGGCCGGCGAACGAACGTTCGAGAACACGAGTCGATCCGGTCCGCCCCGGGGGAGATCGGCCTCGGATACGACCGTATCGCTGACACGTTGTTGATTTGGGTCGTCACCTCGCGGCAAGTCCACGCCACGCGCGTGGTGATCGACACGATCCGTTTCACACGCACGATCAGCGAGTTGAATGGCAAGCTGCAGCGCGGTGCTCCCGAAGCAGAGACCCTCCCGCAACTCTCACGTGCATACGATTGGCTGATTCGCCCCATCGAAGACCGCCTCCGTGCCTCGGATGCACAAATCATGATCGTTGCATCCGGGGAAATTGCCGGAGTTCCATTCCCTGCGCTGTACGATCGGCGTCACCAGCAATACTTGATCGAGCAACACCCGCTCCGCTTCGCGACCAGTTTCAGGCGAACACGGCAGGGCACTCATTCTCGCGGCGGAGTTCTCTTGGTCGCCGATCCCGCATTCGATCAACGCACGCACCCTCTTCTCGCACGCCTGGACCATTCCCGCGACGAGATTCGCCAAATTGCCGATGACTATCCCGGCGCGCGCTCGCTGGAGGGTACCGCGGCAACGCGTGAGGCCCTCGAATCGAATCTCGCCCGCGTGGAAGTCGCACATTTCGCGGGCCATGCGGTCTTTGACGACGCGCGCCCCGAACGGTCATACCTTGTACTGGCACCCTCTCCTCACCGCCATGATGACGGACGTCTCACCGCGGCCGAGCTCGCGCAGATGAACGTGTCAGGGCTGCGCCTGGTGGTGCTTTCCTCTTGTCGGACCGCAAGCACGTCGCGCGTTGCGGGAGACGGATTCACGGGTCTTTCCGGGGCGTTGCTGGCGGCGGGCGCTGGCGGCGTGATCGGAAGCACCTGGGAAGTAGACGACAGTTCGACCAGCAAGCTCATGACAGAGTTTCATCGTGAGTACCATGCGGACCGGCGTGCCCCAGACGCCTTGCGGCGAGCACAGCTGGCGCTCCTTGGCTCACCGAATGCCGCGTTGCGGAACCCCGCCGCGTGGGCCGGCTTCCGCTACACGGGAGGATGAAGGACAACCGAGGTACCTTACCCACAATTCCCCTGCCATGAGACACATGCCTCGCCGATCAAAGCTCATCGCGCTTTCGCTTCTCGCTGTACTCGCACTGGCCGGGTGTAAGAAGGATTCACCTCGGGAGGGAGGCGGTTCCGACAGCGCCAGCTTGCGCAAAGGTGGCGTCACGCCGAATGCAGCCGCCGCGAACGTGACCGCGCGGATCCACATGACAGGGCTGCTGCTGATCGTCTCCCCAAAGGATTCAGGCGCAACCACGGTGTATTTCCCAACTCCGAGCACAGCCCACTACGCTCGCTTCGGCTTCCGGTATCGAAAGTCGGACGCAGACCTCGCTAAACTATGCTTGTCCGACTCGGATGCCCCCGGTTCATCGGGTGCCAATCTGTGCTATGTGGATCTTTCGGCCTGGTCGCTCGAAAGGATTGGAAACACCCCCGCGTCGACCAAGCACGTGGATTTCGAGCGATTCGGAGTACTGAACGTTACCCACGTGTCCGGAGGGAAACACAAGGTCGACCCAGCGGCGATCGGAAGCAGCGTTTCGACCCGACTGCAGTTGTTGAACGGCGGGCCGATCGACTCGTGCAGCCTTGGCCACTGGGAGTACCAACCGATCAGCGCGGCCGGCGCCGTTCAAGCCGCCCGGCAAACTCCTCTAGCCAACAAAATCGAGTGGGAGATGGAACTCCCTTCTTCGTACACACTGGAATTCAAGGAGAGGTCTCCCGGCACTCGCGTAATCCAAGTCCCGATCTTCCCGGATTCGGGACATGTCGACTTCGTCCTTGCCCACTTGATGAAGGACGAGCTCGCGGACCTTCCCCCGGGCGGCTACGGAACGGCGGTTGAGCCAACAAACCTTGACGCCAAGGACTTCGCCGCGTTCTACAGCGCCCTCGGAGTTCCCAGGAACCGTCGCCCGATTCCTCGATACGTACGAGGAACGCTAAGTCCCAGGTCGTGCGTAATCACGATCGGCCCCCGAGCGGGAACTTGGGGCGACACGGCTGCGGCGGTGGGCGATACGATTGTTGGTATCAAGACGTTTGCCTGCCTCCCTGGCGCCGCGGATCCAGTGCCTTAAGTACCGACAGCTAACGTGCGCAGCCCCGAACGCCTTCCTGCACCCCGGGGCTGCGCTCTTCCACTAGTGCCCACCAAGGCCGTTCGTCACCGCTGCCCCGCCTCCACCCGAGACGCGTACAGCTGAAGTCGCTCTACCGCCCGATGTGGTAGCTGGCCTTGATCACGAACACGTTGTCGGGGTGCTCGCGGAAGATGGCGCCGGTGTCGCGGCCCAGGGCAAAGTCGCCGAACGACTCGCTGGCGCTGCGCTGCTGCTGCCACACGAAGAAGAGCGTGCTCCCCGGCCGGTACTCCCAGCGCAGCACCGCGCTCCCTCGCAGGCTGCGGAAGTTGAAGTCCGGGCTGGTGAAGGTGTACGCCGCCGTGCTGGGGTCCCCGTCCGCGTCCAGCACGTAGGCGCTGTCGCGCCCCGCCGCGTTCCCCACCGCGGTGATGCGGCTGCCGAACTCCGTTTTCGCCAGCCCGCGCGGCGCGGCGAACTCCTTGTAGTCGCGGTACTCGCCCGAGCTCACGAAGGGCTGCGCGAACATCTCCAGGCTCAGCGTGGGGGTGAAGGTCACGTTCAGCCGCGTGTCCATCGCGAACGTCTGCTGCGTGAGCTCGGCGAACACGGCGCGCCGCCCGTAGAAGGCCGTGGCCGACGGATCGTCGAACGCGGTCACGTACTGCGCCGCCACCACGTCGCGCGACCACGCCGGCGCCACCGACAGCTGGATGTTGCTCCGTGGCTTGTAGCGCACGCTGAAGTTCGCCCCCACGTCGCTCCCGCCGTCGCCGCGCGTGCCGCGGAACACGTCGAAGCCGAACACGGTGCGCTTGCGGCCGTCGGTGCCGATGTTCCAGTCGAAGTAGCGCTGGTCGGCCCTCCGCACCGTGGCGCCGCCGCGGGTCAGCCGCTCGTCGTACACCTCGGGGCGGTACTGCGCGTAGAAGCCCATCCCCCAGTAGTTGGGGAGCGTCATCGAGCTCGACAGGTGCACCTGCGCGTCGTTCACGTCACCGCCGAAGTTCTGCTGCCGCTGCACGCCCGCCGTCACCCAGAGCTCGCGGAACACCTTGTTCGGCTTCGTCCAGTATCCGTTCAGGTTCGCCAGCGCCCAGATGTAGTCGGCCCGGGTGAGGAAGGCCAGGTCGTTCACCTCGAAACCGGGGCTGCGGAAGTTGACCTGCGTCTCCCAGCGGAGGGTGCCCGCCTCCTTGGCCATCCGCAGGTAGCCGCCGTAGCCACGCAGGTCGGTGGCCGAGGGGTCGTACGCGTTGGAGAAGAAGCCGTTCGACCCGCCGTCCCGGTCCGGCCGCTGGAAGTAGCGCGCCGACGAGCGCTGCAGCCGCAAGATGGCGAGCGAGTCGCCCTGCACGTTGCTCACCGCGAAGTTCCCCTGCAGCCGGTAGGCATGGTTGCGGAAGTAGGCGTTCCAGTCCACCCCCACCGCCTCGGCGTGGCCGGGGAGCTGGTAGCGCAGCGAATCGTACCCGAAGCCGCGGGCCACGCTGGTGGCGATCGCGCCAAAGCTCAGGTTGCCGCCCTTCAGCGTCTGCCGCACGCGACCCACGAAGTAGTTGGTGAGCGGCTCCACCTCGCGCTCCATCGTCTCGCCGTTCATCCCCACGATGCGCGAGCGCCCCGCGCCGGTCACCGCCTCCAGCGCGCCGAACTCCAGCCCGCCGCGGAAGCGCCCGGTCAGCTTGGCCGCGCCCAGGATGTCGGTGTTCTGCGGCCGGTCCTCGTACTGCGTGCTGAACGGCAGCGAGCCCTGCGGCGCCCGGCCGATGCGGCGCGAGTAGAAGAGCGACATGCTGCTCACGTTGCTGCAGGTGAAGCAGCTGAACGATCCGAACCCCAGCAGCCCGCTCCCCTCCACGAAGAAGGGGCGCTTCTCGGCGTACGAGGTCTCGAACGCGGAGAGGTTCACCACCGCGGGGTCCACCTCCACCTGGCCGAAGTCGGGGTTGATGGTGGCCGACAGGGTGAGGTTGGAGCCCAGCAGCGCCTTGACGTCGGCCCCCATGCGCATGTCGTAGGCGCTGGCGTCCTGGAAGGGGCTACCCGGCTGCGTGGGACGCACGTAGCTCGCCCGCGCCACGGTGTACGGCATGATCTCCCATCCGCCCGGCTTGCGGGTGATGCGCAGGTCGGTCAGGTGGCCGAAGCGCGACGGGCCGTCGTTCTCGTTCTGGCTCACGAACGACCACTGGCTCAGCTCGTTGCGCCGCTCGGTGAAGCGCTTGATCTGCATCCCCCAGGTCTGCACCGAGTCGGGGTTGAACTTGAGCTGCGACCAGGGGATGCGGAACTCGGCCACCCACCCCGCCGAGTCGATCCTGCTGGCACCCTCCCAGATCGGGTCCCAGCTGATGTCGGCGTTGGGGCTGGCCTGGCCGGCGTCCCACTTCACGCCGCTGGGGTTGAGCTGGAAGATGGTGATTCCCGAATGGTCGTGGTACGTGTCGAAGTCGATCTCCAGCCAGTCGCCCCCGCCTTCCTGGTCGCGCCGAGTGAGGCTGGTGCGCACGCCCGCCGCGCCCAGCGAATCGAGCATCCGCGCGCCGATGTACAGCGCGTCGGCATCGTAGGCGAAGCGAACCTCGGTCTTGCCGGCGCTGGGCTGCCCCTCGTTGGGCCGCTTCTGGAGGAAGCCGCCGGCGGCCGGCGCGGTCGACCAGATCGCCTCGTCCAGCACGCCGTCCACGTGCACGGGAACCGTGCGCGCCACCGCCTGCACCGTGGGCGCGGCGCTGGCATGCGCCGGGCGCGCGGCGGCGGGGGTGCGTGCGGTGGCGAGGGCGACCTGCGCGGCGAGCGGCGCGGCCACCAGGGCCGGCAATAGCGCGAACGCCCGGACGAAGCGGGCGGGAGCGAACGATGTCATCGGGGGATGCTGCCGGTGCGGGTTGCTGCGTGAACCACGCGAACGCACCCTTGGATAGGGGATGCGGTGAAAAGGTTTGATCCGCGCTCAACGGTCGCCCGTCTTCCCTCTCGGGCGGATGAAAAGCCGCCGGCTCGTCCAACCGATCATTCCCTGGCAGTCTCGTCTCCGAAGGTTTTCACCTCCACTCTCACGCGGGATCGATCCTCATGCAGCGCGAAGCGGTACTCGATGTGGTGCGGCGCGCGGCCGATGCGTTTCAGCAGCGCGCCTCTGGCTCGGAGGTCGGCGGGATCGACCACGTCCCCGAACACGAGGCGGAGGAGATGGCCACGCTGCTGCGCGGCGCGCTGGAATGGGCGCGGACGCACGAGCAGCAGGAGGACGCGGCCGGCGAGACGCTGGAAGGCGAGGGCGACGGCGACTACGCCTCGCACAACCCGGTGATCGCGCTCACCCAGGCCGCGCTCGAAACCGAGCTCCCGCAGCCGATGGGCATCGCGCCGCCGCTGCCGCTCCGCGCCATCCGCGAGAACCTGCGCGCCCGCACGGCGGACGGGATGGTCGACCGCTTCATCCAGCACAAGAAGCTGACCGACTTCGTATACCCGCTGGCGGAGAAATGCACCGTGGTGCTCGTCGGCGACTGGGGAACGGGGAAGAAGCGCGCGCGGAAGGTGGCCGACCGGATCCGCGAGTTCGACCCGGACCACGTGATCCACATGGGCGACATCTACCCCTCCGCCACGATGGAGACGACGCAGCAGCACTTCATCGACGTGTGGGAGGATCACGGCCCCAGCAACGCGAAGTACTGGTCGCTGATCGGCAACCACGACATGGACCAGAGGGGAATCGCCTATTTCGGCCTGGTGCTCACCTACTGCCAGGACCAGGAGGCGAGCTACTTCTCCCTGCAGAACGAGCACTGGAAGCTGATCGGCCTCGACACCGCGTACCTGGACTACGACCTGGAGCCGCGGCAGTTCGGCTGGCTCGACGCGCGGCTCAGCGAGGATGGCGCGCGCAACATCCTCCTCACCCACCACCAGATGTTCTCCGCCGTGGATCCGCGCCCGGCGAAGAAGGACGCCAACCTCAAGAACACGATGAAGCGGTTCGTTGAGACCGGCCGCATCTTCGGCTGGTTCTGGGGGCACGAGCACTGGATGCTGAGCTACGCGCGCGAGCCGGAGTGGGGGAACTACCTGGCGCGCGCCGTCGGCCACGGCGGCAAGCGCATCCTGGACGTGGCGGGGCAACACAACGGCCACGCCCCCCGTGTGGCGCAGTACTGGCGGCGCCCCCACTTCATCGAGGGGCGGTCGCTCAACGGCTTCGTGGTGATGCAGTTCGACGGGCCGAACGTCGTCATCGTCTACCCCGATGAGAATGGCGACACCGCCGGCGCCGAACCGGAGGTCTGGCCGGATCAGCCACACCAGGTCCCGAAGGAGTGACCGCCGGGTGTCCGTGCGGTGTTCCAGCGGCTGAAGCCGCCGGCAAGGGACGGCACGAAGCCTCGCAAACTGCCGCGAGGCTGGAGGGCGAGCTCGGGTGCGGTGTTCCAGCGGCTGAAGCCGCCGGCCATGAACGGCACGAAGCCTCGCAAACTGCCGCGAGGCTGGAGGGCGAGCTCGCGTGCGGTGTTCCAGCGGCTGAAGCCGCCGGCCAGGAACGGCACGAAGCCTCGCAAACTGCCGCGAGGCTGATCGGTGCGGCGCGGAGCTCGGCGCGCGGGGCAGAACGAAGCGAGGGAGCATCGGCCACGGCGGATGCTCCCTCGCTTCGATCTGCCGGTGAACGGCTTCGCTACTTCGTGCCGAACAGGCGGTCGCCGGCGTCGCCCAGGCCGGGGAGGATGTAGCCGAGCTCGTTCAGCTCGCGGTCGAGCGCGGCGGTGTAGACGTGCACGTCGGGGTGGTCGTCCAGCATCCGCTGCACGCCCTCGGGGGCGGCGACCATGCAGAGCATGCGCACGCGCTTGGCACCCTGCCGCTTGAGCGACGCCACCGCGGCCGACGCGGAGCCGCCGGTGGCGAGCATCGGATCGAGCACCAGGAAGTCGCGCGACTCGGCCTCGGCGGGGATCTTGAAGTAGTAGTCCACCGGCTGCAGCGTGTCGTGGTCGCGGTACAGGCCGATGTGGCCGATGCGCACGCCTGGCATCAGCCGCACCACGCCGTCCACCATCCCCAGGCCGGCGCGCAGGATCGGCACCACGGTGAGCTTCTTCCCCGCCACCTGGTACGCCGTCATCGTCTCCAGCGGCGTCTTCACCTCCACCGGTGCCAGCGGCAGGTCCTTGGTGACCTCGTACGCCATCAGCATGGCGATCTCGTCCACCAGCTCCTTGAACTTCTTCTTGCTCGTCTCCTCGTCGCGCAGCACGGACAGCTTGTGCTGCACCAGCGGGTGCGAGATGACGGTGAGGTTGCTGAAGCTGTGGCTCACGGCGCGGATTCCTCGTGGCGGGAGTGGGGTTCGGGCGGGCGTGAAGCTACGCGGATCGGGGAGAGTACGAAAGTGCGGGCGGGGACGAGGATGGATGGGTGCGACGGACTGTCGCACGCGAGGCGGAAGATGGCCGGAGGCCCTGACCCTCGCGATCGAGGCGGAAGCCGCGCCGGGCGGCTGAAGCCACGGCAACGACTACGAAAAGCCTCCCATACCGCGGGAGGCTTCAACCGTGGACGAGCGGAGGCGCGCCTCGCGCGCGTCCGCCGAGGCCGCAGTCCGCGGAGGCGGACTTCCCGCGGTTCCAGCGGCGGGTTTCAACCCGCCGCCGCGCGGAACTGCCATCACCTCACCCGCATCTCGGATCACGCATGTCTCGCCTCAAGCTCATCTCACGCCGCCGGACAATCTCACAGCGCCTCGTACCCACCACCGCTCGCAACCACCGCGGCCACCGATGGCGTCGTGCGATCGCCATTCACCGCACTGCTGGCGCTGCCGGTACGGTCCGCGCCGTCGCGGCGGGCCGGCCGAGCAGCGCCAGGATGATGCGGGTGATGTCGAGCTGCGACGGGTGGTCGCCCGCGGCGGCGCGGACGCGGGCGCGAAGCTGGCGGCCATCGCCGCCGGGCTGCGCCACGATCAGGGGGATGCGGCTGTCCTGCGCCGTGGGGCTCCCGTGCCAGGAGTGGTATCGCCCCGAGAAGTAGAAGCGTCCTTCGATCGGCTGCTCCATCCCCGTCCGCGCCAGCAGCAGCACGTCGCCCGCATGGTTGCCGTACGGGCCGGCCGACAGCCCGTTCATCCGCCGCTCCAGCTCCAGCAGGTCGGGGCGCGGATGCGCGCGCAGGTACTCGCCGATCGGGAGCAGCCGCGCGCCATCCCACACCTGGTACGGCGCCGCCGGCTGGCCGAACGGCCTCGGCTCGCGCGCGAAGACCAGGTCGATCGCGCCGCGCAGCGCGGGAACGCCCGCGCCGGTGCGGTTGGCGGCGTCATACGCGCGCACCACCGGGAGCACGTCCTCCATCATCCGCGGGGGGCGGCGCCAGTCGCAGCGGTCCGCCGGGCGCGGGCAGGCGGACCGGTCGGCCAGGTACACGTACGCCATCGCGCCCTGGTAGGCGACCACGGCCTGGTACGTCCGCTCCTCCTCCTTCACCTCCAGCTCGAATGGGCGCACGCGGAAGCCGGCCCGCCGCAGCACCTGCGGCGGCTCGTCGTCGCCCTCGGCGCCCAGGGCGTGGCGGTCGTCGTCCAGCACCGGCGTGTGGCCATGGTCGGCCACGAACAGGATGTAGGTGTCCTTCAAGGCGTGGCGGCGCCGGTACGCGCCCAGCA
>Ga0247773_1000322_pt1 | contig 22071 bp, 18 predicted proteins | sample UWRJL092311B6_FD_179934 | JGI IMG/M metagenome (GOLD analysis project Ga0247773, IMG submission 179934) | Plant litter microbial communities from Arlington Agricultural Research Station in Wisconsin, United States - UWRJ-L092-311B-6 | ecosystem: Environmental > Terrestrial > Plant litter >...
ACCCCCGCCGAGAGCGACAGCGTGCAGGCGGGCTTCGGCAACGACACGCAAGGCGGGATCGACTACGACGCCTTCGAGTACGACCCCGACACCGGCACCGACTACGTGGTGACGGCCGACACCAAGGCCGCCAGCCAGGAGGGGATGACGGTTACCCCGGCGAGCAGCGCCACCTTCCGCACCGAGGTGGTCTCGGCCGGGGCCAGCGAGTACAAGAGCCAGCCGGGGAGCCTGAACGTGGGCTTCTGGGGGGTGTGCCCGCGGGTGGCGCCGATCCGACTGTACGAGGTGAGCGCCATCCCGGCCACGCAGCTTCCGGGCGGGCGGCTGGTGTACAACACGCGCGGCTCCACGGGGGCGCCGCCCGCGGCCGGCGGGCCGCTGGTCGACCCGTTCGCCGTGGTGTACGTGATGGACGGCGACCTGGTGAAGGGCCGCCTGACGCGCAACCCCGAGCCGCTGGTGCTGCGCGCCAACGCGGGCGACTGCGTGCTGGTGCGGCTGCGCAACCGGCTCCCCGAGACGTTGCCCGACACGGCCGGGTTCAACACCTACCCGATCGTGGTCGACCTGTTCAACGCCAACCGGGTGCGCCCGTCGGCGCGGGTGGGGCTGCACGCGCAGCTGGTGTCGCTCGACGTGCAGCGCTCCGACGGCTCGTCGGTGGGGATCAACCGCAACACCACCGTGGCGCCGGGGCGCTGGCGCTGGTACCAGTGGTACGCGGGCACGGTCTACCCCGTGGGCAACGGCCGCCTGCGCGCCACGCCGGTGGAGTTCGGCGCGGCCAACCTGATGTCGAGCGACCACATGGAGCACCCGGGGAAGGGTGCCATCGGGGCGCTGGTGGTGGAGCCGCGGGGAAGCAAGGCGCAGTTCCCGGTGCCCACCAGCCGCACCTATGCCAACATCCGCCGGCAGAGCGACGGCAAGCTCCTCTTCCGCGAGGGGGTGCTGCTCTGGCAGGACGATCTCAACCTGCGCTTCGGCAGCGCGGCGGCGCTTCCCGCCTACGACTGCCGTGACATGGAGAGCGGGTCGGCCGAGTTCAACGCCTGCACGGTGGGGCGCGCGGTGGGGATGGCGAGCTTCGCCGCCGGCGCCGCGGTGCCCAACACCGCCGAGGCCGAGGACCCGGAGGACAGCGGCCAGAAGGGGCTGAATTACCGCTCGGAGCCGCTCTGGTTCCGCAAGCACTTCGCCCCCGACGCCGAGCTCGAGTTCACGCGCAACCTCGACTTCCGCACCGTGCTGAAGGGCGACTCGGCGCAGACGCCGATCTTCCCCTTCGTCGCGGGCGACTCGATCCGCATCCGGGTGGTGCAGCCGGGCGGGCACGCGCGCAACCACGTGTTCAACCTGCACGGCCACGTGTGGGAGCAGGAGCCCTACGCCGACAGCTCGCGGGTGATCGCCCACAACCCGTTCAGCGAGTGGAAGGGCACGCGCGAGGGGCACGGCCCGGGCGAGCACTTCGACATCGTGCCGCGGCACGGCGCCGGGAGCATCAACCACGTGCCGGGCGACTACCTCTTCCGCGACCAGGCGTCGTTCCAGTTCGACGGCGGCATCTGGGGGATCCTGCGGGTGCTCCCGCCCAGCAAGGCCACCACCGGCGAGGAGACCGGCGGCAGCACCTGCGTGATCGACGCGCGCACGGGGCAGACCACCTGCGAATGACCTGAGCGCGGCTGGTCGACGCGACACCTTTTCCCCGGCCCGTGGGTTCGCCCCGCGGGCCGGGCTTTCGTTCGGAGGGGCTGGTGTGCGCGACGGCGGGCGAACCGTCGAATGCAGGTGTCGGCGCGGGGATTTGCGAGTAAACTCGCGGCTACAAGGGCACGCAGTCCGCCTTCGCGGACTTCAACGACAAACCCCTCTGCTCTTCATGGGCAGTGTGTGATACCAGTTTGCTTGATCGGCTGTGCGAAGCAGGACAAAGATGTCATCCGGATACGCGTTCTGCCGATCAGCTGTGCATTCTCACCAGAATTCCTCCTGTCGTCTGATTTCATCAACAGCGTGAACGCGGAGCAACGGAGGAAAGCGGAGGAAACGGAGGAAAGACAAGCAGTTCTCCGTTTCCTCCGCGCTCTCCGCTGCTCCGCGTTCACGCTGTTGGCCGGAACTGGCCTCGGGTGGACCGAATCAGGTTCAGGATCATATCAGTGGCGATCTTGATGGCGCCCCAGGATCACGATGGCCCCCGGCTTACCCCCAGCCCGGGCTCGTCGCTGAACCGGAGCCGGCCGTCGCTCTCCAGGCCGGGGCCGCGGAAGGGGTCGTCGGCCAGCAGGGCGGCGCCGTCCAAGTCGGCATAGTCCACCAGCGGGGTGATCTGCACGGCGGCGGCGATGCCCAGGGTGCTCTCGATCATGCAGCCGATCATCACGCTCATCCCGTGCGCGCGGGCGGCGTGGATGATGCGGACCGCCTCGCGCAGGCTGCCGCACTTGGCCAGCTTGATGTTCACGCCGTCCACCGCGCCCACCAGCTTCGCCACGTCCGCCGCCGTCTTGCAGCTTTCGTCGGCGATGATGGGCAGCCGCGAGCGCCGGCGCACCAGCCGCAGCCCCTCGAGGTCGTCGGGCGGCAGCGGCTGCTCCACGAACTCCACGCCGTACTCCTCCAGCATGGGGATGTGGCGGATCGCTTCCTTCGCCGTCCAGGCGGTGTTCGCGTCCACGCGCAGCGTCTTCAGCGGCGCCAGGTCGCGGATCATCTGCAGCACCTCGCGGTCGCGCGGGGTGCCCACCTTGATCTTGAGGATCGGGTAGCCGGCCGCCTCGCGCACCTTCTCCCGCATCACCTCGGGGGTGTCGATCCCGATGGTGAACGACGACTTCGGCGCGGCGGCGGGGTCGAGCCCCCACAGCTTCCACACCGGCATCCCCAGCTTCTTGCCGACCAGGTCGTGCAGCGCGGCCGAGACGGCCACGCGCGCCGCCGGGTTGCGGCCGATGGAGTGCGCCAGCGCCGTCTCGATGCGCTCCAGCGCGAACACGTCGCCGTCCGCCGCGCGCTCCATCGCGTCCGAAAGGCGCGGCAGGATGGCGCTCACCGTATCCGCCGTCTCGCCGTAGAAGGGCGTGGCCGGCGCCTCGCCCCACCCCTCGGCCCCGTCGTCCTCGATGCGCACCATCACCGTCTGCCTTACCGGCGGCCCCGATTCGCGCGCGATGTTGAAGGCGTGGCGGGTGCGGAGGTCCAGCGTCTCGAAGGTGAGCTTCATCCGTGCGGGCGTGCGTGGGTGCGAACGTCTGGAATCGCGAACGGGTGCGTGAGTGCGCCAGTGCGCGAGTGCGTTGCGAACACACGGCGGGTCATCCCGCGTGTCATCGCTGTTGAAGTCCGTGAAGGCGGACTGTGTGCCCTTGTAGCCGCGAGTTCACTCGCAAATTCCCACGCCGACGCCTGTCTAACGTGCCCGGGACAACACTGTGGTCCGGACGCGGAGGCCAGGATGTGGAGGCCAGGATGCGGAGGCCCGAACGCAGAGGCCCTTACGCATCTGCCGACGACGCCTTACCCTCAGTGCCCGCCGGCCGACGGCTTCGCCCCTGCGGCCGGCGGCGTTTCCAGCGGCGGCGGGGTGATCATGGTCACGAAGTCGTAGGGCGGCCACGGGCCCGTCAGGTCCAGCTCCAGCGCGCTGTTGAGCGCCGAGAGCTGGTCCACGCGGTCGCGGAACGCCTCCGACGTGGCGCGCTCCACCAGGAACGCGGCCGAGAGCACGCGCGGCGCCTCGCGCGGGAACGGCACCGCCGAGCGCGCCAGCCGCCGCAGCTCCGCATACATGTGCGTGGCCAGGTCCAGCGCGCGCGTCTCCGAAAAGCTGGGGTCGGCCAGGCTCACGTGCAGCCGATACTCCCACCGCCCGCGCACCCGCGCCAGCGCGCCGCGCAGCGACGTGTAGCTCGCCTCCAGGAACGCCAGCACCCCCGCGTCGTCGGCGAACACGGCGCCGCAGGGCGCGGGCACCACGTCGCCGGCCAGCAGCGCGCGGTGCACCTCCCAGTGGCGCGCCGTCACGTGGAGCGCGTCGGTGTCGGCGCCGTCGGGGGGCGCGGGGGCCACCAGCGCGGCCACGTCGTCGTGCAGCACCAGCCGCGCCCCCAGCTTGGGGTCCACCGGGTCCCACACGGCGTCGTCGGCGTCGGTGGGGAGCACGGCCAGCAGCGACAGGCCGCGCGGCACCCGGCGGCGCTCGGCGCGGCCGGCGTCGGGCAGCCCCGGCATCGGCGGCGTGGCGTCGTCGTCGCGCGGGTGGCGCGAACGGACGGGCCGGCGCGGGCGCGAGCCTTCCGACGAGGGCGGCGGCGTGGGGGGGCGGTCGTCGCTCACGCGAAGGGGTTCTCCCTGAGCAGCGGATACAGCGCCCGCTGCGGGTTGGGGGTGGTCACCTCGGGCCCGCCGGCGCCCATGTACATGTCCACCTCGGTACGGAAGCCCACGTCGCCGGGGATGTAGATCCCCGGCTCGATGGAGAAGCCCACGCCGCGGATCAGCGTGCGCGTGTCCTTGGTCTCCAGGTTGTCGATGTTGGGCCCGGAGCCGTGCAGGTCGCGGTCGATGGAGTGCCCGGTGCGGTGGATGAAGTGCGGCCCGTGGCCGCCCCGCTCGATCACCCCCCGCGCCACGTCGTCCACCTCGAAGCCCAGCACCGCCTCGCCCGCCGCGTGGCGGTCCATCACGTGCGCGATCGCCGCGTCGCGCGCGCCGGCCAGCACGGTGAAGATGGCGGCCAGCCGGTCGGGCACGGCCTCGCCCACGTAGCCCATCCACGTCTGGTCGGCATACACCGCGTCGTCGTTCTCCTTGCCCCACAGGTCGATCAGCAGCAGGTCGCCCTCGCGGATCTCGGAGTGGCTGTCCTCCGTCGCGGCGTAGTGCGGGTTGGTGGCGTTGGCGTTCACGGCGATGTCGGCGTCGGCCCCCACCGTGAGCCCGCGGCGGATCAGCTCGTTGCGAACCCACTCGCGCGTGTCCCACTCGCTCGCCCGGCCGCCCTCGCGCAACGTTTGCACCACGCGCAGGAAGGCGTCGTGCGCCACGTCGTGCACCACCTGCGCCGCGCGCCGGTGGCTGGCCTCGCCCTCGGCGCTCCAGCGCGAGTGGAAGGCGCTCACCAGGTCGCCCGACGACACGATCTGGGCCCCCGCCGAACGGATCAGCTCCACCACGCCGGCCGGCACCCGGTCCACGTAGGGCACCGCGTCGCCCTCGGCCCACTCCATGGCCACGCGCTTGCCGCCGACGATGGACGCGAGCTCGGCGTCCAGCTCGCGCCAGCTGGAGTATTGCCGCTTCTCGCCCGTCCATGTGGTCCACGGCTGCTGCTCGATGCGGTGGGTGAGGGCCACCGGCCGGCCCTCCACCGGCAGGTACACGAAGTAGCGCCGCGTCATCGCGGGGAGCCCCAGCAGCCGCGAGGCCACGGGGTTGTTGTCGCGGAAGTTGTACAGCAGCCACCCGTCGTATCCCAGCTCGGCCACCTGGCGGCGCACGGCCTCGATGGTCTCGGGCGCAAGGGAGACGGTTTCTGCGGTGATCGCCATCTGCGTTCCAGTCTTCGGAAATCGGGTATCTGCTTCGGATCGCGCCGTCAGCGAGCCGGCACGGCCGCTACGGAGATGCGTCTTCGGGCGACCAGCGGGTGCCCTTGATCATCGTGAGCCCCAGCACGCGCTCGCGGGTGAGCAGGCGATGGATCTCGCGCTCGCGCACCAGCGCGCCGCGCACGCCGCGCCACCCCCAGCGCTTCACCGCCCGCCGCAGGATCCCCACCTTCTCGCGCCAGGTGAACATCCCCGAGAAGTCGGGGAAGGGGCCGCCGCCTGCGCTGGGCCGGAAGGGCGACGGCGCGTCGGACCAGTCCTCCACCGTGAGCTCCACCACCCCGGCGTCGCGCAGCAGCTGCTTCCATTCCACCAGTATCAGCGGCCGGGCGCCCAGGTGCGCCACCAGCACCTCGCGCCGCGCCGGGTCCAGGTTGCCGGTCCAGGTGAGCTGCACCAGCACCACGCACCCCATGGGCCGGGTCACGCGCGCCAGCTCTCGCACCGCGCGCGCCGGGTCGGCCGAGGCGGCCAGGCCGATCTCGCCGATCGCCACGTCGAAGATCCCGTCGCGGAACGGCAGGTCGTCGAGCGCGGCGGCGTCGAAGCTCACGCGCCCCTCGAACGGCTCGCCACGCGCCCGCTGCTCGGCTTCGGCAACGAGCGCGCCGTCGGGGTCCACGCCCACGCACGCGGCGCGGTAGTGCTGCGCCAGGAAGCTGGTGGTCACCCCGCGCCCGCAGGCGGCGTCCAGCACCTCCATCCCCTCGTGCATCTCCACCAGCGTGGCGATGCGCCGGAACAGCTCCTGTCCGCCCGGCGGAAACACCACCTCGCGGCTGAGCCGGACCAGGTCCAGCATCGAAGGGCCGGACTCGCGGTTGGGCGGAAGCTGGAACACGTCCGGCGCGGGCTGCGGCATGGGGAAGGAGTATAGGCGGCGGGCGAGAGGCGCGCGAGGGCGAACGGGCTCGGAACAGGTGCGCAACAACAGGTGCGTACGAACAGGTGCGCGAGTGCGTGACCACGACGGTGGATCATGGGCGTGACAAGCATCTGGCGAGACGCGGGCTACCAGTCCCACTCCTCCGCGTCCCAGCTGCTGGCGGGGGGCTTGGCGTCGAGGAGTGCATCATCGCCTCGTTCCGCCATCTTCCGGAACGCGGCGTCCCAGCCCGCGCGCCGATGCCTGGCGCCATGCGCGTCCTCTGCGGGGGGGAGGGCCTCGACCATACGGACTGCTGTCTCGCGGTTGATGACGGTGAGCTCGTGAGATCACGCCGCCGGCAGCCCCGCCAGCGCGCGCAGGTGCTGCACCACCGCCTGCGACGTGGTGCCCTGCTCATAGCCGCCTTCCAGCACGGAAACCAGCCGCCCGCCGCAGCGGTCGTCGGCCCACTCGCGCAGCGCCAGCGTCAGGTCGTACACCTCGCGCGGAGTGACGGCCAGGCCGCCTTCCGGGTCACCCGCCAGGATGTCGAAGCCGGCCGAGAGCAGCACGAAGTCGGGCGAATCTCCCGGCGCGACCAGCTCCAGCATCCTGCGCATCTCGCGGCCGAACTGGGCGCCGGCGCTCCCCGCTGGAAGCGCGGCATCGCGTGGGTGCGGCTCGACGGCGCCGTCCTGCCGCTGGTGGATGGAGACCACGGCGATGCCGGGGTCGCCCGCCACGCACGCGCGGATCGCACCGGCTGGGCGCGCGCCCCACGCCACCACCAGCACCCGCGCCGACGCGCGCGCCCCGCGCAGGTGCCGCGCGGCGACGGCCACGGTGTTGAAGAGCGAGAACTCGCCCGGCTCGTCGGGAAGCGCGCCGCGCCCCGGCGGCCGCGCGGGGACGAACGCGTTGCGTGCATCGCCGCGCAGCACCACGTCCACTGCCGCCAGGGAGCTCCCGACCGACGCAATCGCCGCGTCCCACGAGGCGCCCGAGACCGGCACGCCGCCCAGCTCAAGCGGCCGCCCCTCGGCCGCGGCGGCGATGGCGGTGCGGCGCACGTCGTCCACGTAGCGCTGCGTATGCACGCGGCGCAGCTCCTCCTCCGTCGCGTGCGCGCCTTGCACCTGCAGCAGCGGCTCCCACAGCGCCACCATGTCCTTGTAGACGGCGCGGGTGATGGCGGGGAGGCGCCCCTGGTGGTCGGGGTGCTTCCACCCGGTGTCGTGCCGCGAGGCGTCCTCGTGGCTCACGTATGCAGTGACTTTCACGCGCTCCTTCGGTTCGTCTCCGCAGGCTGAGTGGCCGTCCAGTCTACCACTCGCCGCCCCGCGTGGCGACCCGACGCGAACCTTGCCTGAAGACGCGAGATGCGCGATACTTAGTAAGGAGTGTAAGAATTGACCACAAATAGAATACATGGACACCTGAGATGCCGCGACCGATCCGCTCCCTCGCCACCTCTCGCCGACAGCAGCGTAATCTACAGGACCTGCCTTCGGCGTGGCCGAACGCTTCACTCGATGCCCTCGCGATGCCGGACGTGGTCAGGGAGACACGGCGTGGTGCTCACAATCCCCGGCCGGAACCCGCTCCCGACCCGAGGTCGTGGAAGCCGCGCGCACCGCTGAGCACGCGAGAGAGCGACCCGCCCGAGTTCGTGGCGCGCGTGGAGGCGGAAGCACGCAGGCGCCTGGGCAGAAGCCTGGACGAGGTGGCTCCCGAGCCCGAGCTCCGCGAGATCATGTACAACGCGCTCGCGGGGGCACTTCGGCAGGTCCCTCGCCCGGTGGCCCCGGAGATCGCGGCACTCGCGGCGCGGCTGGCGGAGCATGGGATCATCCTGACGCCGGGGAGTGGGGACGTTCGCGATCTTCCCAAGCCTATCAGCATCCCCGGTGTCACGCTGAGTGGCGCCGTGATCGAGGAACGTTACGGGTATTGATCCTGGCCCTTTGACCGATCATCCAATGCCGCCGCGGGAGACGCTCTACTACTTCGACACGAGCGCACTGGCCAAGCTCTACCTGAAAGAGCCGGAATCCCGGCGGCTCGCCTCGTGGGTCGGTCGACGCGGGTCGGGATTCACGCCGGCGGTTCGAATCGTGGTGTCGCGCGTCGTGTTCGCGGAGGCGATGTCCGCGATCTCGCGGCGGCGCAACGAGCGCCACATTTCGCACATGGCCGCGGTCCGGCTGTGGAGCGAGGTGATCGCCGATTTTACGCGCGCACAGCCTCCCTTCGAAGTGCTCGAGGTGACGGAGGCCGTCGTCTACCAGGCTGCGCTTCTGGTCGCACGCCATGGGCTGCGAGCGTACGACGCGGTGCACCTCGCCAGCGCGATGCGGCTACAGATGTACCTCGGTGATTCGCTCGACCTCGTGTTCGTCTGTTCCGACAGGCGGTTGAGCATCGCCGCGCGCGCCGAGGGGCTGCAAGTCGTCGATCCACTTACGCACCGTCGCCGCCCGAGATCACGAAGCACGTAGCCCCACCAGCAGCGGCTGGAAGAACGCGCCGTCCACGCGCTCCGCGTCCACGAAGCCGGCGGCGCGCATCAGGGCCAGGAGGCGGTCGGTGGGGATGGCGTAGTAGCGGGAGCGCAGGGTGTGCGTGGCCGACGGGTCCGCCCGGCGGTCTTCCACGACGTAGAAGGTAACGTCGTAGTGGTCGCCGCTCCAGGCGCGGTGCTGCAGGAGGATGTAGCGCACGCCGTCTTCCTCGCGCACGCCGTACGTCTGCACGTCGCCGGGGCCTCGCTGCATTGCCGCGTAGTCGCGGACGCTGACCAGGCACAGGCCGCCGGCGCGGGTGCAGGCGTGGAACTGCCCCAGCGCGCCCAGGATCTCGTCGTCGCTCAGCAGGTGGGGGAGGGAGTTGTCGGCGCAGACGACGACATCCCACCCACTGCCGTGGTGCTCGAAGGCGGTGCGCATGTCGGCCACGGAGAACGCGACGTCGAGCCCGCGCCGCGCCGCCTCCCCGCGTGCGCGATCGACTGCGCCGGGTGAGAGGTCACTGGCGGTGACGCGGTGGCCCAGCGCCGCCAGCCCCAGCGCCTGCGTGCCGATGCCGCACGACACGTCGAGCACCGCCTGCGCCCCGTCGCCCAGGCGCGCGCGGATGACGGCGTCGAGGGCGCGGCCCTGGCGCAGGATGCTGGCGCTCCAATCGGGGTAGATCAGGTGGTAGAAGGGCGCGAGCCGGTCGTAGAAGTCGGTCACGGGAGGGGGCGGGGGGAGGCGCGGCGATGCGTGAGGGATGCGCGCCCGGAGGGCCGGGAACGCGGCGGCCCGCCCGCGCGAGCCAAGTCATATCAGACGAGATGAAGCCCGGGCGGGCCGGCGTGGGCCCGGCGCGGTTGGCAACGGCGGTATCGTTGCCTACCGCGCGCGCAGCCCGGTTGCGCGTCTCGGCGCGCAACACGCCCGAAAGAAGTCGAGGAAGTCGGAGGACCGAGCGCACGGACCCGTCGTCCCACGTTTCTCGACGACCAGTGATCAGCCGCGGTTGCCCACGCCGGCCAGCACCTCGGTCACCGTCTCGTCCGCCACGGCCGAGCCGTAGCGCCCGTCGCGGCCCATCGCCGCCACGCCCACGGATTCGATGAGCGCGTACTGCACGCGGCCTTCGCGCGCCTTCTTGTCGGTGCGCGTCCAGTCGATCACCTCGTCCACGCTCATCTCCACCGGCAGCGAGGTGGGCAGGCCCAGGCGCGAGAGAACCTTGCGCAGCCGCGCCGCCGTGCCCGCCGCCGTGATGCCGATGCGCTCGCCGATGCGCGCCTCTTCCACCATGCCGATGGACACCGCCTCGCCGTGCAGCAGCGCGTAGCCGGAGAGCGCCTCCACCGCGTGGCCGATGGTGTGGCCGAAGTTGAGCAGCTTGCGCGGGCCGCTTTCGGTCTCGTCGCGGGTGACGATCTCGGCCTTGATCTCCACCGAGCGCACGATGAGCCGGGTGAGCGACTCGGGGTCGCCGGCCAGCAGCGGGCCGGCGGTGGCCTCGATCCAGTCGAGGTACTCGGGGTCGGCGATGGCGCCGTGCTTCACCGCCTCGCCCAGGCCGGCGCGCACGTGCGCCTCGGGGAGGGTGGCCAGCAGGTCGGGGTCGGCGATCACCACCCGGGGCTGGTGGAAGGCGCCCACCAGGTTCTTTCCCGCGGGCACGTCCACCCCCGTCTTGCCGCCGACGGACGAGTCGATCATGGCCAGCAGCGAGGTGGGCAGCTGCACCAGCGGCAGCCCGCGCATGTAGCTGGCCGCCACGTAGCCGCCCAGGTCGCCCGGCACCCCGCCGCCGAACGCGATCACCGCCGCGTCGCGGCCGATGCCGGCCTCGAGCATGGCATCGCACACCAGCGCCCAGGTTTCGCGGGTCTTGCGCGCCTCGCCGTTCTGGAAGGCGAAGACGTCGGTGCGGTAGCCCGCCGCGTGCAGCATGCGCGACAGACGCACCGCGTAGAGCTCGGCCACGCGGTCGTCGGTGACCACGGCGTAGCGGTGCGCGGGACAGAACCGCGAAAGGATGGTGGCCACGGAGGTGAACAGCCCCGCGCCCACCATGATCTCGTACCCCCGCTGCGGGCCTTCGGGGAGGTTGACGGCGATCCGCTGCTTGTTGCTCATTGTCCCGTAGACGTTTAAGTCCGCTGCTCGCCCCGGCTAGGTCCGCTGCTCGCCGCGACGGTCCAGCCCGATCCCCAGCAGCGTTTCGTCGGCCGCCCACGCGGCGAGCCGCCGCAGGTCGCCGCCCAGTTCCCCGGCCGCCCGGCGCATTCGCACCGCGGCGCATCCGCGCTCGAACACGGCCCCCAGCGCGTCCACCGCCTCGGCGTCGCCCAGCTCGGCGGCCAGCGGCCGCAGCGTGTGGGCCAGCCCCAGCACCGCGTCGGCCGCGGAGACCGAGCCCGGCGTGGCGGCGAACAGGTCGACGAAGGTGGCGCCGGTGCCGTCACGCGAGGCGCGCCACGCGTTCTCGCCCAGCAGCGCCTGCAGCACCGGCGCGGGGAGACCCGGCTCGCGCAGCACCCCCGTGGCCACGCCGGCCACCACCGCCCGCGCCAGCGCCGCGGCGGCCACGGCGTCTTCCAGGCGCGGGGTCACGTCCTGCGCGCGGAACTCGAGCGTCGGGTAGCGGTGGTGCGGGCGCAGGTCCCAGTACAGCCGCCCCGGGGTGTCGATGCACTGCGTTTCCGTCAGCCACCGCACCAGCAGCTCGAACTCGGCCGCGTTCTCGAAGCGAGGCGGCGCGCCGGAGCGCGGCCAGCGGCGCCAGAGCAGCGTGCGGAACGAGCAGTAGCCCGTGTCGCGCCCCTGGAAGAAGGGCGAGCTGGCCGTTACCGCCAGCAGGTACGGCAGGTACAGGCGCGCCACGTTGGCCACGCGCACCCGGTCCACGTGTGCCGGGAGCCCCACGTGCACGTGCATCCCGAAGATGCTCTGCGTCTCGGCCAGCTCGCGGTACTCGTCGCGGATGGCGGCGTACACCTCGCTGTCGGTGAACGGGTGCCCGGCCGCCTCGCTGAACGGGTGCGTGCCCGCGGCCACGATGCGCAGCCCCTGCGCCTCGGCGGCGACCGAGGCCTCCATGCGCAGGCGGGCCAGGTCGTCGCGCACGCAGTTGGTGCCGGTGCAGACGCCGGTCTCCACCTCGATGGTGTGCTGCTGCATCTCGGGCTTCACGTCGCCCGTCCAGTCGCCCGCGATCACCCAGCGGGCCCGGCTGCGCAGGTCGCCCGTCCGCGCGTCGACGAGCTGGTATTCTTCTTCGACGCCGACGGTGAAGTCGCGCGGAGAGATGGTCATCCGTCCCTTTGCGGCCTGCGGTGGCACTGTTGAGAGTTAGCGGGCGGGGTGTGAACGTGCAAGAACGGCGGAACGCGTCGCCCGTGCGCGAGTGCGTTTTCGGACCGGTGTCGCGTTCATGGCGTGTGCCGGTCCCAGGCGATGAAACGGGTGCGCCGGTGCGTGAGTGCGCCAGTGCGTTCCGGACCGACGTCTCATCCAACTCCGTGCCATGCCCAAACGCACTCGCGCACTTGCGCACTCACGCACCCGTTCAGGACGCCGTCCCCGTCGCTACACCTGGTCCACCCGCTCCAGCTTGGGCGCGGCCGAAAGCAACTCCCGCGCCGTTTTGCCCAGCGTGGGGTGCACCCATTCCGGCGCCACCTCGGCCAGCGGGTGCAGCACGAAGCCGCGCGCCGGGATGCCGGGGTGGGGGAGCGTCAGCCGCGGATCGGCCGAGGTGACGCCGGCATAGTCGAGGATGTCGATGTCGATCACGCGCGGCGCGTTGCGGAAGGTGCGCTCGCGGCCCATCGCGCGCTCCAGCTCCAATGCGCGCGCCAGCAGGTCGAGCGGCGCCAGCGTCGTCGTCCCCCGGGCCACCAGGTTGTAGAAGTCGGGCTGGTCGCGGTGGCCCACGGGCTCGGTGCGGTAGATGGGCGACACGGTGAGATCGTCCACGAACTCGCGCAGCCCGGTCACCGCGCGCGCCAGCTGCGCCAGCGGATCGCCCACGTTGGCGCCCAGCCCCAGCAGCACCGGGGCCGGCCCGTTCCTCGTTCCCTCGTCCGTCATCGCATCTCCACGCCGGTCGGTGAGCGGGGGAATGTCGGCGATGGCGCGGGATGGGGGAAGGGCGGGGGCGGCGGTCCGCGCGCGCCGCCGCCGCCGGCGGAGGGAGGGGCCGGGAGGCGCGCGCATTGCGCACCCGGCCGCGGTTCGCCAGCTTCGCGCGCTCACACCACCGAAAAGCCGGGAGCTCCCGTTTGACCGAGCCGTCGTACTCGCAGCCGCGTCTCACGCGCTTCGCCTGGGTGTCCATCGCCGCGGCGGTGGTCACCATCGGGCTGAAGTTCGGCGCGTTCATCATCACCGGCTCGGTGGGGCTGCTGTCGGACGCGCTGGAGAGCCTGGTGAACCTGGCCGCCGCCATCATGGCGCTGGCGATGCTCACCGTGGCCGCGCGCCCGCCCGACGAGGAGCACGCCTACGGGCACAGCAAGGCCGAGTACTTCGCCAGCTCGTTCGAAGGCGCACTGATCCTGATCGCGGCGGCGAGCATCGCGTACTCGTCGGTGTTGCGGCTGATGCACCCCAGGCCCGTGCACGACGCGTTCACCGGCATCGCCATCTCGGTGGTGGCGTCGCTGGTGAACGTGGGCGTGGCGTCCATGCTGCTGCGCGCCGGCCAGCGCTACCGCTCCATCGCGCTGGAGGCCGACGCGCACCACCTGTTCACCGACGTGTGGACCAGCGCCGGGGTGATCGTGGGAGTGGCGGCGGCCACCTTCACCGGGTGGCAGTGGCTCGACCCGGCGATCGCCATCGTGGTGGCGTTCAACATCATGCGCATCGGCGTGGGGCTCATGCGGCGCTCGGCGCTGGGGCTGCTCGACACCGCCATCCCCGAGGAAGACCGCCTGGCCGTGGTGCGCATCCTGGACGGCTATGCCCGCGAGGGCGCCGAGTACCACGCGCTGCGCACGCGGCAGGCGGGGATGCGGCGCTTCGTCTCCGTTCACGTGCTGGTGCCGGGCGCGTGGAGCGTGCAGCGCGGGCACGAGCTGCTGGAGCGGATGGAGGAGGACGTGCGCAACGCCGTTCCCGAATCCACCGTGTTCACGCACCTGGAGCCGCTGGAAGACCCCGTCTCGTTCGACGACGTCCGCCTCGAACGCCGCGCGGCCGCCGACGCAGAGCGGGCGCCCAGGCCCACGCGTCCGGAGAGCGCGGCCTGAACGGCGTCATCGTCATACCGGATCTGCATGATCCCTCGCCGAATCCAGGATCCGTCGGGTTTCACACAGAGGCACGGAGGCACGGAGGCACGGAGGCACGGAGGCACACGGGTGGTTCTCCGTGCCTTTGTGTGTGACAGTCGTCCGTCCGGATTTGGGTTCGCGTGGATGCGGCGGAGCACGGGAGACCGGCCGTCTCTGGTCCTCTGGTGACTCTGGGTGAGGCCGTTTCCGGCATCCGTCGTGGCGCGGGTATCGTGCCGGCTTCAGAACTCCGGCCAGAGGCGGTGCTTTTCCATGTCGCCGCGCAGCTTGAGCAGCGCGGCGTCCTTCATCTTGGCCTCCAGCATCACGTCGAACTCCACCGGGCCGGCGGCGCGCAGGAAGGCGGCGAACTCCCACGGGTGCACGTAGTCGGCGTGCTGGGAGAGCAGCGGCGGCGCCAGCACCTCCTTCTTGCCGCGGAGCACGGTGCGCGAGTCGAGCTTGGGCGACGAGAAGTGCACCTTGGGCATCACCCCCGCCGGCCACGTGCCCACCGCCGCCCGCACCGCCTGGCCGATGGAGAGCGTGCCGGGATTGAGCAGGTGGTGCTGGTGGTCGAAGACGACGGGCACGCCCACCGCCTCGTGCACGCGCAGGCAGTCCTGCACGGTGTAGATGGTCTCGTCGTTCTCGATCACCAGCCGCCGCCGGCCCGACTCCGACAGCCGGCCGTAGTTCTCGGCGAAGCGCGCCATGGCCGAATCCTTGTCGCCGTACGAGCCACCCAGGTGCAGGATGACCACGGCCTCGGGGCCCTGGCCCATGGCGTCGAGCAGCTCGGCCTGGGTGTTCACGTCCCAGATGCCCTTGGCGTTGATGGCCGGGTCCTGCGCGCTCAGCAGCACGTACTGCGACGGGTGCAGCGAGAGCCGGATCCCGCGCTCGCGGGCGATGCGGCCGAGGTCGGCCAGGCCGTCCCTGCACTCGGCGATCTGGCCGTGGAACTGCGGCAGGTCGGGATGGGTGCAGTAGGGGACGAAGTCAGACGAGATGCGGTACATGGTCACGCCGATCTCGTGCGCGTAATCCAGGATGTCGCGCAGGTAATCGATGGACACGCTCAGGTGCGGCCCCGACTGCCACTTGCGCGCGTCGTTGCTCTTCAGCCCCTCGCGCCCCGCCACCTTTACGGCAAACCCCAGCCGCCGCTTCCATGTACGCGTGCTCGACTGCTCCGGCATCGGGTCCGGCATCGGGTCTCCAGGGTGGGCTTCGAACGATCGGTCGTGTGACGATCCGCGCGGCATCGCAGGCATCGCGCCGGGGGGCCGGGGATGGATCGCCGGGGTGCGGGCGCCCGCGCGGGAAGTGCCGGGCGATTGAAATCGCGGCAACAACGGCACAAAGTCCGCCTGCGCGGACTGCTTGCGAGCACCGCCGCGCGTCGCGGGCGGGGTCGCGCCGGCTGCTTCGGGTACGACGACGGATTGGGTGGCGGATTCGTGGACCGATTTACGTTCAGTAGAGATGTCCTCTCCCGTTTCATCGCGGCGGAACGGCATCTCCCGCCCCGCCGTTGCCGCATTTGGCTTGGCGGGGCTAAATTTCAAGGTTCCACGCCTGACATCGGGAAACGACAGATGAAGCACGTTCGCCTGGAGGAAACGGAAAAGAGGAGTGTGCAGGCCCGGGCCTTGTGGCCCTGGGCCGTTTTCACCGCGGTGCTCACCGCCGGGCTGGTCCTCTTTTTCGTCTATCCTCCACGCTGAAGGCGGCCCCGAGGGCCGCAAGGACATAGAGCATGAGCATCGCAGAACAGACGGAACCGGTGAAGGTGACGCTCCCCGACGGCTCGGTGCGCGAGCTGCCGCGCGGAGCGTCGGTGCGCGACCTGGCCGAGGGCATCGGCGCGCGGCTGGCCAAGGCCGCCGTGGCCGCCAAGGTGAACGGGCAGGTGGTGGACCTGGGGCGCCCGCTGGAGGGCGACGCCAGCGTCGAGATCCTCACGGACAAGAGCCCCGAGGCGCTGGAGGTGCTGCGCCACTCGGCCGCCCACATTCTGGCCACGGCCGTGCGCAAGGTGCGCCCGGGCGCGCACATCGCCTTCGGGCCCGCGGTGGCCGACGGCTTCTACTACGACTTCGACGTGAGCCCGCCGTTCACGCCCGATGACCTGGAGAAGCTCCAGAAGGAGATGGAGGCGGTGGCCCGCGAGGACCAGCCGTTCGAGCGGCGCGTGGTGAGCCGCGACGAGGCGCGCGAGCTGTTCGCCGACGACCCGCTCAAGCTGGAGCGGCTGGAAGAGCTGGGCGACGACCAGACGATCACGGTGTACCGCAACGGCCCCTTCCTGGACCTGTGCCGCGGGCCGCACCTGCCCGCCACGGGGCGCCTCAAGCACTTCCGGCTCACGCACACGGCCGGCGCGTACTGGCGCGGCGACGAGAAGCGCCAGATGCTGCAGCGCATCTACGGCACGGCGTTCTTCAGCAAGGAAGAGCTGGAGCAGCACATCCACCGGCAGGAAGAGGCGAAGCGCCGCGACCACCGCAAGCTGGGCAAGGAGCTCGACCTGTTCATGTTCCACCCGTTCGCGCCGGGGAGCGCGTTCTGGACGGGCAAGGGCACGAGCATCTACCACGCGCTGGTCGACTTCATGCGCGAGCTGCTGGTGGCCAACGACTACGAAGACATCAAGACGCCCCTGATGTACAACAAGGGGCTGTGGGAGATCAGCGGCCACTGGGGCAAGTACCGCGAGAACATGTTCCTGGTGCAGGACAGCGAGACGGGCGAGCACGACTTTTCGCTCAAGCCCATGAACTGCCCCAGCCACCACCTGTACTACGCCAGCCGCAAGCACAGCTACCGCGAGCTGCCGCTGCGCTTCAGCACGCAGGACGTGCTACACCGCAACGAGGTGACGGGGGCGCTCAGCGGGCTCACGCGGGTGCGCCAGTTCCAGCAGGACGACGCGCACATCTACCTGGCCGAAAGCCAGATCGAGGCCGAGGTGCGGCGGCTGGTGGCGCTGCTCGACCACTGCTACGACCTGTTCGGGCTGAAGTACACGGCCAAGTTCGCCACGCGCCCCGAGGTGCGCCTGGGCGACGACGCCACCTGGGACCGCGCCGAGGCGGGCCTGCAGGCGGCGCTCGAGGCCATCGGCCTGCCGTATGAGCTGAAGGAGGGCGACGGCGCTTTCTACGGGCCCAAGATCGACTTCGACGTGGAAGACGCGATCGGGCGGAAGTGGCAGCTGGGCACGATCCAGCTCGACTACCAGGCGCCCGAGCGCTTCGAGCTGGAGTACGTGGGCGACGACAACCTGCCGCACCGGCCGGTGGTCATCCACCGCGCCATCTACGGCTCGCTGGAGCGGTTCATCGCCATCCTGATCGAGCACTTCGCGGGGGCGTTCCCCGTGTGGCTGGCGCCGGTGCAGGTGGTGGTGATCCCCATCAGCGACGAGCAGGCCGAGAGCGCGCGGCAGTACGGCGCACAGCTGCGCGCCCGCGGCATCCGCGCCGAGGTGGACGACCGCAACGAGACGCTGAACTACCGCGTGCGCGAGGCGGAGATGCAGAAGGTACCCTACATGGCCGTGATCGGCGCCCGCGAGGTGGAGGGCGACACGGCCGCGGTGCGCGTGCGCGGCGCCGGCCGCAAGCAGGAGGTGGTCGACCGCGCCACGCTCGCCGAGCGCATTGCCGAGCAGGCCCGCACGCGCACGCTGCAGGTGGGCTTCGACGCGGCGAACGTGGGGAACGCGTCGGAGCCAACGAGTGCGCAGGAGCCGGCTGCGGCTGAGCCGGCGGCGAAGATGGCTGACGCGGGGCAGTAGGTCGTCCGCAGACGTGGAAGTCGTCGAGCCCCTCGTCCGGTCACCGGGCGAGGGGCTCGGTGCGTTCATGCGGGGCCCGCGGGCCCTCTCCCTGGCGCTGCGCGCCTGTCCCTCCCCCGAACTGCAGGGGAGGGACGGGGGCTCGCTTCGCTCGCGGCTACTTCGATCGTGAGTCGATGCGAGGTGCAAGGGTGCGCGCCGTGGCGGGGTGTTGGATAGGCCATGGAAAGCGCGGGAGATGCCGATGTCAGGATGATGCCGGCCCAGCAGCCTCGCGTGGTTTGCGAGGCTTCCCGTGGTCGTTGCTGCGGATTCATCCGCCGGAGATGCCTGTGTCTCTTGGGGATGCTGGCATCACCGTGGGCGACGCCGTCCCGATCTCCCGCCGTCCAGACGCGCCGGCGCCGCCGCTCCGCCCCTCATCCCCCTTTGCTTGTAAGCCGTTGCGCGCTCTGCTATCTTCCCCATCCATCGTCGCAACGAGCTTCCGTTTCACCGGCCGCAAGCCCGCCGCACATCGCCCGTAGTCCATGGCTACCAACCCCGCGAAGCTGAGGGACCAGGCACGCGCCTACGAGGCGCGGGGGCAGTGGCGTGAGGCGATCGCCGCGTTCCGCGAGCTGCTGGAGGCGCCCGAGGGCGGCGACGTGGACATCGGCGGGTGGAACCGCGTGGGCGACTTGCACCTGCGCGTCAACGAGACCGAGCAGGCGGTGCAGGCCTACGAGCAGGCGGTCAACGCCTACGTGGACGTGGGCCTGTACAACAACGCCATCGCCCTCTGCCGCAAGATCCTGCGCCTGGTGCCCGGCCGCGCGCAGACCTACCTGCGCCTGGGCCAGATCAGCGCCGCCAAGGGCTTCTTCGCCGACGCGCGCCAGAACTTCCTCGAATACGCCGAGCGCATGCGCAAGGCGGGGAAGCTGGACGCCAGCTTCGCCGCGCTGAAGGAGTTCGCCGACCTCTCGCCGCAGCCCGCCGACGTCCGCCGCCTGCTGGCCGACCAGCTCCTGGCGCACGGCCGCAAGGACGAGGCGGTCGAGCAGCTGCGCATCATGCTGGGCCTGGCGCTGGCCGAGGGCGACGCGGCGCAGGCCGAGACGCTGCGCGGCCAGATCGTGGGGGTCGACCCCACCGCCTCCACCGAGCCGCTCGCGCGCCAGCCGGCCGCCGCCTCCGACGACGCGGGCTACGAGATCGGCGACCTGCACGCGCCCCAGGAGCCGCGCGCCGCTCCGGCCGCCGCACCCCGGGCCGCCGTCCCCGCGCCCCGGCCCGCCCCGGCGCCCGAGCCCGCGGCCGACGTCTTCGGCTCGAACGAAGACTACGGCAACATCGACATCGCGCCGATGGACGGGCTCGAGCACACCTCGCTCGACCTGGGCCGCGACGAGCCGCCCGCGCCCCTCCGCTCCGCCGCCCCCGCGTCCCGGCCCGCCGCGCCGCCGGCCGCCGCCGACGATGAGGACGACGCGGTGGACGAGCTGCCGCTGATCGGCTTCGACGACGAGCCCGCGCCGGCCCGCCGCGCGGCCGACCCGGCGCGCTTTGGCGAGGTGTCGCTGGACGAGGGCCCGGTGGATTTCGGGATGGGCGAGGACGACGACGAGCCGTTGCCGCTGATCGACTTCGACGCGCCGGCGCCGCCCCGGCCCGCGGCCGCGAAGCCCGCGCCGCCGCCGTCAATCCCCGACCGGCTGGAAGACCTGCGCGCCCGCGTGGCAGCCGCCCCGCACGACGCCGCCGCGCGCGAGGCGCTGGTCACCTCGCTGCACGACCACGGGCTGGGGCACGAGGTGCCGGCGCTGCTGGAGGAGCTGCACCGCGCGCTGGCGCAGCGCGCGATGTACCGCGAGGCGGTGGGGCCCATCTCCACGCTGATCCGCCTGCGCCCGGGCGACCCGGCGCTGCTGCAGAAGCGGGTGGAGTACGCCTTCCGCTCGGGCGACCGCGAGGAGCAGGTGGTGGCGTACCTGGCGCTGGGCCGCCACTTCGCGGCCAACGGCGAGGGGCCCAAGAGCGAGGCCGTGTTCAAGCGCGTGCTGGAGCTCGACGCCGAGAACCAGGAGGCCCGCTCGGCCATCGCCGTCGTGGCCGAGGCCGCGCGGGCCGCCGCGCCGCCGCCCGCACCCGTCGCCCCGGCCGCCCCGGCGCAGCCCGCCCCGCCGCCGCCCAGCGAGTACATCGACCTGGGCGAGCTGATCCTGGGGACGGAGGAAGAGCGCGACCAGGGGACCCGCTTCGTGGTGGAGGAGCGCGAGCCCTCGGGCGACGAAGACCGCGACTTCGCCGACATGCTGGCCCACTTCCGCCAGAAGGTGGCCGAGAACATCGAGGTGGAAGACAGCGACAGCCACTACGACCTGGGGCTGGCGTTCAAGGAGATGGGGCTGATCGACGAGGCCATCGCCGAGTTCCAGGTAGCGCTGCGCGGCGGGGCCAACCCGTTGGCCACGCTGGAGATGCTGGGCCAGTGCTTCGTGGAGAAGGGCCAGTATGCCGTGGCCGCGCGCGTGCTCGACCGCGCGCTGCGTCTCCCCGGCGCGTCTGATTCGGACCTGGTGGGCGTGCTCTACCAGCTGGGCCGCTCGGAAGAGGCGCTGGGGCACACGCGCGCCGCCATCGACCTGTTCGAGCGCGTGCTGTCGGTGGACATCCGCTTTCGCGACACCGCGCGGCGCATCGACGCGCTGCGGGCGGCCGCCCCGCTTTGACACCCCGCCGGGCCGGGCTTAGCTTATGGCTCGCCCAAACCCTGTAATCCGTAGGCACAACCCGCACGGCATGACGCTGCGCACCGCACCCATCGGGCTCGCCGACATCCACGCGCCCATCCGCCACCGGCTGGACGGCGTGGTGGACGAGATCCGCCGCATCGTGGTGAGCGACTTCGCCCCCGTGGACGAGGTCAACCACTACCTGATGAAGATCCGGGGCAAGCTCTTCCGCCCCGGGCTGGTGCTGCTGTGCGACCAGCTGAACGGCCGGGTGAACCCCGTGGCCGAGACGCTGGCCGCCATCATCGAGCTGGTGCACCTGGCCACCCTGGTGCACGACGACGCGGTGGACCACTCGGTGCTGCGCCGGGGGATGCCCACGGTCAACGCGATGTGGAGCCACCAGGTCGCCATCATCATGGGCGACTACCTGTACTCGCGCTCGATCACCGAGATCACGCGCCTGGGCGACCTGGAGCCGATCCGCGTGATCGCCGCCGCCGCCAACGCGATGACGGTGGGCGAGATGCGGCAGCTGGTGAGCCACGACGCCCTGTCGTTCGGCGAGGACGACTACTTCCGGCTGATCGACAGCAAGACGGCGTCGCTGATGTCGGCGGCGTGCGAGCTGGGCGCGCTGACCGGCGCGCCCGAGCACCGCGACGCGCTGGCGCGCTACGGCACCGAGCTGGGCCGCGCCTTCCAGATCGCCGACGACCTGCTCGACTACACCGCCGACAGCGTGGAGACCGGCAAGCCCAGCGGCCTGGACCTGCGCGAGCACAAGGTGACGCTCCCGCTGATCCACGCGCTGGGGCGGATCGACGGCGCCGAGCGGGCCGACGTGGAGACGTTCTTCCGCGACCCCGAGCCCAGCGACGAGGCGATCCACGAGGTGATCGAGCTGGTCACGCGGCACGGCGGGCTCGACTATGCGCGCGAGCGTGCGCTGCAGGCGGCGCAGCGCGCGCACGACGCGCTGGAGGGCCTTCCCGAGGGCCCCGCGCTGGACGCATTGCGCGACAGCATCGTCCACGCGGTGGAGCGGCGTAAGTAGCGGCACCGCATTTGCCGCAGGCGCGGCTGCAATGGATGGGGCCACGGGTCGGCCACCAAACGGGACTTCACGGGGTGGGGAATAGATGAACGCGACGCGGCGGCGGATGGGGCGGCTCCTGGTGGTGGTGCTGATCGGGCTTTTGCTGGGGGCGCTGCTGTCGGAGCTGGCCGTGCGCTTCATGCCCGACAGCTCGGCGCGCACCTTCTTCACCACGTCGGTGGCG
>Ga0247773_1000323_pt1 | contig 22060 bp, 15 predicted proteins | sample UWRJL092311B6_FD_179934 | JGI IMG/M metagenome (GOLD analysis project Ga0247773, IMG submission 179934) | Plant litter microbial communities from Arlington Agricultural Research Station in Wisconsin, United States - UWRJ-L092-311B-6 | ecosystem: Environmental > Terrestrial > Plant litter >...
CTCCTGCGCGCCCAGCCGGTCCATGATGCTGGCGATCCGGTCGGAGCCGAACAGCCGCATCAGGTCGTCTTCGAGCGACAGGAAGAACTGGCTGGCGCCGGGGTCGCCCTGGCGGCCGGCGCGGCCACGCAGCTGCCGGTCGATGCGGCGGCTCTCGTGGCGCTCGCTGCCGATGATGTGCAGCCCGCCCGTCTCCACCACGAAGTCGTCGGCCAGGCCGTCGAGCACCAGCGTCTGCTCGGGGTCGGCCATGGTGGCGACCAGCTTCAGGTCCACCCCGCGCTCCTTGAGCCACCCCAGCGTGCGCGGGTCGGTCACCCCCGGCCCCAGCTTGATGTCGGTGCCGCGCCCGGCCATGTTCGTGGCGATGGTCACCGACCCCGGCTGGCCGGCGCGCGCCACGATCTCGGCCTCGCGCTGATGGTGCTTGGCGTTCAGCACCTCGTGCGGCACGCCGGCGCGCTTCAGCATGCGCGACAGTGTCTCGCTCACGTCGACCGACACGGTGCCCACCAGCACCGGCAGCTCCATCGCGTGCAGCCGCTGCGCCTCGGTGACGATGGCGTTCAGCTTCTCGCGCTTGGTCTTGTAGACCAGGTCGTGCCGGTCTTCACGCCGGATGCCGCGATTGGTGGGAATCACCATCACGTCGAGCGTGTAGATCTGGTGGAACTCGCCCTCCTCGGTCTCGGCGGTGCCGGTCATGCCGCCGAGCTTGTCGTACATGCGGAAGTAGTTCTGGATGGTGATGGTGGCCAGCGTCTGCGTCTCGGCCTTCACCGACACGCTCTCCTTGGCCTCCACCGCCTGGTGCAGCCCGTCGGACCAGCGCCGGCCCGCCATCATCCGGCCGGTGAACTCGTCGACGATCATCACCTCGCCGTTCTGGATGACGTACTGCTCGTCCTTGTTGAAGAGCGTGTACGCCTTCAGCAGCTGGTGGATGACGTGGATCTTCTCGCTCTTCTCCGCGTACTCGCGCTCCAGCTCGGCGATGGCCGCGCGCTTCTCGTCGACGGTGAGCTCGGGGTCCTGCTCCACGTGGTGCACTTCCTCGCTGATGTCGGGGACCACGAAGGCCTCGTGGTCGTCCGGCGCCAGCACGTCGAGCCCCTGGTCGGTCAGGTGCACGTTGTGTCCCTTCTCGTCCATCGAGAAGAGGAGCTGCTCCTCCAGCTCGTGCACCTTCTTCTCCTGCATGTAGTCGCGCTCGACCTTGCCGATCGTCTTCACCAGCCCCGGGTCGTCGGACAGCATCTTCAGCAGGCGCTTGTTGCGCGGCGTGCCGCGGCGCGCCAGGAAGAGCCGCTCGCCGGCCGAGTAGCTGTCGCCGCCGGCGATGTCCTTCTCGGCCTGGGCGATCAGGTCGTTGACGATGCGGTTCTGGCGGCGGAAGAGGTCGCTGACCGCCGGGTTGTAGCGCGCGTACGCCTCGTTGGTCTCGTTCCCCACCGGCCCGCTGATGATCAGCGGCGTGCGCGCCTCGTCGATCAGCACCGAGTCGACCTCGTCGACGATGGCGTAGGCGTGGGCGCGCTGCACGCGCTGCCCCAGCTCCAGCACCATGTTGTCGCGCAGGTAGTCGAACCCGAACTCGTTGTTGGTGCCGTAGGTGATGTCGGCGTGGTAGGCGCCGCGGCGCTCCTCGGTGTTGGGGTCGTGCAGGTCGATGCACCCCACGGTGAGGCCCAGGTACCGGTACACGTGGCCCATCCACTCGCTGTCGCGCTGGGCCAGGTAGCTGTTCACGGTCACCAGGTGGGCGCCGCGCCCGGTGAGCGCGTTCAGGTACAGCGGCAGGGTGGCGACCAGCGTCTTCCCCTCGCCGGTGGCCATCTCGGCCACCTTCCCCTGGTGCAGCACGATCCCGCCGATCAGCTGCACGTCGTAGGGGACCATGTCCCAGGTCAGCTCCTGGCCGGTCACGCTCACGGTGGTGCCCACCAGGCGGCGGCACGCCTCCTTGACGGTGGCGAACGCCTCGGGGAGGATCTCGTCGAGCGCGGCCTCGGTGGCGCTCTTCAGGCGCTTCTCCACCTCGCCCATCTCCACGGCCAGCTGCTCGCGCTCGGTGGCGCTCTCGCTCTGGCGCTTCTGCTCGCGCAGCGCGTCGAGCTCGGCCTGCACCTCGGCGGTGGCCTCGCGGATGTGGGCGCGGAACTTCTCGGTCTGCGCCTTGAGCTCGTCCTCGGAGAGCGCCTGCAGGCCCTCGAAGTGCTCGTTGATCTGGTCCACGATCGGCTGCAGCCGCTTCAGCTCGCGCTGGTGCCGGGTGCCGAACACCGCCCGGATCACGCTCTTCAACATGTCCTCAAGACCCTTCCGTTCCGCCCTGCGGAACCGTTTGTCACCCCCGGTACAGCCCGCGCCGCTCGATCACGGCGCGCACGGGCTCGGGGACCAGATATCGGATCGTCTCGCCGGCCCTCACCCGGCGGCGCACCTCGGTGCTCGACACGTCGACCCGGGTGACGGCGACCGCCACCGCGGGGTACGGCAACCCCTCGGGCACTCCCTCTCCCCGCCGCGACACCACCACCAGCCGCGCCAGCCGGGCGACCTCGCCGGGCTCCTTCCACTTGGGAAGGTCGCGCAGGTTGTCGGCCCCGGTGAAGAAGTGCAACTCGGCCGCCGGGTACCGCGCCTGGAGCGCGCGCAGCGTGTCGACCGTGTAGCTCGGCCCGGCGCGCTCCAGCTCCAGCGCGTCGGCCTCGAAGCGCGGGTCGCCCTCCACCGCCGCGCGCGCCATCTCCAGCCGCGCCTCGGGGGTGGCCTGCACCGCCGCGCGCTTGAACGGGTGCACCGCCGCGGGGATCCACAGCACGCGGTGCAAGCCCAGCGCCTGCGCGGCGTCGCTGGCGGCCACCAGGTGGCCCAGGTGCGGCGGGTCGAACGTGCCGCCGAACACCCCCAGCTTCACCGCGCCGTCCACCGCCGCCTCCGCGCGCTCAGGGCACGGGGGTGGGCGCCGCCGCGGTGGCGCTGTCGCGCGCCGGGGTGGCGGCCGCCGTCGCCGCGGGGGGCGCGGCCGTCGCGGTCCGCGCCTCGGGGCTCTGCGGGAAGTCGCGCAGCAGCCGCTGGCGCGCCTCCTCGGCCTCCTCGCGGTAGCCGATGCGGGTGTACGCGTCCATGATCCCCGCCACCGCAGCGGGGGCCCACTTCGTCTCGGGGTATCCGTTCGCCGCGTCGTTGAAGTAGATCACCGCGGCGTCGTACGACTGCCGGCGCAGGTAGAACTGCCCGTTCAGGTACGCCTTGTAGGCCAGCTTCTCGCGCATCTCCACCACCCATTCCTTGGCGCTGTCGGCCTGCGGGGTGGTGGGGTAGTACCCGGCGTAGCTCTGGCAGTACGTGATGGCGGTCTCGGTGTACTGCTGGTCGAGCTGGGCGCGCGGCGACAGCCCCTTGTACGCCTGGCAGAGGCGGAAGCGCGCCAGCTGCTGCTCGGCCGCCTGCGGGTAGTCGGTCACCAGCCGCAGCAGCTCGGTGCTGGCCGTCAGGTATTCGCCGGTGTGGATGTGCGACGTCCCCAGCGCCATCAGCGCGCTGGGCATGCGCGGGTCTCCCGCCGCGTTCGCGTCCACCCACAGCTTGATCAGGTCGGCCGCGCGCTGGTAGCGGTTGGCGCGGTACGCGTTGAGCCCGCGCACCAGCGCGATCTCGGGCGTGATCGGCGCCTCCTTGCGGAACACGGCGCAGGCGGACAGGGAAACGGCAATGAGGAGCGCGGCGGTGGCCCGGCGCCCGAAGCTTTGAATGGTCATGTGGCCCGAGTACCCCGCCGGGCGGGGGGTTGTTCATTTCCCGGCCGCGCGCCGCGATAAGCGGCACGGGCACTGATGAATTGCAAGGCGCGCGCCGCGCCTTCGCTGCCGTTTCGGCGGCGGATGGAGCGCGGCGCGATCCGTTCTGTCAGCCGTTCGTGAACCGGTTTGCCAGCATGGCGCGACACCCGCCCGGGCGGCATCCCCGTCCCCTTCACCTTCCCGCACGGATTCCCCGGCCATCGCGAACGCGCCGGATCAGGCGCCCTGGCCGGCCTGCCGCTGGCGCTCCAGCATCCCCAGGTAGCCGGAGATCTGCGCGTTGTCGGGCTGCTGCTGCTCGCAGGCGCGCCAGGCGCGCTCGGCATCGTCCAGCCGCCCGGCGCGATAGCAGGCCAGCCCCAGGTTGGCGCGCGCCGCCACGAAGCTGGGCTTCTCGGCAAGGATCCCCTCGAGCTCGGCGACCGCCTCGTCGGCGCGCCCCATGTCGATCAGCGTGCGCGCCAGGCGGTTGCGGATGTCGATGAACTGCGGGCGCAGCGCCGCGGCCTTGCGGTACTCGTCGAGCGCCTCGTCGGCGGCGCCCGCCTCGGCGTAGGTGTCGCCCAGCTGCGCGTGCATGTTGGCCAGCCGCGCGGCCGCGGCGCTGGGAAAGCGCCCCCCGGCCTTCTCCCCGTCGGCCTCGGCGGCGCGCTCGAAGCTGTCGCGCGCCTCGTCGGTGCGGCCCAGGTCGTTGAGGGTGATGGCGCGGTTCACGTGCGCCTCCACGTACCCCGGGTTCAGCTCGGTGGCGCGGCTGAACGCCTCCAGCGCCTCGTCGGGGCGGCCCAGCATCGACAGGCAGAGCCCGATCAGGTTCTGCACGTCGGCGAACCCCGGGTGCCGCTCCGCCACGGCCTGCAGGTCTTCGAGCGCCGCGAAGTACGCGTTCCGCGCGATGCTTTCCTTGGCGCGCGCGATCATCTGCTCGATCGCGGGATCAAGCGGCATGGGGGATCCTCCGAGGGGTGAGCGCGGGCGAAAAACGCGGCAAGTATAGATTCGCGCGCGCGCGGCGGCAACCCGGACACACCCCGCGCGGAGATCGCGCCCGGGCCGATCCCTCCCTCGATGCCGGTGATCGCCCCGCGGTCACGGCGGGGGGCACGGCGGCGGCGGCGAGCCGAACGGCACGATGCGTGGCTTCATCATCCCCGCGGCGCCCGTGGCGCCCTCTTCCGATCTCGGGGAAGTCCGCGCTCGGGGAGACCGCGCCGGATCCGGCGACGACCGGCGGTTCATCGGCCGCGGCCAGCGGTTCCACCCGCCGGTCAGAAGGCCGGAGGATCGGCGGCGAGTTCGGCGGAGGCGCGGGCGATCCAGCGCGCGGCGGGGAACGCGGCGACCAGGTTGGCCGAGCGCCAGGCGGAGCGGATCACCGCCGCCGCCAGCGGCAGCCGGCGGTCCAGCGCGGAATCGCCCACGTAGCCGCGGAAGATGGCGCTCTCGGGCTCGCCGTACCACAGCGTCCCCATCTCGCCGCGGCCCTCCACCAGCGCGAACACGGTGCGGCTCAGCGCCAGCCAGCGCGCCTCGGAGGGCTCGTGCGCGCGGGTGTGCAGGCGCAGCAGGTAGCCGGCCGCGGCGTCGCGCGCGAAGGGATCGGCCGCGCGGCCCGCGGCGAAGTCGCGGGCCATCGCCAGCATCCGCGCGGGAACGTGCCCGCGGGGGTGCGCGGCGCAGCGGCGCTCCACCTCGGCCAGCTCCGCGGGCGAGCACCAGCGCACCCCGGCGGTGGCCACCATCACGTCGCGCAGCACGCCGCGGCGGTCGGGGTGATGGAGGGTGCCGTGGATCAGCACGTGCCACAGGTTCTCGGCCGGCGCCAGCCGCAGCAGGGGGGCGACGGGGAGCGGCACCGCGCCCGCGAAGAGATCGCCCTCCAGGCGGGGAGCCAGGTCGAAGTGGATCTCCACCATGATCCCGCCCTCGCGGATGCGCACCGCCATCTCGTGCTTCCCGGGGGTGTCTGGATCGACGTCGTCCCACTCCTTCCGGTACCCCGCCCGGTCCATCGCCTCCACCAGCGGGCGCGCGTGCTCGGGGCGCACCAGCAGGTCCAGGTCGAACATCCCCACCTCGCAGGCGCCGTCGAGCACGGCGGCGCCGCCCTTCAGCACGATCCCCGTCCACCCGCGTTCGGCCAGCATCCCCGCGACCGCCGCCGCCTCCAGGCGCAGCGCCAGCGACTTCATCGCCTCGGGGATGCCGTGCCGCTCCAGCGCCGCGCGCGCGGGATCGGCGAGGGCCTCCATCACCCCGGCCGACGAGAGCGCGCGCCGCAGCGGGTGCGCGCACCGCTCCACCGCCAGGAACAGCTCCCAGGCGTCGGCGCCGGCGTGGGGCGGCGCTGCCGCGGGGGCGCCGGTGAGCACGCCCAGCGCCCACGCGCGCAGCCGGAGCGCCTGCGCGGCGGCGCGGCGCATGGCCTCACGCGGGGCGGGGGCGACGGCGGCGGGCGTGCGGGAGGGAGATTCGGGCAAGACGGCGATCGGAATGGGCGGACGGATCGGGCGAAACGACGCACGTCCACCCCGCGCAGGCGGTGGACGTGCTCGCGACCGGGTTCATTCGGGGGATCGGGAAGACGAGGGGGCGAGGCGCCACGGGGCGCCGCCCGGCGCGTCACGACCGGCCGTAGCGGTCTTCCAGGCGCACCACGTCGTCGAGATCGGGGGTGCTCACCTCGAGGATCACCGCGTCTTCCAGCGCCTCCACGCGGTGCACGTCGCCGGGGCGCACGGTGATGCAGTCGCCCGGGTTCATCTCGAAGTCGGTGCCGTTGAAGTGGTACAGCACGCGGCCGGACTGCAGGTACATGGTCTCCTGCTTGCGCTCGTGCTTCTGCAGCGAGAGCGCGAACCCCTTGGTCACCTCCAGGATCTTGCCCGCGTAGCGCTCTTCGTGCGCGTACCAGATCTCGCGGCCCCAGGGCTTGGGAACGATGGTGGGGGCGTGTACCGGCCCGGTGGCCTGGCTGGTCGACATGGTATCGGTCGAATCGGGTTGGAGATCGGCGGGTCAGGCGCGCCGGCCGAACACGCGGCGCCAGAGCGGCACGTGGCGGGTGACCGGCGGAACCGGGAGCGGCGCCTCGCCCGCCAGCAGCCGCTGGGGGTTGGCGCTGAACAGCAGCTCGGCCTGCTCGCTGGCGCCGGCGTCGGCCAGCGCCTGCATCGCCGCGGCCACGGGATAGCGGCCGCGCGCGTGGAAGTCGCTGCAAAGGTATGCGGCCCAACCTCTTTCGACCAGCCCCCACCCCAGCTTCCGCGCCCGGTCGCCGTAGCGCCCCAGGAGCGAGCCGGCGTTCACCTGCAGCAGCGCGCCGCTGCGCCGCCACTCCTCAGCGTCGGCCAGCGACGACGAGGCGTTGGCGTAGCGCTCGGGGTGCGCCAGGATCGGCGTCCACCCGTTCACCTGCAGCTCGAACAGCGCCTGCGTGGCGTTGGGCGGCACGGTCATGAAGGGGAACTCCACCAGCGCGAACCGGGTCCCCGCCAGCCGCAGCCGCGGGTCGGAGAGGTCGGGGGCCATCACGTCGAGCATCAGCTCCACCCCGCGCTCCAGCCGCGGCGCGGCGGGCGCGGCGGCCGTGAGCGCCTCCCACCCGAGGTCGATCTCGGCCAGCGCGCGCTCCAGCACCTCGGGGTCCTGCGTGGCGGCGCCGTTCAGGTGCGGCGTGGCGATCACCACGGTGGCTCCCTGCTCGCGCATGGTCTCCAGCGCCGCCAGCGCCTCGTCCACGTCGGCGGCGCCGTCGTCCACCCCGGGGATCACGTGGTTGTGGAAGTCGATCACGCGCGCTCCGGCACGGTGCGCGGAACGGCGGCCTGGGCGCGGAACCACTCGACGAAGCGCGGGATCCCCTCTTCCACCGGCACGCGCGGCGCGTACCCCAGCACCCGCCGCGCCCGGCCGATGTCGGCGTAGGTGCGCTCCACGTCGCCCGGCTGCGGCGGCCGCCACTCGATGCGCGGCTCCACCCCCATGGCGCCCGAGATCAGCTCCACCAGGCGGGTGAGCGTGGTGGTCTGGCTCTCGCCCAGGTTGAAGATGCCGAACCCGGGCTCGCGAGCGGTGAACGCCAGCGCGCCCTCCACCCCGTCGAGGATGTCGTCCACGTAGGTGTAGTCGCGCTGCGAGGTGCCGTCGCCGAAGAGCGGGATCGCCTCGCCCGCCGCCATCCGCCGCGCGAAGGCGTGGATCGCCAGGTCCGGCCGCTGCCGGGGCCCGTACACGGTGAAGAAGCGCAGACAGGCGATGGAGAGGCCGTGCAGGTGCCGGTAGGTGTGGCAGATCAGCTCGCCGGCGCGCTTGGTGGCGGCGTACGGCGAGATCGGGGCGTCCACCGCGTCGTCCTCCGAAAAGGGGACGCGCGGCGCGTTGCCGTACACGCTGCTGCTGGAGCCGAACACGAAGCGCCCCACACCCAGGCGGCGGGCCAGCTCCAGCACCGCCACGGTGCCGTTCACGTTCACGTCGGCGTAGAGCATGGGCTCCGCGATCGACGGGCGCACGCCCGCCTTCGCCGCCAGGTGGACGATCGCCTGGGCGCCCTCGCCGCCGGCCGCGCGAACGGCCGGCTCCAGCCCCGCCGCGTCGCGGATGTCGGCCTCGACCAGGGTGAAGCCGCCGCTGGCCAGGGCACCCTCCAGGTTGCGGCGCTTGACCGCGGGATCGTAGAAGGGGTCGAAGCTGTCGACCCCCACCACCCGCGTTCCCCGCGCCAGCAGCCGGTCCACCAGGTGGCTGCCGATGAACCCGGCGGCCCCCGTCACGATCACCGTCATCCGTGTCCCCCTACAGCGTGCGCGCGGTGGAATCCTGCTCCTCCACCAGCTTGCGGAAGTGGGGGATGGTGCGCTCCAGCCCCTCTTCCAGCGGCACCCGCGGCTCCCACCCCAGCTCCGCTTTCGCGCGAGTGATGTCGGGGCGGCGCACCTTGGGGTCGTCTTCCGGCAGCGGCAGCCGATCGATCTTCGACGCGCTCCCGGTGATGCGCAGCACCCGCTCGGCCAGCTCGGCCACGGTGAACTCCACCGGGTTGCCGATGTTGGTGGGCTCGGCGCGGTCGGAATTGAAGAGCCGGTAGATCCCGTCGACCAGGTCGTCCACGTAGCAGAAGGAGCGCGTCTGGCTCCCGTCGCCGTACACCGACAGCGGGTCGCCGCGCAGCGCCTGCACGATGAAGTTGGAGACCACGCGCCCGTCGCCCGGGCGCATCCGCGGCCCGTAGGTGTTGAAGATGCGCACGATGCGCGTCTCCACCCCGTGGAAGCGGTGGTAGGCCATGGTCATCGCCTCGGCGAAGCGCTTGGCCTCGTCGTACACGCCGCGCGGGCCCACCGGGTTCACGTTCCCCCAGTAGCTCTCCGGCTGCGGGTGCACCTGCGGGTCGCCGTACACCTCGCTGGTGGAGGCCAGGAGGAAGCGGGCGCCCTTGGCCTTGGCCAGCCCCAGCGCCTTGTGCGTCCCCAGCGACCCCACCTTCAGCGTCTGGATCGGCTTCTCCAGGTAGTCGACCGGAGAGGCGGGCGAGGCGAAGTGCAGCACCCCGTCGAGCGGGCCCTCCACGTAGATGTAGTTCGTGACGTCGTGCTGCACGAACAGGAAGTCGGGCCGGCCGATCAGGTGGGCGATGTTGTCGGGGTGGCCGGTGATGAAGTTGTCCATCCCCACCACCTGGTGCCCCTCGGCCAGGAAGCGGTCGGCCAGGTGCGAGCCCAGGAACCCGGCGGCGCCGGTGATCAGTACGCGCATGGGGCTCCCTCAGCTCGCCGCGGCGGCCGCCGCGGGCTGCGCCGGCGCGCGGCCCACCGACAGGTAGCGGAAGCCCATCTCGGCCATCCGCTGCGGGTCCCACAGGTTGCGCCCGTCGAACACCACCGGCTCCTTCAGCAGGGTGCGCATGCGCGCGAAGTCGGGAACGCGGTAGGGCGCCCACTCGGTGAGCACCAGCAGCGCGTCGGCGCCCTCCAGGCAGTCGAAGTTGCGCTCGCACAGCTCCAGCGCGCCGGTGGCCAGCAGGTCGGCGAAGTAGCGCGGCGCCTCGTGGCGCGCCTCGGGGTCGTGGGCGCGCACCCGCGCGCCCGCCTCGGCCAGCGCGCGGACGATGGTGAGGCTGGGCGCCTCGCGCATGTCGTCGGTCTCGGGCTTGAAGGCCAGCCCCCACACCGCGAAGGTGCGCCCCGCCAGGTCGCGCCCGAAGGTCTCGAACACGCGGCCGACCAGCACCTTCTTCTGGTCGTCGTTCACCTGCTCCACCCCGTCCAGGATCGCGGAGTCGATCCCCGCGCTCTTGAGCGTGTGGACCAGCGCCTTCACGTCCTTGGGGAAGCAGCTCCCGCCGTAGCCGATCCCGGCGAAGAGGAAGGAGGGCCCGATGCGGTCGTCGGTGCCGATCCCGGTGCGCACCAGGTTCACGTCGGCGCCCACCGCCTCGCACAGGCGGGCGATGGTGTTCATGAAGCTGATGCGCGTGGCGAGCATCGCGTTGGCCGCGTACTTGGTGATCTCGGCCGAGGCGATGTCCATGAACAGGATCGGATTGCCGGTGCGCACGAAGGGCGCGTACAGCTCGCCCAGCCGCTCGCGGGCGTGCTCGCTGTCGACCCCCACCACCACGCGGTCGGGCTTCATGAAGTCCTGCACGGCCGCCCCCTCCTTCAGGAACTCGGGGTTGGAGCAGACGTGGAAGACGCGGCCGGTGTGGCGCCGGATCGCGTCGCGCACCTTGTTGGCCGTGCCCACGGGAACCGTGCTCTTGGTGATCACGATCTTCTCGGGCCCGCCGGCGGGCATGTTGCGGCCGATGGTGTCGGCCACCGAGAGGACGTGCTGCAGGTCGGCCGAGCCGTCCTCGCCCGGCGGCGTGCCCACGGCGATGAAGATGATCTCGGCCTCGCGCACCGCCGCGCCGATGTCGGTGGTGAAGCCCAGCCGGCCCTCGGCCAGGTTGCGCTCCACCAGCGGCTCCAGCCCCGGCTCGTAGATCGGGAGCTCGCCCCGGGTGAGGCGCTCCACCTTCCCGGCGTCGATATCGGCACAGGTCACGTGGTTCCCGGTCTCGGCGAGGCACGCCCCCGCCACCAGCCCCACGTACCCCGACCCTACCACGGCTACGTTCATCCAGCGCTCCCAAGGATATAAAGCGGCACGCGGGCCATGCGTCCTCCCCCAACGGATGGAGCCCGCGCGCCCGCGAACAAGCCGCCGAAGTTAGCGGCGGCACAGAACCCATGCAACTCCGCGCTCAACCCACGAGACGTGCGCAGAAGTCGCGCCACGTCCGCCCCACCGCGGGCATGGGCGGTCCCGGTGACGAACGAACCGCCCCGCGGTCTCCGCGGCGCGCCGGAGATCCGGAACGGCGCCCCGTCACGGTGAGCGGGAAAGGACGCGGCCCCGGCGGAGACGGCGCCCTCCTCCCGCCCACCCCCTCGCCCCGGAGCGGCGCGGGCAGCCGCGATCCGCCTCCGCTTGCCGCCGCAAAGCGGCCGATCTCGCGGCCACGAGCCCACTTCCGCCGCCGGCCCGCGGTTGCCCCCGCCCCCGTCGAGCGCGTACATTTGCCGGCTTGCAACCGGCCCGCCCCGCGCGCGCCGGGGCCGTTTCCCCGTCTTCCATCACCCGATGCAACAGGTCGTACAACACGTTCGTGGGCGCCGGCTGGAGCTGGCCGAGGTGCCGGAGCCGGGCGTTCGCGCCGGTGGCGTGCTCGTCCGCAACGCCGCCTCGCTGATCAGCGCCGGCACGGAGAAGATGATCACCGACTTCGCCGGCAAGAGCATGCTGGGGAAGGCGCGCGAGCGCCCGGACCTGGTGCGCCAGGTGATGGACAAGGTGAAGAAGGACGGGCTGGGCCCCACCGTGCAGACGGTGATGAGCCGGCTCGACCAGCCGATCGCGCTGGGCTACTCGTGCGCCGGGATCGTGGAGGCCGCCGGCCGCGGCGCCGAGGAATTCGCCGCGGGCGACCGCGTGGCCTGCGCCGGGATGGGGTACGCCAGCCACGCCGACGTCGTGTTCGTGCCGCGCAACCTGGCCGTGCACGTGCCGCAGAACGTGTCGCTCGAAGACGCGTCGTACGTGACCGTTGGGGCGATCGCGCTGCAGGGGGTGCGCGTGGCCGAGGTGCGCCTGGGCGAGGCGGTGGCCGTGATCGGGCTGGGGCTGCTGGGGCAGCTGGCCGTGCAGATCCTGCGCGCCGCCGGGTGCCGGGTGATCGGGATCGACCTGGACGCGGCCAAGGTGGCGCTGGCGCTGGAGATGGGCGCCGAGGCCGCCGTGGCCCGCGGGGCCGACGTGCACGCGGCGGTGGCCGCCTTCACCGGCGGCCGCGGCGCCGACGCGGTGGTGATCACCGCCGCCACCACGAGCAACGACCCGGTGGAGCTGGCCGGCGAGATCGCCCGCGACCGCGCGGTGGTCTCGATGGTGGGCGCCACGGGGATGGAGCTCCCCCGCAAGCCGTACTACGAGAAGGAGCTGCAGCTGCGCCTCTCGCGCTCGTACGGCCCGGGGCGGTACGACCCGCAGTACGAGGAGAAGGGCGGCGACTATCCCGTGGGCTACGTCCGCTGGACCGAGCGGCGCAACATGGAGGAGTTCCTCCGCCTGGTCTCCACCGGCCAGGTCACGCCGTCGAAGCTCACCACGCACCGCTTCCCGATCGGCGAGGCGGCCGCGGCGTACGAGGTGATCCAGGGGAAGACGGAAGAGGCCTTCGCCGGGGTGGTGCTCACCTACCCCGAGCGCACCCGCGACCCGGTGCGCACCCTGGCGCTGGCCGCGAAGCCCGCGCCCGCCGGGGCGCTGGGGATCGGCTTCGTGGGCGCCGGCAACTTCGCGCGCGCCATGCTCCTCCCCCGCTTCCAGAAGCTCTCCGGCGCCACCATGGTGGGCGTGTCGACCGCCACGGGGATGAACGCCAGGGCGGTGGGCGAGCGCTTCGGCTTCGGCTACGCCACCACCGACACCCCCGCGCTGCTGGCCGACGCGAAGGTGCACGCGGTGGTGATCGCCACCCGCCACGCCAGCCACGCCCGCTTCACCGCCCAGGCGCTGCGCGCCGGCAAGGCGGTGTTCGTGGAGAAGCCGCTGGCGCTCGACGAAGCCGGGCTGCGAGAGGTTCTCACGGCGCAGGCCGAGACCGGGGGGGTGCTGGCCGTGGGCTTCAACCGCCGCTTCTCGCCGCTCGCGAAGGCGGTGAAGGAGGCGTTCACCCCCGGGCTCCCGCTGGCGCTCACCTACCGCGTCAACGCCGGCGCGATCCCCCGCGAAAGCTGGATCCACGACCCGGAGGACGGCGGCGGGCGCATCATCGGCGAGGTCTGCCACTTCGTGGACCTCTGCCAGTACATCACCGGCGACGACCCGATCGAGGCGTTCGCGCACGCGCTGGGCGGGCCCGAGGGCGGCTTGCAGGACACGGTCTCCATCACCCTGCGCTTCGCGCGCGGCTCGGTGGCGACCATCTCCTACTTCGCCACCGGTGACAAGGCGTTCGCCAAGGAGCGCCTGGAGGTGTTCGGCGGCGGCGCGCTGGCCGTGCTCGACGACTTCCGCGAGGTGACCATCTCGCGCGGCGGCAAGCGCAAGAGCATCAAGAAGCTGTCGCAGGAGAAGGGGTTCGACGAGGAGATCGCGGCGTTCGCCAGGGCGGCGCGCGAGGGGGGCGAGCTCCCCATCCCCCTCGCCTCGCTCGTGGCCACCACCCGGGCGACCTTCGCGATCGTGGAGTCGCTGGGAAGCGGCCAGCCGGTGGCCGTCCACCCGCTGGAGGCGCGGTGACGCGCGAGGTGCGGGCGTGAAGATCCGGGTCGGCGGCGAGTGGCGCGACGGATACCTGGACCCGTACCGCGCCCCGGGCGAGGCGCGGGTCCAGGTGCTGGCGGTGATGAACCTGGAGCGGCTGCGCAGCGTGTACGTGGAGCGCCGGCGCAGCGTGCGGATGGTGTGGAACTACCTGCGCGAGGTGGGGCCCCGGGCCGTGCTCCTGCGCGTCCGCTCGCGCAGCGGCGAGGCGGGGCGCAACGAGAAGTACGTCTCCTGCGGCCTTGGGCGGGTGATCGAGGGGCCGGCCGACGGCCCCGCGGCCGGGAGCCTGGTCTGGTTCGTGGCTCCCGCGCACCCGTCGGCGGCCGAGCGGCTGGTGCTTCCCCCCGCGCTGCTGGCGCCGGCCGACGACCCCGGCCCCGTGCCCGCGGCCGAGGGGACGGTCGCGCACCTGGACGCGGGGGACGAGGGCGGAGAGCGCTGGTGGGCGTGGGTGCGCGGGTGGAGCGGCGAAGCGGGGATCCCGCTGGACCCCGCCCGCTGCCGCGCGCTCCTCGACCGCGCCGCGCGGGCGCTGCGGGGCGCCGCGTGGGGTGCGGCGGCGCGTTCCGCCCCGTCGCCGCCCACGCCGGTGGCCGAGCGGGCCGAGGCGACGGCCCCGCCCGGCGAGGCGAAGAAGACGGCGGTGCTCTTCGGCTACGGCAACTACGCCAAGGTCACCAGCCTTCCCCACGTGGAGCGCTCGCTCACCCTCACCGCGATCCATGAGATCGACCCCACGCAGGTCCCGCGCGACCGGCGGGGCGACGTGGCGTGGGACAGCGCCCCGGTGCTCCGGGCCGGCGAGCGCGCCGACGCCGTGCTGATCGCCGGCTTCCACCACACCCACGCGCCGCTGGCGGTGGAGGCGCTGCGCCGTGGCGCCTACGCCGTGGTGGAGAAGCCGCTCTGCACCACCCGCGAGCAGCTGCGCGCGCTGATGGAGGCGGTGGAACGCGCGCCCCGGCTGTTCGCCTGCTTCCACAAGCGCTACTCGCCCCTCAACGCGCTGGCCAGCGAAGACCTGGGCGTGGCGCCCGGCGCGCCGGTGAACTACCACTGCGTGGTGTACGAGATCCCGCTCCCCGAGCTGCACTGGTACCGCTGGCCCAGCTCGCGCACCCGGCTGGTCTCCAACGGCTGCCACTGGATCGACCACTTCCTCTACCTCAACGCCTTCAGCCGCCCGGCCGCGTACGACGTGCTGGCCGCGCCCGACGAAACGCTGAACGTGTCGGTGACGCTGGAGAACGGCGCCTTCTTCACCATGGTGCTCACCGACCGCGGAAGCGAGCGCATCGGCGTGCAGGAGCACATCGAGCTGCGCGCGGGCGACCGCACGGTGCGCATGGTCAACGCCTCGGAGTACCACGCCGAGAGCAGCGAGCGCCTGCTGCGCCGCACCCGCGTGAACAAGCTCGACGGCTATGGGCTGATGTACGGCGCCATCGCCCGCGCCATCGCCGCGGGCGAGCCGGGCGACACCCCCGAGTCGGTGCGTCTCTCGTCGGAGCTGGTGCTTGAGCTGGAGGCGATGCTGGCCTCGCGCCCCGTCCTCGGCGGCGGCGGCGCGGCGACCCAGGGGCTGCGCTGGGGGACCGGCTCCGCCCCCCGCGAACGGGTGTCCACGGCGGACGGACCGGCCCCGGCCGCGTGAGCGGGGGGAACGACCGGCGGCGCCCGCGGGTAGACCGGCCGTTCCCGTCCACCTTCCCCCACCCGGCAGGGCCCGCGGAAGGACGAGACGCGGCACGTGGCGATCACGGATCGATGGAGAAAACCGTGCGCGGGATGGCTGCTTGAGATCGGGCGAACCGGCGCGCGAATGGAGATTTGCATGCGGCTTCAAGACTTGCCTCCGATTGCGGCAACCGGTTACATTTCGGTGCTTGGGGGCCCGCGCGCGGAAGCGCGCGGGCCGTGCCCACTTCCACGACTCTCTCTCCGGGCGGTTGCTCGAATGACGCGGCTTTCTGGCCTGGCGTTGACGTTCGCGTTCGCCCTCCTGGCCTTTCCGCTGGCGGCGCAGCAAACCACCGCGCCCCCGGCCGGCGGCGATGTTCCCACGCTGCAGGGCGGCGACGTGCTCCGCGTGGCGATCTGGCGCGAGCCCGACCTGAGCGGCGACTTCATGGTCGACGAATCGGGGATGGTCACGCTTCCGCTGCTGGGGCAGCGCCGCGTGGCCGGGATCCCCGTACAGCGCCTGCGCGACGAGCTGGTGCGCGACTACGGCGCCCAGCTGCGCAACAACTCGATCTCCATCACCCCCCTGCGCCGCCTGAGCGTGCTGGGCGAGGTGAACAAGCCGGGGGTCTACCCCGTGGATCTCACGGTCACCCTCTCCGAGGCCATCGCCATGGCCGGCGGGATCAGCCCGATCGGTGACCCGCGGCGCATCCGTGTCGTCCGTAGCGACGGACGCGTGGTGAACGACCGCATCTCCGCCGAGACGCAGCTCGCGCAGACCGGCGTGCGCTCGGGCGACCAGGTGGTGGTGGGACGCCGCGGCTGGTTCGACCGGAACAGCGCCACCGTTCTGACGTCGGCGATCTCGCTCATCGCCACGGCCGTGTCCACGATCATCATCGTGAGCAGCCGCCAGCAGTGACTCACGGGCCCCTCGTTCGGCGGCCCGCTTCCCCGATATTCGAACCATGCTGATGTTCCGGGATACACCGCCGTTGCCCGCGCAGCCCGAGCGCGACGCGCAGACCCTGAGCCTGCGCGAGCTCTGGGGCACGGCCGTTCGCCACAAGTGGCTGGTGGCCGGGATCACGGTGGCGCTGATGGCGCTCACCGCGCTGCACACGCGCACGCAGGCACCGGTGTACGAGGGCGGCGCCACCCTGCGCATCGACGACCCGCGCAAGAGCAAGGGCCCGCTCGGCGACATCTTCCCCGGCGTGGGGATGGGCGGGCAGACCATCGAGACCGAGATGCTGGTGCTGGGGAGCCGCCAGATCGCCGAGGCGGTGGTCGACTCGCTCGCCCTGCAGGTGCACGTGACGGCGCCGCAGCGCACCCGCAGCTCGCTCTTCTCGCTGGTGCAGGCCCCCCGCACCGCCATCGCCGGGGTGTACGAGCTGAAGTGGAATGGCGAGCGCAAGGCCTTCCGCGTGGAAGACGAGACGAAGGACGGCGGCGGCACCCTCCCGCGCGAGGTGGTTCCCGGGCGCCCCTTCACGCTCCGCGGGGTGACGCTGGCGCTCCGCCCCGAGCTGGCCGCCTCGCCCCCCGAGCGCATCCGGCTGGTGGTGCAGAGCTTCCGCGGCGCCACCGCCGACCTGCAGGGGGCCATGGTGATCGCGCGTCCCAACCGCGACGCCACCATCGTCAGCCTCCGCTACAAGAGCACCGACCCCGAGCTGGCCGCCGCCGTTCCCAACGCGGCGGCCGAGAGCTTCGTCAACTACAAGACGGTCAACACCAAGAGCGAGTCGCGCAGCACGGTGGAGTTCCTGCGCGGCCAGGTGACCAACTACGAGGGCGACCTGGCGGCCGCCGAGCTGCGGCTGAAGGCGTTCCGCGAGAGCGCCCGCGTGGTCAACCCCGAGGAGCAGGCCTCGGAGCAGGTGAAGCGCCTGGCCGAGCTGCAGAGCCGGCGCGACGAGCTGCGCACCACCCGTGAGTCGCTGGCGCGCGCGCTGGCCGACGCCCGCGCGGCGCCCACGCAGGAGCAGGCCTTCCAGAAGTACCGCGAGCTGGGATCGTTCCCCACCTTCCTGGCCAACGCGGCCGTGCAGGACGTGCTTCGCTCGCTCACCGACTTCGAGAACCGGCGCACCGAGCTGCTGCTGCGCCGGCAGGAGGGGAGCCCCGAGGTGCAGGCGATCGACGCCCGAATCCAGGACCTGCAGAACGGCCTCTACCGCTCGGCGCAGGCATACCTGACGGGGGTCGACAACGAGCTGCGCTCGGTCGACGCGACGGTGGGGCGCTTCGGGCAGGAGCTGGAGACGATCCCGGCGCGCGAGATCGAGTACGCGCGGCTGCTGCGCCAGCAGAAGCTGCTGGAGCAGCTGTACACGCTGCTGCAGACGCGGCTGAAGGAATCGGAGATCAGCCAGGCGGCCGAGCCCGGTGACGTGCGCGTGATCGACTCTGCGCTGGTGCCGCAGATCCCCACCAGCCCGCGCCCCTTGCGCAACCTGGCGTTCGCGGGGATCGTGGGCGTGCTGCTGGGCTTCGCCGCGGCGTTCCTGCGCGAGTCGCTCGACACCAAGGTGCGCACCATCGAAGACGCGCACACCGCCACCTCGGGGCTCCCCACCCTGGGGACGATCCCGTCGATCCCGCCGGCGACGGTCTCGGCCAACGGCAACGGCCGCCTGCAGGGCGGCGCCGTGGTGGCGCTTCCCGCCGATGCCTTGCTGCGCGACTCGGTGATCACCCGGCGCGACCCGCACAGCCCGGTGTCGGAGGCGTACCGCGCCCTGCGCACCAGCGTGACCTTCGCCGGGGTGGAGCGCCCGCCGCAGCTGGTGGTGATGACCAGCGCCATGCCGGGCGACGGGAAGACGACCAGCGCCTCGAACCTGGCCATCACCCTGGCGCAGCAGGGCGTGCGCACCCTGCTGGTCGACGCCGACCTGCGCCGCGGGCTGCTGCACAAGCTGTTCGGGGCGCGGGACCAGCCCGGCCTCAGCAACGTGCTGCACATGGGGATGAGCCTGGACGAGGCGGTGCAGCTCCTTCCCGCCGGCGACTCGGGGGTGGAGCTGAACTTCCTGGGCTCGGGGCCGCTCCCGCCCAACCCCGCCGAGATCCTGGGCTCGGACCGGATGCGCACGCTGATGGACGAGCTGCGCAGGCGCTACGAGGTGGTGATCTTCGACGCGCCGCCGCTGAACCTGGTGACCGACGCGGCGCTGCTGGGCAAGCTGGCCGACACCACCATCCTGGTGGCCCGCTCGAACGTGACGGACCAGCGCGCGCTGCGGCAGGCCGCCACGCAGCTGCAGTTCCTGAACGTGCCGGTGGCGGGGCTGGTGCTGAACGACGTAGACACCACCGCCGGGAGCTACTACGGCTACGGCAAGTACGGCTACAGCAGCCGCTGAGCCGTATCGCCGGATGCACCACCCGACACGCGGCGGGGCCGGGACAGTCGTTCCCGCCCGCCGCGTTTCGTGCTGAGAGGGTCCCGGGCCCCGCGTGAGCGGCGGGCCGGGGCCGTTCTTTCGAACCGCTGGGAAAGCGCCTGCAGACCGATGTGCGGAATCGCCGCCGTTTACCACTTTCGTGGCGCCCCGGGTGCCGACCCCGCGGCGCTGGACCGGGTGCGCGACGCCATGCGCCAGCGCGGCCCCGACGGCGCGGGGAGCTGGATCTCGCCCGACGGGCGCGTGGGGCTGGCCCACCGGCGGCTGTCGATCATCGACCTGAGCGAGGCCGGCGCCCAGCCGATGCACGACGACGAGGGCGGGCTTTCCATCGTCTTCAACGGCGAGATCTACAACTATCGCGAGCTGAAGGCCGGGCTGGAGCGCGAGGGCGTGCGCTTCCGCTCGGGGAGCGACACCGAGGTGCTGCTCAAGCTCTACCGCCACCGCGGCGCCGCCATGGTGCGCGAGCTGCGCGGGATGTTCGCCTTCGCGCTGTGGGACGCCGCGCGCGGCGGGATGCTGCTGGCGCGCGATCCCTTCGGCATCAAGCCGCTCTACCTCTCCACCGGGGGCGGGGTGCTGCGCGTGGCCAGCCAGGTGCGCGCGCTGCTGGCCGGCGGCGGCGTCGACACCTCGCCCGAGCCGGCGGGGCACGCGGGATTCTTCTTGTGGGGGTACGTTCCCGAGCCGTACACCCTGTACCGCGGCATCCGCGCGCTCCCGGCGGGGACCACGCTCTGGGTCGACGGCGAGGGGCCGGGCACGCCCCAGGCGTACGCGCCGGTGCTGGAGGTGCTGCGCGAGGCGGCGCGCGAGCCCGCCCGGGTGAGCCCCGCCGAGCGCGCGGCGCGGCTGCGCGAGGCGGTCGCCGGGAGCGTGCGCGCGCACCTGGTGGCCGACGTGCCGGTGGGCGTCTTCCTCTCCGCGGGGATCGACTCGGCTACCCTGGTGGGGCTGGCGTCGGAGGTGGAGGGGAGCTCGCTGAACACCCTCACCCTGGCCTTCGCCGAGTACGCCGGCACGCGCGACGACGAGCGCCCGCTGGCCGAGTCGGTGGCGCGGCACTACGGGACGCGCCAGCACACGCGGCAGGTGGAGGGCGCCTCGTTCGGGGGCGAGCTGCAGCGGCTGCTGGCGGCGATGGACCAGCCGTCGGTGGATGGGGTCAACACCTACTTCGTGGCCCGCGCGGCGGTGGATGCGGGGCTGAAGGTGGCGCTCTCGGGGGTGGGGGGCGACGAGCTCTTCGGCGGCTACCCCTCGTTCCGCCAGGTGCCCAGGATGACGCGGATGCTGGCGCCGGCGCGCGCCGCCCGCCCGGTGGGCGCGCTGGCCCGGCGCGTGGCGCAGCCGTGGATCGGCCGGCTCACCTCGCCCAAGTACGCCGGCGTGCTGGAGTACGGCGGCACCGTGCCGGGCACCTACCTCCTCCGGCGCGCGCTGTACATGCCCTGGGAGCTCCCCGCGCTGATCGGCGCCGACCTGGCGCGCGCCGGGCTGGCCGAGCTCGACACGCTGCACCGGCTGGAGGAGACGGTGCGCGGGATGACCACCGACCGGCTGCGCGTGAGCGCGCTGGAGACCACCTGGTACATGCGCAACCAGCTGCTGCGCGACGCCGACTGGGCCGGGATGGCGCACTCGCTCGAGATCCGCACCCCGCTGGTGGACATCGACCTGCTGCGCGAGGTGGCCCCGCTGCTCGCGGCCACCGAGCCGCCCGGCAAGCGCGACCTGGCGCTCACCCCCGCCACCCCGCTTCCCCCCGCGATCCTCGACCGGCCCAAGACGGGGTTCAGCATCCCGGTCCGCTCGTGGCTTCAGAACGGGAACGGCGGCGGGCACGCGGCGGGCGATGGCTCGCCGCGCGGGCTGCGCGGCTGGGCGCGCGCCGTGTACGACGCCGCGCCGCACGCGGTGAGCGGGGCCCGGGGCTGATGGCCGACCTCTCCGCCGCGCCGCGCGCGCGCGAGGAGGCCGCGGCGGCGCGGGGCCAGGCGGAGCCGGCCCCCGCGAGCGGCCGGCCGCGGGTGCTGATCGTCGCCGACCACTACCTCCCCGGCTTCAAGTTCGGCGGGCCGGTGCGCACGCTGAGCGGGGTGGCGCGGCTCCTGGCCGGGCACCTGGACGTGGCCGTGCTCACCCGCGACCGCGACCTGCAGGACACCGCGCCCTACCCCGGCGTGGCGCGCGACCGCTGGACCGTGCACGCGGGGACCACCGTGCGCTACCTCTCCCCCGCCGCGCAGGAGCTCCGCGCGCTGCGCCGGCTGCTGCGCGAGACGCCGTACGACGTGCTGTACCTGAACAGCGTGTTCTCGGCGTTCACCCGGCGCATCCTGCTGCTGCGGCGGCTGGGCCTGATCCCCGACCGCCCCGTGGTGCTGGCGCCGCGCGGCGAGCTTTCGTTCGGCGCGCTGCGGCTGAAGCGGGGGAAGAAGGCCGCGTTCCTGGCCGTGGCGCGCGCGGCCGGCCTCTTCCGCGGGATCGTGTGGCAGGCGACCTCGCCCCCGGAGCGCGACGAGATCCGCGCGCTGCTGGGGCCCGCCGAGCGCGTGGAGCTGGCGCAGAACCCCTCCGTACCCGCCGGGCCGCCGGTGGACCGCCCCCGCCCCTTCAAGGAGCCGGGCTCCATCCGCCTGGTGTTCCTCTCCCGCTTCTCGCGGATGAAGAACCTGCTGGCGGCGATCGAGTTCCTGCGAGAGGTGGACGGCCGGGTCCGCTTCGACCTGTACGGCACCACCGAAGACGCGGCGTACTGGGAGCGGTGCAGGGCGGCGATCGCCGCGCTCCCCCCCAACGTCACCGCCGTCTACCACGGCCCCGTGCCGCCCGAGCGGGTGGACGAGGCGTTCTCGCGGAGCCACGTGTTCTTCTTCCCCACCCTGGGCGAGAACTTCGGCCACGTGATCGTGGAGGCGATGCGCGCCGGCTGCCCGCCGCTGATCAGCGACCGCACGCCGTGGAGGAACCTGGCCGCGGCGCGCGCGGGGTGGGACGTGCCGCTGGAGGATCCCGACGCCATCCGCGCCGCGCTGCGGCGGGCGATCGCGATGGACCACGCCACCTGGGAGCAGTGGTCGCGGGGCGCGCGCGACTTCGTGGACGCCGCGCTGAACGTGGACGAGGTGCGGGACGCGCACCTCCGCCTCTTCCGCTCGGCCGCCGGCGGATCGTAGAAGGGGCGCCGGGACCGGATTGGAAAGGACATGAGTCATCCCGAATTTTTCTCTTTGTCCAATTCGGGAGGATGAATTACGATAGCCCTCCGATGGGTCACGTCCATCGGAGGGCTATCGTATGCAGACGAGCGCGCCATCGACCTCTGCACTC
>Ga0247773_1000325_pt1 | contig 21988 bp, 21 predicted proteins | sample UWRJL092311B6_FD_179934 | JGI IMG/M metagenome (GOLD analysis project Ga0247773, IMG submission 179934) | Plant litter microbial communities from Arlington Agricultural Research Station in Wisconsin, United States - UWRJ-L092-311B-6 | ecosystem: Environmental > Terrestrial > Plant litter >...
GTAGGCGCCCAGGCGGAAGATGCGGTGCACGGGCACCATCAGCGTGACCACCATCGCCACGCCCGAGAGGATGGCGCCGGCCACGAAGTAGGGCGCGAAGATCGTGGTGTGCCACCCGGGCACGATCGACACCGCGAAGTCCCAGCTCACGACCGAGTGCACCGACAGCACCAGCGGGGTGGCCAGCGCGGCCAGGAACAGGTAGGCCCGCGTGAAGTGCCGCCACTCGCGGTCGGTGCCCTTCCACCCCAGCGCCAGGATGGTGTAGACCCGCTTGCGCATGGGGTGCGTGGCCGAGTCGCGCGCGGCCGCGATGTCGGGGATCAGCCCGATGAAGAAGAAGACCGAGCTGACCGTCAGGTACGTGGTGACGGCGAACACGTCCCACAGCAGCGGCGACCGGAAGTTGGGCCACAGGTGCCGCTGGCTGGGAAGCGGAAGGAGCCAGTAGAAGAACCACGGCCGGCCGATGTGGATGATCGGGAAGAGCGCGGCGGTGAGCACCGCGAACACCGTCATCGCCTCGGCGAAGCGGTAGATGGACTGCCGCCACGGCGCGCGGAACAGGTACAGGATCGCCGAGATCAGCGTTCCCGCGTGGCCGATGCCCACCCAGAACACGAAGGTGGTGATGTACACGCCCCACCCCACCGGGTTGGTGAGGCCGCTCATCCCCAGCCCGAACCAGATGTTGTGGAGCTCGGCGACCACCATCAGCCCCACCAGGGTGACGGCCATCCCCAGCAGCGCCAGGTAGCCCTTCCCGGGCTTGGTCAGCAGCCGGTTGGCGTCGCGGTTGACCTGCTCGTAGCTCTCGACGTCCGGGTGGAACGCCGATCGGATCGCCGTGGTCGGCATGTCGGTGGTGGCCATGGATCAGTGCCCTCCCGCCTCGGCCCCCGCCTGGGGCGTATGTTCGGTCCCGCCGCCTTCGGCGGCCGGCGCGTGCTCCGCTTCCGACGAGTTCCGCGGCTCGTGCAGCGTCACCTTCTTCAGGTAGACGATCGCCGACTGGGTGTTGAGCTCCTCGAGCACGCGGTAGCCGCGGTTGGTGGTGGCGGCGCGCGCCACGGCCGACTCGGGGTCGCTGATGTTGCCGAAGGTGAACACCTCGGTGGGGCACACCTGCACGCAGGCCGGCACCACCTCGCCATCGCGCGTGTGGCGCTGCTCGGCCGCCGCGCGGCGGTCGGCCTCGTGGATGCGCTGCACGCAGAAGGTGCACTTCTCCATCACGCCCTTCTCGCGCACGGTCACGTCGGGGTTCAGCTGCCAGTTCAGCGGCGTGGTGAACTCGTAGGTGAACCAGTTGAAGACGCGCACCTTGTACGGGCAGTTGTTCGCGCAGTAGCGCGTGCCCACGCAGCGGTTGTACACCTGCCCGTTCAGCCCGTCGGGCGTGTGGTAGGCGGCGTACACGGGGCACACCGGCTCGCACGGCGCGTTGGAGCAGTGCTGGCAGGGCATGGGGAGGAAGCGCACGTCGTCGGTCGCTTCCTCGGTGTACGCCTCGTCGTTCTCGCGCCCCACGCCGAAGTAGCGCTCGATGCGCAGCCAGCTGAGGTCGCGCCCGCGCTTGAACTCGCTGGAGCCCACCACCGGGATGTTGTTCTCGGCGTAGCACGCCACCGTGCACGCCGAGCAGCCGATGCAGCGGGCCAGGTCGACCGTCATCGCCCAGCGCGTGTCGCCCTTGATGTACTGGCCGTATTCCGTTCCCGGCGTGGGGAAGCTCCCCGCGGGGTCGGTGGTGGTGGGGATCGGCTTGAAGCCGCCGTTCCCCTTCAGCTCCTCGATGTGCTGGTCGCTCCCGGGGATCAGCCCGGGGCCCTTCGCGTCGAGCGCGGTGATGGCCGCCAGCGAGATCGCCTGCGACACCTCGCGGTCGTGCTGCACGCGCACGCCGTTCTCGTACAGCCCCTGGAAGCGCGGGCCCGCGCCCTCGCCCGTGGGGCGGAGGCTGACCTTCACGCCGTAGTTGACGAAGGCGCCGGTGCTGGCGTCGACCGTGCCGCCCAGCAGCTTCATCGGGTTGGCGCCGCGCCCCTCGCTCCAGCGGCCGAAGCCCTCGTGCCCCATCCCCATCTGGATGGCGACGGCCTCTTCGCGCACGCCGGGCCAGATGTAGGCCGGGAGGCGGATGGCGCCGTACGGCGACTTCACCTCGAGCACGTCGCCCTGCACCACGTTGAGGCGCTTGGCGGTGGCGGGATGGAGCTCCACCCACATGTCCCACGGCACCTTGGTGACCGGGTCCGGGAGCTCCAGCAGCCACGGCTTGTTGGCCGAGCGGCCGTCGAAGAAGCGGTAGCTGGGGTAGACGACCAGCACGAACTCGCCCGTGCCGTCGAACTGCGGCGCGTTGGCGCCGCCCGCGGGAGCGGCCGTCGCCTGCGCGACCGCCGGGGCGGGCGTGACGGGCGCCGCCGCTGCCGGAGCCGCCGTTGCCGGAACGGGCGTGGCGGCGGCCGGCGTGGCGATGGCCGTCGCGGCCGTCGTCCCGGCGGCGAAGATGCCGCCCTTCTTGAGCGCGTCGCGCCAGGCGTTGCCGCTGGCGCGGCCCGCCCAGGCGGCCGTCATGTACTCGTAGTAGGTCTTCGCGGCGCCCGCGGAGGGGAGCGTCAGGTTCAGGCGCTGCGCCACCGCCAGGAGGACGTCGCCCACCTGCTTGGTGTTGAACACCGGGCGCATCCCGGGCTGGACGATCGACAGCACGCCGTCACGCGAGGCGTAGTCGTCCCAGCTCTCCAGGAAGTGGCTCTGCGGGAGGATGAAGTTGCAGTTGCGCGCGGTGTCGTCCGGGAAGGGCGAGAAGCTCACGCGCACCGGCACCTTGCGGAACGCCTCGAGGAACTTGAGGCCGCCCGGCAGGGTGAACACCGGGTCCGACGCGTCGACCAGGATCGCCTTCACCTGGCCGGCGTTGATCTGCTGCACCAGCTGCACCAGCGGCCGCATGTCGGCCACCGGCGCGGTGGTGCCGCCGCCGCGGTTCAGCCGCGTGACCGCCGCCTGCAGCGCGTTCCCCGCCGACGAGCGGAGCGCCGCGCCGGGGCCCAACGCCACCGGGGTGCGGGCCGCGCGGTACCATTCGATCGCCGTCTGCAGCTTGCGCGCGTCGACGCCCGCCGCCGCCGCGCCCGAGGCGTCGCCGCTGGCGAGGGCGTCGGCGACGATCGCCTCCGTCCCCGGCTTGCAGCTCAGCCACAGGTCGGCGTTGATGCCGGTGAGCGGGCGGTGCGGGCCGACCCACACGAACTTCCCGCGGACGCCGCCCTTCTTATAGGCGTGCATCTGCGAGAACTGGTACGCGTAGTCGACCGGCGACCCCCACGTCTCCAGGAAGTCGGCCCCGAAGGAGACCAGGAAGTCGGCGTTCTCGAAGCGCGCGTCGCGCGGCGCGTCCTCCAGCGGCGCGTAGCTCACGCGGCGCGCGCCCACGGCGGCGGCGAACTCGTCGGCCAGCCGCGACATGGTCGGGCCGTAGCCGCCGGTGAGGAACACGATGCCGCCGCGCGCGTTGGCGAGCTGGGCCGAGAGCTGCTGCTCGGCCACGGCCCAGCTCACGTTGCGCATGCTCCCCACGTCGCCTTCCAGGATCTGCGGGCCCTGGTAGCGGTCGGGGTGATACACGCCCTGCACGCTGGCCTGGCCGCGCGCGCAGGTGTTGCCGTGGCTGACCGGGTGGTCGGGGTTCCCCTCCACCTTGGTCACGCGGCCTTCGTGCGTCTCCACCAGCAGGCCGCACCCGGCCGGGCATTCGCGGCAGGTGGTGGTGTAGTAGGTGGCCGTCCCGGGAACGATCTCCTCGGGGGCGGTCACGTAGGGGATGAGCTTGTCGACGTGCTGCGTGGAGCAGCCGACCGTCGCGACCCCGGCACCGGACACGCCGATGACCTTCAGGAAGTCGCGTCTCTTCATTCCATCAGACATGCTGGCTCCTGGCCCCGCACTCCACGGTGATCGGCATCAGTAGTGGCACGCGACGCAATCGGTGCTGGCGCGCTGCTTGGGCCACGTCGCGGGGACGCCCGCCACGTCGTTCCCGGCCGCCTTCAGGTCGCGGACATGCCGCAGGTACGACGAGCGCTGCCGCACCGAGGCCTCCTCGGCGGGGGAGATCTCGGTGTTCCCGCGGTGGCAGTCGATGCACCACCCCATGCGCAGCGACGAGAACTGGTAGACCTTCTTCATCTCCTGCACGGGCCCGTGGCACGTCTGGCACTGGAGGCCGGCGTTCACGTGCATGAAGTGCGGGAACTTGGCGTGCTCGGGGATCTTGTGGATGCGCACCCACGGCACCGACTCGCCACGCTTCCAGAAGTCCACCAGCGTGCTCGCCTGGCGGTTCCAGAAGGTGTCGCGCTGCGGCAGCGGGTAGGCCAGCACGGCCTGGCTGGGCGCGGCGCCCGGCGCGCTGCTGCCGGGGACGTGGCACCCCACGCACAGCTGCACGGGGGGAATGCCGGCGTCCACCGAGCGGTCGGCGGTGTAGTGGCAGTACATGCACGGGATCTTGTTCTGCCCGGCGTGCACGCTGTGATAGAAGGCGATCGGCTGGTCCGGGCCGTCGCCTTCGTCTGCCGAGTACTTGCGGCACGACGTGGCGGCGACCGCCAGCAGCGCGATGCCGAATGCTGCGAAGACTCTCTTCATGTGCGCCTGAGCGGAGCGAATCCGTTGCCGCGTGCGCCGCCGGGGTCCCGTCCCCCGCCGGCCGCGCGCGGCTCTCCCTGCACCCGCGGGGGAGGCTGAAATCTGTGACCCCCCACGGAAGCACACCCATATAGCATTCGGCCCCACAATCGGCAATGCCCGCTCCGCGCGGGCGCGGGCACACCGACGGCCGTGCTTCACTCCAACTCCATCCCCCGCCTCCACTTGCGCCGATCGGGCGCGATCGGCGCGGCGCGAGGGAACGCATGGCATGGGGAACGCGTGGTTCCACGGGCGTGGGGAAACTCCGGACAGCGGAATGCGGAGGTTTCCCGATTTCCCCGTCTTTGCCGCCGCTCAGGCGAAGCGGCGGTGCTCCACCATGGCGCAGCGGTCCTGCACCACGCGGATCCCCGCCTCGGCGAAGCGGCGGGCCGCCTCCTCGTTGCGGATCCCGCTCTGCATCCACACCACCTTCGGCGCGGCGGCCAGGATGTCGTCCACGTGGCCCGCCACGTCCTGCGGGCGGCGGAAGACGTTGACCATGTCGACCCCGCCGGGGATCTCGGCGACGCTGCGGTACACGTGCTTCCCCAGGATGTGCGTGGCGTCGGGGAAGTAGACGGGCACGGGGATGATGTCGAACCCCGCGCCGTGCAGGTACTCGGGCACGTAGAAGGCCGGCTGGTGCGCCTGCGCCTCGGTCTTCATCCCCAGCACCGCGATGCGCTTCACGTCGCGCCAGACCTGCGCGATCCCCGCGCTGTCGGTGACCAGGTTGTCCTGCCAGTTCTCCGCCATGATGATCGCTCCGCTGTGTCCCGGGGGTCGATGTGCTACGCCGGTCGTGCTCGCGCGCCGGCGGGAGCCATCCGCCCGGCCGCGCCCCATGCCCGCGCAAGGCACGGACCGGCGGCGCCGGGATGCGGGGAGTGGTGGCGCAGCGGGAAGGGGCGGCACGGAGGATCTCGCCTGCTCCGCGTTCCGGCCGGGCCGGGCGGCGGCGGGGCTAGGCCGCCGACAGCGCCGGGGTGGCGCCGGCCAGGTCCAGCTCGCGGAAGAGGGCGAACAGCCGCGGATCGAAGCGGCGGCCGGCGTCGGCGGCCATGATCTCGAGGGTGCGCTCGTGCGGGAAGGCGGGTCGGTAGGGGCGGTCGGTGGCGAGGGCGTCGTACACGTCGGCCACGCACAGGATGCGCGCGGAGAGCGGGATCTCCTCTCCGGCCAGGCCGGCGGGATAGCCGCTTCCGTCCCACGCCTCGTGGTGGTGGCGCACCATCGGGCGGATGTCCCAGGGGAAGTCCATGTCGCCGATCAGCTCCACCCCCGCGTCGGGGTGGCGCTCCATCAGCGCGCGCTCGCCGGGGGTGAGCGCGCCCGGCTTGTTCAGGATCTCGGGGGGCACCACGATCTTCCCCACGTCGTGCAGGAGCGCGCCCATGCGGAACCAGAGCAGCACCTCGGGCTCCACGCCGGCCGCGGCGGCGAGCGCGCAGGCGTAGCTGGCCACCCGCTCGCAGTGGCCGCGCGTGTACCGGTCGGCCGATTCGATCGAGTCGCCCCACTGCGCCACGATGGCCAGGAAGGTGGATTCCAGCTCGGCCAGCCGGGCATCGACCTCGGCCAGCTCGCGCCGCGCCTGCAGCCGCGAGAAGAGACGGTGCGCGCGGTTGAGCGCCTGCAGCGTGTCGCGGTGGTCGCGCCGGCCCCAGTGCACCCGTGCCTGCTCGCGCGCCACCTGCGCCTCGAGCAGCAGGTCGTCGCGCTCGCGCGCGACTTTCTCGGCGCGCGCCAGGTAGCGCAGCGCCTGGCCGGCGTGCCCGGCCTCGCGCTCGATGATCCCCAGGTGCTTCCACACCTCGGCCAGCGTGCCCTGGTCGCCCGCGCGGCGCGCCATCTCCCGCGCGCGGGCACAGTCTTCCCGCGCCTCGGCCCAGCGGCCGCGCGCGATCGACAGCTCGATGCGGTTGCCGGCGATCCGCGCGCGGGTGGCCACGTCGCCCAGCTCGGCGCACAGCTCCAGCGCCTCGGCGAAGGCGCGCTCGGCCGGGCGCCAGCGGCGCAGCCGGATGCAGAGCATGGCCACGTTGTTCAGCGCGTGCGCCACGTACGCGGTTCGCCCCAGGGTGCGATGCGTGGCCAGGCTGCGATGGTATCGCCGCAGCGCCGTGCGGTAGTCGCCGCGGATGGTGGCGTTGATCCCGAGGTTCTGCTCCACCATCGCGGCAAGCTGCAGGTCGCCGATCGAGCGCGCCTGGCGCAGGGCCCGCGCGAAATGCCCATCGGCCCGCTCCAGGTCACCGCGCGCCTGCGCCACGCTCCCCAGCAGGTTGGTGGCGTACGCGACCGCGACCGCATCGCCCGCCAGCCGCGACACGGTTCTCGCCGTCTCGGCGAGCTCGGCCGCAAGCTCGAGGGCGCCTTCGTCCAGGTGCGTGCGCGCGATCCAGCGCAGCAGCGTTCCCGCGAGGGATCCCTGCCCCGGCTCCGGCAGCGAGCGCAGCGCGGCCTCGTACAGCGCCCGCGCGTCGGGGCGGCGGCCCTCACGCTCGGCTGCCTGTGCCGCGGCCACCAGGCCATCGGTCGTGGGAGAGAGTGGGTCTGTGGTGCTGGAGGTCATGCAGCGGCACGGAGAACGGAGAAGCGGGAGCTTCGCGATCGAAGATCCCGCTCCGGGGAACCGCAGGAATGCGCGTCGGCGACGGTGCTCCGCGAAGATCGCGGAGGACTCCCGTCAGCGAGTGGGGTGATCGACGGGAACGCGCGTGCCGTTGGAGGAGATGAATCCACCCTTCTTCTGCGTCACCGCGTATCCCGAAAAGTGTCGGATCGGGAAGGTGAGGCGGAGGCGCAGGAGGTCGACGCTGGCCGGGATCTCTTCCTGGACCACCGCGCTGCCGCCGGCGAGCTGTGCCGGGCTGGCGTAGTACGCCCCCTCCAGCGAAGGCGCGAGCAGCAGGTTGTTGGCCAGCTGCGTGAGCCCCAGCTCCTGCGTGATCACCGGCGGATTCTGGAAGACGAGCCCGTGCGGCTCGAACTCGTACGCCACGTTGCTCCCGGCCAGCGCCGTCACGGTGATGCTGGTGGGCGCGGCCACGGCGCCCGCCGGGAAGGTGATGGTGACGCCCGCCCGCGGGATGGCGATGCTGCCGCCGGCGGTGCCGATGGTGCTGGTGGCCGTGTAGCTCTGGCCCAGCGGCACCAGGCGCTGCAGCAGCGGAAGCTGGAGGAGCCCGCCGACCAGCCCGTGCGAGGGCCCGCGCGTCTCCACCGGCGCGACGGGCGCGTCCGCCGCGCCGGTACAGGCCGAGCCGATGCACAGCAGCGCGAACATCGCCGAGGCACGAAGGTGTGTTCTCATGTGAGTTGCGCGAGTCACGTTGAGGTCCGCCCCGGCCCACGGACCCGGTACCATCGGGCTCGGCGGCAGAGACGTGCATAGTTATTCAGACGGATGAAAAATGCGGCAGACCACCGGAGAGCGCAAGCGTTCTGATACGGGTGGCGTAGCAGCGATGAACCGCGACGGCCGAATCGGTACGTGTGGCGAGATCTGGACGTCGCAGGGACAGGTCCCGTCTCCACCAGCCGGTGACGGACTCTCGCGCGAGCGGATCCCGGCGCGTTGCCGCCCCATCGGCGGGATCTCCATGCGACGGGCGGATCACCGTGCGGCGGCCGGTACGTTCCCGACGATCCATCGCACGATGAACCTCGCGGGTCGAAGAACCAGCGCGGCCCCCGGGGTAGGGGCCGGCGGGGATGCGCGTCTGGGCCTGGCGGCGGTGCTGGCCATCGGGGATGCGGGCGAGGAGGGCACGGGCGGCGTCCTGGTCCTCCTCCGCCATCGTCAGCGGGGCGTTGCGCGGGTGGAGCGGGCCCTTCCATCCCCGCGAGGCGAGGCACACGCATCCACCGGCGCGGCGAGCACCGCGTCGCGCGCGGCGCCGGGGTAGGGCACGGCGGCATCCCACAGGACGTTGAGCGCGTCCGCGCGGCTGACGGGGTTCTCCCCCAGGGCCAAGCGGCTTATCGCCTCGGCCATCCATCGCTCCGCATCCCCCGCCCTGCAGCGATCGAGGTAGACGCGGATCGGCCGGGCGAGCCCGGACGCGTGCTGGTACGGTTCGTCGATCGCTTCGGTGGCGGGGGCGGACTCGGCGGCGAGCGGCGCCCACTCGCCCTCGCTCGCATGCCAGGCGAGGTGCGCCAGCGCCTGCGCGCGCATCGCCGCGTCGGGCGTGCGCCGCGCGCGGGCGAGCGCGCCGGCCGCCTCGGCGCGCGCCCGCCGCTCGCCGACGCGCGGGTGTTCACGCGAGAGACCACGTCTCCACCCCTTCGCCGTCGTGCGACGCCACGCGGCCGTGGCGCTGGAGGTAGCGCAGGTGCGCCAGCCCCTCGCGCACGGCGTGCAGCAGGTTCTCGGGCGGCAGCTCGCCGAAGACGCCCCGGGCGACCTGGAACACCGTCCGCGGGCCGTCCGCGAGGTACTGGGCGATCCGCGCGTTGCGCTCGTCGTGGTGCGCGGTGAGCACGTCGATGCGCGCCGCCAGGCCGGCGAAGGGGTCGCCGTGCGAGGGGAGGACGAGGTCCACCGGGAGCTCGCGGAGCGCGGCGAGCGAGGCCAGGTAATCCGACAGCGGCTCGTCGGCGTAGAGGTCCGCGCCGATGTTGGGGGAGATGCGCGGGAGCACGTGGTCGCCCGTGATCAGGATCCGCCGGCCGGGGTGGTAGACGGTGACGTGGCCGGGGGAGTGGCCGGGTGTGTGGATCCACTCCCATCCCCCGCCGCCGGGGAGCGGCCCGCGCGAGCCGGAGAGGATGACGTCCGGCTGGAAGGCGGCGTAGAAGCCGTGGATCACGTCGCTCGCGCGGAGGAAGGCGGGGACGACCTGCGCGGGGACGCCCAGCCGCGCGAAGGCCTCGCCGGCGTGCAGACGGTCGTCGGGCCAGCGGTCCACGAAGCGGCGGGCGAGCCGTTCCTCGGCCTCGTGGATGGCGATGCGGGCGCCGCTCCACTCGCGCACCGGCCCCGCGAGGCCGTAGTGGTCCGGGTGCGCGTGGGTGAGCACGACGGTCCGCAGCGACTCGGGGGTCACGCCCACGTGCGCCGCCGCCTCGCGCAGCGCCCAGCGCGCGGGCGGCGTGTCGATCCCCGTGTCGACCAGCGTGTGGCCGGTGTCGCCCTCGATCACCCACGCGGCCACCTCGCCGGGAGGGAACGGGAGCGGCACCGACACGCGGTGCACGCCGGGCGCCACCTGCACGGGCGCGGCGGTGGGGGTCATCGGCTCCGGATCGGAAGGTAGGTAGGTGAAGTCCGGCGTCCGTGGACGCGGGCCGCCCCGGCGGTGGGCCGGGGCGGCGCGTGCGTCATCAGCCCTCGGGGGAAAGCGCTCAGCCCTCGGGGAAGAACTTCTTTCCGCCGGCGGCGTGGTCCAGGAGCATCTTCGCCGGGGCGAAGCGGCTGCCGTGCGCCTGCTCCAGCTTCTTCAGCCGGGCGACCACGTCCTGCGCGCCCACGGTGTCGACGTACCAGAAGGGACCGCCGCGGAATGGCGGGAAGCCGATCCCCATCACCGCGCCCACGTCCCCGTCCCGGGCGGAGTGGAGCACCCCTTCTTCCAGAGTGCGCACGGCCTCGTTCACCATCATCAGCCCCAGCCGGTCCTGGATCTCCTCGCGGCTCACCTGCTTGCGCGGGGCGGCGCCGATCAGCGCGTACACGCTCTCGTCGGCGCCGGTCTTCTTCCCGTCGTCGCCGTAGGTGAAGAAGCCCTTCCCGTTCTTCCGCCCCAGGCGCCCGTCGGCGACCATCTTGTCGATCACCTGGCTCGGCTTCATCCGGTCGGCGAAGGCGGCGGCCATGATCTTCCCCGCCTTCTGCGCCACGTCGAGACCCACCTCGTCGTACAGGGTGATGGGGCCCACGGGGTAGCCCCAGCGGGTCATCGCCCGGTCCAGGTCGTCGATGCTGACGCCCTCTTCCAGCAGGAGCGCGGCCTCGGCCATGTAGGGGCTGAGGATGCGGTTGGCGTAGAAGCCCGGGCTGTCGTTCACCACGATCGGCGTCTTGCCGATCTTCTTGCCGTACGCGTGGCTGGTGGCCGTCACCCACGGGGCGGTGCCCGGGTGGGTGATGATCTCCAGCAGCGGCATCTTGTCGACCGGCGAGAAGAAGTGCAGGCCGATCACGTTCTCCGGCCGCGCCGAGGCCTTGGCCAGCTCGGCGATGGGGATGGTGGAGGTGTTGGAGCCGAGCACGGTGTCCGCGCCGATGTGGCTCTCGATCTCCTTGAGCACGCCGTGCTTCAGCGACACGTCCTCGAACACCGCCTCCACGATCACGTCGGCGGTGTGGAAGCCGGTGTAGGCGGCGGTGGCCTCCACCCGGTCGGTGAGCGCGGTGATCTGGTACGGCTTCAGCTTCTTCCGCTTCGCGCGCTTGATCAGCGTGTCGCGCGCGGTCTTGAGGCCCTTGGCGGCGGCCTCGGGCTTCACGTCCTTGAGCCGCACCTCGATCCCGCTCTCGGCGCTGACCGCGGCGATCCCCGCGCCCATGAAGCCGGCGCCGACCACGGCCACGTGGTCGACCGGCTTCGGCCTGGTGCCCTCGGGAACGGGCGGATCGTTCTTGGCGGCGGTGCTGGTGAAGAAGAGGTGCACCAGCGACCGCGCCTCCTGCGTGACGGCGAGCTCGCCGAACGCCTTCGCCTCCAGCTCGAGCGCCGCGTCGAGCGGCTTGTCGAGCCCGCGCTCCACCACCTCGAGCAGGCGCAGCGGCGCGGGGTAGAGGCCGTGCGTCTTGCTCACCACCCCCTGCCGCGCCTTGCGGAAGATGAAGCCGCGCAGCCCCGGAAGGTTCTCCACCCCCTTCGGCGAGCCGCGGCGGCGCGCGCCCTTGGGCTTCAGCTTGCCCGAGGCGAGGTCGTTGGCGGCGCGCTTCGCCTCGCGCAGGAGCACGGGAACGGGGACGACCTCGTCCACGATCCCCTGCGAGCGGGCGCGGCGGCCGTCGAGCTGCTTGCCGGTGAGCATCAGGTCGAGCGAGGCGGCGATGCCGATCAGCCGCGGAAGGCGCGCCGTGCCGCCCGCGCCGGGGATGATGCCGAGCTGCACCTCGGGGAGGCCCAGCTTGGTCCTGGGCGAGTCGGTGGCGATGCGGTAGGTGCAGGCGAGCGCCGTCTCCAGCCCGCCGCCCAGCGCGGCGCCGTCGATGGCCGCCACGGTGGGGATCACCAGCCGTTCCAGCCGGTTGAGGAGCTTCTGCCCCTCGCGGCTGGCGGTCTCGCCATCGGCCGGGCCCTTGAAGTCCTTGAACTGCTCGATGTCGGCCCCGGCGATCCAGGTGCCCTTCTTCTCGGAGATGATGACGGCGGCGCGAACGCCCTCGCCCCCGGCCTCGAGCCGCCCGAGGATGCCGTGCATCGCCTCCACCAGGCCGGCGGAGATGACGTTCACGGGCTTGCCGGGCTGGTTGAGGCGGATGACCGCGATCCCGTCTTCCACGTCCATGCGGACGGGTGCGGCGGAGGCGACCGTCTCGGTCTCGGTCAGCGTGGTTGCCATCGGATCTCCTGGAGGTGATTCAGCGAACTGCGTTTCTGAACTGCAAACTTGAACTGCGACGGACGACTCAGTGCATCTGCCGACGACGCGCGACGTCTGACGCCGCGGGGGGGCCTCTCCCTGCCTCGTTCCTCGGCTGTCCCTCCCCCAAAACAGCCTGGGGGAGGGACGAGTCTGCGCGGCCAGCGGGCGGCGAAGCATGACGCGGCGGCGGCGTGGCAGGGGCGGCCGCGCGGTCGGCGTCGATCGCCCCTCTCCTGCTGCTCGCTTGCGCGTCAGATCCCGTTGGCGGGGGCGCGGAAGATGGTGCGCGTTCCCTCGCGCAGCCACAGCTCGGGGCCGCGGCGGGGGACGTGCAGCAGCGTCACGTTGGCGCCGCCGGACGCCTCCGGGCCATACAGGTAGAGGCCCGTCGCGCCGATGTCGCGCTGGAAGTCCAGGCTCACGCGGAGCTTGCCGCGATCGGAGATCTGCAGCGCGGGGCTTCCGCCCGGCGCGATCAGTCCGACCTCGATCTGTGGCTCGCTGACGCGGCCCAGGCTCAGCACCGGCGCTCGCCGTGCGTGGCCCACTCCCCCACCATCTCGCCGCGCCCGCTCACCAGCTCGAACCGCTCCGCGCGCACCACGCGCTGCTCCCCGCGGGTGAAGCCGGCCAGCGCCAGCGCGCCGAGCGCCACGCACGCGCCCATGGTCCATCGGCTCCGCCGCTCCAGCACCCGCAGGCGCCGCTCCAGCCGCTCGATCTCGCTCGTGCTCTCCATGCTTCGCGCGCTCCCGGTGTCGACGCGGCTACATCGCGGTCATCCCGCCATCCACCGGCAGCACCTGGCCGGTGACGTAGGCGGCGGCGGGAGAGAGGAGGAAGACGGCCGCGCCCATCACCTCCGTGTCGCCGCCCACGCGGCCGAGCGGGACGGTGCGCGCCACCTGCTTCTCGGCGCGATCGAGCACCACCTCGGTCATCTTGGTGCGGAAGAAGCCGGGGGCGATGGCGTTCACGCGGATCCCGTAACGCGCCCACTTCACCGCCAGGTCGCGCGTGAAGGCGACGAGCGCGCCCTTGCTGGCGGCGTAGCCCACCGCGTCCAGCACCTCGGGCGGCGAGCCCTTGAGGCCGGCGATGGAGGCGACGTTCAGGATGGCGCCCGGCGCGCCGCGCTCGATCAGCCGGCGGCCCACCTCGCGGCTGCAGAGAAAGGCGCCGGTGGCGTTCACCTCCATCACCTTGTGCCATGCCTCCAGCGGCATCTCGGCCGCAGGGGCGCCCCAGCTGGTGCCGCTGTTGTTCACCAGCAGGTCCACCGGCCCCAGCTCGTTCTCCACCGCGTCCACCGCGGCGCGGACGTCTTGCTCGTTCGCCACGTCCAGCTGGAGCGCCAGCGTGCGAGCGCCGTGCCGGTCCCGCAGCACTCGCGCCACCTCCTCGCACGCCTCCAGCCGGCGGCTGGCGACGGCCACCGCGGCGCCCGCCTGCGCCAGCCCGCTGGCGATCTGCTCGCCCAGGCCGCGCCCGCCGCCGGTGACCAGAGCCACGCGCCCGGAGAGGTCGAACAGCTCGCGAAGCGGAGTTTGGGCCACGCGCGGAGCTCCGCGAAGGGGTGGATGACGCGCCGTTCCATCCGTCGGCGCAACGCCAATCTAACCCGGTGGATTTCCCGCGCAAATGCTGGAAAATGTGAGCGCCGCTCAGTGCGTCGCCGTGGCGCCAGCGAGAGGCGTAGCCAGATGGCTGACACAAAGCTTTGATGGAAACGAATGCGAGATTATGATCCAGTCCTTGCTCCATGTTCCCCCCTCACATTCTCGACAGGCATCATGAAAATCGCTGCGTTTATCGGGACGGTCTTTCTCGTTGCGGCGTGCACGCCGGAGCCGGAAACCTTGGCACCCTCCCCAATCAAGCAGATGGGGCCGTACTCGATCGGGGTTGCGAGCAACGCGAGAGATTCCGACCGGGCTACACTCAACGAAATCATTGATGCCACATTGCGAGTGATTACCAGCAAGCCTTTTGCTCACCACCTTGCCGAGGTTCAGCAGAAACCGCTCTACCTTTCGCCGGGAGGCGACACGTTATCGGCAAGTGTGGTTTCAGCCATCTACACGGGCCAGAACACATCATATCAACCCGTGCAGACGGTCGCGCGGATCACCCGCACATGGTTCTCTGGCGCCCCGATCACGGGATTGTTCGCTGGTTCGCCAACAACTGCCCGAATCACGCTAACCACGTACGAACTGGAACGCTGGCGCACCGGAACGCCCAACGGCAGATCATGCGCCGTTAACACGCTCGCGCACGAGATCACGCACACCATTCCGAAAACCGCCGGTTCCGGGTACTACCTGTTCGCCGACCGTGGGCGAAAGGATGAGCCGAAGCAAGCACTGGTCTCATACGTCGTGGGAAGTGTGGCCCAGTGCACGATGCTCGAGAATGAAGGCGCGCTAGGCGGCAGTTTTCCCGCATGCGTTGAAAAATGGGGAACCAATGGCTTCAACTCCGGGGACTGCTCGTGAGACGGCCGCGATTCTAGTGAGCTTTGTGCAGCGGTGAACTCCCGCGGAAGAGTCGTTCGCGCGGCGTACGTAAAGTCGTGGGGCGTGAACTACACCAACTCTAGCGAGTGCGACTAGCCTCGATCGCACGATATGCGCGACGAGCACGGACGTTCGCCCGGGCATGAGCGGCTCTCAGTCACGCTGACGCATCGAGATGAGCGGTCCTGGCGCATGGCGTCAGGGCCGCTCGCTCATTGCCCGCCCGCTTCGACGTGTCCTACTGATCCGCTTGCGGTTCTCTGCAAAGGATCCGCGCCAGCGCCTGCAGCTCCGTCCCCGGCGCGCCGAAGAAGGACGCGTCGACGGCTTCCACCAGCGCGGTGGAGCGGCGGGCGAGCGCTCTGCCCTCGTCGGTGAGGGCGATTCGGCGGGCGCGGGCGTCGGTGGGATGCGGGAGGCGCTGGAGGAGGGCCTTCTTCTCCAGCGTGCGGAGGACTTCGCTGGTCATCACCGCGTCGGTGCGGGCGTGGGCGGCGATCAGCGCCTGGGTGACGATCTCGCCGCCGCGCTCGGCCGATCGCGCCTCGAGCCAGCCGGCGCTGGCGAGCAGCACGAACTGCGCGTGCGTGAGGCCGGCCTCGGCCAGCGCGGCGCGCACGCCGCGCTGCCAGACCATCGCCACCTGCCAGAGCACGAAGCCCGGGCTGGCGCTGGCCTCATCGTAGCGCGTGCCGATGCCGCCCGTCTCGCCGGCGGACGGGAGTGCCGAATCGGCCATCATCGCCTCCGTACCGTCGCGTTCATTCAAACACCGCCCTGCCGTGAGGTGTTACCCATGTCTCCGAACGGTGGACACCGGTGCCACGCGTGAGCGGTTGGATCAAGCGGCGTCCTCGTTCTCGTCCGGCTCGGGCGCGGGCCAGAACACGCGGATGCGGTGGCCGTCGGGATCGAGCGCCACGAAGGTGCGGCCGAAGTCCAGCTCCGTGGGCGGCTGCAGGATGCGCACGCCGCGGCCGGACCAGGCCGCGTGCACGCCGTCGACATCTCGCTCCACGAAGCACAGCTCGCTGGCGCCCGGCGCGCCACCCGGGCGCGGCTCCACCGTGGCCGACGACCACAGGCCGATGCCGACGCCGGACGGGAGCTGGAACATGGCGAAGGTGGGCGACTGCTCCGCGGGCTCCAGGCCCAGCAGCTCGCGATAGAACGCCGCGCTTCGCGCCGGATCTTCCACCAGCAGGATGTTGAGGGCAAGGCTGGTGGTAGCCGCCACGCGGGATTCGGTGATGCTCATCGGGATTGATCGAGTTCAGGGTGCCGGTGAACTACCCGGGAGTATAGTACGTATACGTATGAATTATTGCAAGCGGCCGATCATCCCCGAGAGGGCCCGCGCGGTTGTCGAACGGGGCCGGGGGATGAAGATTCAGCGGCACTCAACCATCCGATCATCCTCCCGAGACCCGCGTGTCCATGGATCCCCGCTCCAACCCCGAGATCGAGGCGCTGCGCCAGACGGCGCGCGCGATCGTGGACGATACGCTGATCCCCGCCGAGCCGGAGATCCTGCGCACCGGCACCGTGCCGGAAGATGGGATGCGGCGGCTGAGGGAGGCGGGGCTCTTCGGCATCACCATCCCCCGCGAGTTCGGCGGGCTGGGGCACCACACCTTGGCGCAGGTGCTGGTGCACGAGGAGCTTGCCCGCGCGCATCACGGCTTTCTGGCCGGGCTCACGCTCTCCAACGGCATCGGCGTGAGCGCGCTGCTCGCCGCCGGCGACGAGGAGCTGAAGCGGCGCTACGTCCCCGCGGTGGCGCGTGGGGAGCTGACGACCGCGTTCGCGCTCACCGAGCCCGAGGCGGGGAGCGACGCCGGCCGCATCCGCACCCGCGCCGTTCGCGACGGCGATGAGTGGGTGATCGACGGGGTGAAGCACTACATCACCAACGGCGCCGCGGCCGAGCTGGTGACGGTGGTGGCGGTGACGGACCCGGAAAAGGGGACGCGTGGCGGCGTCAGCGCGTTCCTGGTGGACCGGCGCGAGATGCCGGGCGTGACGGTGGACGAGGTGCAGCGCACCATGGGAACGCCGCCGTACGCGCAGGCGCGGCTCCGCTTCGATGGCGTGCGCGTGCCCGCGAGCCACATGATCGGGCGCGAGGGCGAGGGCTTCCGGCTGGCGATGAGCGCGCTGGACCACGGCCGCATCGCCGTGGCCGCGGGCGCGCTGGGGCCGATGGGGCGCCTGGTGGACGCGATGGTGGGGCGGGCGAAGAGCCGCGAGCAGTTCGGCGGCCCCATCGCCCAGTTCCAGGGCGTGCAGTGGATGATCGCCGACAGCGAGACCGACCTCTACGCCGCGCGGCAGATGACGTACGACGCGGCGTGGCGGCTGGACCAGGGCGAGCGCGTGACGCGGCAGGCGGCGATGGCCAAGCTCTTCGCCACCGAAGCCGTGGGCCGCGTGGCCGATCGCGCCGTGCAGCTCTTCGGCGGCCAGGGCGTGATGGAGGACGGCCCCATCCAGCACATCTACCGCGACGTCCGCGTCATGCGCATCTACGAAGGCACGAGCGAGATCCAGCGCCTGGTGATCGCGAGAGAGGCGTTGAAGGGCTAACCGGCCGCGTTCAGCGCATCGCGTACAACGTGGTACTCAAGGTTCGCGGGATGGGTGTGCCGCCGGAATGGTTCCTTGCCTTCTGCCGGAAACCAAAGCATTCGATTTGAGGTTACTGACGCAGTGATGAACTGAAGTACGTTGCTCACGAAATAGCCAGGTGCTTGTCGCACGACCTCGTACGTGTGCCAGCACTCGTATCGCGCTTGCCCCTGTGGGTCGCTCCCCCACCATCGCGTGAACAGGGACTCGCCGAAGCTCACGAGATCGATCACGCGATTTGGCTCACGTCCGCACGCCTCGGCGAGATATTTTCCCACCGCACCGCTCCTTCCCGCGGAGAAGGTAGTCTCATACGCGAATAATCCACCGAAGATAGATCGATTTATCGGCACACCTGAAGAAACCCCACTTGAATGTTCAGCGACCCACGCCCCTCGATCGGCCACCTCCCTGGCGCGGCGGCGAGCGCTTACCTGCTCTCGGCGAGCGAACTCCAGTGACTTAGTCAACTGATTAACAGATTCCTCTAAGTTTCCCCTCGCCAACTTGGTTTTGACCTCGATTATGCCCCACACTGCGTCGGCGGTGATGAGGACGAAATCACCATCGCGATAGAGTACCGGCTTGGACGCATCGTAAATCAGAATGTCGATCTGGGGGGATGATTTTTCGGGCGAGATGACGAACCCTCGGCCCACGCCCACGCTGATTGGCAAATGCCTCCGTAGCACGCTGCGCAACATGGTCTCTTTCCACTCACCGTCACTCTGCCAATGAGCCTTGCCGATGATCTGACGAACCCTGTCTTTTAACGCATTGAGCTCGGCAGACAGGGATTCATAGTATGCAAGTACGTCCATTGATCTGAGCGCCGAGATGGGAGCAGGGGGGAAACCAGACGGCTACATCCCCGCCGGCATGCGCACGGGGGCGAGCTCGTCTACGCGGGGGATGGTGGGCGTGGCGGCGGCGGTGTCGGGCGGGACGGGGCCGACGGGGGAGGCGCCGCGGTCGCCGAGGACCTTGCGGGCGTAGCCGTTGGCCGGGTCGCCGCCGCGCGCGTGGATGCGGGCGACGGTGCCGATGCCGCGGTTGTAGGCGTGCAGCGCGGTCTCCACGTCGCCTTCGTAGTAGCGGAGGAGCGAGCGGAAGTAGCGGAAGCCCAGGCGCAGGTTGGTGTCGCGGTCGTACAGCGCCTCGCGGGTCACGCCGGGCTGCAGCTCGCGCGCGGTCGGCAGCATCAGCTGCGTCAGGCCGATGGCGCCGACGGGACTGATCGCGCGCGGGTTGAACTCGCTCTCCACGCGCACCAGGCGGAACGCCCAGTCGGTGCGCACGCCCTCGGCGCGGGCGGCGCGCTCGATGGCATCGGCCATGTCGTGCTCGATGCCGTACTTGCGCGCGTAGCTCGCCACCACGCGGTCCCGCGCCTCCGCCGCGCGGGCGTTCGCGACGGCGCGCCCGGCCGCCTGGGCGGCGCGCGCCAGCACGCCGCGCGTGGGCGGGAAGACGACCAGCAGCGCGACCGCCGCGAGCGCCATCCACGCATTGCGGCTCACCCGCAGCCGAAGCCTGGGGAGGGGCCGCCGCGTTCGGCGCGTGCGTTTGCGTGCGGGGCGTCGGGCCACGTGCGTCGACTCGGGAGGATGCGGATGATGCGGGAAGTCTAACGCGTTTTCGCCGCCCGGTCACCTTCCCCGCCCTCTCGCGCCATCGGCCGCTGCGGTCCGCGGAGGATCTTCGGAGGATTTCGCGGGGATCCGTATCCACGCGGATGGCGACGGATCATCGCGCGCTTCCCATCCGGCGCGCATGGGCCTAGACTGCACGACCGGCATCGTCGACCCGTGTGACGTCCGTATCTCATCTCACGCGCGGATCGATCCCAATCCGCCGCAACTCATCATCAACCGACACTGGAGGACCGAGTGCGCAAGCTGACGCTGGACCCCGAGAGCCTGTGCGTGGAATCGTTCGGCACCGCTGCAACGCCGGCGCACCGCGGCACCGTGAACGCCGCGCGCGCCGAGATCGTTCCGCGGATTCCCGTGGCGAATGGCACCGGGTGCACCGACGAATGCATGAGCAACCAGTCGCAGTGCCCGATCCTGAGCTGCGGCAGCGACTGCGATCCGCAGCAGCCGGCGACCGGGTACGCCTTCGCCTGACCGGCGGATGACCGGCCGGAGCACACCCAGCGTGGGGCGCTCCGGCGACACATCTCCAGAAAACCGCTCACCTGTGCGACGGTCCGCCGTCGCTCAGACGTTGGCGTCACGGGGTGCGCTTCGGCGATGCATCTCGCGAAACGCGCGTCAGGGGTGCGTGATGACGGAGTGCCTGTCACCCGGGCGGTGGCGTTTGCAGGGTGCGCTTCGGCGACGCGGGTCCGAGGGGCGAGTTTAGATCCTTCGGCCTGCGACTGTCGGTGCATGCCGGGAGGACGGCGTGGCCGGGGTTCAGGATGACATCGTAAGCGCTGATACGATGGAGAGATGAGCCACTTCCGACCCATCCGGAAGAGGCGGTGGCGCGGAAGGGAGACCGCGCGGAGGTCAGCCGGGGAGGTTGTCGAGCGAGGCGCGGAGGGCGGAGGCGAGGGCGGCGTCGCCGCTCACCAGGTCGTGCCAGGTGAGGTCGATCCCCTTCCGCTTCGCCTTCCTGGCCAGGTGAAGACCGGTGGGACCGATGGTGAGCGCCCATGCGTCGCCGTCGATCTCCACCTCGCGGCGGAGCGGCTTGTCGAGCCGGGTCGCGATCGGCGCGCCGCCGTCAGCCGCCGGCGCTCGCCGGGGCGGCGAGGACGCGCGGCGCCAGGCACCGCGTGTCCCGCGGCCCGGGATCGAGCACCAGCTGGTCGATGACGAGGTGGACGCCGCGCACCAGCTCGGCGTTGCGCTCGGCGCAGCGGAGCGCGCCCAGGCCGCTGACCGCGCCGAAGAGCGACACCTCGCCCGCCGCCGTCACCTCCACCCGCACCCGCCCGCCGCCGATGGAGGGCTCGGCGGCCAGCCGCGCCTCCACCTCGCGCTGGATGCGCGTGTTGTCGGCCTCGCGCGCGGCGATCTGCACGGGCGTCTCCACCACCTCGTGCTGGAAGAAGCTGCACGCGCAGGCCAGCACGGGGAGCGCGGCCACAGCCGCCGCCCCGCGCCACCGCATCGCCCGAAACCGTCCGTGTCTCCGTCTCCGCACCAGCTCTCCCGCCCCGCTGGCGAAACTTTTGGCCCCGCCGCGGCGTTCTAGGTGGCAGCGGCGGCCCGCGTTCGCGAGCCGCAAGGAGCAATCGCCAGGCCAATGCCCGGCTCGCCGCACAATCCCGGGACGATGCGCTACTTTCAGCTCACCCGCAAGCACACCTACTCGCTGCTCTTCGCGCTCCCGCTGCTGATCGCGTACGAGCTGGGCGCCACGATGATCAGCGGCCGCGCGCACGGCCTGCGCAACGGAGCCGACGTGCTGCTGCGCAGCGTGCTGGCGGTCGGCGGCATCCACGGCACGCTGGGCTTCACCGCGGTGCTGGCGGTGGTGGCCATCGCGCTGATCATCCGCGAGCGGCGGCGCGAGAAGGTGCCGCTGCAGGGTGGCGTGTTCCTGGGGATGGCCGCCGAGAGCGTGGTGTACGCGCTGATGTTCGGCATCGTGGTGGGCACGCTCACGCAGTGGGTGCTGGGGAGCGCCCAGCTCTCCGGCGGCACCGGCGTGCTCAGCCGGCTTCCGCTCTTCGACGGCGTCGTGCTCTCCCTCGGCGCCGGCATCTACGAGGAGCTGCTCTTCCGCGTGGTGCTGGTGGGCGGGCTGCTGGCGGTGTTCCTCTCCACCGGGCTGGGGAAGAAGCCGGCGCGGATCTACGCGGCCGTCCTCGCCGCGCTCATCTTCAGCGGCTTCCACTACATCGGCCCGTACGGCGACGCGTTCCAGCTGTCGTCGTTCACCTTCCGCTTCCTCTCGGGGCTGGCGCTGAACGCGCTGTTCATCGCCCGCGGCTTCGGCATCGCCGCCTGGACCCACGCCCTGTACGACGTGTTCCTGACGCTGACGCACCACGGGTGACGGGGGGACGAACTCGGATCGCGCATCCCTCGCGTCACCCTTCTTTCTGCGCAAGGATGTCAGGCCGGGTCGTGCCGAGGCGCCCGGATCGCACCCGTGGCCGTCCGGCTTCTCCAACTCGCGGCGGATGATCCCCGGCGCTCTGACCCGACGCATCCACGGGTTTGATGTCATGTCTGGCTTACATCGGTCCCGATGTCAGGTTTAGCTTACATCCCACTCGGTGGATGAGCGCTGGATGAAACCCGCGCGGCGTCGCGAGGGTAAAGGGTGGGCCGATGCCCACCTCGAATGGCTTCCCACGAGATTGACCGGAGTTGCATCACGATGCGTTCGCTGTCCCTGTCCGGCCGCGTGGCCCCGCTGGCCGCTCTCCTGCTCGCCGCCTGCAGCGACGGGGGAACCGAGCCGGCCCCGCGCCTCACCAGCGCCGAGGTGGCGGGCGTGTACAAGATCTGCTCGCTGTACTTCGACCCGATCCAGAACGCGCTTCCCGAGGCCGACCTGCTGTCGAGCGTGATCGACGACGCGCCGCCGGCGCCCAAGCAGGCGCCCTCGCTCACGCTGAGCGGAACCGG
>Ga0247773_1000327_pt1 | contig 21957 bp, 22 predicted proteins | sample UWRJL092311B6_FD_179934 | JGI IMG/M metagenome (GOLD analysis project Ga0247773, IMG submission 179934) | Plant litter microbial communities from Arlington Agricultural Research Station in Wisconsin, United States - UWRJ-L092-311B-6 | ecosystem: Environmental > Terrestrial > Plant litter >...
GCCGAAGTACGTCACCAGCTTGCGGTAGTAGCGCAGCGCCTCGCGCCGCGTGGGCTTGTCGCCCGCCGTGGTGAACGGCACCCCCGCGATCTCCAGCTTCTCGGGGCCGCTGAAGAAGGTGGTGTACGTCGGATACCGGTAGACCGACGAGGTGACGGCGCCGCGGTCGAAGATGGCGCAGGTGAGCCCGCGCTCCTTCGCCGCCACGCCCACCGCCAGCCCGCACGGCCCCGCCCCCACCACCGCGATGTCGAAAGGCTGATCGCCAGCCATCAATCCCATCCCGCTCTGGATTCACGAAACGCCAGGCCCGGCACCACGCCGGACCCGGCACAGGATAACCACGCGGTCAAGGGATCGCCAACGGCGTGCCGGGGCGGACGGCGGGGGAGCGGGAGGAGAACCCGGCGTGCGACGTCGTACGCCGGAGACGAGGGCCACGGCGACGTGCTTGCCCGTGGCCCTCGCAGAGGGTGCGATCGCCTACCTCACGGGCGGCGCGGGTGCGGGCGGCGCGGTGGATCTCTGGACGGCGGCGAGCACGTCGGCCCAGGGGATGGGGGAAAGGTGCATGGCGCTGACCGTCTGCACGTCCAGGCGCTCGCGGCGGACGGTCTCGGCGAGCTCGTAGGGGTATTCGGGGAAGAAGAAGGTGCCGTCGGGCATGCGCTGCAGCAGGTCGCTGGCGTAGAGCACGCGCCGGCCGGGGAGATACGCCACCATCATCCGCTCCGACTCCTCGCCGCGCAACGGGTACAGCTCGATGCGGTTCTCGCCCGTGCCGATCACCGTCTTCGCCGCCACGGCGTGGAATTGCGGGCGGCGCGGGGCGCGCGCCAGCGCGTCGGGGGCCAGGGTGAACGGCGCGGCCGCCAGCCGTTCCAGCAGCGGCCGGTTGAGGTCGAGGGTGTAGACGGGGATCCCGCGCGCCACGTACTCGCGCACCCCGCCCACGTGCGGCCACGCGTCGGAGGTGCTGACCACGGCCTTCACCGGCACGCCGGGGAAGCGCCGCGCCGCCTCGGCCAGCACCTGCGCGCTGTACTCGGCGCTGATCGGCGCCTCGATGACCACCACGCCGTCGCCCTGCCGCACCAGCGTGGTGTACCAGGCGCCGGGGAGCACCACCACTCCGGGCGCCACCTCCACCGCCTCGCGCGGCGGGCGCCCGGGCCCCACCTGCCCCAGCGTGGCGCGCGCCGGCCCGGCCGCCGGCATCCGCGTGTATGCCTGCCGCGCCTCGGGGGTGATGGCGAACGAGTCGTCGGCCACGGCGGGTGCCAGGTCGAGCGAGAGGACGGTGAAGCTTTCGGCCGGCAGCCCGCGCCACTCCACGTCCCACTGGTGGGGATAGCGCAGGCCGCCCGGCTCCAGCATCCACATCGACAGCCAGGTGCGGCGGGTCACGTCGCCCCACGGGCCCCAATACCCGTCTTCCGGCCGCCCGGCGGTGGTCTCGACCGCCGTCGGCAGGGCGGTGCGGCTGGCCAGGAACAGCCGCACGCGCGCGCCCCGGTGGGTGAAGCGCACCACGTGCTGTGGCCCGCCCTGCAGCACCGTGTCGCGGCCCGCCGCCAGGTCGGGCGAGGCGAGCGCCGTCAGCAGCACGCGCTCGGGCGCCAGGTCGAGCCGGTCGGCCAGCTCGCGCGCGTCGGCGGCGCGGCCGGGGCCCATTCGGCCGCCGCGCGCGTAGGCCACGGCGCCGCCGCTCAGCACGCGCGTGTAGCCGCTCCACTCGGCCGAGTTGTAGTCGCGCGATTCCAGGTGCTGCGCCACGCGCCCGGCGGCCACGTCGCGCAGCTCGTCCACCTGCTGGTAGCTCACCAGCCAAGGCCCTTCCGGCCGCTCGCTCTGCTCCAGCATGTTGCGATGGCCGATGCCGCGGATGCGCACCGCGTGCAGCGCGCGGAGCCTCGCCTCGCCGCCCATCGCCTCCACCGCCGCCTGCACGCGGGCCCGCGCGCCGCCGGCCTGCGCCCGCGCGGGGGCGGCGGCCACGATGCACGCCGCGGCCGCCGCGATCGCGCCGGGCGCGATCCGGATCATCCCGGGGTTCTTCACGTTCAGCGCCCCGGACGGATGCGCGAGGTGCCGCGCATGGTGATCCCCTGCCCCTCGGCGCGCCAGGCGAAGACGCGGCGCGTGGCGGGGTCCATGTACAGCCGCACCGTGCGCGGGCCCACCGTCGTCTCCACCGCGAAGGCCGCGTACTGCCGCCCGCCCAGCTCCACGCTCTCGTTGCCGATCAGGCGGTAGTCGCTGGTCCGCATCCCGAACGCGGGGTCGAAGCTGGTGACGTGCACCACGCTCCCCGCGCACAGCGTCACCACGCCCAGCGCGTCGCTGCTGGCGCTCAGGTCGAAGACGCCCGCGTCCAGCGCCTGGTCCACCGCGCGCGTGGTGTCGCCGCTGGTGACGGTGCCGGTCACGCGCCCGCCGGCATAGGTCACGTTCACCCCGCCGCCGGGGAAGGTGGAGACGTGGCGCAGCGGCGCCCAGGTGCCCGCGTCCACCCACGTGCTGTCGAGCGACGCCCCCGCCGGCGTCTGCGACCACTGCACGAACAGCCATGCGTCGCGCCCGCCCTGCCGGCTGCGGCTCACGTGCTCGGTGGAGAGGGCGCTGCGCGTGGCCCCCGCCCGCTCCATCACCATGTCCACCGTGTCGGCGGCGAACGGCGTGAACGACGCCAGCCGCGGGTCGCCCACCTTGAGCTGGCTGTGCCCCGCCACGCACGCCCCCGGCGCACCGGTGTTCGCCGCCGGATACGCGGAAGCCTGCGCCGCGAGCGGCCCCGCCGCGAGCGCGAGCGCGGCGGACGAGAAGGAGACGGCCAGCGTGCGCCGGGAGAACGGCATCAAGCGATACATGGTAGCCCCAGAGTTGACGTTGGATGGGGCGCACAAAAGCCCGCCCCGCCACCCGCGCCTGTCCGGCGCGGTGACGGGGATGAAGGTAGGCTTCTGCCGGGTCGCGAAGGTTGCCGCCCGGTCAGGACGACGTGGGAAACGCGTTAGGGCAATGTCCGGAGATTGTCAGGGCACGAACTCCGAAAGCAACGGCTAAAATGGCAGGTTTTCGTCGTCCAAATCCAAGGGGGGTGCATCAAATGATTCCCTGAGCTTGAGGAAGCGTTGGTTACTTGCCAGCCAATCAAGTCCTGCGTCGGTGGCAACAAACCCCCAATACGCCTCCCGGCCGTCATACCCTTGGGCTCGGACAATGTACTGTTTCTTTTCGAGTCCATGAATCGCAATCGCACACGCGACACCGGTATAGTCCGCCCGCTGCACCTCTTCACGGAGCGTGTATGATGAAACAGGGTCACCATCCAAACTCAGTGAAGCGATCGTGATAAGCGCCACAAGTTCGTGTTGGTTAAGCCCGCCAGTTGGCGCTGCCGGTGATAGCTCCTCAACTGATTCTATCTGTAAGTGCGTTTCGATCGCTGCACGAAGCCGCTTCGTAATTTGAGTCCCAAGTTCCTGAAAATCCCGCGGCGATTCCGATTTGTATCGAATAATGCTCCGATGCTGAACATCAAACGGAAATCGCGTCCGATCGTCTGAGCAAGCCATTACCACGGGCTTTCGGGCAGCGATGGCAAACCCCAATTCGAACCACACATTGGGATTATCCGTACTAATCTCGGCAAAGCATACATCACAGCGGCGGATTCCTGCTTCTATATCTTCAATAGGAACGAGGCTCGCAGGGTCTTGGTCAACGCGATACGACTTAAGCCCAGCAGCAATGATAGCCGGGCGAAAGGTATCTTCATATCGTTTGTCGAAGCGCCCGTTGTCAAATGGTTGAATAACGAAGCATGTGCCCAAGCTCTCGACCTGCTTCCCTGTACTATTCTTCGTAGAGGCAGGGCGACTGATTCCCGAGGCTCGAGAATGCGAGGCACCAGAGTTGGGTGGCGCACTTCCGTGCGGCGGGCTTAAATGCACTTCTGATTCATATTCCTCGATGTTCCAGCCGGCACGTTTAAGACCCCGCCGAATCGTGTGCGACGTATCGCTCGACAGATCGATGGAAGGCGGAACGATATCCAGGTGCTCCCGAAGCCACTGCTTCATCGGGAATAATTGATCTTGCCCATCCTCCCGACGCCAGTTGACCAAGAAGCGTTTCACAAACATCACCGCGATTGGAAGTATCACCCCCGCAGTCTGCAGCGCGAGCGTATTGACAAACTAGTAGGACCCAATGGATCTACTCAACCCGCCAGCCATCTCTCGATGAGCTTGAACGAGGCCGAGGATGGATCTCGCAACGGTGTGATGGTCGCCGTCATTGTGAGCGGCTCCCAAGTCCGCACGTTCGGAACAAAATCACCGTAATATCGCACATCGTTCACAGGACGAAAGTGTCGAAACCAAACACCGATCTCTGGAGCGGCCGCTCGGATGTAGTTGTACGGGCCGGCGATCCGGACCAATGCAAATGGAAAGTGATGGGTGAAAAGCAAAACGTGATCACCTTCTCTCATCTCATGTGCAAACCCCCAGTAGTTTCGCTGAGTCTCAGGCAGCGTGTCCGGAGTCGTTGTCAAAAGATCCGGAACTTCTACAGCGAAATCCAGCCCTATGTAGCCCGCTGAAAGACTTTCCACCGTATGCTTGACTGCGCCTTTCGATTCATCAGGATGAAGTTGCATTCGCCAGTACGTCATCAGTGCATCTCCACATAAAGTGTTTGCTCTCGCGAAAGCTCGCTATTTTCCTAACTCTTCAGCAAGCACGATCAATTGCTCGCCGCGCTCTCGTGCAATACGCGCAACCGCGCCCGCCCACCCCGGAGGCGGCTCGCGGTAATGGCGCGTATCCGGGCTGAGGCGTGCGCGCTCGACGGAGTTGACGTGCGAGCCGCAGGCTTCGGCGATGTCGGCGACCGTCACCTTCTGGATCAGGAGATCCGTCGCTTCCTTGAAGTTCAACACGCCTCGGCTTGTCAGACGTAGGGTTGACAAATCACGGATTGTCAGTTATATTACTGACAGGCAGGGACAAAGACAAGGCTGGCCGCTCTCCCGCCAAGAAGAATCGACCAGCCTCGAACGCGAACCGACCCGAAGGCCGCCCGCTCACCAAAGCTGCCCTGCCAGGCGGCCCGGGTCAAGAGGATCAGGAGGCACGATGCCCGAGCAGCCGAAGGACCCCACGCCCGTAGCCGCCGCGAAGCCCGCCTACAGCATCATCAAGCAGAAGAAGAGCCGCTGGTGGGAGGTGCGCGACCCGCAGGACGAGCTGGTGTGCCTGACGGTGTACCGGAAGGGAGCGCGAGAGGTGGTGCGGCGCCTCGCTGCCTGACTGAGGGTGGGACACCCAACGATCGACAGTCGCGGAAAGGATCTCCTGCGGCTGTCGACCGTTGTGCGTTTCCGTCGGAACGGAGACTTGTGCCGGAGGAGGAGCCCGGTAGCGCCGCGATCCCTTCATGACTATTCTGGAATGCATCTCGCGGGCGATCAAGACTTGATCGAACTGTCGCACGAGGTCGGCCGGCCAAGCGCAAAGATCGGCTGAGGCCCCCCGGCTCGTTTGGGAGACGTTACGATGTCCAACTCGCAGCCAGAAGGGATCCGCCTCGCGCACGCTGACGCGAAGTTCCACCTGTCCTCGGACGAGCGGTCGGCTGTTCGTCGGGGGTTCGATGTGGACGCCCTCGAACGGCTCCTGGCACACCTTCGGCCGGAAGTACGTTCGCTAGTTCTGCAGGATTTCAAGTACCCTGCGCGCGGCGAACCCGCAGCCAATCTCATCCAGATGGGAGACCCGTCGCTCCAGCCGCTTCTCGACGAAGTGTGGGCGCCGATGTGGGAGTTCATGCAACCGGGTGCGCTCGAGACGGAGACCAAGGAGTTTCCCGGGCGCGAGCTGGCCCGCCAGCGGCGACGGGCAGCCCTATCCAAACAGAAAGATCCAGCACAGAGGTAGCGCCGGGCCGGCGCGAATCAGGCGCAGGCGGGGGAATTCGTCACGGTCGCGCAGACAATGCAGGGATTCCCCGTTTCGCAGCTTCCCGACCCGCAGGTGCTCGCGTAGCAGTCGCTGAACTGTGAGCACCGTGGATTGGTGGCCATTCCTCCATCTCGCCCCATCACCGTTCCCTCCGGCGCCGCTTCCCGCGCCAGCACCTCGAAGCCGTCCACCCGGAGCGATTCCACCGACAGCCGCAGCTTCTTCATCGTGACATCCCGTTTCAGGGTTGGGAGATCCGCCAGCTTGTCCCTCCATCGATTCTAGCGGTTCGGTCCGGGAGCCGACGAATGCGGAGTGCATCGAAAGCGGTCCGAATACGCCTACCTGTATCCTGATCCTCACCCATCCCCGCCTGACGCGAAGCAGCCGCCGCCAGTGATGCTGGATCCGCCTGAACCCTTGCCGGATCCTGCAATCGTACCGAACTCTTCTGAGGAGGCCAAGTATAGATTCTTCAGTCGCTTAGGCTCCTTCAGAATGACATCCCGAGAGTTCCGCGACGCTTAGCAGAACACCCTGATTCGGTCGGGATCGCTTGACAGGGCGGAGACGCGCGCGCATACATTCACCCATATTGGTTAATGATTGGACACGGCGCGACGGAGACGACCACCATGCTCGCGAAAGCCGGGCTGGACCAGACGCTGACCGCGCTGGGCGATGCCACGCGCCGAGCGATCCTGGATCGGCTCGCGCGGGGGCCGGCGCGGGTGACGGACTTGGCGGCCCCGTTCAGCATCTCGCTCAACTCGGTGTCCAAGCACATCCGCATCCTCGAGCGCGCGCAGCTGGTGCGGCGGCGGCGCGACGGGCGCGAGCACATCCTGTCGCTCAACCCCGAGCCGCTGGACGAGGCGGCGGAGTGGATCGCACGCACGCGCGATTTCTGGACGGGGCGGCTGGACGCGCTGGAGGCGGCCCTTCGCGCCGAAGACGCGGAGGTCGCACGCAAGAATCAACGGGGAGAGACGCGATGACGCAGCAGGAAGAGGCGCCGGGCGTGGCCACCGCGCCGGGCGAGGTGCGCATCGAGCGCTGGCTTCCCGGCCCCGCCGAGCGCATCTGGGCCTACCTGACCGACTCGGAGAAGCGCGGCCGGTGGCTGGCGCCGGGCCAGATGGAGCTGCGCGTGGGCGGCCGCGTGGAGCACCGCTTCCACCATGCCGACCTGTCGCACGAGAAGACGCCCCCGCCGCCCAACGAGGCGTACGCCGCCGGCCACGTGCTCCATGGCACCGTCACCCGCTGCGACCCACCGCGCCTGCTCGGCTACACGTGGGGCGACGCCGCCGGCGACTCGGAGGTCACCTTCGAGCTGACACCGCAGGACGGCGGCGAGGTGCTGCTGGTGGTCACGCACCGCCGCCTGGGCAGCCGGCAGGCGATGGCCAGCGTGGCCGCGGGGTGGCAGACGCACCTGGGCATCCTGTCCGACCAGCTGGCGGGCCGGGAGCCGCGCGGCTTCTGGTCCACGCACGCACGCCTCGAGGCGGAGTACACCCGCCGATTCGCCAGCATCAGCCAACCCTTGAGCCCGGGAGAGACCGAGTGAGCGCACCCACCGAGCAGGTCGTCCCCTTCCTGATGTTCGAGGGACGGGCGGAAGAGGCGATGACCTTCTACACCACACTCTTCGACGACGCAGCCATCGAGAGCATCGCGCGCTATGGGCCGGAGGGGCCCGGCAAGGAAGGATCGGTGGTGCAGGCCACCTTCACCCTCGCGGGGCAGCGGGTGATGTGCATCGACAGCGCGGTGAAGCACGCGTTCACCTTCACGCCCGCCATCTCGCTCTTCGTGACCTGCGCCACCGAGGGCGACCTGGACCGCCGCTACGAAACGCTGCTGGAGGGCGGGCAGGCGCTGATGCCGCTGGGCGACTACGGGTTCAGCCGCAAGTTCGGCTGGGTGCAGGACCGCTTCGGCGTGTCGTGGCAGCTGAACCTGCCGCACGAGTGAGCGCAGAGCGATAGCAGCGAGCGCGGCGAAGCCCCGGCCGGAGTTCCCGGCCGGGGCTTCGCGCATCCCACATCAGACGACCCCGCGCTACTGGAGTTGCAGCGTGATGCGGCCGATGGTGGCCTGCACGCCCGCCATCAGCCGGGCCGGGTCGTCGTTCTCCGAGCCGCCGCGGGGGACGAAGGTGACCTGCACGGCGTCGTCCTTCCACTCCCCGCGGCTGCGCTGGTACGCATACACGCGCAGGAGATTGAGCCGGCGCACGTGCGCCCCGTGCATCTCGTGTGCGTTGGGCATCGTCAGGTTGAAGAAGGTGAGGTTCCCCACGTACTGCGGGCTCGTGTACTGCACGCCCTTCGCGTCAGGCAGGTTGACGTACACCTCGTAGTACAGCACCGGGTCGCGCGCCAGCATCACGTCCTCCAGCAGGAGCGAGAACCGGTTCCCCGCGCCGGCGTCGGCGAAGGTGCGCAGCTCGTCGCGCGTGGCGGCCGGGATCGGCACGCTCACCGTCACCGGCGTTCCACCCAGCGCCAGGCTCACCTGTTCCTCCGCCACGGTGAAGGGTGCGCCCCGCGGCGCGCGCGAACCGATGGAGCCGGCCACCGCCGCCGAGCGCGCGTCCAGCCTGAAGATCTGCGAGGCTTCCACGTCGGTGTCCGACACGACCGCGCACGACGGGGAGGCGTACTGGTAGCACAGCTGGTTGGCGGTGTTGATGATCTGGGCGCCGGTCATGTTCACCACCGCACCCGACTCGTTGTAGAACTGGAAGACGGTGGTCAGCCACGGCGAGTCGGTGGGGTTGGTGTGCCCGTTGCCCAGGGCCAGCCACACGCCCCACAGCCGGTCGATCTGCGCGTGGTGCAGGTAGAAGATGGGGTCCAGCGCAGCCCTGACCACCGCCTGCATGTTGCCGCCCACGCCGGAGGTGTGCACGGCGCTGTGCGGCGTGTTCTCCAGCTCGCTCTGGAAGTCGTAGAACAACCCCTCCCCCAGCGCGAACCCCGGGTCCACCAGCGAGGCGGACATGGGGTCGCCGTTGTTGCTGGAGAAGTAGCGCGTGGCGTCGTAGAGCGGGTTGGTGTTGGCCGCCGGAACGCGGAACGGCGCGGGGAGGTTGCGCGCGCCGGTGGGCGAGTAGCCCCAGTAGGGAAGCGCGAAGTTGCTGTCGCCCGAGGCTGCCCGCACGATCCGCTCGAACCAGTACAGGTACATCCGGTGCCACGAGAGGAAGAACGCCGTCCCGTGCTGGCACTGGTTGTAGATGGAGGTGGGCGGGGTGCCGATGGTTCCGTGGATGGCGCGCTGCGCCTCCCAGCTGGTGGGGTCGGAGGCGGGCCGCGCCTTCATCACCGCCACGGCCGTGCAGTAGGAGACCACGTCGGGGCTGCTGGCGCTCAGGCAGAAGATGTTCTTCCGCGTGCGCACGTTGGCGCAGATCTTCTGCGCCGGCACGTCCACCAGGTCGGCCCTCCGCGCGAGGACGCCCAGCACGCCGGAGTCGTCGGCACACCCTGCCAGCCCCAGCCCGCCCAGCCCGCCCAGCGCCGCGAGCAGGAAGTCCCTGCGATCCATGTCGCCCATGCTACGTGCCCTCCTTCACCGGGTACGTGCCGCCCCGCCGGCGGGAAGCCGGCCACGGCGGCGGAAGCCCCCTCCGCGCGGCATCGCCGGAAAGAGCAAGGGACGGAGACAGTGAGGCAGACGCCGACGCGTGCCTCACCTGATTCAGCGCAGTCGCGTAAGGAGCGTTCAAGCTGCGGGAGAGCCCCGCACGAGCCGTTCGAGGAGGCAGGGACCGGCGGCCAACACCGCTTCCCGCGCCATGGCCTAAGTTTGGAGCCGAGGGTGGCGAAGTCAAGCATCCTGATCGAATACCGTCCGGAGTTGGCCGCCCTGTCTCGCATGCGGAAACGACACCCACACGGGGCGGATGTAAGCTGCGGGGCACGCCCACACTCGGCCCTGCCCCGCGCTCGTGCGAATCCACCCGGGCCCGTCCCTCGCCCTCCATCGCTCCTTCAGCCCGGATTCACCCCTGGAATCGATATCCCGCCTTCCTCACCGTCAGGATGTGTCGCGGGTTGGCGGGGTCGATCTCCAGCTTGCGGCGCAGTTCGGCAACGTGCGTGTCCACGGTGCGGGAGATGATGGCGGCGCGGTGGCCCCACACCTCGCGCATCAGCTCCACGCGCGTGGCGATGCGCCCGCCGCGGCCGATCAGCGCCAGCAGCAGGTCGAGCTCCTTGGGCGTGAGCGCCACCTCTACTCCACCCCGCCGCACCTGCCGCGCCGCCGTGTCGATCTCCACCTGCCCGAAGCGCAGCGGCGCGGACGCCGGGGCGGGGGCGACCGCCGGCGCGGGCGCGGCGCGGCGCAGCAGCGCCTCCACGCGCGCCAGCAGCTCCAGCAGGCCGAACGGCTTGGTCATGTAGTCGTCGGCGCCCAGCTTCAGGCCGCGCACCTTGTCGGCCTCGTCGCCGCGCGCGGTGAGGACCAGCACGGGGACGGCGCTCCCCTGCTGCCGCAGCCCCTGCAGCACGCGGTAGCCGTCCAGCCCGGGAAGCATCAGGTCCAGCACGAGCAGGTCGGGCGCGGTGCGCAGCGCCAGGTCCAGCCCGGTGAGCCCGTCCTCGGCCACGCTCACCTCGTAGCCCTCGATCTCGAGGTTGTTGCGCAGGCCGAACGCCAGGTCGGGGTTGTCTTCCACCACCAGGATGCGCCGGCTCATGCCACCCCCTGCGTCGGTTCGGTCATCTCGGGCGATCCAGTCCCATCCGTCTGCGCGCGCAATTCGATCGTGAAGCGCGCACCGCCGCCGGGCGCCTCGTCCACGCGCACGCGGCCGCCGTGCAGCGCGGCGAGCTGCGCCACCACCGACAGCCCGATCCCGCTCCCCGCCACCGCGCTCTCCTCGTCCCTCCCCAGGCGGACGAAGGGGCGGAAGATGCGGTCGCGCTCCCTGGCGGGGATGCCGGGCCCGGCGTCCTGCACCCACACGCGCGCCGTCCCCGCGTCCCCCGAAAGCCCCACCTCCACCGTCTGCCCGGCGGGGCCATACTTCACCGCGTTGTCCAGCAGGTTCAGCAGCATCTGGCGGAAGGCGCCGCGGTCCACCTCGCCGGAGATCCCCGCCTGCAGCCGCTCGCACAGCACCACGCGGCGCGCGGCGGCCAGCGGCGCGAATGTCTCCACCGCGTCGTGCACCAGCGCGTCCAGCGCCTCGGCGCGCCGGTCCAGCCGCACGGAGCGCCGCTCGGCGCGCGAGAAGAGGAGCACGTTCTCCACCAGGCCGGAGAGACGACGCGCCTCCTGGTCGATGATCTCGATGGACCGCTGCCGCTCGCCGTCGCTGCGCACGCGGCCCAGCCGCAGCGTTTCGGCGAACATGCGGATCTGCGCCAGCGGCGTGCGCAGCTCGTGCGATACGCTGCTGACGAAATCGGCCCGCACGCGCACCAGCTCGCGCTCGCGCCGCAGCTGCGCCAGCGCCACGGCCGTGAGCCCCGCCGACAGGGCGAGGAGCGCGAGGAGGAACGGCAGCCGCGCCTTGGGCATCCCGCCGATCAACAGCCGGCCCTGCGCGGCGGGGCGCAGGTTCACGCGCACCCGCATCCCCCCCACCAGCGAGCCCACCGTGTCCATTGCCGCCACCCCGCCGTCGTAGCGCCGCGGCGACGCGTACAGCTCGCGCCCGGCGGCGTCGAGCACCGTCAGCGACAGCAGCGAGTCGGCCGCGCGGCCGCGCGTGAGCGAGGGCGGGAGCACGTTCTGGCTGGCGTAGACGGGCGCGAACGCGGCCTTGGCCAGCGTGCGCGGGTTGGCCTCCAACCCGAAGAGTGCGACGGCCTGCCCCCCCGGCTCGCGGCGCACGAGATAGGTCAGCGCGCGGTCGAGCCCGCCGGCGCGGGTGAGCAGGATGTAGGCTTCCAGCCCGTTCTCGGGGCGCGCGGCGCCGCGCGTGAGCTTGCGCGCGGTGTCGGCCAGCCAGGCGCGCGCCGGCTCCGGGAGCGCCGTGCCCGTGCGCTCGGCCGAGCCGTCGCGCAGGTCCAGGCTGAAGTACCCGCGCACCGAATCGATGGGCGGGCACACCGGGCAGGGCTCGTGGATGTGCGCGAGCGCGTCTGCCAGCGGCGGGAGCGGCGCGGCGGGCCCGGCGGGGCGCACCATCTCGAAGCGGTAGATGGCGCCGCCGCCCGCGCGCATCAGCGCGTTGCGGCCGGCCTGGCGGTAGAGGAAGGCGGCGAACCCGGCGTAGTCGCGCAGCGCCCCCCGCGCCGCCTCGCGATGCCCGCGCGCGGCGCTCTGCGCCTCCCACGCCATCAGCGCGGTAACGCTCAGCGTGAGCAGCAGCAGCGCGATGATCGGCGCCGAGCGGTGCCCGCCCGCACGGCCGGGGTTCGCCATCGGGATCAGGTGCTTCGGGAGATGTGGATCAAGCCGGCGCGAAGGTGCGCCACGATGGGAAGATACGGCGTTCCGCGTGGGATGCGGAGGGGCAGCGGGTCAGAGTTTCGTCAGGATGGGCGGATCGGGCCGTCGGAATCACGTGAGCGGACGCAAGCCGGATCTCTCGTGGGAATACCGGATATCTCGCGAGAATATGCGAGTAAACTCGCGGCTACAACGGCACGCAGTCCGCCTTCGCGGACTTCAACCGAGGAACAGCGCGGGGTGTATCACCAACGTCTCGTCTGCCACTGATTTCCGCGCGGAGCCATACGATGTCATCCTGAGCGTCGCCGCCGGACGTAAATCGCGTTCGCGACAGAGCTTGGCGGCGACCGAAGGATCTTTGGCCGCCGCAGCACCTTGGTCGCCATCCAGGCACCGATCTGCCAGCGCAGCGGCGTATCCGAGGCTCGAATCCGAGTGCCGACGATAGATCCTTCGGCCGCCGCCCAGCAATGGTGCGAGAAAGGGTCCGGCGACGCGGCGGCGCTCAGGATGACATTTTCACGTGACTCGGTCATTGGTCGAGGCCATACGAAAAGCCTCTCCACGTGGCGGAGAGGCTGTCGTATGCACAAAGGGCCGCGGCGCGCAGTCCGCAAAGGCGGACTTCCCGATTTTCCAGCGGCGGGTTTCAACCCGCCGCCTCCAACCCGCCGCCTCCAACCCGCCGGCGAATCCCCCCTCAATCCGCCGCCATCTCCCTCGGCGCATCCTCTGGCGCAGTCCCCACCCCTGCGACCTCCAGCGCCTGCGCGAAGTCGGCGATCAGGTCCACCGCGTCCTCGATGCCCAGGGAGATGCGGACGAAGCCGTCGCGGATGCCGTTGGCCTCGCGGCGCTCGCGCGTCATGGCGGCGTGCGAGGTGTAGCGCGGCTCGCTCACCAGCGTCTCCACGCCGCCGAGCGACGGCGCCAGCTTGGCCAGCTTCAGCGCCTCCACGAAGCGCGCGGCCGCGTCGCCGCCGCCGGCGATCTCCAGCCCCAGCATCCCGCCGAAGCCGGCGAGCACCCGCTTCGCCGTCTCGTGGTCGGGGTGCGAGCGCAGGCCGGGGTAGTGCACCTGGGCAATACCCGGGTGCGTCTCGGCCCACTCGGCCACCAGCTGGCCGTTGCGGTTGTGGCGCTCCATCCGGAGCGCCAGCGTCTTGATTCCGCGCTCCAGCAGCCACACGGCGTGCGGGTCGAGCGCCGGCCCCCACACCTTGGCCCGGTCGCGCACGGCGTTCACCAGCTTCGCGCTGCCGGCGATCACCCCTGCCGTCACGTCGCTGTGGCCGCCCAGGTACTTGGTGGCGCTGTGCATCACCAGGTCGGCCCCGTGCTCCAGCGGCCGCGCGTTGATGGGTGACGCAAAGGTGGAATCCACGATCACCACCGCGCCGCGCCGGTGCGCCTCGTCGGCAATGGGCCGCAGGTCCATCACGCGCACCAGCGGGTTGGACGGGCTCTCGCCCATCACCAGCCTGGTGTTGTCGCGGAACGCTTCGGTCCACCCGTCGGCGAACATGTCCACGAAGGTGGTCTCGATGCCGAAGCGCGACAGCTCCTTCTCCAGCAGCGCGCGGGTGCCGCCGTAGATGGCGTCGGTCGCCACGATGTGGTCGCCCGACGAGACCACGGAGATCACCGCGCACGCCATCGCCGCCATCCCGCTGGCCAGGATCACGGAATCTTCCGCACCCTCCAGCGCGGCGATGCGCTCCTCCACCAGCACGTGGTTGGGCCCGTTGCCGTAGCGCTGGTAGAGGACGGGCCCCTCGCCACCGGGCTCGCTGTAGAAGGTGGCGCTCAGCACCAGCGGGTTCACCACCGGCGCGCCGGTCTCGCGCGGCCCTTCGCCGGCGTGCACGGCGCGCGTGCTCTGTCCCGAATGCTCCATCCTCAGTCCTCCAGCAGTGCGGAAAGCGGCGCCACGGTGCCGTCGGGGTAGCGCGTAACCACCCGGTGCGCCAGCAGGCTCCCCAGGGTCGACTCCGCCGCGTCGGGAGAGAGGCCGGTGTCGGACGCCACGTCGGCGGCGCCGGCGCGGCCGCGGCGCACCAGGCACTCCCACGCGGCGCGGTGCAGCGGGTTGGCGCTGCCCAGCAGCTTCACCGCCCCCTCGTCGTCACGCGCCACCAGGAGAAGGTTGTGCCGCTCCAGCACCGCCTCGATCGCCTCCTCGTGGTGCTCCTGCACGCCGCGCACGACGAAGAACGACTCGGACGGCCGCTCGTCGCCGCTGAAGCGCAGCAGCAGCTTGGCCACGATCTCGTCGGCGCACGAGTAGTCGAGCACCCGCACCTGGGTGAAGTCGAGGATGGACAGGCAGCCGTCGCTGGCGGGCCCGTCCATCTCGGCGAGCTGGCTTTCCACGCCGCTCCGGATGGCGCGCCCGGTGGGGCGCGTCACCAGGTTGCTGAACAGCTCGGTCACGGACCGGCGCGGCAGGGGCATGCGAAACCCGAGGTGGAGGGCGCGGGCGGCGAGCACGCTCAGGCGGCCGACTCGGAGTCGGCGATGGTCACCCGGTCCATCCGGTCGCCCTTGGCGATCGTGTGGATCACGTCGAGCCCCTGGGTCACCTTGCCGAACACGGTGTGCACGCCGTTCAGGTGCCGAGTGTTGGCCTCGCTCAGCACGATGAAGAACTGGCTGCCGCCCGTGTCCTTGCCGGCGTGGGCCATGGAGAGCGCGCCCACCTCGTGGCGGTGCGGGTTCCCCTGCGTCTCGCACTTGATGTTGTAGCCCGGCCCGCCCGTGCCGATGCGCGGATGGGTGATGGGCAGCTCCTTGGTGAGCGGGTCGCCGCCCTGCACCACGAAGTCGGGGATCACGCGGTGGAAGACGATCCCGTCGTAGTAGCCGCTCTTCACCAGCTTCTCGAAGTTCTCCACCGTCCCCGGCGCTTCCCTGTCGTACAGCTCGGCGGTGAAGGTGCCCTTGTTGGTCTCGAAGGTGACGGTCTTCATCGGCAGGATCCTCGTTCGGTCGTTGGATTTCGGAACACGGAAGCTCGAACAGCACGGAACACGGGCGGACGACGGCGGCCTCCCCGTCGACCTGGGCGCTCAGCCCGGCGGCGGGCGGCGCGGCGGGCCCGGGGCGCCCGCGCGGGCGCCGGGAGCGGGCGCCGGCGGCTTGGGCGGCGCGGCCTCGCGCGCGGGAAGGATGATCTCGATCTGCGCGCCGGGGAAGTACGGGAGCCCCGTCTCCAGCGGCACGGCGTCGTCCCACTCGGGCACGTCGGCGATCAGCGCGGTGCCGCTGCGGATGGCGATCTTGCCGCCCCAGCGCCCCACCTTCTTGCGGATCTGCTTGAGCCCCTGTCCGCGGCCCGGGTCGCGGAAGCGCGTGGTGCCGTGGATGAACGCCGCCTCCAGCGCCGTGGCGTCGCCCCAGCGGTCGCCGAAGCGGGCGGCGTGCTCGCGCTCGAGGCTTCCCTTGAAGCCGATCCCCAGGTCCATCACCGCGATCACCGCGACTTTTCTACCGAGGCGGCGGGCCCAGTTGTACACTTGGATCCCCACCCACCCGGGCGCGTCGGCGTGCTCGATGATGTTCTGCGACACCTCGCTCAGCAGCATGCTGAACGCGATCGCGTCCGACTTGGAGTAGCCCAGCTGCTCGGCGAGGAGGGTGGAGACGCGCCCCTCGTTGAGCTCGTTGACCACGCCGTGAACGTCCTCGTGGCTGCCGATGACGGTGATGGGCAGCAGCACGCTTCCCTCCCCCGCCGGCCTGCCGCGCGGCGTGTCGCCCATCTCGAACACCGCCTGCGCGGCGGCCGTGAAGCCGATGCCGGCGAAGTAGCGCTGCACGTCGGAGCTTTGCGGCAGCTGCAGCATGGGCCGGCCGCCCGTCTCGCCGATGTAGGTGCCGAGCGCCAGGAGCCCGGTCATTCCGTAGGGGTCGGCGAAGCGCACGTGGCGCGCGTCGAACAGCAGCTTCTCGTCGCCGGCGTCGGCGGCTTCGGCCAGCAGCGCCTCGAAGGCGTGATCGTTGAGGGTCTGTGCGACCGATACCACGCGCGTCATGCGCGCGCGCTCCTGAGCATGGGCATGGCCGGCAAACTACGTCCGGCGGGAGTAATCGGAAAGTGTTCGGTGTGGAAGGATGGGTGCGCCGCGGACGGACCACGAGGATCGCCGACAATCCCCGCTCGCCAGAACCGGTGAAGTGGAGACGTCCGCATCCACCCCCCCTGCCCCACCGCAGAGCCGCGGATGTGTTGTGACGTTTCAGCGTGCGCTGTGGATCAGTTTTTTTGAAACTGGACACTACCGGCCACTCGGGACGAAAGTGCGGCGTGCTCCATCCCCCCTGATCCACGTAGTTGCCGGTGACGGTGTCGGCGCCGGAGCCTGTCGCAGCGGGTGAGGCCGGGTTGGGAAGGGCGATTGAATTGAAATCGCAGCAACAACGGCCCGAAGTCCCCTTCGCGGACTCCCACGCGAGCATCTGGCCGGGCGCCGAACGGCTTCGACTGCGAGGCGTGGTATCGTTGCCGGTCGTGGACTCGGAGAGGGCGAGAAACCGGAGTGCGCGCCTCCTCGTAGGGTGGGACGATGAGCGATGTCACCCTGAGCGCGCCGCGGCGCACGGATCAGCCCAAGTGGTTTCGGGAAAGCGCGGTGCGGCGGATCTCCCGTTACGCGCCCATCGCCGCACCGGTTGACACACGTGCGTACCGCGCCAACATTTCGGGCGGGAACGTCTGATCCCCTCCCGCGGCGCTCTCCTCTCCGCAGCGTCATCCCGGCTTGAACACCATCTTCTTCGTCTGCGCGGTGGCCGGCGGAGCCCTGCTGGTGATCCAGTTCCTGCTGGGTCTGGCGGGCCTCGACCACCCGGGCGGCTTCGACATCGGCCACACGCACCTGCACCCGGGCGACGCGCTGGGGCTGCTCAGCGTGCGCGCGATCGCGGCCGGGCTCGCCTTCTTCGGCCTGCTGGGCATGCTCACGCTGGCCAAGGGCGGCGGGCCGCCGCTGGCGCTGGGCGCGGCCGTGGCGGCCGGCGGCGCGGCGATGGCGGCGGTGGCGGCCGCGCAGCGCCAGCTCCGCCGGCTGGAGCGCGACGGCACCGTGCGCATCGAGAACGCGGTGGGCGAGGCCGCCACCGTCTACCTCAGCATCCCCGGCGGCATGGCCAGCCCCGGCAAGGTCCACCTGGCACTGCAGGGTCGCACGGTGGAATTGCAGGCCGTGTCGATCCATCCGCTCTCCACCGGCGCCGAAGTGGTGGTGGTGGACGTGCTCGGCCCCGACACCGTGGAAGTCACCCCTTCCCTTCCCCCCGAACCCTCACAGGAGTCCTGACGCCCATGCCCACCCAGAGTCTCGCATTCCTCCAGCTATCCCCCGACACGCTGCTGGGCAGCACGGTGCTGCTGGCCGTGGTGCTGGTGCTCGGCTTCGTCTTCTTCCTCACCAGCCGCTATCGCCGCTGCCCCGCCAACAAGGTGCTGGTGGTGTCGGGGATGGTGGGCGGGGGCAACGCCGCCAAGTGCATCTCGGGCGGCGGCACCTTCGTGTGGCCGGTGATCCAGGAGTACGACTACCTGAGCCTGGAGCCGATCCAGATCGACATCCCGCTCAAGGACGCGCTGAGCTTCGAGAACATCCGGGTGAGCGTGCCCAGCGTGTTCACCGTGGCCATCGGCACCGACGACGCCGTGCGCCAGAACGCCGCCATCCGCCTGCTCAAGCTCGACCAGGCGCAGATCAAGCGGCAGGCGCAGGACATGATCTTCGGCCAGCTGCGGCAGGTGATCGCGTCCATGCGCATCGAGGAGATCAACAAGGACCGCGAGGCGTTCCTGCACCAGATCCAGAGCTCGATGGAGCCCGAGCTGAAGAAGATCGGCCTGGTGCTGCTGAACGTGAACATCACCGACATCAACGACGAGTCGGGCTACATCGAGGCGATCGGCCGCAAGGCGGCCGCCGAGGCGGTGCAGAAGGCGCGCGGCGACGTGGCCGACCAGGTCAAGCTGGGCGAGGTGCGCGTGGCCGAGGCCGAGCGCGAGAAGCAGGTGCAGGTGGCCAGCGCCAACAAGGACAAGGAGATCGGCATCCGCCTGGCGCAGCGCGAGCAGGCGGTGCGCGTGGCCGAGCTCGAGAAGGAGCAGAAGGTGGGCGAGGAGACCGCCGCCTACGAGCGCGAGGCGCAGGTCAAGACCGCCGAGCAGCAGAAGCGCGTGTCGGTGGCCGCGGCCGAGGCGCGCGCCATCGCCGGCGAGGCCGAGAGCCAGGCGCTGATCGCCGACACCCAGGCCAAGCTGCAGGTGCGCCAGGCCGAGGCCTACGAGGTGGGCGAGCGGCGCAAGCGCGAGGCCGAGGCAGCGGTGCTCGAGGCGCAGTACCGCGCCATGGCCAAGGCCGCCCTGGCCGACGCCGAGCGGGTGGAGGCCCAGCGCCGCGCCGAGCTCGAGGCGCCGGCCAAGGCCGAGAAGGCCCGCACCATCGTGGAAGCCGAGGCCGAGGCCGAGAAGAAGCGCATCCACGCGCTGGCCGAGGCCGGGGCCACCTACGCGCGGCTCCAGGCCGAGGCGCGCGGCCAGTACGAGATCCTGTCCAAGAAGGGCGAGGGCCTGAAGGAGATCGTGGCGGCGGCGGGCGGCGCCAACCAGGCGTTCCAGCTGCTGATGCTGGAGCACCTCGACACCCTGGCGCAGACGGCCGCCACCGCCATCTCCAACATCAAGTTCGACAAGGTGGTGGTGTGGGACGGCGGCAACGGCCAGGGCACGGGCAACTTCCTGCAGAACATGGCGCGCACCCTGCCGCCCATGATGCAGGTGATGCGCGACATCGGCGGCGTGGAGCTTCCCGACTTCCTGGGCCGCCTGGCCCCCGACGCCGCCAGGGCCGGCGCCGACGCCGACGTGGTGGAGCGCGCGCTGAAGTCGCCCGACGCGCCCCCCTCGCCCGACGACCGCGAGCGCGCCGTGCCGCCCACCGCCGGCGAGCGCCGCGCGCCGGAGTCCGCGGCCACGACGGCATAGGCGAACGCCTGGGCCAAGCGACGCAGCGGCGGCGCCCGGGATTGCTCCCAGGCGCCGCCGTCCGTTTCGGAGAGCCGTGCGCCGAGTCGCATGCGCCGGCTCGCGTGAAAGCTCCGCTTCATGAACACGGAGCAGCGGAGAACCACGGAGGAAGCGGAGAACTGCCCCGTCGTTCTCCGCTTCCTCCGCTCTCTCCGCTGCTCCGTGTTCACGCTGTTGCAGTTACGCGATCCGATGCGCAACCCCGTAAGATGACGAAACGCACCGGGCCGCCGCTCCCGTTGGGACGGCGACCCGGTTGTCGTTCGTCAGATCACGACGCGGGTGGGGTCTCGCGCTCACCGCCCCTCGTCGTCGCCTTCTCTCGCGGAATCGGGGCGAACCCAGGGCATCTCGACGGCGGCCTGCGGGTCGTAGCGGAACCAGACGCGGCGGCGCAATCGCCAGCCGCTGGGAACGTCGGCGCGCAGGTTCACCTCGGCCTGCACGGCGTCGGGCCGTACCTGCACGAAGCGCACGGTTCCGGTCGGGGCCACCAGCACCCGCTGCCTGCGGTGGTGCCACTCGCTGAACACCGCCGTGGCGCCGTCGCCGGGAAAGCGCAGCTCCACCCCTTCGCGCACCCGTGCCTGCGGGAGCACCAGGCTCACGTCCCACTCGTGGTCGTGGAACGGATACACCGTCCGCGCGCGGATGATGGTGAAGCGCTGCATCACCTCGCCCGACGCGCTGTCTTCCGGCCGCAGCGGGCTGAAGAGCGTGCGGTGGTAGGTGCATCCGGCAACGAGCGGGATGAACAGCACGAGACACTGGAACACGCGGCGCATCATCGGGAGCTCCGGACTGGCCAGCTGCGGTGGGACGGACGCTGAACGCACGGGCGTGTGACGCACGATGCGTGCGTGCGGCTCATCCGTCCAGCCCGGCGCGCGTCCATTCGCCGCTGTGGGCAGCCAGGTGCTCGAACAGCCCGCTCCCGCCGCGGTGCCGCAGCTTGGTGGCGGCCACGGCGTTGGCGCGCCGTACCGCGGCTTCGGGCGGCAGCCCCCCCAGCACCCCGCAGAACACCGCGGCCCCCCACACGTCACCGCAGCCCGTGGGGTCGCCGCCCTCGACCGGCGTCAGGGCGGGAACATGGCCCGATCGCCCCGCGCCCGCCGCGAGCTCGCCGCGGACGGAGTACGCCGCGCCCTCGCGGCCCAGCGTGACGAACGCGGCCTCCACGCCATGCTCGTGGAATCGCGAGGGGACGGCGCCGGGCCGCAGGCCGTCCCCCATCAGCAGCTCGTACTCCTCCTCGTTCACCTGCACCGCGCGGAAGCAGCGCAGCCACTCGTCCCACTGCGGAAGACGGCGCGGCTCGCGCGGGCCGTCGGCGCGCGGCGGGCCCAGGAAGAGCGAGTGCAGGTCGGCATACACCGGAATCGAAAGGCCACGCAGCCGGCTCGCCGCAGGCAGCCCCAGCTCCCACCCGCAGAGGAAGTTTACGTAGAGCGCATCCAGCCCTTCCACGTGCGGCGCCAGCTCGTCCCACGTCCACCCCGGCACGCCGCCGCTCATCGTCTCGCCGCGCCGCGAATCGTCGCTATAGACCAGCTCCACGCGGTTGTTCGGCTGGTCGACGGCCACGATCCCGCCGCGCGAGCCGACGCCCTCCACCGTGTCGAGGTACGCGTGCACGCCATCCACCAGGTCGCTGCCCACGTGGGCGATGGGCACGACCTCCCACCCCTCGGGCCGCGTGGCGGCGGCCGAGGCGAGCGAGAACGACACTCCGCCCCACGTCTCGAACGGCCGCCCCGCCGCCTGGTCGGCCAGCGTCCAGACGGTGTCCCACACGAAGGTTCCGATGATGCCGAGGCGACGGGGCAAGGCGATGAATTTTCAGCGTGGGGGGGATGACGGCGAACAGGTGCGTGTGTGCGTTGGAACGAGTGCGCGAGTGCGTCTGCAGCTCCGCGTGGGAGCCGGCGGTGTGGGCTTCGCGAAGATCGCGCCGTGCGAATGGAACCCGCGCCGGCAACGGCTTGGGATGGCGCCCAGGCTCACAAACCTGGCCCCCCCGCGGAATGTCGGTCGCTGGAGGCGAGAATGCAGCCCGTGAAGCCTCGCGCAGTTTGCGAGGCTTTTCGTAGTTGTTGCTGCGGCTTCAGCCGCCGGGTGGCAGCCGGCGTCACGAATTCTCAAGGTTAACGCCGGAACCTGCACTCACAGCCTCGCGCAGTTTGCGAGGCTTCCCGTAGTCGTTGCTGCGGATTCCATCCGCCGGGTGGCAGGCTGCGTCACGAATCCTCAAGGTCGAAACCGGTACGAGAAGCGGCTCCCCGGCGGGTGCCGGGGAGCCGCGACGGGCGAGAGCGGGCGCGGGGTCAGTACCCCGCGGCGGCCTCGGCCTCTTCCAGGTAGTACTCCAGCCCCAGGTGCGTGATGGGCTCCTCGCCCATCAGCCAGCGCAGCGTGTTCTTCAGCTTCATCTGCTGGATGAACAGGTCGTGCTCGGGGTACAGCCCCTCGGCGGTCATGGGGCTCTTCAGGAAGAACGAGAGCCACTCCTGGATCCCG
>Ga0247773_1000328_pt1 | contig 21941 bp, 21 predicted proteins | sample UWRJL092311B6_FD_179934 | JGI IMG/M metagenome (GOLD analysis project Ga0247773, IMG submission 179934) | Plant litter microbial communities from Arlington Agricultural Research Station in Wisconsin, United States - UWRJ-L092-311B-6 | ecosystem: Environmental > Terrestrial > Plant litter >...
TCCCCTGTCCCCTGTCCCCTGTCCCCTGTCCCCCGCCCTACCGTGCCGGCCGCAGCGCGGCGAACTCGGCGTCGGCGTTCCAGCGCGGCAGCTCGGCGCCGTTGGCGATCTGCGTGGCGAAGTCGAGCACCAGCGTGGAGAGCTGCACGGCGCCGGCCAGGTCGAAGTCGGCGCGGTACTCGTCGCTGGGCTGGTGGTAGCGGTGCGCGTTGTAGTCCTCTTCCTGCTGCGTGCCCCAGCCGGCCGGCTTCCCCTCGTACTCGCTCCCCGCGCCGATGGACACGGCGGGCACGCCCACCTTGGCGAAGGAGAAGTGGTCGGAGCGGTAGAAGTAGCCGCGCTCCGGGTGGTCGTCGGCGGTGATGCGCCAGCCGCGTCCGCCGATCATCTGCCCGAAGCTGGGGCCCAGGCTGCTCTTGGTGTCGCCCAGGAGGCGGAAGTCGCGGGTGGCGCCCAGAATGTTGCCGCCGTCCACGTTGAGGTTGGCCACGATGTTGGCCGCCGGCACGGTCGGGTGCTGCGCGAAGTAGGCCGAGCCCAGCAGCCCGCTCTCCTCGGCCGTGACGAAGACGAACACGAGCGAGCGCTTCGGCGCCGGCCGCATCGCCGTCGCATGGGCGATGGCCAGCAGGTCGGCCACGCCCGAGGCGTTGTCCTCGGCGCCGTTGTAGATGGAGTCGCCGTTCACGGCCGGGCCGATGCCCAGGTGGTCCCAGTGGGCGGTGAGGGCCACGTACTGCTGGCCCAGCGTGGGGTCGCTGCCGGGAATCACCCCCACCACGTTCTCGCTCTCCAGGTGCTGCACGGTGCTGCGCAGGCCCACGTCCAGCATGATGCCGGTGGCCACGGGGCGGAAGGAGCGCTGCGCGGCCTGCTGCCGCAGCTGCCCCAGGTTCAGCCCCGCCTGCCGCAGCAGCGAGGTGGCCGCGCTGTCGGTGATCCAGCCGCGGAAGCCGAGCGGCGCGGGGAGGCTGGGGTCGCGCGGCACCATGCGCTGCTCGCCGCTCCACGAGCCCACCACCGTGTGCCAGGGGTAGCCCGCCTGCTCGGCGGTGTGCACGATGAGCATTCCGGCGGCGCCGCGGCGCTCGGCCTCCTCGAACTTGTAGGTCCAGCGGCCGTAGTAGGTCATCGCCCGGCCGCCGAAGAGGTTGGGCTCGCCGGCCGGTGCGGGCGGGTCGTTGACCAGGACGAGGAGGATCTTGCCCTTCACGTCCATGCCCTTGAAATCGTCCCAGCGGTACTCGGGCGCGGCGGCGCCGTAGCCCACGAACACCACCTCGCCGCGCGCGGCGGCCTGGGGGGCGGCGCTGCCGTTCCACACCACCACGTCGTCGGGGTGGCGCAGCGTGGCGGTGGCCTTGCCCGTGGCGCTCACCCGCACGCTTCCCGGCGCCGAGCCCACCACGTCGATGGGCACGCGCTGGAAGTAGCTGCCGTCGGGCACCCCCGAGCGCACCCCGTAGCTGCGCAGCTGCGAGGCGATGTACTGCGCCGCCAGCCGGCCGCCGCGCGTCGCGGGGGCGCGCCCCTCCAGCAGGTCGCTGGACAGGAAGCGCAGGTGCGCGTCGATCTCGTTGGCGGTGATGCCCGCCGGGCTCTGCGCCCGCGCCGTGCCGGCCGCCAGGGCGGCGCAGGCCAGCGCCAGCGAAAGGGTGCGTGTGGCTCGCATGGGATCCTGCATGGAGTGGCGTTGTGTCCGCGGGCCACGCGCACCCCGCGCGCGGCGCCGGGAAGCTAAGCGGCGGGCGGTGGATGGCGAAAGTGCGGGGGGCGGTCTCCGGCCAATGATCGCCGGTGTTCCCGACGGAGAACGTGCGGACGGTCGAGAGCGACGGAGGCGGCGCTCGCGCGAAGATCAGCGGCGAGCGAGGCGAGCATCCGTGCGGGAATATGCGACTGGAGCCGCGGCTACCACGGCACGCAGCCCGCCCTCGCAGACTTCATCCACGGGCGGGCATCAACGCGGGTGGCAGGGTCCGGTCGAAGGGTCAGCCGATGCCGAAGCCGAGTTGGTCGCTGGTCGGCGGGGGCGGGGCGGCGCGGTCCTCCGCGGCGATCCAGCGGGCGATCACGCGCACGACGTACCGCCGCTCAGCCTCCGTCAGCTCGCGGCCCCGGGGGATGGCGTGCCACTTGGCCAGGCAGCCACGGCAGCAGGTGGCGGTGGCGTGCTGGGCGACGAAGACGGGGTGCCCGCGCATGGGCGTCTGCTTGCCGTCGTTGGGCGGCTGGGCGGGGGCGAGGCGCGCCGCGATCATCTCGTGCGCGTGACCGAGGACGGCGTCCATCCCCCTGCGGCGCAGGTAGTCGAGATCGCCGCCACGCAGACGAAAACGGCGGCGGAAGGTGGAGCCCGCCAGCCGCGCGAACACCTCGTCGAGTGAATCGTCGCTCATCCCGGAAAGCTGCGAGGAAACATCGGGCCACGGCAACCACCCTCGCGCGGTTGAAGTCCGCGAAGGCGGACTGCGTGCCCTCGTAGCGGCGACTTCAGTCCGCATCTTCGCGGGTTCTCGCCATGCGATCCCGATGCCGGGAACGCTCAAACGATCCGTCCGCCGTCCCGTCAGCCGTCGGTCCAGCGGACCTCGAAGCCGGGCGACACGACGGAGCGGGTGGCGGCGGTGGCCTCCACCAGCGGCACGCGGATGCGGTAGGTGCCCGCCACGCGCTGCACGCCCACCATGCCGGCCAGCACTTCGCCCGGCGCCAGGGTCACCGGCCCCACGTCCAGGTTCGCCACGCAGAAGCCCGAGCTGACGACCAGCCAGCGCCCGCCATCCTGGCGCTCGAGAACGGCGTTGGCCGCCGTGCCGCAGGCCGCCACGTGCACGGCCGCGTCGGTGGTGTTCTGAACGGTGAACGGCACCGTCAGCGGTTGGCCGCCGCCCGCGGGGAGCGCGTACACCGCGCGGTCGGTGCGCACGCGCACGCCTGGCACGTCCGGGACGGTGGTGCTGGCGCAGGCGGCCAGCAGTGCCAGCGCGGCGGCGGACAGGGTTTTCCTCATCGGCATTCCAGGCTCTCGGTGGTGTGGGTCGACCGGCATCTTGCCCTCGAACGCGCACGGCCGCCCGATTGTGACGGCCCGCGCCTTGCCGCAGCCCTTGCCCTCACGCTACGTGCGACGAACCCGATGCGGAGGTTGTGGAGATGGCGGGCAAGCTCGATGGAAAAAAGGTGGCGATCCTGGTGACCGACGGCTTCGAGCAGGTGGAGATGACGGAGCCGCGCAAGGCGCTGGACGACGCGGGCGCCGAGACCGTGCTGGTGTCGCCCAAGGACGGCAAGGTGAAGGGATGGCAGCACACCGACTGGGGCGACGAGTTCCCGGTGGACCGGCCGCTGGCCTCGGCCCGCGCCGACGACTTCGACGCGCTGCTGCTTCCCGGCGGCGTGATGAACCCCGACCACCTGCGCCAGGATGCGAGCGCGGTGAGCTTCGTGCGCGACTTCTTCGAGGCCAGGAAGCCCGTCGCGGCCATCTGCCACGGGCCGTGGATGCTGGTCGAGGCGGGCGTGGTGAAGGGCCGCAAGGTCACCTCGTTTCCCTCCATCCAGACCGACCTCAAGAACGCCGGGGCAAACTGGGTCGACCAGGAGGTGGTGACCGACCAGGGGCTCGTCACCAGCCGCAACCCCGACGACATCCCCGCCTTCAACCGCAAGATGGTGGAGGAGTTCGCCGAGGGCCGCCACGACCGCCAGCACGCCTGAGCGCTGACGGGGATGGCGGGGGAGGCCCGGCCGCGCGCGCCGGGCCTCCCCATCCGCTGCGATCCGACGGCGGACGTGCCGACAGCGGCGGATCAGTGGCCGACGTGGCCGGGGCGAGGGGCGGGCTTCGCCGCGATCTCCCACCGGTCCTTGTCGGCCCAGAAGGGGCAGCGCGGACACGTTTCTCCGTCGGGGTAGTCGATGCCCTCCTCGTGCGGGCACCCGGCCAGGCCGGGCGTGCTCGCCACCCGCCGCACCTTGTGGAGGTCGAAGAAGCGCGTCACCTCCCTGCCGATGCGCGGATCCATGCGCACGTCCATCGTGTCCGACACCCAGCGCTCCAGCACGGTCTCGTTGCCGCCCGGTTCGTCGACCACCGCCGCCACCACCTTGCTGGCGTGACGGTCGTCGGGGCCGTAGAAGATCAGCGTTCCCACCGGGTGCTCCTTCGCGCCGCCCCGCCGCTTGCTTTCCAGCTGCTTCCGCCACGAGTTCACCTTCATCGGCGTGCCTCCTTCGGCATTTGTTTGGTATGCTTCCTGCACTCACCATCCACATCGTTATCGAAACCCGAGTGCTTTGGGAAGGGAGAAAGCAACGCCATGACCGACAAGCGCACGGCCGAGCAGGCCGAAGACGGCAACATGATCAAGGACCCCGACAACTGGGTGACGGGCGACCAGCCGATGACCGGCGCCCAGCGCTCGTACCTGCACACGCTGGCCGAGGAGGCCGGCGAAGAGGTGGAGGACGAGCTCACCAAGGCCGAGGCGTCGAAGAAGATCGACGAGCTGCAGGAGAAGACCGGCCGCGGGCTGGACTGATCCGGCGGATTCGGCGAACGACGGGCGGGGCGCCGGGATCGGCGCCCCGCCGTTTTTGCGTCCGCGAATCGGATGCGAGGCCGTCCGATGTCGCTGTGATATCGAAATCCGGCAAGGACCTGTCACACAGAGACACGGAGACAAGAGACAGAGTCACTGCCCGGATTTCTCTGCGTCTCCGTGCCTCTGTGTGACCCTCGGCAGACCTGGATGCACCACCGATGATGCGGATCCGGTATAATGGTGATGCGGTTCCACAATACGACGCAGGCATCTGGCGCCGCCGGGCTCGCATGCTCGCCCCACGGACGTCGTCTCATCCCGCACCGACGCGGCGCGGGGGCGGGCCGCGCAGAGGCGCCCGTGGCGCACTCGCTTGATTCATCTATATTTACGCTTCTGCTCGCGCGGCTCTCGACGGTCTGCTCCACGCGCTCCTGAAACGTGAGCTGCGCAACCTCTTCTCCACATCCCTCGTAGTCCTCGCTGCCGGGGCGAATCCCGGCACCCGAGAGGACGCTTCGCGATGAATTTCTACCTGTTTTCGATGCTGCTGGGCTTCGTGGGCCTGCTGGTGATGGCCGTGAGCGGCGTGGCCGGCGGCCACGGAGGCCATGGCCACGGGCACGGCGGCCACGACGTGGGCGACGTGAGCCTGGGCGGCGGCCACGCCCACGTGGGCGGGCACCTGCACGCGGGCCACGCCGGCGGCGCGCACGGCCACGGGGTGGCGCACGGCCACGCCGCGCACGGGCACGGCAACGCGCACAACCACGGCGACCACGGCCACGCGGGCGATGGCGCGAAGGCGCTGGGAAGCTGGTTCCTCTCGTTCCTGAGCCCCAGGGTGCTGTTCAGCGTGCTGGTGGGGCTGGGCGCGGCGGGGCTGCTGCTGGGCGGCGTGCTGCACGGCCCGCTGCTGGCGGTGGCGGCGGTGCTGGGCGGGCTGGTGTTCGAGCTTCTCGGGGTGCGCCCGGTGTGGAACTTCTTCTTCCGCTTCGGCAGCGAGCCGGCGCTCACGCTGGAGAGCGCCATCACCGACACCGCCACTGCCGTCACCAGCTTCAACCTGGATGGCGAGGGGCTGGTTAAGATCGAGCTGGACGGGCAGATCGTGCAGGTGCTGGCGCGCCTGGCGCCGGCCGACCGCGGCAGCGGCGTGCGCGTGCGCTCGGGCGACACCCTGATCGTGGAAGAAGTGGACGCGGTGCGGAACCGTTGCGTCGTTTCACTCCCCGTCTCGGCGGGGACCATCCGCGGCGCCTGAAAACGCCGCCCACCTGGAGGGATTGATGGACCAGAACCTGATCTGGACGGCGGTGATCGTCCTGGCCACCGTCTTCGTGCTGATCCCCATGATCGTCAGCATGTTCCTGCGCAACGTGGAGGCCGGCACCATCCGGCTGGTGAGCTGGCTCACGGGGCGCACCTACATCTACCGCGGCCCCGGCAAGAGCAAGGAGGTGCCGCTGTTCACCACCGGCACCACCATCTCCAGCAAGGCCATCAACGTCGACCTCGACATCACCGACCAGACGGCCGACCTGGACGACAACGGCGTGCCCAACCCGATCAAGGTGCGCGTGCTGGCCAGCGCCATCGTGTCGGTGGGCGAAAGCGACGCGATGATCAAGACGGCGGCCAACCGCTTCTTCCCCAAGCCGCAGGAAGAGCAGATCAACATCCTGATCGACCTGCTGAGCTCGTCGGGGCGCCGCGCGATCAACCTGCTCACGCACGACCAGCTCTTCTCGGCCAAGACGGCGCCGCGGCTCACCGCGCCGCAGCAGCAGGCGCTGGCCGTGCGCGAGGAGCAGGCGGCGGCGCTGGCCGCCACCGGCGCCGGCTCGGCGTCGGAGGAGGACGATGACCCGCTCGCCATCATCATCCGCAAGGCGTGCAGCCGCGAGCTGACCGACCTGGGGCTGGGCTTCAACTCGCTGAACATCAAGGTGGTGCAGAGCGAGGTGGCCGAGGCGCGCCGCCGGCAGAGCGCCGCCGAGGCGCAGGCCAACTCCGACATCGTGGCCGCGCAGCAGGCGCGCCGCGCCAAGGACGCCGCCCTCGAGGCCGAGCGCAACATCAGCGACAAGCAGCGCGAGCTGGAGCAGACGCGCGCCTCCAACGCCGCGCTGATCGCGCAGGCCGAGGCCAAGAAGCAGGAGGCGCTGGGGCTGCAGCGCATCGCCGAGCTCGAGGCCACGCAGATCGCCCAGGCCCGCGCCGACGCCGAGAAGGTGCGCATCGAGGCGCAGGCCGCCGCGCAGGCCGAGGCCATCCGCATCACCACGGTGGCGTCGGCCACGGCCGAGAGCATCCGCAAGGTGAACGAGGCGATCCAGCAGGGCGGCGAGGCGTACTTCCGCTACAAGCAGATCGAGATGCTCCCCGAGATCGCCCCGTCGATCGCCGACGCGCTGTCGCGGGCCCGCCTGATCACCATCTCGGGCAACGGCGGCGAGGGCGGCGCGGCCGACGCCACGGCCAACAACATCACCAGCGTGATCCAGACGGTGCTGGCCGCGCAGATGGTGGCCAAGGGCGGCCTGCTGGACGGCGGCAACGGCGACGGCCCCGCCGAGGACGTGACGCGGCGCGTGGCGATCCCCTCGTTCACACCGGCGCCCGGCGGCCGCGGCGGGTGAGCGCAGCGCACGCAACCGTCCGCATCGCGAACCCCCGCGGGTGATCGCGGCGGGGCGATGAGACGGTGATGTCAAGACATGACCGGCCGGGGCGTCGCACAGGGGTGCGGCGCCCCGGCCGGGTTTCCGGGGGGCGGCAGACGATGGAGGCGGTTGAAACCGCGGCAACGACGGCCCAAAGTCCGCTTCGCGGACTCCCACGCGGAGATCGTCATGGAGGCGGGTTGCGGCGCGACCGGTATTATCCGCCGGTCGAAACCGGCTGCTGGAGCGTCGCGAACTCCGCCTTCGCGAACTGGATCCTACGCTGAGTGAAGTCCGCGAAGGCGCAATGCCGTTTACTTTGATTACCTGGTGAGGCCCACTTCCCGCTCCGTGGGCTGATGCACGAAGCGGCGGTGCACGCGGGGAAAGGACCCGGATCGGATCTTATTCATCCACACGGTCCGCGTCACCCGTCGTACCCTGCCGCGATTCGCGGCCTTTTCCCCCTCAGGCCTGGAGAAACCTCCATCGCGCCGTAATCGACGAGATCCTGGAGGAGGACGTAGGCGAGCGTCGCGACCGGCAGGTGAAGCGCGGGGTAAAGCGAAAGCAGAGCCGCTATCCCGTCCGTCGGCCGAAGGACTGCTCGCGAAGGGTGTCACGGACCTTAGAGATCATTAGGTAAACGGTATTGCGCGAAGGCGGACTTGTGTGCCGTTGTAGCCGCGACTTCAGTCGCATCGTCCCGGGCCCGGCCGGCATCCCCCAACGCCGACACATGTTGAAGCGGTTGTGGGGCTGGCGGTTGCGGGGCGGGGCGGGTATCGTGGTGGGGTTACCTGGGGACGATGACCACACCGGAGCAGCACGGAGCAACGCGGATGGCCAAGCAGGGTAAGGGCGGCGGCAAGAAGGGCGGAAACATGGGGAAGGCCGCCTTGCTGCTCGGCGCAGCCGGGCTCCTCCTCTACATCGTGGGCGCCAAGCGGCGCTACCAGATGGACAGCTTCGAGCTGGACCCCAAGCCCTTGCGCTCGCGTGGGGGCGAATCCGGCGGGACACGCGAGGACGGCGAGCGGTAGACGGGCGGCACCGCCGGAACCGTCTTCGAAGGTCGACCGAAACACGAAGGGCCCGCGCGGGTGAGCGCAGGCCCTTCGTGTTTTCGTGCGGCTACGAGTCTACGGATTGGCGGTCAGCGTGGTGGTGTAGCCCAGCGCCTTGAGATCGCCGGCCTGGTAGGCGCAGACCTCACGACACCCACGTATCCACGCGCCGGGCGATGCGCCACCCGCCATCGGTCTTTTGCAGCACGATCAGTCGCCCCTGGCCGCAGCGGCCGCCGCACACGGTGCCGGTGGCGATCACCGCCGTCCGGCGCGCGGCGTCGAAGCCCACGCGCGACAGCGTGTTGTACGAGCGCACCGGCGCGAAGCGGGTGAAGAACGCGTCCCACTTGGCGCTGAAGTCACCCTCGCCCGCGAAGATGCGCGACACGTTGGAGATGCGGATCACCGACGTGGCGGGGATGGCGGCCGGGGTGGGGATGGACGCCGCGTTCCTGGCTGCGAAGTCGGCGATGATCTGCGCGCGGGCCGCGGGGTCGAGCGTGGGGACGAAGCTGTCGAGCTGCTCCGCGCCCAGGTGCGAGGCCGACGTGCTGTCGGCCATCACCAGGAACGGCGCGTCGGGCTCGGCGAGCACGCTGTCCACCACCAGCGCCATCACGGCCAGCTCGTCGGCGTCGGTGGTGGATGGAGCCGGCGTGTACCGCTGCGGAGGCCGCGTGCACCCCGCGGCGAGGAGTGCGGCGGCGATCAAGGATGCGAATCTCATCGGGATCGGGAATGGCGGATGGAAGGCCAGCGTCGGAGTAGCATACGATAGATACTACCCGCCGCGGTTCCGCGCGCCAACCGCGGAGGGCGCGAGTTACCTCAATCTTAATCGGAAGGCTGGAGCCGCAGATTTCGCGAAGGATGCGAGTAAACTCGCGGCTACAACGGCACACAGTCCGCCTTCGCGGACTTCAAAGCGGACATCTGCGGCACAGCATGGAGCGGCGGTGGCGTGACCGGGACGGTCGTTTCGGCCGGGCGCGGTGCGAGCGTGAAGGTGCGATCGTTGTTGACGCGTTGACGCCACGTTCAACCTGTCGACTACCCGCCACCCCGATTTCGCGTATGCGCCAGCCGTATACTCAGCTCTACCTCCACCTCGTGTGGGCCACGTGGGATCGGATGGAGCTGATCACGCCGGAGCTCCGGCAGCCGATCTACGGTTGCATCCTGGAGCAGGTGAAGAAGCACCGGTGCGAACCGATGGCGATCGGCGGCGTGGCCGATCACGTCCACCTCCTCCTCCAGTTCCACCCCACGGCGCGGATCTCGGAGGTGGTGCAGCACGCGAAGGGCGCATCCTCGCACCTGGTGACCCACGTTCTGAAGCCGGGCGAGTTCTTCAAGTGGCAGGGCTACGACGGCGCCTTCAGCATCTCCAAGCGCCAAGCGCCCCACGTTCGCAACTACATCCTGAGCCAGGAAGAGCACCACCTCGGCGGCACGGTGATCCAGACGTTTGAACGCATCTTCCACCACTGACCAGTACCGCCACTCGACGCCGCCCGCCATCCACACCACATCCGCCGCCCCGAGAAGTCCGCGAAGGCGGACTGCGTGCCGTTGTAGCCGCGAGTTCACTCGCATTTTCCCACGCAGACGGCCGCGCATCTCTTCGGTATCTACCATCCGCCGAGCTTCACGCCGCCACCGGCTCCCCTACCACGCCCCCACCGGCGCCCGCCAGCCGCCCCCGAGCCACGCCCAACGACAACCCGCTCGCCACCAGGCACAACGCGCCCGAGACGATGAACGCCGTCTGGTAGTCGCCCATCCAGGTGCGCACGGCGCCCGCGCCGCCGGCCGCGAAGGCCGCGCCCAGCTGGTGGCCGGCCACGATCCAGCCGAACATCACCCCCACGTTCTCCTTGCCGAACGCATCCGCCGTGAGCCGCACGGTGGGCGGCACCGTGGCCACCCAGTCGAGCCCGTAGAAGAGCGCGAACACGCCCAGCGACAGGTGCGGGCCGGTGAACGCCAGCGGCAGGAACATCAGCGACACGCCACGGAGGCCGTAGTACCATGCCAGCAGCTTGCGGCTGTCCCAGCGGTCCGACAGCCACCCCGAGAGCGTGGTGCCCAGCAGGTCGCACACGCCCATCACCGCCAGCAGCCCGGCGGCGGCCACCTGCGGGATCCCGTGGTCGTGCGCGGCGGGGATGAAGTGCGTGCCGATGAGCCCGTTGGTGCTGGCGCCGCAGATGAAGAAGGTGATGAACAGCAGCCAGAAGTCGCGCGAGCGCACCCCGCGCGCCAGCCCCGCCAGCGGCGCCGAGGCGACCGGCGCGGCGGCCGCGGCCTGGTCGCTGGCGTCAGTGGCGCCGTAGGGGCGCAGGCCCAGGTCGCGCGGGCGCTCGCGCATCAGCAGCAGCACCAGCGGGAGCGCAACGGCGGCGGCGAGCGCCACTATCTGCACGGCGCTCCGCCAGCCGTGGTGCTCGGCCAGCCACGCCAGCACGGGGAGGAACACCAGCTGCCCCGTGGCCGTGCTGGCGGTGAGCACGCCCATCACCACGCCGCGGCGCTCGTGAAACCAGCGGTTGACCACCACCGCGCCCAACACCAGCGCGCCCATCCCCGTGGCACCGCCCACCACCACGCCCCAGAGCAGCACCAGCTGCCACGGCCGCGTCATCAGCGTGGTGGCGCCCACGGCCAGCGCCAGCGCCATCAGCGCCAGCAGCATGGTGCGGCGCACGCCCACGCGCTCCATCAGCGCGGCGGCGAAGGGGCCCATCAGCCCGTACAGCACCAGGTTCACCGAGATGGCCAGCGAGATCGTGGCCCGCGACCAGCCGAACTCGCCCTCCAGCGGCACCATCAGCACCCCCGGCGTGGCGCGGATCCCCGCCGACACCAGCAGCACCGCGAACGTCACCGCCGCCACCACCCAGGCATAGTGCAGGCGGCCGGCAGCCGGCCGCGCATCGTTCGTCATCGTCCCATCCTCCCCGGGTCCCAGGCGTCCGTCCTTCTTTCGGCTGATGAGTCTACCCTGGGGACGTCGATGGATGGGAGTGGCCCGAAGGACAGTTTGCGTTAGATTCAGGCCATGAGCTCTCGAATCCATCTCCCCGATGCACGCATCGCCGGCGCCGAGATCCCGGTGGCGCTGCTGCTGCTGGACAGCGTGGTGCCATTCGACCTGGGCACGGCGTGCCAGGTGTTCGGCTTCCGCCGGCCCGACCTGGAGCCCATGCGCTACACGCTGACGCTGTGCGCCGCCCAGGCGGGGCCCGTGCGCACCGCCATCGGCTTTCCGGTGATCGTGGAGCACGGGCTGGAAGCGCTGGAAGCGGCGCACACCATCATCGTCCCGGGCTTCTACTCGGTGGAGGAGCCGGTTGCGCCGGCCGTGCTCGACGCACTGCGGAAGGCGCACGCGCGCGGGGCGCGCATCGCGAGCATCTGCACGGGCGCGTTCGCGCTGGCGGCGGCGGGGTTGCTGGACGGGCGCCGGGCCACCACGCACTGGAAGGACGCCGCGCTGCTGGCCGAGCGCCACCCCAGCGTCCAGGTGGACCCGCGGGTGCTGTACGTGGACGAGGGCGACGTGCTGACCAGCGCGGGGATCGCCGCGGGGATCGACCTGTGCCTGCACATCGTGCGCGGCGACTGGGGCGCCGAGGTGGCCAACGCGCTGGCGCGGCGGCTGGTGGTGCCGCCGCACCGCAGCGGCGGGCAGGCGCAGTTCGTGGAGGAGCCGGTGCCCGAGCGGGTGGACGGCGGGCTGGAGCGCACGCGCACCTGGGCGCTGGAGCGGCTGGGCCGCCGCGTGACGGTGGACGAGATGGCCCGCCACGCAGTGATGAGCCGCCGCAACTTCACCCGCCGCTTCCGCGCCGAGGCGGGCACCTCGCCGCTGCAGTGGCTGCTGCTGCAGCGCGTGCTGCGCGCCCGCCGGCTGCTGGAGACCACGGAGATGTCGGTGGGCCGGATCGCGCGCGAGTGCGGCTTCGGCAGCGCGCTCAGCCTGCGCGACCACTTCACGCGCGAGGTGGGCGCCACGCCCGTGGCGTACCGCAAGACCTTCGGCGTGCGGCAGCCGGCGATGGCGGAGGCGTGATCGTCCTTGGGTTTAGTGATCCAGACCAGCGGAACGTGGTGGCGCGGCAAGTCTCGTTCGGCCGGGGTTAGCTGCACGGATTCGAAGGATCTTGTCGGCTACTTCCTGTATCGCGACGTCGTTGATGACCCCACCATAGAGTCGGCGCAACTGGGTGCCCACAATGCCAAGAGCCGGCATTTGCCGATCCCCGGCGATCGCCTGCTGCAGTGACTCGTGCACCCGCCGCTCGATCGCTGAAATACCGGCCGTGCCGCCAAGCGCGCCGTGCTCGCCTACCCCCGACAGTTTCACGGCGTTCTGAAGCGATGCGCGAGTCACTTCGCGCATCGCGAGAAGTTCCTGCTCGGTTACCCGGATCCCGCGCCTGCTCGCTTCGGCGAGTAGGAGATACTTCGTGACTTGTTGCCTCAAGATCGCCTTGATTCTGCTATCGGACGCCGTGGAAAGTTCCGTTTGCACGTCGGGTGAGGCGGCGGCGAGTTCCTCCTGCAGTTGTCCAGCGGTGAACTTACCCCCACGGAAGGTGGCCAGCGCGCGTTCAGCAGCGCTGATGCGAAGCATATCACCGGGGTTCCGAGCTATTTCCCGCACCTGCTGTGATGCGCTCGCTTTCACCCGCACGTGACTTGCTTTCCTAAGCGCATCGGTGAACTCCTTTGCACCTACCTGCTGGCGGCGCTGAACAACAAACCGCCGGAATTGCTCTTTTTCGTTCCCCAACTCGCGTTGGCGGCGGGCTACCACAGCAATTATGTGAAAGCCAAACGGCGTCTCGACGAGGGAACTGATTTGTCCGTCGCGCAATGCGAAAGCGGCCTTCTCGAACTCAGGCACCATCTGCCCGCGAGAGAAAAACCCTAAGTTGCCTCCATCCTCGCGGCTCGTGTCTTCGCTATAGCGCCGAGCCAGCGACTCGAAATCCGCGCCATTTGCTGCTTGCCGCCGTATGCTCTCGCCCAACCGCTTCACCGCATTGCGGTGGGACGGAGTTGCGTCGGCTCCTACCTTGAGCAAGATATGGCGAGCATGTACCTCCACACCCGGCCCCTGCTCCTGCCATACCCTCGCGAGCTCCGCATCGCTGATCTCGGTGTCGACCTGCACCACGCTTTTTAGCAAGCTGGCGATCACATCTCCATCGCGCTGCTTCTGTTCGATTTCGTCGAAGTCGAGCATGGCCAGCGCGGGATCTTCGGCAAACGCCGTTGCGAGCAGGGTGTAGTCGACCCAGCGCTCGGCAAGCATGCGGATAGTTGCCGAGTCAGGCTCAAGTTGTGAATTCGCCGCAATCAGAGAAGCTGCTCCATCCACGCTCAAAGTCTTACCAGCCGCCAGCGCCAGTTGATGGCTGTGCGCATCGACAGCCTGACCGCTGCTCACAGCACTTCCCGATATCGAAGCCGGTAGTGAGACTAGCGAAGCGGGAAGTGAGACTAGACGTGCCGAAAGTAGCTCAAAAGTTCGCTGATATGCCTCGAAGGCACGTTCGTGAACACTTATCTTTGGGTGATCAAGATCGAACGCGTCTTGAATCAAGAGCATGACCTCATCAAAGTCGTAAGTGTCGATCCAAACCGCATTCTGCTGGTCGAGCCACGGCCGAAGAGTGCAATTCGGCTCTGCACCATTCACCCAGTAGACGCCAAAAGGAAGTGAATGCTCTGGAAGAGCAGATAGCATGGCAGAAATTCCGGCATCGTTTCCGCTATATCCCATGAAGATGATTCCGCGATCATGAAGCACTGTTCGGACGGTACTTTCAACTTCCGCATTGAGGGATTCGGTTTCTTGCGTGGTATTTTTAGGGGCGAGGCGATGATCTCCGTGTAGCTTCACGACGACTGGTCTCGTGCGAGTCGGACGAATGAAGCGTGCAAGTGACTCATGGCGAATAACAAGTGGACGCTCACCGGCAAAATAGATCATTGCATCTTCTAACAAATCGTCGAAGTTAGTTGTAAGCACCACATTGAAATGGCCGTTCCCAAGTGTGACGAGGTTCGCCAGAATCGCATATCCAAACCCAGGAAACTTGTGATCGCATAACCGTTCGATCTCGCGCTGACGCTCTTCAGGATTAAGGAACAACCGCTCGATCACCGCCCCATACGAAGCGCTTGCAGCAGAGGGATCGAAATTGGGGATCTCTTGGCTGGCCCAGAGCAGCAAGTCGGGTGCGTTCGGTGAGCGGAGCGCCCTAAGCTGTGGCAGCCATTCGTCAACAACGAGACTTCCGGCTGCAGGAATTCCAGAGGAAATTGAACAACCTGCACCCAAGAAAAAAGCGTAACGCTTGTCTGTCTCGTTTGTACTTGATCGAAGCCGGCGAGCAAATTCGTCAGCCGAGATTTTCCTGAGTGGCATAGACAATCCGTGTAGGAAGAACTTCGGAGTGGATACCCATCGCAAATGACTCTCGCTCACACCCCATTTCATGTCCGTACGAGGTGTGATCAGAAAGCTACAGGATGCTGGTGGCATTCGCTACGGAGACGACTTTGTCGCGCGCGATGGCTCCACCCTGTAAATCCGCTACCGGTGACATGTCGGTGGGCCGGAACGCGAGTGCGGCTTCGGCAGCGCGCTGAGCCTGCGCGACCACTTCACGCGCGAGGTGGGCGCCACGCCCGTGGCGTACCGCAAGACCTTCGGCGTGCGGCAGCCCGCCGTGGCGGAGGCCGTCGCGGCGGGCTGATCCAGCACACAGGCCCGGATGGTGGAAATCATATCAGGCGGTCGTGCGCCGACGATTGCGCACAATCCGTCTTGACGACGCCTTCGCGGACTTCCCTTCTCGCCGGTCCACCACCATCGCGCGATCCGATCCGTGCAACGAGCGAGGCCCGCACACCGCAGTTCGCGGCAGGCGGGCCTCGTAGTCGTCCGGGTATGGACGGGTCGATCAGCTGGCAGCCTTGGCGGCCGCCGCGGCGGCCTTGGCCGCGTCCACCCGCTTCTTGCGCCCGCCGTGCTTCGGACGCGTCTTGCCCCGCGTGCCGCGCGCGACCTTGCCGCGACGCGTCTTCTTGTCTCCCCTGCCCATCAAGCGCTCCTCGGTTGACTGCTCTGTAGTGGCGATGTGAATGCTGCTGACGCAGTTTCCACCCCGCGGGCCGCCGGCGCAAGGACTTGCGCGAATCGGCGCGGCGAACGTGGGGGCTCCGCGAGCCTCGCCACGGAAGCCGGCGCGGGATTCAGAAGATGATGTCGCTCACGACCCGCGCCTTCCGCCAGCGGCCGTCGGGCTGGCGCTCCATCAGCAGTGTCGCACCGCCTCCGCACAGGCCGCCGCAGTTCACCGTCACCGTCACGAGCGCGCGCCTGCCGCCGCGGTCGAACCCTGCCCGCGACAGCAGCAGCCGTTCGCGCACGGCCGCGTGCCGCGCCTCACCCGCGGCCCCGGCGGGCGCTCGCAGGAGGCGAACCTTCCGCACGGCGAGCCGGCCCGCGTCCACCGCCACGCGCCGCCGGTTGTGGATGATGAAATCCTCCACGATCTCCCGCGACAGGCCGTCTTCCCGGCGCTGCGCCCGCATCAGCCGCTCGGTAACAGGCGAGGCGGTTTCCAGGCTGTACGTGCTGTCGGCCACCACCACGGCCGGGTACTCGCGGGCGACCTGCGTTTCGATCGCCGCCGACCAGACGGCGTATTCGTCGGCGAGCGATCCATCCCTCGCGGGCGAGCACGCGGCGAGGGCGCCGATGATCGGAATGACGGGAATCCACGTCTTCAGCATCACTCTCCGCAGTTCGTTGCCGTAGATGAACGCACCAGCCGGCGCCATCCTGACGAGCTCGCGATCACCCTCTGCTTTCACGCTCGCAGCGGCCGGATGCCGAACTCCCCGCCGATGGTTATATTCGCCGCCTTTGGCGCGGAGGAGGACCGCCGCGCCCGGCCGCACCCCAGACCGCCAGGCCCATGTCCGTAACCGAATACCTCCAGCAGAACCGCGACCGGAGCGTCGCCGAGCTGAACGAGCTGCTGCGCATCCCCAGCGTGAGCGCCAAGAGCGAGCACAAGGCCGACACCGCGGCCGCCGCCGACTGGCTGGCCACGCGCATGCGCGACATAGGCCTGACGGTGGAGATCGTGCCCACCGCCGGGCACCCGGTGGTCCTCGGCGAGTGGCGCGGTGCGGAAGGCGCGCCCACGCTCCTGGTCTACGGCCACTACGACGTGCAGCCGCCCGAACCGCTGGACGAGTGGAAGACGCCGCCCTTCGAGCCCACCGAGCGCGACGGCAAGCTGTTCGCCCGCGGTTCGGTGGACGACAAGGGCCAGGTGTACCTCCACCTCAAGGCGGTGGAGGCGCACCTCAAGTCCAGCGGCACCCTTCCCGTCAACGTGATCTTCCTGGTCGAGGGCGAGGAGGAGATCGGCTCGCCCAACCTGGCCGAGTTCCTGTCGGCCAACGCCGGGCGCCTGCGCGCCGACGCGGTGATGATCAGCGACACCACCATGTTCGCGCCCGGCCTGCCCTCCATCACCATCGGCCTGCGCGGGCTGGCCTACATGGAGGTGCGCGTGCAGGGGCCCTCGGTCGACCTGCACTCGGGCGCCTACGGCGGCGCGGTGGTGAACCCCGCCAATGCGCTCGCGAAGATCATCGCCCAACTCCACGACGACCAGGGCCGCGTGACCGTCCCGGGCTTCTACGACCGGGTGCAGCCGATCTCGGACGAGGAGAAGCAGGTGATCGCCGGCCTGCCGTTCGAGGAGGAGTCGCTGCGCGAGGAGGTGGGCGCCCCGAAGCTGGGCGGCGAGGCGGGATTCGGCCCGCTGGAGCGCCTGTGGGTGCGGCCCACGCTGGACGTGAACGGGCTGCTCAGCGGCTACACCGGCGAGGGCGCCAAGACGGTGCTCCCCTGCCGCGCCATGGCCAAGATCTCCATGCGGCTGGTGCCCGACCAGGAGTACCACGCCATCGAGCGCGCCTTCACCGACCACGTGAAGTCGCTGGCCCCCGAGGGCGTGACCGTGGAAGTCGAGGCGCTGCACGGCGGGCAGCCGTGGTTCGCGGCGCCCAGCGGCCCCGTCTTCGAAGCCGCGCGCCGCGCGCTGGCGAAGGCCTACGGGCGCGAGCCGGTGACCATCCGCGAGGGCGGCTCCATCCCCATCGTCAAGGCGTTCGAAGACACGCTGCACGCGCCGGTGGTGCTGATCGGCTTCGGCCTTCCGGGCGAGAACGCGCACGCGCCCAACGAGTGGATGTCGCTGGACAACTTCCACCGCGGCGCCGAGGCCATCGCCGCGCTGTACGACGAGCTGCGATGAACGAGCCGCGGGACGATGCGGAGGCCGGCGCCGCGGAGGCCGAAGACGAGGCGCGCGCCTTCGTGGCCCACATGGAGGCGCAGGCCGACCCGCTGATGCGCGACACCGGCATCTTCTCGTGGGAGGCGGCCACCGGCGGCGGCGAAGCGGCGCTGGAGCGCGCCAGCCAGGCCCGCGCCGCGCTGGGGATGCTCTTCTCCGACGCCGAGGGCGCGCGCCGGGTGCGCGGCTGGCTGGAGGGCGGACGGATCCGCGATCCCCTGCTCCACCGTCAGCTGGTGCTGCTGGGCCACGAGTTCACGCGCAGCCAGCTTCCCCCCGACACCATCCACGACCTGGTGCGCCGCGCGGCCGAGCTGGAGCACGTGTTCCACACCTTCCGCTCCACGTTCCGCGGTGACCGGCTCTCCAACAACGAGCTGCAGGACGTCTTCCAGGCGTCGACCGACTCGGAGCTGCGGCGCGAGGCGTGGGAGGCGAGCAAGGAGATCGGGCGCCAGGTGGCCGAGCCGTTGCGCGAGCTGGTGCGCCGCCGCAACGCCGCCGCCCGCGACCTGGGCTTCCCGCACTACTACGCGATGGAGCTGCACCTGCAGGAACTGGGGGAAGAGCGGCTGTTCGCCGTGCTGGACGAGTTCCGCGACCGCACCGACCTTCCCTTCCGCCGCTTCCGCGACGGGATGGACCGGCGGCTGGCCGAGCGCTTCGGCGTGGCGCCCGAGGCGCTGCGGCCCTGGCACTGGGACGACTTCTTCGCCCAGGAGGCGCCGTCGGTCAGCGGCACGGTGGAGCTGGACGCCTGGTTCCGCGAGCGCGACCTGGAGGCCACCGCCAGCGAGTTCTTCCGCGGCATCGGGCTGAGCGTGGACGACGTGCTGGCGCGCAGCGACCTGCACGAGCGCGAAGGCAAGGACCAGCACGCCTTCTGCGTGGACGTGGACCGGGCCGGCGACGTGCGGGTGCTGTGCAACCTGCGCCCCAACGAGAAGTGGATGGGCACGCTGCTGCACGAGCTGGGGCACGCGGCCTACGACAAGTACATCCCCCGCGAGCTGCCGTTCACGCTGCGCACCATCGCCCACACGCTCAGCACCGAGGCCATCGCCATGTACATGGGCCGCCTCACCCGCGACCCGGCGTGGCTGCGCGACGTGGCCGGCGCCGAGCTGGACGAGGCGCAGGCGGCCGACATCCGCGCCCAGCAGCGCGCGGCCATGCTGGTGAGCGCGCGGTGGATCCTGGTGATGGTGTACTTCGAGCGCGAGCTGTACCGCAACCCCGAGCGCGACGACCTCGACTCGCTCTGGTGGGACCTGGTGGAGCGCCTGCAGTACATCCGCCGCCCCGACGGGCGCAGCGCGCCCGACTGGGCCAGCAAGATCCACTTCTCCATGAGCCCCGTCTACTACCACAACTACCTGCTGGGCGAGCTGATGGCCAGCCAGGTGTCGGCGCACGCGCGGCGCGGCGTGCCCGAGGGGCGGAGCATCGCCGGGCACCCGCGGGTGGGCGCGTTCCTGCGCGAGAAGATCTTCGCGCCCGGCGCCACGCTCGACTGGAACCAGCTCCTGGTGCACGCCACCGGCGAGGAGCTGAGCCCGCGCTACTTCGTGGACGAGTTCGTCGGCGCGTAGCCGTCGCCCTCCCGCCATCTCGCCGTCCCTTCGCCCGCCCGTCGGCCGTCCGCGGACGGGCGGGGGAATCGAGGAGACCTAATCGAACGAGCCCGATTCCGACGGGTGGGAGCGCGAGTTCATGCTCCCGCCCTCCCACCTTCCCGCTTCCCTTCCCCCCACCATGCGTCATCCGTCCTGGGACGACGAGTTCCGACCCGAGGAGAAGCCGGCCGCCACCCTGTCCGGCGCGACCGCACATCCCACCGTCGACCGGCCGTACGCCGAGGGATGGGCCGAGTACCGCGCGATCCTGCGGCGGATGTGGCTCGTCACGATGGTGGGCGGCCTGGCCATCGCCGCGCTGGCGGGGCTGCTCGTCTGGGCGGGTGCCGAGGGTGTGGCGGGGGTAGTGTTTCCGCTGCTGGCCATGGTGTGGTTCGGGTCGTCGCTCTACGCGGTGGCCCGGCTGGTCCTCTTCTCGTGCCCCCGCTGCGGCGAGACGTTCTTCAACCCGCTGATGAGCCCCGCCTTCCAGCACAAGTGCCGCGCGTGCGGCCTGCGCAAGTTCGCCATGAACGACCAGCCGACGCGGTTCCGCACGGTGGCGTGAGGCCCCGTCCGACGAGCCGCCGGATCCCAGCACGGCCTGCTCGGCGGCATGCCGCGTCCAGGGCGGAGACGGGTAGCCGCCGACCGCGTTGAGCAAAGATGGGTCTGGTGCTGGAGCGCTGCGCTTCCCCCGAATCATCCACCCGCAGGCCAGGTCCCCCATGAGCCACATCTTCCTGAGCTACGCCGCCGAAGACCGCGACCGCGTGCGGCCTCTCGTGGATCTGCTGAGCGACGTCGCCACCGTGTGGTGGGACCAGTCGATCCGCCCCGGCGACAACTGGGAAGACGCCGTGGAGCGGGCCGTCAAGGAGGCAGCCTGCGTGGTGGTGGTCTGGACCACCGAGTCGGTGAAGTCGGGGTGGGTGAAGTCGGAGGCGGGGGACGCGCGCGACCGGCGGATCCTGGTTCCCGTCCAGATGGACGACGTCGTGCTCCCCCTCGCCTTCCGCCACATCGAAACGGCCCAGCTCCAGCGCTGGGACGGCGACTCGTCGCACCCCGAGGCACGGGCGCTCAAGGCCGCGGTGGCCTACGTTGTCGCCGGGCCCTCCGCCCCGCCGTCGACGCCCGCGGAGGCGCAGCGGGAGGTGCGGCCCGCCCCGCACCGGCCGACACGACGACGGCTCACGCCCGCCGCCGTCATCGCGGTCGCGGCGATTCTCGCCGCGGTGCTGGGCGCGGGCGGATACACGCTGTACCGGCAGCGCCAGCACGCCCAGCCAGCATCCACGACCGAGCGTGCCGACTCCGCCATGCAGGCCTACGCGAACGCGCAAGCGGCGGCGGATTCACCCTCCGTTCGCAAACCGCCCGCCCCGCTGACGGTGGAGGGGATCATCATCTCCGAAACCGAGACGCCCACGCTGGCGAGTGCGCAGCGCGCGCTCTTCGGGCAACCGCGGGGCTACCATTACATGGTGGACGTGGATGGAACCGTCGCCTCGTACTTCGACGAGAGCCGGCGGGGGGCGCACACACGCGGGCAGAACGCCAACACGCTGGGGATCGGGATGATCCACGTGTCCCAATCAGGAAGCCGCCTGGTGCACACGGCGGCGACGCCCTACGCCCGCGCGCAGATCGACGGGCTGGTGGCGCTGCTCACCACGCTCGCGCACGACCACCACCTCAACGTGCAGAGCATCCGCTCGAAGGAGGAGGTGGACCCGAAGTACCCGCGCGAGATCACGGCCCGGATGGGCGAGATCCGCGGCCGCGTGGCGACGCTCCTGGCCGAGTGGCGGTTGAGCGGCGAACGCCCGGCCGCCGCGCGGGTCCGCACCGCGGGACCCGCCTCGCCTCCCTGAGCCTCGCGCGGCAGGGACGATCCGTGGGTAGCCGTCACCCACGACAGAGCCCTCCGCCGGCGTGCCGGCGGAGGGCTCTTCCGCATCACGCGGGAGCGCTCAGCAGATGTTCATCCAGCAGCTCTCCGGCTGCGCGCAGGTGGCGTAGTCGCAGGTTCCGCCACAGGTCGCGGGCCCGCCACAGGTGCCGGCCCCGCAGCTTTGCGCGCACGTCCCCCCGCAACTCGCGCATGACCCGCAGGTGAAGTCGCACGACGCGCAGGTGGCGGGATAGCAGGTGAACTCGCAGGTGCCGTTGCAGCTTTCGTCGGCGTAGGTGGTGCCCGAGCGGGCCGCCACGGTGCCGCGCCGGGTGGCCCCAGGAGCGGTTTCGAACGAGTCGACGACGAGATCGTCCAGGACCAGCGCAAGCTTCTTCATGCGTTCCGCTCCCTGCCGTGAGCGTGAGGAGACCGCGCGATGCGCCGAAGCGCACCGCCAATCTCCCACCCCTGTTTCCCGCAAACAAGAGCGGCGACGTCCCGATCCGAGGAAGCACGCGTCCGCGGCGTTGGAGCTACGGCGCGCGGCCGATCTCCATCCCCAGCCGCACCGCCTTGCCCACGGCCAGGTCGGGCGACAGCGCCACGCGGCCGGGCTCGAACACCAGCACCACGGTGGAGCCCAGGTGGAAGGTCATGATGTGGTCGCCCTGGCGCACGCCGGGAGCCGGGTCGTAGGCCTTGCTCTGGGCGGTGACGACGCCGCGGTTGGTGACCCATGCGTCT
>Ga0247773_1000329_pt1 | contig 21939 bp, 17 predicted proteins | sample UWRJL092311B6_FD_179934 | JGI IMG/M metagenome (GOLD analysis project Ga0247773, IMG submission 179934) | Plant litter microbial communities from Arlington Agricultural Research Station in Wisconsin, United States - UWRJ-L092-311B-6 | ecosystem: Environmental > Terrestrial > Plant litter >...
CACCCAGCACCCAGCACCCAGCACCCAGCACCCAGCACCGCAGTTCATCCTCCGCTAATGATTGGAACTCCGGCGAGGGCGGCGCGTACAACCCATCCGACAGCGGCGCCGGGTGAGTGCCGCGGGGGAGCTTCGGGACGCGGTGCGATGATCGACTGCCAGACCTACCTCGAGCGGTACTCGGCGTACCTGGACCACGACGTGTCGCTGGCCCAGCGCGAAGAGATGGAAGCGCACGCCGACGAGTGCGACGGCTGCGCGCACTACGACCGCGTGGTTCGCCACGGCACCGACGTGCTTCGCGACCTTCCCGAGATCGAGGTCTCGGACGATTTCGGCGAGCGGCTGCGCTGGCGGCTGCACCAGGCCGACTACGAGGACCGCCGCGAGCGCCGCGCCGCGCCCGCGCACGCGCTGGGCACGGTGGCGCTCGCCGCGATGGTGGCCGTGGCCGCCTGGGTGCCTCTGATGCGCCCGCGCCCGGCGGTGGGCCATCTCCCCGCCGTGGCCGTGGAGGCGCCGCGCAAGCAGGGGCGGCTGATGGGCCGCTTCCTCTCCGCCCACACGCACCTGGAGTCGACCGGGCTCACCAGCCGGCTGGCCGAGATCGGCGTGCGCGTTCGCGAGATGCCGTACCACGACGTGGTGTTCACCCAGCAGGGGCCGCTCGTGGGGACCGTGGCCGTGTCGCTCCCGGCGCGCGAGGTGGCGCTCGAGCCCTGACGTGCGCCGGGCCGGTGGATGCTGATCGCGGGACGCCGGTGTATCTTACACGGCGTCCCGCTCGTTATTTCCTCACCCGTTCGATCCCGCGCCGCCGTGCCGCAGATCCGCTACGACCAGCTGGCCCGCACGCTCAAGGACAAGCCTTCGGGAGGCGTGTTCTTCTTCTACGGAGACGAGGATTTCTTCCGCGAGGAGGCGATCGGGCGCGTGGTGAGCCACTACCTGGACGACGCCACGCGCGACTTCAACTTCGACCAGCTCCGCGGCTCCGACGTGGATGCCGACGCGCTCGCCAGCACCCTCGCCACGCCCCCGATGATGGCCGAGCACCGCGTGGTCGTCGTCCGCGACGCGCAGGGGCTCTCGCAGAAGGGGCGCGACGCCGTCGAGGCCGCGGCGAAGAAGCCCGAGCCTGGCACCGTCCTGGTGGTCAGCGCGTCGATCCCCAGCGGCTCCAAGGCGAAGTTCTACGACGAGCTGAAGAAGGCCGCGGTGAGCACCGAGTTCGCCGCGCTCTCGGCCGACGACGCGCCGGAGTGGCTGATGGACGAGGCGAGCGGATCGTACGGCGTGGAGCTGGACGCCGATGCCGCGCGCGCCATCGTCACCGCCATGGGAGTGGACCTGGGGATGCTGGTGGCCGAGCTGAAGAAGCTGGTGGCCTACGCGCACGACCGGAAGCGCATCAGCCTCGACGACGTGAAGGCGGTGGGCGGCGCCATCCCCCGGGCGGACCGCTGGGCGTGGTTCGACCTGGTCGCCGAGCGCCGCTTCCGCGAGGCGATCGACATCCTCCCCATCCTCCTGGAGCAGGGCGACAACGGCGTGGGGCTGGTGATCGGGATGGGCGGCGTGCTGCTGAAGGTGGGGATCGCCTGCGCCGGCGGCCAGCGCGCCCTGGAGGCCGAGCTGAAGCCCTTCCAGCGCTGGATGGCGCGCCGGATCGTCCCCCAGGCGCGGAAGTGGACGCTCCCGGAGGTCGACCGCGCCCTTTCCGAGCTCCTCCGCGCCGACCGCCTGCTGAAGTCCGCCTCGATGAGCGACCGCCAGGCGATGGAGGAGCTCCTCCTGCGCCTGTGGGCCATCCGCCCCGCGCGCGGCGAGGGCCGCGCCGCGTAGACGAACCTGGACACCTCGCCTCTGGCCGTCCCTCCTCCGCCGTTCCTCCGCTCGTCGGTGTGAGCCTGTGGTTGCACTTCGCCGGTGGATGCCGGTCCGTCGGAGGTGACCGCGCGCGCACGGGACGTCGAAGTCCTGCAGACGAGCCGGACGAAGCCGCCGGGAGACGATCCGGGAGAGGAATTTGCGGTCGATACGAGCCGGCGAGCCCCGCTCCGGGGTGATCCGCGGCTGCGCAGGGTTGCACGTCTTCCCGGTGGAACCTATATTTGGTTCCTGTTCGGAGGTTGGCGGGCGCCCTCGGGCGGATCGTCTGTCTGAAGTGGGGAGCGGTCGCCCCCGCTTTTTTTGTTGCCGTTATCAACCGAACGCACGCGAAAAGCCAGGAATGCCCGACGCAACGCCCGGCGGCCTGGCCGCCGACATCGAGCGGCAGGTGGACGAGCTGGGGTTCGAGCTGGTGGAGCTGGAGGTGGCGGGGAACCGTGCCCGCCCCATCCTCCGCGTCTACATCGACCGGCACGACTCGGTGCCCGGCGAGCCGTCGGTGACGCTGGACGACTGCACCGCCGTGAGCCGCGGGCTGGAGCCGATGCTCGACGCGTACGAGGGGCTCTCGGAGCGCTACCTGCTGGAGGTGAGCTCGCCCGGCGTGGAGCGCCCGCTGGTGCGGCCGCGCGACTGGACCCGCTTCGCCGGCCAGGAGGTGTCGGTGCGCGGCAAGAACACGCTGGCGGGGAAGGCGCGGCGGCTCGAGGGAGAGCTGCTGGGCGCCGCCGGCGGCGAAGGAGACCAATCGGTGCGGCTGCGGCTGGCCGGCGGGGAAGAGGTCGAGTTCCCGCTCGCCGAGGTCGAGAAGGCGCACCTGGTGTACCGATGGGGCGGGAAGCCGCGCGGCTGAAGCCGCGCGCACCCGCGGGATCGATCATAACCGAAACCATTCGGCCATGAACAACGCGACACAGGTTCTCGCGGCATTCCGCGAGATGACCGCCAACAAGGCGATCTCTCGCGACGAGCTCTACGACCTGATCAAGGACGGCATCCTGGCCGCGCTGGCGAAGCGCTACGGGCCCAACGTGGAAGCCGAGATCGAGATCGAGGACGCCACCGGCGGCATCAACATCACCGTGCTGCGCGAGGTGGTGGCCGAGGTGGAAGACTCGTCGCGCCAGATCTCGCTGGAAGAGGCACGCTGGGACGATCCCGACTTCGAGGTCGGCGACGTGATGGAGGTGCCGGTCGAGTTCGCCCAGTTCGGGCGGAACGCCGTGATGGCCGCCAAGCAGCGGATCCTGCAGCGCGTGCGCGAGGGCGAGCGCCAGAAGATCCGCGACGAGTACGAGCACCGGGTGGGCGAGCTCCTGTCCGGCGAGGTGCAGCAGGTGGAGCGCGGCAAGCTGGTGGTGCTCCTCAACCGCGCCCGCGAGGCCGACTCGATCGTGCCGTGGAAGGAGCAGAACCCCCGCGAGCGCTTCCGCCAGGGCGAGACCATCCGCGCCGTGCTGAAGAAGGTGGAGGAGACGCCCAAGGGCCCGCGCCTGATCCTGTCTCGCGCCGATCCGCTGTTCGTGGCCGCGCTCTTCAAGCTCGAGGTTCCCGAGATCCAGCAGGGGATCGTGGACATCAAGGCGGTGAGCCGCGAGGTGGGTGGGCGCACCAAGCTGGCGGTGAGCTCGCGCGACGAGTCGATCGACCCCGTCGGCGCGTGCGTGGGGCTGAAGGGAAGCCGCGTTCGCGCGGTAGTGCAGGAGCTGGGCGGCGAGCGCATCGACATCGTCCCCTGGCACCCGGACCCCGAGATCTTCGCCAAGCGCGCGCTGGCCCCGGCCCGCGTGGCCAAGGTGATCAGCGACTACGAGGCGCGCACCATGACCGCCATCGTGGACGAGGACCAGCTCTCGCTGGCCATCGGCCGCAACGGGCAGAACGTGCGCCTGGCCAGCCAGCTGATCGGCTGGCAGCTGGACCTGTACGGAAGCCGCGAGTGGCTGGAGCACGGCGCCCAGCGCGCCCTGTTCGGCGGCGGGGGCGAGGGCGACGAGGAGAGCCAGGACTTCCCGCTCAACGAGCTGGACCTGCCCCCCGCCACGCTGGCCGCGCTGCAGGCGGCGGGGTACAACACCTTCTTCGACATCATCGACCTGGAGCGCGACGACCTGCTGCGCATCCCGGCGATCGGGGCGGCCGACGCCGACCGGATCTCGGCGCTGATCGAGGAGATGACGGTGGAGGAGGACGACGGCGAGGGCGCATCGCCCGCCGCCGGGATGGACGGCGCGGCGGCCGAGGTGGCCGGCGAGCCGGCGGAGGACGAGGACGCGGGAGAGGGCGCCGAGGGCACGGAGGGGTTGACACGTGGCGGCGGCGCAGAGAACTTGGCGGTCTCGGATTGATCGCGAAATGAGCGGCGCGGCCCCCGCGCCCGAGCGCGGGCTCCTGGATCTCCTGGGGCTGGCCGCCCGGGCGCGTGCGCTCGTACACGGCACCGACGCCACGCGCCGGGGCGTGCGCGACGGCGAGATCGCGGGCGTCCTCCTGGCCGGCGACTCCTCTCCCACGCAGAGCAAGAAGCTGGTCCCCCTCCTCGAGGCACGCGGCGTTCCGTACGCCGTGTGCCTGACGCGTGGAGGAATCGGAGCCGCGCTGGGGCGCGGCGACGTGTCGGCCGTGGGCATCACGGACCGGAATTTCGCGCGGCGCGCGCTGGAGCTTGCCGCCGCGCTCCCCATCCCGCGGGACGAGTAAAACGAGTCACGGAGGAACGCTGCACTGATGCGTGTCTTTGAAGTCGCCAAGGAATTGAACGTACCGGCCGAGGCCTTGGTGCACCTCCTGCGGGAGATGGACATCCCGGTCCGCAGCCACATGTCGGATATCTCCGACGAACACGTGGCGCGGGTACGTACGTGGATCGAGCGCGAGCGCCGCCTGGGCCATCGCGACGTGGGCGAGGCCGTGGAAGCGGCCATCGGCGACGTGGCGAGCGCGCCGCGGCGCCGCCGCCGCAAGGCCGAGTCCGCCGATGAGGGTGCGTCCGACACGGGCGCTCCCCCTGCCGGCGACGCCGACAGCACCGCCTCGCCCGCGGCCGACGCCGCCGAGGCGCTGGAGGCCGAGGCCGCCATGGCCGCCGCCGAGCGCGGCGCCGAGCTGGTGACCACCGGGGGCCACGCGCCCACCGGCGCCGTGGTGATCGTCGACACCTCCGCCCCGCCCCCGGCCGACGAGCCGGTGGCCGAGGCCGCGCCCGCCGCGGCGGAGCCCGTGGCCGAGACGCCGGTGGCCGAGCCCGCCCCCGCGCCGGCCGAGCCCGCCGCACCGGCCCCCGTGGCCGCCCGGCCCACGCCGGTGCGCCCCGAGCCCGCGCGCCCGGAGGCGCCGGTGGCCCAGCCCGCGCAGCCGGAGCCGCCGGTGGCCGAGGCCGCCGCCGCCGAGCCGGTGAAGGCCGAGGCCCCGGAGCCCGCTCGCCCCGAGCCGGCGCGTCCCGCGCCGCCGCAGGGCGCGCGCCCCACGCCGCCTTCCGCCCGCCCCGAGGGCGGGCGCCAGCTGCGCCCCGAGTTCCAGCGTGGCGGCCGCCCAGGCGGCGGCCGCGACGAGTTCCGCCCGGCGGCTTCGGCCACGCCGGGCGCGCCCCCGCGCGGTGACCGCGGCCCCACGCCGCCGCCGTCGGTGCGCCCCGCGCGCCCCGGCGCGCCCGGCGAGCCGCGCCGCGAGGGCGAGCCCCCGCGTGCCGCCGGCGAGGGCTTCGCGCCGCGCCCGGCGCGTGGCGGGTTCACCCCCACCCCGGCGCGTGCCGGCTTCCCCGCCGCGGGCCCCGCGGGCGCGGGTGGCGGCGGCGGCGGCGGTGGCAACCGCCCCGGCGGCGGTGGTGGCGGGCAGGGTGGCAACACGGGCACCACGGCCGGTGCCGGCGCCGGCGCGGCCCGCAAGGACAAGAAGAAGGGGAAGAAGGGGAAGGGGTGGGTCGACCAGGAGGCGGTGGACCAGACCTTCCGCAAGACGATGGCGGCCATGGAGTCGAGCGGCGGCGGGCGCAAGAAGCGCCGTGGCCCCGACCGCGCCGCCATGCGCGAGGAGCGGGCCGACGCCGAGAAGGCACGGCGCGCCGAGGAGGCGCTGCAGGTTCGCGTGAACGAGTTCCTGACCGTGGCCGAGCTCGCCGAGCTGATCGACGTGCCGGCGGCCCAGATCATCGGGAGCGCGTTCAAGAACCTGGGGCTGATGGTGACCATCAACCAGCGGCTCGACTTCGACCAGATCGAGCTGCTGCTGGACGAGTTCGGCTTCCAGGCCGTTCGCGAGGAGGAGTACGGCTCCGACCTGATGGAGGAGACGGTCGGCGTCGACGCCGAGGAGGACCTGCGCCCGCGCCCGCCGGTGGTGACGGTGATGGGCCACGTGGACCACGGCAAGACGAGCCTGCTGGACTACATCCGCAAGACCAACGTGATCGCGGGCGAGGCCGGCGGCATCACGCAGCACATCGGCGCGTACCACGTGGAGCTCGCCGACGGGCGCTCGATCTCGTTCCTCGACACGCCGGGCCACGCCGCCTTCACGGCGATGCGCGCCCGCGGCGCCGAGGTGACCGACGTGGTCATCCTGGTGGTGGCGGCCGACGACTCGGTGATGCCGCAGACGATCGAGGCGATCAGCCACGCCAGGAACGCCGGCGTGCCGATCGTGGTGGCGGTCAACAAGGTCGACCTCCCCGACGCCAACCCGAACAAGGTGAAGCAGGACCTGCTTCAGCACGGGATCGTGCTGGAGGACTTCGGCGGCGACGTGCAGAGCTCCGACGTGAGCGCCAAGCGCGGGATCGGGATCGACGACCTGCTGGAGAAGGTGCTGCTGCAGGCCGAGTTCCGCGGGCTGCGCGCCAACCCCGCCCGCGAGGCGGTGGGCACGGTGATCGAGGCGCAGCTGGACGTGGGCAAGGGCCCGGTCGCCACCGTGCTGGTGACGAACGGCACGCTGCGCGTGGGCGACCACGTGGTGGTGGGGCTGCAGCACGGCCGCGTGCGCGCCATGCTCGACGAGCGCGGCCGCCCGGTGAAGGCCGCCGGACCGGCGATCCCCGTGCAGATCCTGGGTCTGTCGGGCGTCCCCGGCGCGGGCGACCAGATGCTGGTGATGGAGCCCGACCGCGCCGCCGAGGTGGCGCAGACGCGCCAGCGGCTGGAGCGCGAGAAGCGGATGCGCATCCGCAGCGGCGGGGTGAAGCTGACCGACATCGGCAAGCTGCTGGCCCGCGGCGACAACGCCACGCTGAACCTGGTGATCAAGGGCGACGTGGACGGCTCGGTGCAGGCGCTCTCGGACTCGCTGGAGCAGCTGTCGACCACCGAGGTGCGCGTGCAGGTGATCCACCGCGGCGTGGGCGCGATCAACGAGAGCGACGTGCTGCTGGCGAACACCTCGGGCGCCATCGTGATCGGCTTCCACGTGCGCCCCACGGGCGAGGCGCGGAACGTGGCCGAGCGCGAGGACGTGGACATCCGCCTCTACAACATCATCTACGAGGCGGTGGAAGAGGTGAAGAGCGCGATGGAGGGGCTGCTGACCCCCGAAGAGCGCGAGGTGATGCTGGGCACCGCCGAGGTCCGCCAGCTGTTCAAGGTGCCGCGGGTGGGGACGGTGGCCGGCTGCATGGTCACCAGCGGCGTGCTCGATCGCCGCGGCCGCATCCGCCTGATCCGCGACGCGGTGCAGGTGTACGAGGGCGAGCTGGAGAGCCTGAAGCGCTTCAAGGACGACGCGCGCGAGGTCCGCGAGGGCTTCGAGTGCGGCCTGAACATCAAGAACTTCAACGACATCAAGATCGGCGACGTCCTGGAGTGCTATCGCGTTGAAGAGGTGGCCCGCACGCTTGCGAGCGCGGCCGCCGACGCAGAGCGGGCCGGGCGCTGAGCGAGCGCGGCGGGCGGGTGGTGGTGGGGGTCGCGGTCTGGGAGCTGATGCTCCCGGGGTGCGCCTCGCTCAAGGAGAAGCGGCAGGTGGTGCTCGGCCTCAAGGACCGCCTGCACGCCCGCTTCAACGTGAGCGCCGCCGAGACCGGGGTGCAGGACGTGCACGATCGTGCGCAGATCGCCGTCTCGGTCGTCTCCAACGACCGCAAGCACGCCCAGGGCGTGCTGCAGTCGGCCGACAAGCTGGTGGAGGAGGAAGGCCGCGCGCGGATCATGGATTCGTACACGGCGTTCTACTGACCTGACGGAAGGGGACGGGGAACGGGGAGACGGGGGATCGCCTGCAACTGCTTCATCGCATTCGCCGGCGGGTCCGCCCGACCCCGCGCCCCGTCCCCCTTCTTTTTGCGATCCGACTCTGGGACCGAGGGGAACGGCGCGTGCGTCAGCCGGGCTGGCGTGAAGCGACCGGGTTCTCCGTCCCTGTTCCATGGGGTTTTCAGACGATGCCGCAGTTCCGACGGACCGACCGGCTCAACGAGCAGCTCCGGCAGGAGGTGATCCTGCTGCTGCGCGACTCCGTGCGCGACCCGCGCGTGGCGCTGGCCACCATCACCGCCGTGCAGACCAGCCCCGAGCTGGACCACGCCAAGGTGTACTTCACCACCCTGGGCGACGACGACGACCGCACGGAGGTGCTGGAGGGGCTGCGCAGCGCCGCCAGCTTCCTGCGGCGCGAGCTGGGGAAGCGGCTGCACATCCGCCGCGTTCCCGAGCTGCACTTCGCGGTCGACCGGGTGATGGAGGAGGCGCAGAAGATCGAGCGCCTGCTGCACGAGGCGCTTCCGCCGCAGCTCCCGCCCGACGACGACGACGAGGACGTGGAGGCGCGTCCGCCCCACCACCCGGCCGAGGACGAGGCGGACGACACGCCGGCTCCCGCCGCGGAGAGCCGCCCGGCCGCGGAAGACTGATCCATCCCGCGACCGCCCCGCGCCCGACGCCCGTCGGCGCGCGGCGGCGGGCCGCCGTTCCATCCCCCGCACATCCATCCCCGATGAATCCGCCCACGCCTCCGCAGCACCCGTACGCCGCCCAGCCGCCGTATCCGCACGCCGACGCGCACCCTGGAGCGCCGCAGCGCTTTCCCGCGCCGCCGCCGCCGGTGGCCACGCAGAACCGGCGGCCGTGGCTCACCTCGGCCATCATCCGCGACGTGATCCAGGCGGTGGCGCTGCTGATCGCCGCCATGTGGGGCGGCTACACCTTCATCTACCGCGAGATCATCATCCCCGCGCGCAGGCCGGCGGCGCTGGTGGTGACGCCCACGCTCGAGGCGATCGGCCGGCATGGCGACACCATCCTGGCGAAGGCGACCTTCCACATGGTCAACCACAGCGCCAGCCGGGTGTACGCGCCCGCGATCTGGTACTCGGTGCGAGGGCTGAAGCTGCAGGGGCTGGCGACGGAAGACACCACCTACCTGCGCCAGAACCAGGAAGCGGCGAACAAGCCCTATCCCACCGCCCGCTTCTCGGAGTACACGGTGGCCGACGTGATCGGCACGGGGAAGGTGGCGAGCGAGGTGGAGACCTGGTGGGACACCGAGGCCGAGCAGAGCCTGGAGTTCCTGCTGTACATCCCGGCGGACCGCTACGACGCGGCGCAGGTGACGGTGACGTCGCTGGTGGCCAAGAACGTGGGCGACGTGAAGGAGGTCAGCTGGCGGACGAACGAGGCCGGCGACCTGGACCCGCGGCTGGTGTTCCGGCGCGAGTCGAAGTACGGGGTCGCGAGCATGGCCCCGGCGGCGCTCAGCGACACCAGCACGCGCTACGTGCGCTGGCTGCGCGACAACCAGGCGGGGGTGAACTTCGTGACCTCCACCATCTCGCTCTGGCGGGGCTCGCCGGCGACGCCCGGCGCGCCGGCCGCCCCGGCTTCCACTCCCACGCAGTGAGCGCGTGACGGACCAGGGGAGAAGGGCCGCGCCCGAGGGCGTGCTGCCGGTGGACAAGCCCGAGGGGCCGACCTCGCACGACGTGGTGTCGCGCGTGCGCCGCGCGCTGGGGACGCGCGCGGTGGGGCACACGGGAACGCTGGACCCGTTCGCCAGCGGGCTCCTGCTGGTGTGCGTGGGCCCGGCGACGCGGCTGGCGGAGTACATCACCGGGTTGCCGAAGACGTACGTGGCCACCCTGCGCCTGGGCACGGCGACCGACACGGACGACCTGACCGGCGAGGTGATCGGCGGCTCGGACGAGTGGCGCGGGGTGACGCGCGAGCGGATCGACGCGGCGCTCCAGGCGCAGGTGGGGACGACGCTGCAGCTGCCGCCGCTGTTCTCGGCGAAGAAGGTGGATGGGGAGCGGATGTACGCCGCCGCCCGCCGTGGCGAGGCGGTGGAGCGGAAGCCGTCGACGGTGACCATCCATGGCATCCGGCTGATCGGGATGGAGCTGCCGGACGTGGAGTTCGAGGTGGAGTGCGGTGCCGGCACGTACATCCGCGCGATCGCGCGCGACGCGGGCGAGCGGTTGGGCGTGGGCGGCCACCTGCGCACCCTGCGGCGCACGCGCGTGGGGCCGCATTCCGTGGAGCGGGCGGTGCCGCTGGGGCTGCTGGATGACGCGGAGCGCGTGGCCGCCGCCATCCTCTCGCCGCTGGAGGCGGTGGCGCACCTGCCGCGCGCGGTGGTGGATGATGATGGGCTCGCCGCGCTGCGCTTCGGGCGCGCGCTCGAGGCGCCGGACGACGTGCCGGCCGGGGGGCCGGTGGCGATCGCCTCGGCCGGAGGGTCGCTGCTGGCGATCGGTGAACGGATCGGCGGCGTGCTGCAGCCGCGGAAGGTGTTCGTGGGCGGCGGGGGGTGATGGTGGCACCGGACCGGGCACGCCGGGCGGATGGAAGCCACGGCAACGACTACGGGAAGCCTCGCAAACCGCGCGAGGCCGTGGGAGCGGCATCGGTGCGGATCGCGGAGCTGTGCGTCGGCCGCTGGTGATGGTGTGACCGAGATCGTGCCGGGCGGGTGAACCCGCGAAGGGTGAACGGCACGAAGCCTCGCAAACAGCCGCGAGGCTTTCCGCTTGAAGGCTGGGTTCCAGCGCCTGAAGGCGCCGGCTAGGAACTGCACGAAGCCTCGCAAACGGCCGCGAGGCTCTTCGGTGCATGGGGCAGGTTCCAGCGGGTGAACCCGCCGGCTAGGAACGGCACGAAGCCTCGCAAACGGCCGCGAGGCTCATCGGTGCATGGGGCAGGTTCCAGCGGGTGAACCCGCCGGCTAGGAACTGCACGAAGCCTCGCAAACGGCCGCGAGGCTCTTCGGTGCATGGGGCAGGTTCCAGCGGGTGAACCCGCCGGCTAGGAACGGCACAAGCCTCGCAAACTGCCGCGAGGCCCATCGGTGCATGGGGCATGTTCCAGCGGGTGAACCCGCCGGCTAGGAACGGCACAAGCCTCGCAAACTGCCGCGAGGCTCATCGGTGTATGGGGCATGTTCCAGCGGGTGAACCCGCCGGCTAGGAACGGCACGAAGCCTCGCAAACGGCCGCGAGGCCCATCGGTGTATGGGGCAGGTTCCAGCGGGTGAGCCCGCCGGCTAGGAACCGGCACGAAGCCTCGCAAACGGCCGCGAGGCTCATCGGTGTATGGGGCAGGTTCCAGCGGGTGAACCCGCCGGCTAGGAACGGCACGAAGCCTCGCAAACGGCCGCGAGGCTCATCGGTGTATGGGGCAGGTTCCAGCGGGTGAACCCGCCGGCTAGGAACCGGCACGAAGCCTCGCAAACGGCCGCGAGGCTGCACGCGGGCACCTCGCGAGCGGCGGCTGGTCGCGCATTGCGGCGATGGGACGGCGCCTCGGTGGATGCCGCGCGCCCGCCCTGGTGGCGGCTGTCTTGGTGGTACCCGGACGGACTGGGGTGCGTGAGGATGCCGGCGCGCAGTCCGCGGAGCGGACTGCGCGCGGTTCCAGCGGCGGGTTTCAACCCGCCGGGTTGTCGCCGAAAGATCCCGACCCAACAAACCACATCGCTCGCCTCGCTCACCGATGCCGGCGTGGGAGTCCGCGGAGGCGGACTTTGGGCCGTTGTAGCCTCGGGCTTCAACCCGGGGTGGTCGCCGCGGTGCGCTGATCGTTCTCCGCCGCGATGTGCTCCGTACCCTGTGACGCGGTGTATGCCGTCGATCTGCGGGCAGATTGGATCCCACGAAGCCTCGTGCGATGTATCCCGTTGCGTCGAATGTGGTTGGCCGTTGCGTGCCGCTCGGGTCTCCGGGCTGGCATCGCCGGGGCCGGCGCGCGGCTGACACTTTGGGCGGGGATCGAACGTATGATTCGGCGTTCGTGATGGATCAACGCTGAACCCGATCGACCAAGGAACGTTTCCGATGATGCGACGCACCCACTTCGCGGTCGCGCTTTCGCTTCCCCTGCTGGCTGCGGCGTGCAGCTCGGCGATGTACGCGGTGCCCGGTGAGCTTTCGAGCGTGTCGCCGCTGCCGGTGAGCGGGCGGCAGGGCGTGCTGATCAACCAGCGCGTGAGCTTCGGCGGGTACAGCACCGGCGAGGTGCGCCGCTCGTTCACCCGCGGCGCCGAGGAGCGCGACCGGATGGCCACCGACCACGGCGTCTATCGCCAGCGCTACGAGTTCGCGCTGAACCGCGGCGCGGCGCCGGTGGCGAACGTACGCTGCAGCGCCGAGGGCGAGGGCGCGCAGACGCTGACGGTGACCTGGATGAGCGAGCGCTCGCTGGAGTGCGACGTGGACATGGCCGGCGGCGAGGCCCGCGCGATCCGGCTGAAGTCCGGCCGCGACCGGCCGTTTTCCGGGCGCGTGACCGGCGAGCCGGCCTTCGGCGTGGAGGGCTCGAACCGCGTGAAGGGTGGCGGGCGGATCGACGGGGTGGCCGGGTACACGATCGTGAGCGACAACGGAACGCCGGTCGCCGCCGTGGACCTGACCGGCAACGGCGCGGTGTACGCGCAGGGCGGGGAGGACGACGCGGTGGCCGCGGTGATCGCCGCGCTGCTGCTGTACCAGGACCCGCTGCAGGCCTCGGAGCGGTTCCGGAGCTGAGGCCGTCCGACCGGAGATGCGCGTTCCTCACGTTCACCTTGCGTGAGGGATGCGCGCCCGGAGGGCCGGGAACACGGCGGCCGGCGCGACAAAGCGCCGGCCGCATGCTATTTTGTGGCCGCCGTGGGCCCGGCGCCGTTGGGCACGGCGGTATCGTGCCCTACGGCGCGCGCAGCCCGGTTCGGCGCCCCGGCGCCGAACACGCCCAACACCCGCCGTTCCGCGGTTCCGCCGTCGCGGGAGCTGGCCGAACCCGCGGCGCCGCATCCAACGCGCCCGTGAATGACCCGATGCCCGACCGAATGCCGCCGCTGACGCCCCCGAACGCCTGGCCCGAGCCGTTCGCCATCCGCCCCGACCTGCCGCCCGCGCTTCCGCGTGACGGCCGGCCGGCGGTGGTGACGGTGGGCACCTTCGATGGCGTGCACCGCGGCCACTGGGAGGTGCTGCGCGAGATCGGCGAGCGCGCGCGGCGCATCGGCGGGCGGAGCATCCTGGTCACCTTCCATCCGCACCCGCTCAAGATCGTGCGCCCCGAGGCGGCGCCGCCGATGCTCACCACGCCCGCGGAGAAGCGCGAGATCCTGGCCGAGAGCGGGCTGGAGTACGTGGTGTTCATCCCCTTCACCCGCGTGCTGCAGCAGTACCGCGCGCGCCGCTTCGTGGAGGAGATCCTGCTGGGCCGCATCCACATGGACGAGCTGGTGATCGGCTACGACCACGGCTTCGGCAAGGGGCGCGAGGGAACGGTGGAGACGCTGCGCCGCATCGGCGGCGAGCTGGGCTTTGGCGTGGACGTGGTGGAGGCGTTCCAGGTGGAGGGTGGCAACGTGAGCAGCAGCCGCATCCGCCAGCTGATCGCCGAGGGCGACGTGGCCGGCGCCGCGCCGCTGCTGGGGCGCCGCTACTCGGTGGAGGGCGTGGTGGTGCAGGGCGAGCGGAAGGGGCGGGAGCTGGGCTTTCCCACGGCCAACATCGAGGTGGGCGACCCGGACAAGATGCTGCCCAGGGAGGGCGTGTACGCCGTCCACGGCTGGGTGGGCGGCCAGCGCCTTCCCGGGCTGCTGCACCTGGGCCCGCGCCCCACCTTCGCCGGCTTCGCGCCCACCGTCGAGCTCTGGCTGATGGACTGGAGCGGCGACCTGTACGGCCAGCGCGTGCGCGTGGAGTTCGTCCGCCGCATCCGCGACATCGTCCCGTTCCCCTCGGTCGACGCGCTGATCGAGGCGATGCACGAGGACGCGCGGCGCGGGCGGGAGATGCTGGGGCTCACCGGCGGCTGAAGCCGCGGCGCCGCGGCAACGACCACGAAACGCCTCGCAAGCGGCGCGAGGCTTCGACGGCGCCGGACGGGATCCCCGCCGCGCGCCGATCGCCCCGTCGGCTGCCTCCCCTCCGTCTGCATCCGCCCGTGGCGGATCGCCGACCATCGTGTCATCCTCTCGACTCGCTCCGTCCGCGCTCCATCAACCTCTCCCATCACACCGCCGATGAGATTCGCCTTTGTCGCGCTGATCGCCGCGTTCCTGTCGCTGCCGACCTGCGCCGCCGCGCAGGAGATCGTGCCACCGCTGGTCACACGCGGGTTGAACGCCTACCGGTACGGCGGCCCCGAGGCGGCGCTGGACGCCTGGATGGCCGGGTGGCCCGCCGAGACCCCCGAGGCGAAAAGCCGGATGCTGGGCACCCTCAAGGAGATCGAGACGGTGAGCGGCCCGATCACCGGCTACGACTACCTGGGCGTGGCCGAGTGGGGCGCGCACACGCGGCGCATCTACTTCACGCTGCTGGGCAGAGACCGGCCGGCGTTCCTGCGCCTGGACATCTACCAGGGCGGAAGCACCTGGCGCGTGCTGAACGTGACCATCAACACCGACCCGGCTCAGGTGTTCACCACGGAGATGCTGTCGCCGGGGTCGCATTGAGCGGGCGCGTCCCACGCCCTGGCGTTCTGCCGCGATGAGCATCTGGGTGATCCGCGGCGGTGGTGGCGGGGCTGGTGATCCTGGGAACGCATCCGCGGTGGCGCCTCACCAGGGCGTGGTTCGAGTCACGTGGCCCGCGCTCGGACATCTTGGCAGCCCCACCCAAGCCAGCACTCGTCGCGGGTTGTCAATCGTGGCGGGTGCTGTTAAGTTTCACGGCTTGCAAGTTGATTGATCCGCATGAAGGCTCTTCCGAGGTTTCAAACGGATCGGTAACTCCCTGACCAGCAACTGACTCTTCAGGAGGTCCGATCGATGGCGATTACGGCAGATACCCGTAACGAGATCATCACCAAGTACCAGATGAACGAGAACGACCGCGGCAGCACCAAGGTGCAGGTCGCGCTCCTCACCTCGCGCATCAACGACCTGACCGGGCACTTCCGCGCGCACAAGAAGGACCACCACTCGCGCCGCGGCCTGCTCAAGATGGTCGGCAAGCGCCGCCGCCTGCTGGACTATCTGCGCCGGAACGACCTCGAGGGGTACCGCGCGCTGATCGCCGACCTGGGGCTGCGCCACTGATCGGCCCGCGCATGCCGGTGGGCCCGGTGCGGATGGAACGTGGGTGCCCGGCGCGAACGCTCGCGCCGGGGTGCCGCGTCCCCACCAGCCGGACGCGCCGGATGCGCGCCAGGAGCTAGACGGCTCACGTCGGGGCCGCACGGGCATGTGCCGTGCGGCCCCTTCGCGCGTTCTCCGGCGAATCGGCCGGGAGCGCGCACGCAAGCAACGCAGCAGACGCACGCAGCACAAGGCTACGCCGCCCGCGTTTCGGGGGAGCGCGGGCGCGCATCGCGGCCCTTCCCCCGGCAACCAAGAGACAAACGAGATTCGGACAATGGCCAAGCTGGTTCGGCAGTTCGCGGGACGCCCGCTCATCATCGAGACGGGGAAGATGGCCCGTCAGGCCGATGGGAGCTGCACCGTGCAGTTCGGGGAGACCATGGTGCTGTGCGCCGCCACGGCGCAGGACAACGCCACGCACCTCCCGTTCTTCCCGCTGACGGTGGAGTACCGCGAGCGGACCTACGCCGCGGGCAAGTTCCCCGGCGGCTTCATCAAGCGCGAGGGGCGCCCCAGCGACAAGGAGATCCTCTCCGCCCGCCTGGTCGACCGCCCGCTTCGCCCGCTCTTCCCCGACGGCTTCGCCAACGAGACGCAGATCTTCGTCACGGTGGTCAGCGCCGACCAGGAGAACGACGCCGACGTGCTCGGCATCACCGGCGCCAGCATGGCGCTGTCGCTCAGCCGCATCCCCTTCGCCGGGCCGATCGCGGCGGTGCGCATCGGGCGCATCCAGGGGCAGTGGGTGCTGAACCCCACCTTCCAGCAGCTGGAGTACAGCGACCTCGACATCATCGTGGCCGGCAGCGACGACGCCATCATGATGGTGGAGGGCGGCGCGCTGGAGGTTCCCGAAGAGGTGATCGCCGAGGGGCTGGCGGTCGCGCACCAGGGGATCAAGGAGCTGGTGCAGATCCAGCGCGACCTGATGGCCGAGGTGGAGATCCCCGCGCCGATGTCGTGGACGCCCAAGCAGGCCGACCCCGCCTTCCGCGCCCGCGTGGAAGAGCTGGCGGGCGACCGCCTGGGCCAGGCGCTGCGCATCGGCGACAAGGCCGAGCGCACCGCGGCGGTCAAGGCGGCCAAGGCCGAGGTGATCGCGCAGCTCCTTCCCGAGTACGAGACGGCCGAGAAGGACGCGGGCGACGTGCTGAAGGAGATCGAGAAGCGCGCGATGCGCGAGATGATCCTCACCGAGGGCGTGCGCAGCGACGGCCGCGACACCGACACGGTGCGGCCGATCAACATCGAGGTGGGCGTGCTTCCGCGCACGCACGGCTCGGCGCTGTTCACCCGCGGGCAGACGCAGGCGCTGGGCACCGCCACGCTGGGCACGCAGGACGACGTGCAGGCGTACGACACCATCGACTTCGCGCAGCAGCAGAACAAGTCGTTCATGCTGCACTACAACTTCCCGCCGTACAGCACCGGCGAGGTTCGCCCGGTGCGCGGCACCAGCCGCCGCGAGATCGGCCACGGCGCGCTGGCCGAGCGCGCGCTGGAGCCGCTCCTCCCGCCGTTCGAGGAGTTCCCGTACACCATCCGCATCGTGAGCGACGTGCTGGAGTCCAACGGCAGCTCGTCGATGGCCTCGGTGTGCGCGGGCTCGCTGGCGCTGATGGACGCGGGCGTGCCGATGCGCGCGCACGTGGCCGGCGTGGCGATGGGGCTGATCAAGGAGGGCGAGCGCGTGGCCGTGCTCACCGACATCCTGGGCGCCGAGGACGCGCTGGGCGACATGGACTTCAAGGTCGCCGGCACCCGCGAGGGCGTCACCTCGATCCAGATGGACATCAAGATCGACGGCCTGACGGTGGAGCTGATGCGCGAGGCGCTGCAGAAGGCGAACCGCGCCCGCCTCCACATCCTGGGGCTGATGGAGCAGGCGCTCGAGGGCCCGCGCGCCGAGCTTTCGCAGTACGCGCCGCGGATCATCACCATGAAGATCAACCCCTCCAAGATCGGCGAGGTGATCGGGCCCAAGGGCAAGACCATCCGCGGCATCCAGGAGGCCACCGGCGCGTCGATCAACATCGACGACGACGGCACCATCACCATCGCCAGCGTGAACGGCGAGGGTGGCGAGCGCGCCCGGCGGATGATCAGCGGGATGGTGGAGGAGCCCGAGGTGGGCCGCATCTACGAGGGCGTGGTGAAGAGCACCACCACCTTCGGCGCCTTCGTGGAGATCACCCCGGGAACCGAGGGGCTGCTGCACATCTCCGAGATCCAGGATGGCCGCGTCGACAAGACCGAGGACATCGTGAAGAAGGGCGACACCGTGCAGGTGAAGCTCCTCTCGATCGACGAGAAGGGCCGCCTGCGCCTGTCGCGCAAGGCCGCGCTCAAGGAGCTGTCGGAGCAGGGCGGCGGTGCCCCCGCGGGCGCCCCGGCCGGTGCCGGCGGCGGCGAGCAGGACGGCGGCGAGAGCTGATCGCCCGCGCCGGCTGATCGTTTCGAGGTGACGAAGCCCCTCTCCCGCGCCAGCGGGGGAGGGGCTTCGGGCGTGTGGACGTCCGCATCCGTCGGGCCAGTCCTCGCAACCCGCTCGGGGACGGGCGCGCAAGCGGACCGGCCTGTTTGATGTGTAAGAGTGTGCGTGCCGGTGCGCGCCGGATCGGACAGATTGAGTACGTGGACCTTGTCGTAAGCGACAATTCGTCACAGGTTGATGCGGCCTCTCCGCGCACGTTCGGTTCGTCACCCTCCCCGTCTCCTGCCACCGGTGCCTTCCATGTCTGCCGCCCAGACCGGTAAACCACGCAAGCGCCTGCGCACCATCGTGATCGGCGCGGTCGCCGCCGCTGGCGTGACCACCGCTGGCTGGTGGGTCCTCACGCCGCGGACGCTCTACGGCCGGCTCGCCGCCATCGCTCCGGAGCGCTCGATCGTGCCGCAGACGTCGCTGTCGAGAACGTACAGCGGCTGTGCGGTCACGCCCGGCGACAGCCTGGTGCTGCGCTCGACGTGCGCGCGGCACTCTCGCCTGGAAGGGGCCGAAGTCCAGGAGCTGCTTCTCCAGGTGAAGGAGCGGCTGGATGAAGCCTCGGATCCTGATGCGCTGCATGCGCGGGGAATGCTCGCGCTGTACGGGATCGGCGACACACCGCCGAATCCCGGCGAAGCTATCGCGTACCTCGACTCGGCACTCCAGTTCACCCACGACTCGGCCTCGGTGATGAGCGATCTCGCGGCCGCCTACATGGTCCTCGCCGAACAGCAGCAATCACCACTCGATCTGCTGTACGCGCTCGAGTGGAGCGACCATGCGATCGAGCTCGACTCGCTCAATCGGGTGGCCCTGTTCAACCGTGCCCTCGCCCTGGAAGGGCTGATGGCGGACATCTCCGCCCGAGAGGCGTGGAAAGCGTACCTCGCCGCCGAAGCTCCCATCGGCTTTTCCGCATACCTGCGGCGGCCGGATCGCACGCGCTGGCGCCGTGAGGCGGAGCAGCGGCTCCGAAACCTCGCCGCGCGAGGTTCGCCCATCATGCCGCCGGACAACGCCGGCCCCGAGGCGTGGGGCCACTTCGTTGCCCGTTACCCCCAGATGGCCCGGAAGCGCGCGTGGGAGACCTTGCTCCCCGCGTGGGGCGAGGCGGTTGAGCGGGGCGACGCGGCTCGTGCCGATACGCTTCTCCGCGCGGCCGAGGTGATCGGCAAGGTCGTGGCGGCGCGCTCGCACGGCGATTCATCCGTATCCGTCCAGGTCGCCGCGATCCGGGCGCTGGCCACGAGCGGACCGGACCTCGCGAACGTCGCGCGTGCTCACCGGGTGGAGAAGCAGATCAAGGACAGGGTCGCCCAGTTCGACAATGGGCAGGTGGATTCACTCCTCTCCCAGCTTCGGGTGGAGGAGCTCCCGATTCCGCAGAAGATCTGGATTGGGCTGCGCCGCGCCGCGGTTCTCCTGAACCGAACCGAGTGGGACGAGGCGGATGATGTACTGGACGAGGTTGACGCCCGTGCCGATTCGTTGCGGTACCCGGCAGCCGTGGGATATTCGCGTTGGCTACGCGCCACCAAGCTCGTCCGGCACGAAGCCTCGTTCGGACGGGCGGTGGAGATCTGGGAGAGCGCGGAGGAGCTTTTCGCGAGGACGGGCGAGCCGGCGAGCCGCGCCGCGGTTCACGCCCTCCTGGCCGATGCGCAAGCGCTCGCCGGAAACCTGTATTCGGCCAACGACTGGTCCCAGCGCGCCCTGCGGACGATTAACGAGATGGGTCCCTCTCCCACGGTGCACGCCGCGCGCCGGGTGTCGGCCGTGGCGGCGCGAGCCGCCGGCCTTCCCCGCGCCATGCGCGACATGGCGAACGAAGACGTGGCAGTGGCCGATACGTACGGCAATCCGGCATACCTGGACGAAGCGCTGCTCAACCGAGCAGCGCTTTTCGCGGGGAGCGGAAACAGGCAGCTCGCGCTTTACGACCTAGCGCGGACCTCCCCTCCCGATTTGGTGAAAAGCGCGATCGTCGACGAGTTCAACGAGGCGGCCAGGGCGTACACCAAGGCGCTTCTGCAACTCGACTCCAGTCCCGATTCGGTGGCGGCGACGGTCGTGCCGCTCCTCGCGTATCGCGGGGCTCGCTACTGGCCGGTGACGGGGTACGCGCTGCGAGCCCGCGCCGCCGCGATCCTGGGCGACGCACCCCGCGCGCGGGCCGACCTGGACACGGTCTTCACCTCGCTCGCCGGCTGGCGTGAGCAAACGGGGGGCGCGGCCCTGCAGCAGGGCGTGACCGACGTTCGCCCGGCGCTCACCCGGGTGGTACGGCTCCTTGCCGAGCGGGGCGACACGACGGGGGCGCTCGACCTGCTGCAACGAGGGGCCTCGGCCCTTTCCCCAATCCGCATCCAGGAGTCCAGCCGCTGGGTGGTCGCCCCGCGGCGTATGGTCATCCGGCCGCTGCTGGCAAACGGAACGCTGTACCTGTGGACGGTGAAGGGCGGCCGCGTCTCGATGCTTCGCGCGCCGCTGGACAGCGCCCGCGTGGCGAGTTCGATCCAGCGCGTGGCGGCGTCTCTCCCGTACTCCTCGCCCGCCGACGCCGAGCTCTCCTACCTGTACCGGGTGCTAGTCCAGCCGGTCGAGGGCCAACTCGAGGTGGGCGACGAGGTCGTGTTCGTGCACGACGCCGAGCTTGGACCGGTGCCGTTCGCGGCGCTGCTGAACCGGCGCGGGGAGCCGCTGGTCCGGTATCACCCGGTTTCGACCGCGGTCAACATCGCCGCCGCCACCGTCGCGGCCAATACCACCTTCCCGCGCAGCGTGGCGTTCTTCGCGCCGCCGTTCGACCTCGAGGAGAACCCCGGCCTCGATTCACTCCCCGACGCGCGCAGGGAGGTAGCCTCCGTGAGCCCGGGATACGGCAGCCGCGTGACCGGATTTCCCCCCACTCCCGAGGGATTCCTCGCCGCGCTCGCCGGCGCCGAGGTGCTTCACTTCGCCGGGCATGCCATCGCCGACCCCTTCCGTCCCGAGCACTCGTACCTGGTGCTCTCGCGCGCGGCCGGTTCCGCGACGGGCCACCTGTTGGCGACACAGCTGGACTCCAGGCCCGCGTCGCAGGTGCGCTTGGTGGTGCTCTCCGCGTGCTCCACGCTGGGCGACGGAACACGCGCCAGCGAATCGACGGGGCTGAGCGGCGCCCTGCTGAACGCCGGCGTGCACAGCGTGCTAGGGACGCTGTGGAGGGTGGACGACAAAGCCGCACACTCATTGATGGTCCGCTTCCACGAGAGCTACCGGCGATCCCGCGATCCCGCGCGTGCGCTGTGGGAGGCGCAACGCATCATGCTCGACGCCGGCAAGCCACCGAAGGACTGGGCCGCGTTCCAGTACGTCTTCCGCTGACGCGGACTTGCCAGGGACGTTCAGGCTCGCGCGTCGCCACGGCGCGTGAGCCTGTTTGCACCTGTCATTTTCATGCGAAGGGAAAAACCAGGACCAGCGTCCCTCTCACTGTGCGACACACGGAGGGAGCAGTTTGTCTCGTGTGTCTCCCGCAGGTTCACAATACTTTCCGTTACGGAGGCAGCGATGTCGTTCGACCTCACCCTTACGTTCACCGGGATGATGCTGTACGTCCCGGAAGCCACGCAGCTCCGGGTACTGATGCCGAAAACCCCGGAGCACGTCCCGCCGATGACGATGACACCGGAGGGTGAATGCTCGGCATCGACGAACACCGACTGCATGGAGCCGCACGCGGCGCGCATCACCTTCGACACCGCCCACACGCGTCCGGGCGCGACGGCTCCGGACGGGGCCATCGCCCACGTGTCGCTGCGGAACAAGCGGCTGGACGTGCCGGTGGTCGGGAGCGCGTACGTGCAGGGAATCTCGTCGTTCGTGACGGAGCTGCCCACGCTCGTTCGGGCGGACGTGCTGTCGGGACAGGCCGACGAACTGCTCGCATCGCGGATCCGTGTGCGTACGGGGCAGGCGACGTACGCCGACCCCGGTGAGTGCTGGGAGTATGGCGGGCAGGTGCGGAGGATGAGCCACCAGGTGGAGTGGACGATCTCGAACATCGACGACGACCACCT
>Ga0247773_1000330_pt1 | contig 21745 bp, 9 predicted proteins | sample UWRJL092311B6_FD_179934 | JGI IMG/M metagenome (GOLD analysis project Ga0247773, IMG submission 179934) | Plant litter microbial communities from Arlington Agricultural Research Station in Wisconsin, United States - UWRJ-L092-311B-6 | ecosystem: Environmental > Terrestrial > Plant litter >...
CGCATCCAGCCGCCCACCTTCGTGGCCTATCAGCCGCTGAACACCGAGGCGCCGGGCGGGATGACGGCGGAGCAGCGCGAGTACCTCGACGCCTTCATCGCCCGCTTCGTGGAGCGGACGAAGGGGAGCAAGGCGCACCAGGCGCGCTGGCACCTGCCGCTGGCCGACACCCGCGTGACCGCCCGCTTCCGCCGCGCCTGGAAGGAGATCACCTACCCGATCGTGGGTGAGCGCGCGCTGGGCTCGCGCGTGTGGGACGTGGACGGCAACGAGTACGTGGACACGGGGATGTCGTTCGGCTGCAACCTGTTCGGCCACGCTCCCCCGTTCGTGACGCGGGCGATCCACGGGCAGGTGGAGCGCGGCTACGGGCTGGGGCCGCAGTCGAAGGACGCCGGGCGCGCCGCCGAGCTCGTGTGCCGGCTGGGCGGCAACGAGCGCGCGGTGTTCTGCAACTCGGGGACCGAGGCGGTGCTGGGTGCCATCCGCGCGGCCCGCGCCTTCACCGGGCGGACCAGGATCGCCTATTTCGCGGGGAGCTACCACGGGTGGAGCGACGTGGTGCAGGGGCGGCTGTTCACCGCCGGCGGGCGGCGCGAGGTGCGCCCCACCGCGCCCGGGGTGCCGCCGCTGCCGCTGGGCGACGTGCTGATGCTCGACTTCGACGAGCCCGCGTCGCTCGACCTGCTGGCCCGGCACGCGCACGAGATCGCGCTGGTGATGGTGGAGCCGGTGCAGAGCCGCCGGCCCGACCTGCAGCCCTTCGCCTTCCTCCGCGAGCTGCGGCGGATCACGCGCGAGGCGGGGGCGCTCCTCCTCTTCGACGAGCTGATCACCGGCTTCCGGATGGGTCCCGGGGGCGCGCAGGCCTTCTTCGGCATCGACGCCGACCTGGTCACCTACGGGAAGATCGTCGCCGGCGGGCTGCCGATGGGCGCGGTGGCCGGCAAGCGCGAGCCGATGAACGTGTTCGACGGCGGGGTGTGGAGCTACGGCGACGATTCGTATCCCCCCGCCCAGCGGACGCTGTTCGCCGGAGCGTTCTGGAAGCACCCGATCTCCATGGCCGTCGCCGTGTCGGTCCTCGAAGAGATCGAGCGGCGGGGCCAGCCGATGTACGACCGGCTGAACGAGAAGACGGCGCGGCTGGTGGAGCGGATGAACGCCTTCTTCGACGCGGGCGGATACCCCGTGACGGCCGCGCACTTCGCCTCGTGCTTCCGCTTCTTCTTCGCCGACGAGGTGAAGTTCCCCGACCTCTTCAACCACCACCTGGTGATGGAGGGGGTGTACGTGATCCCCGAAACGGGGACGCACTTCCTTTCGACCGCGCACACGGACGAGGACCTGGAGCAGGTGTTCCGGGCCGTTCGCGCCTCGGCCGAGGCCATGCGCGCCGGCGGCTTCCTTCCCCCGTCTCCCGCCGGCGCGCCCACGGCCGGCGGCGAGATGTCACGGAACGAGGCCGCGTGGGCCGCCGCCGCCGCGAAGAGCTCCACGGTGGTGTCCGACGCATCTCCGGCGTCCGCTTCCTCTCTCTCCGCCGACCCCTCTCCCGCGTCCGCCGCGCCGCGCGTGGACGAGCGGGGCGTGCGCGCCATTCCCCTCACCGAGGGTCAGCGGCAGCTGTGGGTCGAGTCGCAGATGGGGGAGGACGCGAACCGCGCCTACATCGAGTCCACCTCGGTGCGCCTGCGCGGCGCGCTGCACGTGGACGCCCTGCGCGCGGCGCTGCAGGCGCTGGTCGATCGGCACGACACCCTGCGCGCCACCTTCTCGATCGACGGCGACGTGCAGCTGGTGCACCCGGCGCTGCGGGTGGAGGTGCCGCTGGCGGACTTCCGCGGCGAGCCGGCGGAGCGGCGCGTGGCGGCCGTGGAGGCGTGGATTCGCCGCACCGTGCGGCAGCCCTTCGACCTGGTGCGCGGGCCGCTGGTCCGCTTCGCCCTGGCCGCGGTGGGCCACGACGAGCACCTGCTGCTGTTCGACTCGCACCACGCGGTGATGGACGGGTGGTCGTTCGGGGTGGTGTGGCGCGAACTGGGCGCCCTGTACGCGGCCGCCAGGGAGGGCCGGCACGCCGAGCTGCCGCCCGTGGCCGACCACGCCGGGCTGGTGCGCGCCCAGCTGGCCGCCGTGCGCGAGGACGCGGCCGCCCAGGCGTTCTGGGAGGCGCAGTTCGCCGGCGGCGTGCCGGTGCTGGAGCTCCCCACCGACCGCCCGCGGCCGGCCGTGCGCAGCTACCGCGGCGAACGGCTGACCCGGGTGATGGGCGGCGACCTGCTCGACCGTCTGGCCGAGGCCGGGCGGGGGCACGGGCTCACGCTGTTCAACACCCTGCTGTCGGCCTTCATGGTCTGGCTGGGCCGGCTGAGCGGCGACGACGACGTGGTGGTGGGCACCCCGTCGGCGGGGCAGGCGGGGAGGGGCGCGGCGACGGAGTTGGTGGGCTACGGGATCAACATCCTCCCCATCCGCGCACGGCTGAGCCCGGAAGCCCCCTTCGTGGAGCACGCCCGCCGCGTGCGCCGCTCGCTCCTGGGGGCGCTGGAGCACCAGAACTTCTCCTTCCCGAAGCTGGTGGAAACGCTCCTGCGCACCCGCGACACCAGCCGGCCCCCCGTGTTCTCGGCGCTGCTGAGCCTGGACCGCGCGCCCGGGGAGGCGGCGCTGGGCGACCTGCGCGCCGGCTTCGAGACCGAGTTCGGCGGTGGCGCCAAGGTGGACATCACCTTCGACCTGGCCGAGACCGACCACGAGCTGCGCCTGCGCTGCGCGTACGCCGCCGACCTGTTCGACGCGGCCACCATCGAGCGCTGGCTCGACGCCTTCGAGCGGCTGGTGGACGGCGTGGCGCGCGATCCCCAGACCCGCATCGCCGACCTGGCGCTGATCGGGCCCGGGGAGCGCAGGTTGGTGGTGGAGGAGTGGAACCGGACCGGGCACCCGTACCCGCACGTGTGCATCCACGAGCTGTTCGAGGAGCAGGCGCGGCGCACCCCGGGAGCGGTGGCGGTGGTGTCAGCCGGGGACTCGCTCACCTACGCCCAGCTCGATGCCCGCGCCAACCAGCTTGCCCACCACCTCCGCGGGCGCGGGGTGGGGGTGGAAGACCGGGTGGCGCTGTGCCTGGAGCGTGCCCCCGAGCTGCTGGTGGCGTTCTTCGCCGTGCTGAAGGCGGGCGCGGCCTACGTGCCGCTGGACCCCGCCCACCCGGCCGAGCGCCTGGGCTACATGCTGCGCGACAGCGGCGCGCGGCTCCTCCTCACCCAGTCGTGGCTGGAGCCGCGACTCCCCGGGACCCGCCCCGCCACGCTGGCGCTGGACGCGCTGGGCCAGGAACTCGAGCGCGAGCCCGGCGCGCGGCCCGAGAGCGGGGTGCGCCCCGAGAACCTGGCCTACGTCTACTACACCTCGGGCTCCACCGGGCGCCCCAAGGGGGTGGCCGTGCACCACTACGGCCCCGCCAACTACTTCGCCTGGGGGCGCCAGGCGTACCGGGCCGGAGATGGACGCGGCGCGCCGGTGTTCTCCTCGATGGCGGTCGACCTCACGCTCTCCAACTTCATCCCGCTCTTCGCGGGGGAGCGGGTGGAGCTCCTCCCCGAGGGCCCGGGGGTGGAGCCGCTGGCCGAGGCGATCCGGCGCTCGCCCGGCTACGCGATGATCAAGATCACCCCCACCCACCTGGCGCTGCTCAACCAGGCGCTTTCGCCCGCAGAGGCGGCGGCGAGCACGGCCACGCTGGTGGTGGGCGCCGACAACCTGGTGGCCGAGCCCACCCTCTTCTGGCAGAGGCACGCGCCGGGGGTGCGCCTGCTGAACGAGTACGGGCCCACCGAGACGGTGGTGGGGTGCTCGCTGTACGAGATCCCCCCCGGCCGGCACGAGGAGGGGCGCATCCCGATCGGCCGGCCGATCCAGAACCTCACCCACTACGTGCTCGACGCGCGGATGCAGCCGGTGCCGGTGGGTGTTCCCGGCGAGCTGTGCATCGGCGGGGTGGGGGTGGCGCGCGGCTACCTGGGCCGCCCGGCGCTGACCGCCGAGAAGTTCGTTCCCGACCCGTTCGGGGCGCCCGGGGCGCGGCTGTACCGCACCGGCGACCGAGCTCGCTTCCTGGCCGGCGGCGACCTGGAGTTCCTGGGCCGCATCGACTTCCAGGTGAAGATCCGCGGCTACCGGATCGAGCCCGGCGAGGTGGAGGGCGCCCTTGTCGCGCTCCCCGGCGTGCGCCACGCGCTGGCCGCCGCCCGCGAAGACCGGCCGGGCGACCGGCGCCTGGTGGCGTACGTGGTCGCCGCCGACCCGGCGGCGCCACCCACCGCGGCCGAGCTCCGCGACGGGCTCCGCAAGACGCTCCCCGAACACATGCTCCCCTCGGCGTTCGTCTTCCTGGACGCGCTCCCGGTGGGCTCCACCGGGAAGGTGGAGCGCGCCGCCCTCCCCGCCCCCGAGACGGCGGATGCAGGCGAGGCGTACCTGGCGCCGCGCACGCCGGTGGAAGAGACGCTGGCGGGGATCTGGGCCGAGGTGCTGGGTGCGCGGCGGGTGGGAACGCGGGAGAACTTCTTCGAGCTGGGCGGGCACTCGCTGCTGGCCACGCGGGTGGTGTCGCGCGTGCGCCGGGCGTTCGGGGTGGAGCTGCCGCTGCGCGCGGTGTTCGAGGCGCCCACCGTGGGCGGCCTGGCCGAACGGGTGGAGGCGCTGTGGCGCGCGGAGCTCCCGCAGCTTCCACCGGTGGCCCCGGCCGGCCGCTCGCGCCCGCTCCCGCTCTCGTTCGCGCAGGAGCGCCTCTGGTTCCTGGACCGGATGCAGCCGCACAGCGCCTTCTACAACATCCCCGTCCCCCTGCGGCTGGAGGGGCCGCTCGACACCGCGGCGCTGGAGCGCGCGCTGGGCGAGATCGTGCGCCGGCACGAGGCGCTGCGGACCACGCTGCGCGAGGTGGACGGCGTGGCGGTGCAGGTGATCGCCCCCGCCGGCTCCTTCACCCTGGCGATGGACGACCTTTCCGCGCTGGAGCCCGGCGCGCGCGAAGCCGAGGTGCGGCGCCGCGAGGCCGCCGAGGCCGCGCGCCCCTTCGACCTCTCCGCGGGCCCGCTCTTCCGCGCCGGGCTGCTGCGGCTGGCGGCCGGCCACCACGTGCTGCTGCTGTGCGTGCACCACGTGGTGAGCGACGGGTGGAGCATGGGCGTGTTCTTCCGCGAGCTGTCGGCACTCTACGCCGCGTACCGCGGCGGGGGTGCCTCGCCGCTCCCCGAGCTGGCGGTGCAGTACGCCGACCACGCCGTGTGGCAGCGCGAGCAGCTGCGGGGGGCCACGCTGGAGCGCCACCTGTCGTGGTGGAAGGAGCGGCTGGCCGGCGCCCCCGCGCTGCTGGAGCTTCCCACCGACCATCCGCGCCCCGCCGTGCAGTCCTACCGCGGCGCCTGCGAGCCGGTGCACCTCTCCGTGGAGCTGCGCGAGCGGCTGTCCGCGCTGGCCCGCGGCGAGGGCGCCACGCTGTTCATGGTGCTGCTGGGCGCCTTCCAGGTGCTGCTGTCAAAGTACGCCGGGAGCGACGACGTGGTGGTGGGCACCACCATCGCCGGGCGCACGCGCGGCGAGGTGGAACCGCTGATCGGGCTGTTCATGAACACGCTGGTGCTGCGCACCGGCCTTTCCGGCGACCCCGGCTTCCGCGAGGTGCTGCGGCGCGTGCGGGAGGTGACCCTGGGCGCCTACGAGCACCAGGAGCTCCCCTTCGAGAAGCTGGTGGCCGAGTTGCAGCCCGAGCGCACGCTCAGCCACTCGCCGGTGTTCCAGGCGCTCTTCGAGCTGCAGGACACCGGCGCCCCCGCCCCGGAGCTGTCCGGGGTGCGGGTGAGCGACGTGGAGGGCGAGGTGGAGGCCACCAAGTTCGACCTGGCGCTGGGGCTGGCCGCCACCGCGCGCGGGGTGGTGGGGGCGCTCACCTACAGCGCCGACCTCTTCGAGCCCGCCACCGCGCGGCGGATGGTGCGCCACCTGGAGCGGGTGCTGGAGCAGGTGGTGGACGACCCCGACCGGCGCCTCTCGCGGCTGGAGCTGGTGGACGCGGAGGAGCGGGCACGGCTCGAGGCGTGGAACCGCACCGCCGCGGAGTTCCCCGCGGGGCGCTGCATCCACCAGCTCTTCGAAGCCCAGGCGCGGGAGACGCCCGAAGCGATGGCGGTCGTCTTCGGCGGGCAGTCGCTCACCTTCGCCGAGCTGGATGCGCGCGCCAACCGGCTTGCGCACCACCTGGCCGGGCGGGGGGTGGGCCCCGAGGTGCGGGTGGGGATCTGCCTGGAGCGCGGCCTGGAGCTGATGGTTTCCATCCTGGGCGTGATGAAGGCCGGCGGCGCCTACGTCCCGGCCGACCCCTCCCACCCGGCCGAGCGGATCGGGTACGTGCTGGCCGACTCGGCGGTGGCCGTGGTGCTCACGCAGGAGCGGCTGCGCGCGCGGGTGCCGGTCCCCGCCGGAGTCGAGGTGTTGAGCGTGGACACCGGCACCGGGCTCGAGCCGGTGCAGGCCGGGAACGCCGAGCCGCCGGCGAGCGGGGTGGGCCCCTGGAACCTGGCGTACGTGATCTACACCTCCGGAAGCACGGGGCGCCCCAAGGGAGTGGCCATGCACCACCGGGGCGTCTGCAACTACATCGACTGGGGGGTCCGCTTCTACGGGGCCGGCCAGGGGAACGGCGCGCCGGTGTTCTCGTCGATGGCGGTGGACCTCACCATCACCAACCTCCTCCCGCTCTTCGCGGGGCGCCCGGTGCGCCTCCTTCCCGAGGAGTCGCCGGTGGAGGCGCTGGCCGCCACGCTGCGGGAGGCGCCCGGCTTCGGGCTGATCAAGATCACCCCCGTCCACCTGTCGCTGCTGACCCCGCTCCTTTCTCCCGACGAGGCGCGCGGGGTGGCGCATACGCTGGTGGTGGGAGCCGACGCGCTCTCGGCCGAGACCACCCTGTTCTGGCAGGAGCACGCCCCCGGGGTGCGTCTGATGAACGAGTACGGGCCCACCGAAACGGTGGTGGGGTGCTCGGCCTACCTCCTCCCTCCCGGCCTTCACCGCAGCGGGCCGGTGCCCGTGGGCGGGCCGATCCAGAACCTCACCTTCCACGTCCTCGACGTGCACCAGCGGCCGGTGCCGGTGGGGCTTCCCGGCGAGCTGTACATCGGCGGGGCGGGGGTGGCGCGCGGCTACCTGGGGCGCCCCGGGCTCACCGCCGAGAAGTTCGTTCCCGACCCCTTCGCCGGGCCCGGCGCGCGCATGTACCGCACCGGCGACCGCGCGCGCTGGCAGGGCGACGGCAACCTGCTGGTGCTGGGGCGCACCGACGGCCAGCTGAAGGTGCGTGGCTTCCGGGTGGAGCCGGGCGAGGTGGAGGCTGCTCTCCTCCAGTGCCCCGGGGTGCTGCAGTGCCGGGTGGTGGCGCGGGAAGACCGCCCGGGCGACCGCCGGCTGGTGGCGTACCTGGTGGGCCACGCCGACGCCGAGGAGCTGCGCGCGTACCTCCGCCGGAGCCTCCCCGAGTACATGGTGCCCAGCGCGTTCGTGCCGCTGGCCGCGCTCCCGCAGACGGCCACCGGCAAGCTCGACCTGGCCTCGCTTCCCGCGCCCGGCTACGGCGCCGCGGGCGTGGAGGCCGACGAGCCGAGGAACTACGTGGAGGCACAGCTCCTCCAGCTCTGGGAAGAGCTGCTCGGGGTGGAGGGGATCGGCCCCACGCAGAGCTTCTTCGAGCTGGGCGGCAACTCGCTGCTGGCGTTGCGCCTGTTCACGCAGGCCAAACGCCTCCTCGGCTGCGACCTCCCGGTGGCCACCCTCTTCGCGGGGGCGACGGTGCGGCACATGGCCAACGCCGTGCTCGAGCAGCGGCGCGCGGCCGCGGCGCCCGACGCCTCGGTGGTGCCGCTGCAGCCGGGCGGCTCGCTCCCCCCGCTGTTCCTGGTGCACTCGGCCGACCGCAACGTGATGGGCTACGTGAACCTGGTCCGCCACCTGGGCGCCGACCAGCCGGTGTATGGCGTGCGCGACGTGGGCGACGACCTGGCGCGGCCGGTGGAACGGATCGCGGCCGAGCACGTGGCGGCGATCCGGGCGGTGCAGCCGCGGGGGCCGTACTACCTGGCGAGCTGGTCGTTCGGCGGGATGGTGGCGTTCGAAATGGCGCTGCAGCTGGAGCACGAGGGCGAAGGGGTCGCCTTCGTGGGGCTGCTCGACACCATGTCGCCGCGGCTGATCGAGGAGTGGTCGTGGCGGCGCGACGCCGAGGTGGTGGCCGGGCTGGCGCGCGAGGTGGCCGAGGGCGAGCGGCGCCCCTTTGTCCTGGAGATCGACGAGCTGGAGGGGATGGAGGTGGACGACCAGATCCGCCACGCCGCCCAGGCGCTCCGCGCGCAGGGAGCCGCCCCTGCGGACTTCGACGCCGCGGCGCTCGCCGAGCAGTGGCAGATCGTGCGCGACCGCGTGGTGAGCTGCACCGGCTACGTGGCCGGGCGCTTCTCCGGCGCGATCACCCTGTACCGCGCCGACGAGGTGACGCAGCGCCACCACGAATTCTTCGCCCACCGGCGCCACGAGCAGCACGCGCTGGGATGGTCGCCGCTGGCCGAGGTGGTGGAGGTGTGCCCCGTTCCCGGCAGCCACGTGACGCTCGCCTCCGAGCCGCACGTGCGCGTGCTCGCGCAGCGGATGCGCGAGTCGCTGGAGGCGGCGCGCGAGCGGGCGGCCGCCGGGCACCCCTCCTCCCGCTCCGCGCCCCCTCGTGCGCGCCAGGGCGGCGGCGTGCTGGAGCTGGCCCGATGAAGCATTTCCGGAGCTCGATCCCGAACCGGCCTCGCAGGGCGAGAGACGCCTGCGGGTCGCGGAACGACCCCGCTCGCGTCGCCATCGGCCGGGGGTGCCGATGAACGGCGCGCGCATCGGCGGCGTGGCGCGGTGGCGCGCCTTCCTGGGCCTGCTGTGGACGGCGGGGCGGCGGCGGCTGGTGCTGCTGGGCGTGCTGGCGCTGGCGGCTGGGCTCCTCCCCACCGTCGTGATCCTGGCCACCGGGCAGCTGGTCCGCGCCATCCCCGCCGCGGTGGAGCACGGGTTCGGCACCCCGCAGGCCCGCCCCGCGCTGCTGGCGATGGCGGGGCTGATGAGCGCCATGGCGCTGCTGGCGCTCTGCAGCAACGCCCTGGGCTACCTCTCCCGCGCGTTGAACGCGGCATTCGGGCTGGAGGTGCATCACGCGGTGGCCCGGGTGACCCTCGACTCGCCCGGGCTGGCCCCGCTCGAAGACCCCGCGTTCGCCGACCAGCTGCAGGCAGTGCAAGACGCGGAACGGCGCGGCGTGCTGCGGATGTCCGTTCCCGCGCTGGCCAACGTAGCCGCCACGCGCCTCCGGGGGATCGGCGCGTTCGCGGTCCTCCTCGGCTTCCGCTGGTGGGCGCCGCTGGTGCTGGCCGCCGCCTGGTGGCTCACCAACCGGGTGTATCTGAAGGCCACCGAGAACGGGGTGACGGTGCAGCTGAGCGACGGCGCGGTGCGGCTGCGGCGCGCGGAGTACCTGCGCTCGCTGGCGTTGGAGGCGCCGGCCGCCAAGGAGCTGCGCGTATTCGGGCTGGGCCGCTGGGTGGTGGGCCGCTACGGCGACGCCTGGCTCGCCGCGCTGGAGACCATGTGGCGCAGCCGCAGGGCCAACCGCGGGCTCACCGCCTCGGCCGCGCTGGCGCTGGCCGCCTCGCACGCGCTGGTGCTGGGCACGCTGGGGGCGGCGGTGGCGAGCGGCGATCTGGGGACCGCCGCCCTGCTGGTGTTCGTGCAGGCGGTGATTGCCACGGTGGACCTGGGGATGATCGGCGACTGGCAGTGGTTCCTGGCCCAGTCGATGGCCGTGGCCGAGCGAGTGGCGGCGGTGCGCGCGCGCGTGCCGGAGCCGGAGCCGGAGGCCGGGCCCGCGGCGTCTCGGCCCTCGGCGCCGAGCGCCGGGAAGGTGGCGGTGCGGCTGGAGGGGGTGCGCTTCACCTACCGCGGCCGCGAGCACCCCACGCTGCGCGGGCTCGATCTGGAGATCCCCGCGGGGCAGTCGCTGGCGGTGGTGGGTGAGAACGGGGCGGGGAAGAGCACGCTGATCAAGCTGCTGTGCGGGCTTTATCCCCCCGACGCGGGGCGGATCACCCTCGACGGCGGCGCTTCGCCGCTGGAGGCGCGCGGGCGCGTGGGGGTGATCTTCCAGGACTTCGTCCGCTATCCCCTCTCCCTGCGCGAGAACGTGGGCTTCGGGCACCTCCCGCTGGCGGGTGACGAGGCGGCGCTCCGCGGCGCGCTGGCCGACGCGGGGGGCGCGGAGCTCCTGGCCACCCTCCCCCGCGGGTGGGACACCGTGCTCTCGCGCGAGTTCGAGGGCGGGGCCGACCTCTCCGGCGGCCAGTGGCAGCGGGTGGCGCTGGCCCGGGCGCTGGCCGCGGTGCGCGGCGGCGCCGGGCTGCTGATCCTCGACGAGCCCACCGCCAGCCTCGACGTGCGCGCCGAGACGGAGCTCTTCGAGCGCTTCCTGGAGCTGACCGGCGAGGTGACCACCATCCTGGTGTCGCACCGCCTCTCCAGCGTGCGCCGCGCCGACCGCATCGTGGTGCTGGACGGCGGCCGGGTGGTGGAAGACGGCACGCACGACCAGCTGATGCGCGCGGGGGGGCGCTACGCGGCGATGTTCACGCTGCAGGCCGAGCGGTTCGCCGCCGACCCGGCCGGCGGCCTCACCGAAGTGGAGGCGAGCCATGCGTGATTCGCTGCGGGCGGTGGGCTTCCTGGTGCGCACCGCCTGGCGTACCGACCCCTGGCGTTCGGCGGGGCTGCTGCTGGAGCCGGTGGGGCACCTCCGCTTTCCGCTCTTCGCCTGGTTCCTGGGAGTGATGACCGACGGCGCGCTCCACCACTCGCCGCGGCTGATGGCGCTGGGCGCGGCGGGGATCGTGGCCACTCGGGTGCTGGCGTTCGTGGGGCTGTGGACGGGGAGCTGGATCCGCAACCGGCTGAGCGAGGAGGTGGGGTTCGCGCTCGACCGCGAGATCGCCACCCTGGCCTCGGAGCTCCCCGGGCTGGAGCACCACGAGCGTCCCGACTACCAGGACCGGCTGGAGCTGCTCCGGCAGGAGCAAGGGGTGCTGGGAAACTCGCTCAACACCCTGATCTACACCGCCAACACGGTGGTGGCCGGGGTGGGAACGGTGGTGGCGCTCGCCTGGGTGAGCCCCTGGCTCCTCCTCCTGATCCCCTTCGCCCTCCCGGCCATCCCCATCGCCACGGTGCAGCAGCGGTGGTTCGGCGACGCCGAGGAGCAGTCGGGCGCCCCGTCGCGGCGGGCGCGCCACCTCCAGGCGCTCACCGTGGACCGTGCCGCCGGGATGGAGCTGCGGGTGTTCGGCCTGCAGCGCGAGATCCTCGCCCGCTTCCGGCGCAGCTGGCGCGAGGCGCGGGGCTTCATGGTGGCCGCCGACGCCCGCGCCACCCTCCTCGACTGCCTGGGCGAGCTCCTCTTCCTGTGCGGGCTGGGCGCCGCGGTGGCGCTGATGCTGTGGCGTGCCAGCCGTGGCCAGGCCAGCGCCGGCGAGGTGGTGATGGCGGTGTACCTGGGCCAGCAGGTGCTGGCCGGGATCGTGGAGCCGGTGCGCAACGTGGCCGGGCTGGGGGCCGTCGTGCGCGCGGCGGGGCGGCTGCTCTGGCTGCGCGACTACGCGGAGGGGGTGGCGCGCGAGCATCCCGCCGGCCGCTCCGCCCCGGAGCGGCTGGACGACGGGATCGTCTTCGAGCGCGTCTCCTTCCGCTATCCCGGCACCGGGCGCTGGGCGCTGCGCGACGTCTCCTTCCGCATCCCCGCGGGCGCCGTGGTGGCGCTGGTGGGCGAGAACGGGGCGGGGAAGACCACCATCGTCAAGCTCCTCTGCCGTATGTACGAGCCCACCGAGGGGCGGATCCTGGTGGACGGGGTGGCGCTCGCCGAGATCGGCGTGGACGCCTGGCGGGCGCGGCTCTCGGCCGCCTTCCAGGACTTCGCCCGCTTCGAGCTTCCGGCCGGCGAGGCGGTGGGCGCCGGCGACCTCCCGCGGGTGGACGACGCCGCCGCCGTGGAGGCCGCGCTCGAGCGCGCGGGCGCGGCCGGCGTGATGGACGCGCTCCCCGACGGGACGGCCACGCAGCTGGGCGCGCGGTGGGAGGGCGGCGTCGACCTCTCCACCGGGCAGTGGCAGAAGCTGGCGCTGGGGCGCGCGCTGATGCGGCGCGACCCGCTGGTGGTCTTCTTCGACGAGCCCACCGCCTCCCTCGACGCCCTGGCCGAGCACGCCCTGTTCGAGCGCTACGCCCGCGAGGCGCGTGCGGGCTCGGCGCGCGGCGCGGTGACGGTGCTGGTGTCGCACCGCTTCTCCACCGTCCGCTCGGCCGACCTGATCCTGGTGATCGACGGCGGCGGGGTGACGGAGCTGGGCGGTCACGACGAGCTCCTGCTGCGCGATGGGCTCTACGCCGAGCTCTACTCGATGCAGGCGCGCTCGTACGCGTGACTGCGGCCGCGGCGGCTCCGGCGCCGCGGCCCCGGCCCGATTCGACCGGCCGGAGCAGGTCCCGGGGGAGTCGCCGCCCGCGTCGCCCGGCCGGGAATCAACGATCACACGTTCGCGAGATCCGGTCCCATGACGCAACTCGACGACGCCCAGAACCTGGCGCTGGTGACCTCCGACGACGAGGTCGACGCGCTGAACGCCGGGTTCTACGGTGCCATCCGCTACCCCTGGCCGCCGTTCTACTTCGAGCGGCTGGGCGACCCGCGCTTCTGGGCCGACATGCTCGACCAGGACCTGGGGCGCCGCGATCGCCCGGTGCTCCCGCCCGGCGGCGCCCGCGTGTGGGTGGCCGGGTGCGGCACCAACCAGGCGGTGATCACCGCGCTGATGTTTCCCGGCGCGCAGGTGCTGGGCACCGACCTCTCCGATGGGTCGCTGGAGGTGGCCGGGCGGAACGCGCGGCAGTTGGGGGTGGCCAACCTGGAGCTGCGCCGCGAGAGCATCCTCCAGGGCGGCTACCGCGGCGAGTTCGACTACGTGATCTGCACCGGGGTGGTCCACCACACGGCGAACCCCGCGCGCACGCTGGGGTGCCTGGCCGCGGCGCTGCGGCCGGCGGGAGTGATGCAGCTGATGGTGTACAACCGCTACCACCGCACCCGCAGCACCGCCTTCCAGAAGGCGGTGCGGCTGCTGTCGGGGAGCGACGGGTACCACTACGAGAGCGAGCTGGCCCTGGCCCGGCGTTTCGTGCACCACTACGCCGGCGAGGGAGGGGTGGCCGACTGGCTGGCCGAATACCGCGACATGCCCGACGCCGCGCTGGCCGACTCTCTGATCCAGCCGGTGGAGCACAGCTACACGGTGGAGTCGCTCGACCGCATGGCTGCCGACGCGGGGCTGGAGCTGCTGGTGCCCATCCCCGATCCCGTCGACACCGCCGCTGGCAGCTTCCAATGGGAGCTGGAGATGGGCGACCCCACGCTGCAGCGGGCCTACGACGCGCTTCCCGACGTGCGGCGGTGGCAGGTCACCAACCTCCTCGGGCAGGAGGATTCGCCGATGCTCTGGTTCTACCTTCAGCGCCGCGACTCGCCGTGCCCGCGGCGGTCCACGCGCGAGCTGTGCGACGCCTTCCTCGACGGCCGGTTCGCCCCCGCGCGCACCACGCGGCAGGTGCACGCCAGCGGCCCCGACGGGGCGTTCCGCGCCGCGCCCGACCAGGAGGTGCCCTTTCCCGTCTGGCGCGGCAAGGGCGACCCGCGGCGGGTGTTCGAGGCAGTGGAGCCGTGGATGCCGATGCGCGCCACGCTGGAGCGGCTGGGGATCGCCACCGACGCGCTCCCCGCGGTGAACCGGCTGCGCGTGCTGCTGGCGTCGTCGGCGTTCCCGTACCTGCGCGCGCCGTAAGCGTGGGCCGCGGTACCGATCCCACATCAACCCGACCGGGGTGAGGGCCATGGAACGTGATCTTTCGTTCGAGAGGGCCGTGCACTTCGCCACCGAGCTGATCCGCATCCCCAGCCTCCCGGGCGACGAGGGGGCGGTGGCGCGGCGGATCGTGGACGAGCTGCGCGCGCTGGGCTTCGACGAGGCGCGGGTCGACCGCGCCGGCAACGTCATCGGCCGCATCCGCGGCACCGGTGACGCGCCGCCGGTGATGCTCTCCTCCCACATGGACGTGGTGGACGTGGGCGACCGGGGGAGCTGGGAGCACGATCCCCACGAAGGCGTGGTGGCAGACGGGTGCCTGCACGGGCGCGGCTCGATGGACCTGAAGGGTCCGCTCGCCATCCAGCTGTACGCCGCCGCGCGCTTCGTGGACGAGCGCCCCGCCGGCGACCTGCTGGTCGTCTTCTCGGTCTACGAGGAGAAGGGCGGCTGGGGGATGATGCAGCTGATGGACTCCGGCGCGCTCCGCCCCGGCGCCGTGATCCTGGCCGAGGCCACCGGCGGCGACCTCTGCACCGGCCACCGCGGGCACGCCGAGCTGGCGGTGGAGATCCACGGCCGCGCCGCCCACGCCAGCGCGCCCGAGCGCGGCCGCAACCCCAACCAGGTGCTCCCGCACGTGATGCTCGCGCTGGACGAGCTCTCGCGGGCGCAGCCGTGGGACCCGGTGCTGGGCAACGCCACCCTCACCCCCACCGTGATCGAGACCTGGCCCAGGAGCGGGAACGTGATCCCCGACCGGGTACGGATCACCCTCGACCTGCGCGTGCTGCCGGGGTGGAACGAGGAGCGGGCGCTGGACGACATCCGCGCGCGGCTGGCCGAGCGCGTGCCGGTGGTGGAGGGCGTACGGGTGGAGGTGCTTCCCGGCCGCGCGGTGTTCCGAGCGTGGACAGGGTACGTGGAAGAAAGCAGCAACTTCACCCCCGGCTTCCTGATGGACGACGAGCACCCGGTGGTGCTGGCCGCCGCGCGGGCCCTGCGCGAGGCGACCGGGTGCACGCCGGCGATCCGCCCGTGGAAGTTCGGCACCGACGGCGGCCACAGCTGCGGCACCCACGGCGTGCCCACCATCGGTTATGCGCCGGGGGTCGAGGCGCTGGCGCACACCACCCGCGAGCGGCTGGACCTGCGGTCGGCGCGCGAGGCGTTCGACGCCTACCCGGCGCTGATCCGCGCCGTGCAGACCGCGCTCGCCGGGTCGCGTGGGATCCCGGTGCACGGCCTGGTTCCGGCCCCGTATCACGACGAGACGCGGGTGGTGCTGCCCTCGCTGGAGCCCGCCGCGGTCACCTAGCCTCGCGTGCACGCGGGCCGGGGGCGGGTGGACGCGTGCGCGGGATCCATCGACACGTTCGGGAGGGACGGATGCAACTCGGGACGTGGCCGGCGAGGCGGCGGTAAAGGGCTTCGCGGGCGAGGCGGCGCGGCGGGTGGAAGGGATCAACCTGCTGGTGAACGACGCCGCCATGCCGATCGACGGCGTGCTGGTGACGGAGGAAGAGGGGTGGGTGCGCCGGCTCCCCACCGCGCGGCGGCGCGGAGTGCCGTACGTGGACCTGGCCGGACCGTTCCTCGTTGCCCGCCTGGCGGCGGCCGAGATGCCGGAGCGCCGCGAGCCTGCCGCGGGCGCTACGAACGACGGAAGCCCCGGCAGCGGAAACGCTGCCTGGGCTTTCGTGTTCCGGCTGGCGCCCAGACCTCTCCAGGGCACCAGCAACCGTCTGCCTTCGGCAGGCACATTTGCGCTCCATCGCCAGGCGGACTACAGTGGCGGGTCGCCGGACCGGGCATCGCCGACGCGCGATTCAGCGCACCGCCGGGTGCCCCGATCGGCCGCGGTGTCGAATCTCGCAATGCTCGTTCGTCGCCCATGTGAACGCTCCAACTCGGTTTCCACCTCTCGAAAGGAACGTCACGATGCCGAAGGTTATCGCACTCATGTCCATGTCGCTCGATGGGTACGTCGCCGACGCCGACGATGGCGTGGGCGAGGTGTTCGACTGGTACATGAATTCGGGGGACGTCGAGTTCGATACCGGAGGGTCGGACCCGATGACGTTCAGGGTGTCCCCGGCGAGCGCCGAGCACCTTCGCGCGCTCTGGTCCGAGCTCGGTGCCGTGCTCACCGGCCGGCGCACCTTCGAGGTCGCCGAAGGGTGGGGCGGAAATCACGCGTGGGGGCCCGCGTTCGTGCTGGCCCACGAGATCCCCGCCGGGTGGCCGCGCCCTGGCTCGACCGTCCACTTCGTGACGGACGGGATCGAGAGCGCCGTACGCCAGGCCAGGGCCGCCGCCGGCGGGAAGGCCGTCGCCGTCCACGGCGCCGACACCATCCAGCAGCTCCTGAACGCCGGCCTCCTCGACGAGCTCCACATCGACGTCGCGGCGGTGCTCCTGGGCTCCGGGGTGCGGCTCTTCGACCATCTCGCCGGCACGCCCGCCGTTCTCGGCGACCCCAGGGTGGTCCACGGCGTCGGGGTCACGCACCTGCGCTACCCGGTGCGGAAGGCGTAGCCTGCCGCGGCGGTTCCCGTCGGGAGTCCGGCGGTTCCCGTCGGAGAGTCTCCCAGGCACCCGCGGACGCGCGCGCCGCCGGCAGGGGGAGGTGCCGGCCGGATCCAGCTCACCGCCGCGGCGGCTCCACCGCGGGCGGCCGCGAAGGCGGCGGGCTCGGCAACGTCGTCGGCTGCCGCTGCCGATCATCCTCCGCGATTCGCTACTCGCTCAACTTCTCTTCCTCGCTCGGCTCCTGTCCGGGCTTGTAGCGCGGCCTGGGCTGCGGGAGCAGGAAGAAGGCGACGCACGGCAGCGCGATGGCCACGCCCACGCGCGGCGCCGCGACCGCGACCGGGACCGCCGCGATCTGGATCAGCGCCGCGATGCCGTAGCGGCGCGTCATCTGCCGCAGGAAATCGGGCGCGAGCCGTTCGTCCATCACCCGGCGGCCCCCCATACCGTAGAACCACTTGGCCATCCAGGTACAGGCGGTCAGGGCCAGGCCGGCCACCAGCGTCACCGACGCGAAGGGTTCGAAGCCCGTGGCGAGGTGGAAGCACCAGACGCGGACCGGGTAGGGGACGACGACGATGGCCAGCAGGAACAGGAGGTTGATCGCGCCGAACCAGTGATCGCTCCTGGCGTAGATGCGGCCCGTATAATGGTGCTGCAGCCAGTAGGCGCCGATCACGACATAGCAGATGATCAGCGCCAGGTGCTCGCGCCACTGCTCGGCGATGGCCTTCGCCAGGTCGCTGTAGCCATGCGGGCCCTCGGGAGATCCGGGGACCTTGATCTCGACGATCAGCAGGGTCAATGCGATCGCGAATACGGCGTCGCTGAATCCCTCGAACCGGTTGAGTCCGCGCTCGGCACCATGGGTCTGCGCGCGAGTGTGTTGGGCCATCGCTCCTCCTTGCCGGAGACGCCTGCACAACTTGTCTCCTTCGCGCTCCAGGGGGAGCGTTCAGGGCGGCGGAAATGCGGCAAGGAGAGTGCCGAGGCGGGTGCAGGCCAGCGGCGTCCCACGGATGGAGGCGAGCGGCGCGACCACACCTCGACGCCGATGGTGCGACGGGCAGTGCGATCGCCGCGGCGAGAGGAGGCCAATCGACCCCGGCGCGGTCCCCCGCGGCGTACGAGATCCTTGCCGCCCCTACCTCTGCGGCTCGTCCGGCCTTCCTCCCGTTTCCGCGGCTCCGCCGCCTGGATGCTCCTCCGCCGCCGAAGAACCCATGGCGGGGCGGCCCGGCTCCGCGAATACCCGGCGCAGCTCCGTTCCCTCATCCGCCGCGTGCACCCCGCCCGGATGGAGCTGTGCCACCATCCCGCGCACGGAGGCCAGGTATTCGCCGGTGTCGAAGTGCTCGGGGTCGATCATGGCCTGCACCGCGCAGCCGTGGATCCAGCTCACCGCCACGGCCGCCATTCCTCCGGCGGTGGCGCCCGCGAAGGTGGCGGGCTCGGCCAGGAGCAGTTCCTCCATGATCGCCCGGAAGGCGCCACGGTAGCGCGCCATCTCCGCGCCGATCCTGGCCCGCACCTCTTCCTGCCGCGCCCCCAGCGCCCAGAACTCGAACAGCAGCCGCGTGTGCCGCGGCTGCTGGCTCAGGCGCGCCATCTCCTGCTGCAGCAGCGCGTGCAGCCGGTCCAGCGCGCGGGGAAGCCGCGCGACCGCGGCGGGCACGTGGAGCACCGACGTGGTGGCGATCAGCCAGTCCACCAGGGCGTGCACCAGGCGCTCCTTGCGCTGATAGTAGTGCACCACCAGCGCATGGCTCAGCTCCGCCTCCGCCGCCACCGCGCGGATGGTCAGGCTGCCGATCCCCTCCCGCGAAGCCACCTCGAACGCCGCCCGCAGGATCTGCTCGCGCCGCACGTCTTCCGGTGCCCGTTTTCCCGGCATCGTCCGCTCCGTCTCCGCATTCCCGGTTGTTATTGACCATTTGTACAATGCAGGATAGCTTCAATTCACCAGATAATCAACAACAGGTGCGCACGATTCTCCGGCCGTACCAACGCCCTGGCGGGGACGGGATCTCGCCGCCGGCGGCTGCGCGGCTTCTACATTCGCCCGGGAGGACCATGGGGGAGACCGGAAGCACGTCCGGAGCTGGTTCACGCGCTCGCGCGCTCGCGCCATCGCCCGCGGCCGGGGTGGAGACGCGGCTCGCCCCGCGCGCCGTCCGCGGGACGAGCGGCACGCGCGTGCGGATTTCCCGCGCCCGGAGTCATCGCTGATGCCCCGGTCCAGGCCGCGCCGCGAGTCGGTCGTGACGTACGCGCAGGACATCGTGAACACGGTGCGCGAGCCGCTGCTGATGCTCGACACGGCGCTGCGGGTCCGGAGCGCCAATCGCGCCTTCTACCAGACCTTCCAGGTCGCCCCCGCCGAGACCGAGGGCCGCCTCATCTACGAGCTGGGGAATGGGCAGTGGGACATCCCGGACCTGCGCACCCTTCTCGAAGACATCGTGCCGCGGAGCTCGGCGTTCAACGACTTCGAGCTGGAGCACGACTTTCCGTCCATCGGCCGGCGGGTGATGCTGCTCAACGCGCGCAAGCTGCAGGCGGGCGACCACGGCGAGCTGCTGGTGCTGGCCATGGAAGACGTGACCGAGCGGCGCGCCGCCGAAGAGGAGGCGGCCCGGGCGCGCGAGGCGTCGGACACCGCCAACCGCACCAAGAGCCTGTTCCTGGCCAACATGAGCCACGAGCTGCGCACCCCGCTCAACGCCATCCTCGGCTACTCCGAGATGCTGCAGGAGGACGCCGGGGAGCGCGGCCTGCACGCGTTCGTGGCCGACCTGCAGCGCATCCACACCGCGGGGCAGCACCTGCTGGCGCTGATCAACGACATCCTGGACCTGTCCAAGATCGAGGCCGGGAAGATGGACCTGTTCCTGGAGCGCTTCGACGTGGCCGAGCTGGTGGGCGAGGTGGCCTCCACCATCCGCCCGCTGGCGCAGAAGGGCGCCAACACCCTGCGGGTGGAGGTCTCGCCCGAGGCGGGAGAGATGCGCGCCGACCTCGGCAAGGTCCGCCAGTCGCTGCTGAACCTCCTGTCCAACGCCATCAAGTTCACCCACGGCGGCGTCGTCACGCTGAACGCCGGGCGCGAGAGCGCCGACGGCGGCGAGTGGATGGTGTTCCGCGTCTCGGACACGGGGATCGGGATGAGCGCCGAGCAGATCGTGAAGCTCTTCCAGGACTTCACCCAGGCCGATCCGTCGACCACGCGCAAGTTCGGCGGAACGGGGCTGGGGCTGGCCCTCACCCGGCGCTTCTGCCAGATGATGGGCGGCGACGTGACGCTGAACAGCGCGGCGGGCGAGGGAAGCGTCTTCACCATCCGGCTCCCCGCGGACGTGGCCGAGAGCCCCGACGCGCTGGCCGTGGCCGCCGGCGGGGCACTCCCCTCGGACGAGGCCGAGGCGGGGGAGGCGACGCCCGCCGACGGGAGCTGCGTGCTGGTGATCGACGACGACGCGGCGCAGCGCGACCTGATGCGCCGCTTCCTGCGCAGCGAGGGCTTCTGCGTGCGCACCGCGCGCGACGGCGAGGAGGGGCTGCGCCTGGCGCGCGAGATGCGCCCCGTGGCCATCACCCTGGACGTGATGATGCCGGGGATGGACGGGTGGACCGTGCTCGCCGCGCTCAAGGCCGACGCCTCGCTCCGCGAGATCCCGGTGATCATGCTCACCATGGTCGACGACCCGGAGCGCGGCTTCACCCTGGGCGCCGCCGACTACGCCACCAAGCCCGTCAACCGCCAGGGCCTCTCCCGCATCCTGCGCCGGCACACCTGCGCCGACCCGCCCTGCCCCGTGCTGGTGGTGGAGGACGACGCCGCCACCCGGGCGATGACGCGCAACATCCTGGAGAAGGAGGGGTGGACGGTGCGCGAGGCCGCGAATGGCCGGGTGGCGCTGGAGATGATGCGGCGCGAGCGCCCGCGCCTGATCCTGCTGGACCTGATGATGCCCGAGATGGACGGTTTCGAGTTCGCCGACCGGGTGCGCCGCCACCCCGAGTGGGGGTCGATCCCCATCGTGGTGGTGACGGCCCACGACCTGACCGTCGACGAGCGCCGCCGGCTGAGCGGCTACGTGGAGACGATCCTGCAGAAGGCGGGAGACTCGCACGAGGTGCTGCTTCGCCAGGTGAGGGACCGGCTGAACGTCTTCGTCCCCCGCACCGCCCTCCTGCCCGGGGGACCGCGCGCGCGCGCGCCCTGGGCGTGAGCGCCTTCCGACATCGAGCCATGCCGAGAATCTTGCTGGTGGAAGACAACGAGATGAACCGCGACATGCTTTCGCGCCGGCTGGAGCGCAAGGGCTTCGAGGTGGTGCTGGCGGTGGATGGGCAGGGCGGGGTGGAGATGGCCGCGTCGCACGCGCCGGATCTGGTGCTGATGGACATGAATCTTCCCGTGATGGACGGCTGGGAGGCCACCCGCCGGCTGAAGGCCGCCCCGGCCACGCGGCACATCCCGGTGATCGCGCTCACCGCGCACGCCATGTCGGGCGACCGCGAGCGGACGATGGAGGCCGGGTGCGACGACTACGACACCAAGCCCATCGAGCTGCCGCGCCTGGTGGCGAAGATCGAGGCGCTGCTGGCCCGCGCGGGCGGCGCGGGGGACGGCGCCCGGTGAGCGCCGGGAACCCGCCTCCCGCGCCCCGGGCCGAGCACGCGCTCCCCCCGCAGCTGATCCACGAGCTGCGCACCCCGCTCGGCCAGATCATCGGCTACACCGAGATGGTGATGGAGCGGGCGGCGGAGGCCGGGCACGACGGGTACGAGACGGACCTGCAGAAGGTGCACGCCGCCAGCTACCGGCTGCTGGAGCTGCTCGACCAGCACTTCCGCGCCGCCCCCGCGCCCCCGGCGGACGGGGGCGATGCGGCACCGCCGCGCGGCGTGCCGCGGCTGGCCGACTTCATCGTGGAGAACCGCGAGCCGATCCTGGCCGAGTGGGACGCGTTCGCGCGCACCTGCACGCCGGCCAGCGGCGCCATGGACATGCCGGCGCTGCGCGACCACGCCAGCGAGATGCTGGCGGTGATCGCGGCGGACCTCCGCACGACGCAGGGGAGCCTGGCGCAGGCGGAGAAATCGAAGGGGCACGCGCCCGGCCCGGAGGGCGGCGCGCCGACGGCGGCCCAGCAGCACGGCGCCGGCCGGGCCGAGAGCGGCTTCACGGTGGAGCAGATGATCGCGGAGTACCGCGCCCTGCG
>Ga0247773_1000331_pt1 | contig 21708 bp, 19 predicted proteins | sample UWRJL092311B6_FD_179934 | JGI IMG/M metagenome (GOLD analysis project Ga0247773, IMG submission 179934) | Plant litter microbial communities from Arlington Agricultural Research Station in Wisconsin, United States - UWRJ-L092-311B-6 | ecosystem: Environmental > Terrestrial > Plant litter >...
TGCCGAAGTGCCGAAGTGCCGAAGTGCCGAAGTGCCGAAGTGCCGAAGTGCCGAAGTGCCGAAGTGCCGAAGTGCCGAAGTGCCGAAGTGCCAAAGTGCCGGCGTTGATCGGAGCGGATCCGTTGATCCAGCTCGTCGGCGGAGGATAGGACGCGGGCGAGGGCGCCCGGTGGGTCGGAGCGCCAACGGTCGTGTGGCGGCGATGTCGGTCGGGCGGACGCGGCGCCGAGCGGCTACTTGATCGCGCCGTCCTTGCCGGCGAGGCGGCGCAGCAGGCCGAGCTGGCCGGCGTGGTACGTCTGGTGGAACATCACGGTGGAGATCAGCGAGCCGATCGTCTCGTTGGGGTTGCCGCTGGGGCTGAAGGGCGCGGGACGGTCGATCGCGTCCGGATCGAGCGCGGCGAGGCCGGCATCCACGCGCTCGGCTGCCTCGTCCCAGGCGGCACGCAGCTCGGCGAGGGGGCGCGCCTCGGCGGGGGTGACGGGCGCGGAGCCGCGGTCGTAGCGCGCGATCCGTTCTTCCTCCAGCACCGGCTGCTGCCCCAGCAGCGGGAGGAACTTGTTGTAGATGCACACCAGGTGGCCCAGCACCCAGTTGGCGCTGTTGCCGCACGGCGGTGCCGTCACGCTCTCCTCGTGCGTGATCCCCGCCAGGTTCGCGGCCGTGACGATGCGGATCATCCCCGCCTGGTGGCGGTAGGTGGCGGTGGCGCTGCCGGCGGGTGCGGTGGTGCTCATGCTCACCTCGTGTGGGATCGGGTGCGGACCGGTTCGCGAGTCCGCGGGTATATGGTACGATATCGTACTAACTGTTCCGGAACAATGCGCGCGTCCGCCTCCGCTGTCAAGCGCGCGGGTGCGGGCCGCGCCGGGACGCATCTTCCGGGAACGAATCATGGCGCTGCAATTCCTGTCGCCGCTGCACAAGGCGTCGCGGCAGATCACGGTATTCCTGGAGGCCCGCACGCGCGCGCTGGGCGTGAGCCCGGACGAGGGGCACCTGATCACCTACCTGCGCACCTACGCGCCGGCGCCGGTGGGCGAGCTGGTGCGGGTGTTCGGGATCAAGCAGTCCACCCTCACCAGCATGCTGGACCGCCTGGAGCGCGCCGGCTGGCTGCGGCGCCAGGTGAACCCCGCCGACGGCCGCTCTTTTCTCGTCCACGTGACCGGCCGCGGCGTGGAGCTGGCCGACGCGCTCAACGGCGTGCTGCGGGCGATGGAGGACGAGATCCGCTCGCGCGTGGGCGACGGCGAGATGGATGGCTTCCGCGCCGTGATGGCCGCCGTGGAGGAGGTGACGCGCGTGCGGCTCCGCGAGCGGTGATCCGATGGATGCCGGTCCGCCCGTGCCGATCCGCCCGTGCCGATCCGCCCGTGCTGATCCGCCGATGCCGATCCGCTACTCTTCCGGTCCACGGATGGATCGATCCCACGGCCGCGTATCCCGTGCGATGGATGCGAAGCGGGCGGGGGACCCGTTGTCATCATCCCCCCGATCGTGCACTTTTATCATGCCGTCACGCGGACCGCTGGCCGTCCGACCCCGCCGTTCGTCGTCCCCACCCATCGACCCGAATCCCATCCCCATGCCATACCGCTGGAAGCAGGCGCTGCTCTCCATTGCCGGCGCGCTCGTCGTCTCGTGCGCGCTCGTGGCGCCGGCGCGGGCGCAGCAGCCGCAAGCGCCGCTGTACGATCCCGCGCTCGACGTGCGCGCCGCCATCGCCACCGCGCTCGCGCAGTCGCGGGCGGATCACAAGCTGGTGCTGCTGGACTTCGGCGCCGACTGGTGCGTGGACTGCTGGATCCTGGAGCGGCTCTACCAGCAGCCCGAGGTGGCGCCGTACCTGGCGCAGCACTTCCGCGTCGTCCACATCGACGTGGGGCAGTTCGACCACAACCTGCCGACGGTGAACAAGTACGGCGGGCCGATCGAGGGCGGCGTCCCCGCGGTGGTGGTGCTGGCGCCGTCCGGCGGCGTGCTCGCCACCACCCGCGACGGCTCGATGGAAGCCGCGCGCCGCATCACCCCCGCCGAGCTGCGCCGCCGGCTGGAGGCGTGGGTGGCGCTGTCACCCCGGTGATGCGCTCGCTGCGGATGCCGCGCGGCGCGGCGGCCGCGCTGGCGCTGGCGTGCGGCGCGTGCCGGGCCGACGCGGGCGGCGGGCGCAGCTGGCAGCTGGCGTCGTTCACCGCGCGCGACGTGGCGGTGGAGGTCACGCTGGAGCGCGACGGGGCGGGGAAGCGCTGGCTGGCGAGCCGCTTCACCCCCACCCGCGCCGGCTATCACCTGTACGGCAAGGAGCTGCCGAAGGCGGGGATCCGCGGCATCGGGCGGCCGACGTTGCTGGAGATCGTCTCCGCGTCCGGGCTGGCGCCGTCCGGCGCGCTGCAGGCGGACCGGGCGACGGGAAACCTGGTGGAGCCGCTGCTGGGGCTGACCTTTCCCGTCTACCCGGCCGGACCGGTCACGCTGCGGCGGCCGGTGACCTTCGCGCGGCCCGGCGCGGCCACGGCGGAGCTCTCGGTCACGTACATGGCGTGCACCGAGGGGACCTGCCTGGCACCCGCCATCGACAAGCGCTTCACGGTGGAGATCCCGGAGGCGGCGACGCGCTGACGTCGGTGCCGGCGTCGGGGATCGCCAACGGCAGGCTCACACGGAGGAGCGGAGCAGCGGCGGAGGAACCGAGCACGACGGTGATCACGCGTGGGTGGCGGATCTTGTTCGTGTGACCAACTTCGTGGGTGCTTCGTCTCACTCCCGGCGATTCACGCGTCCGTGCCACGTCAGTCCACGCTTCGCGACCGGGAGGATGGGTCTCGCGGCGTTCGGGTTGACGGGGGGAGGCGCCGACGTAGCTTTCGATCCGATCGATCCCGCCGGTCCACCAGGCCCGTCCCTTCCGCACCGCATCACATCCCCCGAATGACGAGAACCGTTCGCGCCGCGGCCGTGCCGCTGGCGCTGATGCTGTCTGCCGCCTGCGCCGACCGGCCGGGCGCGCTGGAGCCCGCCGCGCCCGCGCCGCAGCCCGCGCTCGCGGCCGTGCAGTGCCGCGCCAGCGTGGCCGCCCGCACCCTCGCCTGCACGCCCGCGCGCCCCGCCGGCGGCGCCGCGGGCGACCTGATCCTGGGCGGGCAGGGGGTGAACGTGCAGCTCGCCTCCACCCACGTGGCGTACGACTCGGCGAGCGAGACGCTCTCGGCGAACGTGACGCTGCAGAACCTGCTCGGCCAGCCGGTGGGCACCACCGACGGCACCACGGTGGAGGGGATCCGCGTCTTCTTCCAGCAGACGCCGGTCACGCTGGTGGGGACGGGCGAGGTGGAGGTGGGGAACCCGGACGGGATCGAGACCTTCACCGGGAGCGGGCAGCCGTATTTCCTCTACCCCGAGATCCTGCAGCCGTACGAGCGCACGGCCGACAAGCGGTGGGAGTTCAAGCTCCCCGTCTCGGTCGAGAGCTTCAGCTTCCAGGTGTACGTGCAGGCCGCGGCGCCCAACGCCACCGGCGTGCTGCGCTGGGAGCAGGTGCGCGGCAGCCCGGTGACCCGCTCGCTGTACTCGGTGTGGGGGAGCGGCGCGGGCGACGTGTGGGTGGCGGGGACCCGCACGCTCATGCACTTCGACGGAACCCGCTGGGCGGTGGTCCCCACCAACACCAACGACGGCTTCGGCGCGCTCCAGGGAAGCTCGGCGCACGACGTGTGGGCGCTGAAGAACGGGATCCTCCAGCACTACGACGGCCGCCGCTGGACCACGGTGAACACCGGGCTGGGCCAGGTGTGGGGGAACGTGTTCGCCGCCGGCGCCGGCGACGTGTACCTGGACAACGCCAGTGGCCAGGTGGCGCACTGGGACGGGGAGAGCTGGACGCTGCTCCCCGGCACCGCCGGCAGCGGCGGCCGCATGTGGGCGAGCGGGCCGAACGACCTCTACCTCTCCCACAACCGCTACAACAGCTCCACCGGCAGCTACACTGGGGTGGTGCACCACTGGAACGGCACCGCCTGGAGCGAAACCACCCTCAACCCGGGCGGGCTCCTCACCTCGATCTGGGGAACCGGGCCGGCGAACGTGTGGGTCAGCACCTACGACGGCGCGGTGCTGCACTGGGACGGCGCCGCGTGGACGCGCACGCAGCTGATCAGCCAGCCGCTGAACGGCGTGGCCGGGTCGGGGCCGAACGACGTGTGGGCGGTGGGAGGATCGTTCGGCAACCACCCCGGGCGCGTGCTGCACTGGGACGGCAGCGCGTGGTCCGAGGTGCAGACCGGCGCGACCAGCGGTATCAACGCCGTGTGGGCCCCGTCACCGGGCGTGGCCGTCACCGTGGGCGACAACGGCGTGGTGATGCGCTACGACGGCCAGCGGTGGACGGCGCTGAGCATGCCGCTGCCCGAGCTGTTCACCCACGTGCTCCCGGTGGAGGGCGATGGCGCGTACGCCACCACCTGCTCCGACGGCGCGGGGGTGATGCACACCACCGACGGCACGACGTGGACCGCCGTGGCCGCGCCGGGCGACTGCATGCACCACCTGTGGATCGGCGGGGGACAGATCTTCGCGGTGGGCGAGCAGGTGACCAACGTGGCCGACGGACCGCTCGGGGTGGTGGCGCGCTGGGACGGCGCGGCCTGGCACCGCGACACCATCCCGGGGCGCGTGCGGCTGAGCGGCGTGTGGGGCACCGGGCCGGGCGACGTGTATGCCGTGGGGTACCGCGAGGGCGACCCGGGCGCGCAGACGGTGGTGATCCTCCACTGGGACGGCGGCGCGTGGACGCTGCTGCCGGTGGGGTATGGCGGGCAGCTGGAGGCGGTGTGGGGCTCCGGTCCGTCGAACATCTGGGCCGTGGGGACGATGACGGTGCTGCACTACGACGGCACCCGCTGGACCTCGGGCGAGGGCCCGGCCGGGAGCGACGCCAACCACGGCGTGTGGGGCTCCGGGCCGGACGACGTCTTCATCGCGGGCGGCTGGGTGTACCACTGGGACGGTAGCTCGTGGTCCACCTACAAGCCGGTGAACAATTTCATCGGTTACGGTGTGTGGGGGAGCGGTCCCGGTGACGTGTACGTGGTGGGCACGCAGACGCTGCACTGGAACGGCGCCACCTGGGGATACGTGGACACGAACGTCTCCGCCACCCTCTGGGGAATCAACGGCCAGTCCAACCGCGACCTGTGGGTGGTCGGCGAGAAGGGCGTGGTCCTCCGCGGCCGCAGGTAGTCTTCACGCCTCGGTGGATGAGAAGCGCCGGATGCGCGGGGGATCTCCGCGCATCCGGCGTTCTTGCGGTCACGATGCGCGCCCTGCGATGCCTGTTCGCATCGATGGCGGTGCGTCGGCTGAGGCGAGAGGGCGGGGAGGAAGACGTGGACACGGAGCAATGGAGGAAACGGAGCAACGGTGAACCGCGATCCACGCGACCGTCGTCCGCCGCGGCGACCTTTGCTCGGGACATCGGGGTGACGCGGATGGAGGCGCCGCGCACCTCGACGGCGACGTCGTGGATGCCACGGGCGGCCAGGGCGTCGCGGATGGCGGCGGTGCGCGCGGAGTCGCCGCCGGCCAGGCGCGCGGGGGGGATGCCGAGCGTCGGACCACACGAAGCGCCGGGACAGATTTCCCCCGCCTCGCGCGTTCTCTTCCACGACCGCCGCATGCACCGCATCATCGCCCGATGGCCGCGAAGCTGGATGCGCGGTGGCGCGGCGAATGCGGGCATCGGGATCTGGCGCCGGCATTCCGCCGCGCCGCCGTGGCGGCACACCGCCGCCACACCCTCCGCCCTGGGGGAACCATGAGGTCACACCCGCGCGCCGCCTGTGCCGCCGCCGCGATCCTGCTCGCCGCCTGCGGAGGCAATCCGCAGCCCGAGAGCGATCCCAGCGTGGTGGAGATCGGCTACGGCTCCATCCACAGGAGCCACCTGACCACCTCCGTCGCCTCCGTCACGCGCGAGGGGATGGCGCCACGCGCCACGCAGATGGAGGAGCTGTTCCAGGGCCGCCTCTCCGGCGTGGACGTGATCCGGCGCCCCGACGGCGGCTTCGCGGTGCGCATCCGCGGCGCGGCGATGAACGGCGGCGAGCCGCTGTTCGTGCTCGACGGGATGCCGCTCACCGGCATCGGGCCCGACCGCGCGCTCGACGGCATCGACCCCGCCTGGATCGAGCGGATCGACGTGCTCAAGGACGCCGCCTCCGCCGCCATCTACGGCTCGCGCGCGATGAACGGCGTGGTGCTGATCACGACGCGGCGCCCCTGATCCTGATCCGTCGATCACCCGGTCTCCCTCGCGACGGCGCACCCCTGCCGTCGTGAGGCTCCGCCGCGTCCGTTGCCCCCGCCGTTCCTCCGTGGCTCCGTGCTCCTCCGTGCGTCCGTGTTCACCTGTTGCCGTCTGGAGAGCGTCCACGCCCCTCCGCCCGTTTCCGCGTACGCTCGTCATCCTGAGGCGCCGCCGCCAGGAAGCATCGCCCTTCCCGCATGACTCTGGCGGCGCCGAAGGATCTATGGCCGACGCGCGATCGGCCGCCCGGCGTTCCGCTCGCGAGCCGATCTTCCAGACGAGGTGGCAGTCAGGCACGGCCACGCGATCGTTCTACGGTGCAAGCCAGCCGATTCCGTCAGGATGATTTTATTGACGGGAGAGGTATGTTCATGTATGGTAGAAATCCCACCGGCGTCCCCGATGGGAGCGCGCGGAGATGGTTTCGCGCGCGGCGCATCCTTCTCACCAGGAGGTGTTCCATGCGGAAGCGACTCTTTGCCCCATTGGCGGCGGTGCTCTTCACCGCCACGCTGGGGAGCGCGGCCCCGGCCAGCGACCCGCCCGAGTGCGTGGTGGCGCAGCGCTGGGTGGCGGCGCACCGCGGCGCGCTCCCGGCCACGCTGCCGGCACTGTCGCGCTACTCGCTGGCCTACCGCCGCGCCATCTACGACGTGCTCCCCGCCACCGCCCGCGAGAGCCTGTGGCGCCAGCAGCTGAACGGCGTGCTGCAGGGCGACCGCACGCTGACGGACGCGCAGCGCGCCACCGTGCGGGAGATGCTCGCCCAGCTCCCGGCGCTCACCGCCCACCAGACCGATCGCGCCGCCGCCGACCGCCTGCGCGCGCGGCTGACGGCGGAGTTCGGCCGCGACGGGTACCGCCGCGTCTTCGGCGTGCTGGGGCCGGTGCCGGAGCGGCAGAACACGACCGCCGCCAGGCAGCCGCTGTGCAACTGCGAGGACGACGGCGACTGCGAGGGAGGCACCTGCGGGTTCACGCGGTGCAGCTTCACCGAGGGATGCGGCCCGTTCTGGAGCTACACCTGCACCGGCTTCTGCAAGTTCACCTGAGCTGACGCCGCGGTACCCGAACGCTCCCGGCGGGATCCTCTCCGCCGGGAGCGTTTCCGCGCCCGGCAACACGCCGCTCTGGCCGTGCGTGCCCGCGGGTGGCACCTTGATGCGCGTCCATTCCGCATCGCCCCGCTCCGGAAACGTCACCGATGGCACACCCCGCCGCCGCCGCGCCCGCGCGCGAACGCCAGCCCATCTACAAGTCGCTATACGTGCAGGTGCTGTGCGCCATCGCTTTGGGCGTGCTGCTGGGGAAGCTCGCCCCCGGCCTGGGCGCGCAGATGAAGCCGCTGGGCGACGGCTTCGTGAAGCTGGTGAAGATGATGATCGCGCCGATCATCTTCTGCACCGTGGTCACGGGGATCGCGGGGATGCAGAGCATGAAGCAGGTGGGGCGCGCCGGCGGCTTCGCGCTCCTCTACTTCGAGGTCGTCAGCACGCTCGCGCTGATCGTGGGGCTGGTGGTGGTGAACCTGGCGCGCCCCGGCGGCGGGATGCACGTGCACCCCGGCACCCTCGATGCGGCGGCGGTGGCGGGCTACACCAGGCCGGGGCAGATGCAGGGCACCACCGACTTCCTGCTGCACGTGATCCCCGGCAGCTTCGTGGGCGCCTTCGCCGAGGGCGAGATCCTGCAGGTGCTGCTGATCGCGGTGCTCTTCGGCTTCGCGCTGCACGCGCTGGGGGAGCGCGGGCGGCCGGTGTACGAGCTGGTGGAGCGCTTCTCGGGCGTGCTCTTCGTGATGGTGGGGATGATCATGCGCGTGGCGCCGATCGGCGCGTTCGGCGCGATGGCCTTCACCATCGGAAAGTTCGGCCTGGGGACGCTGGCCTCGCTGGCGGGATTGATGGCGGCGTTCTACGCCACCTGCCTGATCTTCGTCTTCGGCGTGCTGGGGATCATCGCGCGGCTGCACGGCTTCAGCATCTTCCGCTTCGTGCGCTACATCCGCGAGGAGCTGCTGATCGTGCTGGGCACCAGCAGCAGCGAGGCGGTGCTCCCGCGGATGATCGCCAAGCTCGAGAACCTGGGCGCCAGCAAGAGCGTGGTCGGCCTGGTGATCCCCACCGGCTATTCGTTCAACCTCGACGGCACGGCCATCTACCTGACCATGGCCGCCGTCTTCATCGCCCAGGCCACCGACACGCCGCTCACGCTGGGCCACCAGCTGACGCTGCTCGCCGTGCTGCTGCTGACGTCCAAGGGCGCGGCCGGCGTCACGGGGAGCGGCTTCATCGTGCTGGCGGCCACGCTGTCGGCGGTGGGGAGCGTGCCGGTGGCGGGGCTGGCGCTGATCCTGGGGATCGACCGGTTCATGAGCGAGGCGCGCGCGCTCACCAACACGGTCGGCAACGGCGTCGCCACGCTCGTGGTCGCCCGCTGGTGCCGCGAGCTGGACGTGGAGCGGATGCGCCAGCACCTGTCGCACGAGACCCGCGCCGAGGGCGACGCCCCCGAGACCATCGTTGCGGAGCGGGAGACGAGGTAGTACCGTTTGCGGACGATCCGCGCCGCGCCCCGTCGCGCGGCGGCCCCATCCTCCGCAACGCGGGAGAGCGAACCATGCGCAAGATCCAGCTGGACCCCGACACGCTTCGGGTCGAGACGTTCAAGACCGGCGAGGCCGAGACGGTGCGTGGCACGGTGCGCGGCCACTGGAGCCAGGTCGGCACCTGCGACGCCGTGGTGGCCACCTGCCAGGCCGGCGGCACCTGCGTGTGGACGTGCGGCAGCAAGTGCACCACCACCAGCGTGCAGTACGACGGCTGACGCTCGGCCCGGATCGAAGCGGGGTCAAGCACCGGCCACGCCTGTCATCCAGAGCAGTGCTGCGCCCACTCCAGCGATACCCTGCGCTGTCATCCTGAGCGCGACCCGCTGTGCCGCGGCCGCTGCGATGGCGGCAGCGCGAAGGATCTGAACCGTACGCCCGAGCGACCGGCCGCCTGTCGCTCGGGCGTACGGCTCAGATGTTCCTCAGGATGAGAGCCCGGGGGAGCAGCGCAAAGCAGTAGGCGGGCGGTATCCGTCACGCATCCGGTCTGTGGACACGCCGGCGGTCGTCAGCAGCGGGAGACAGCAGCGCCGTCGGGCTTACGAATCGACGGAATACAGCGCCCGGTCCAGCAGGCCGACGAAGGTCGACGTCTCGCGGAGCCAGTGGACGGGGTGGAGCCAGGCGCCGGCCGAGTGCGCGAACAGCCCGGTGATGGTGGTGGAGAGATCGACGCCGGGCGGGATCATGGAGGTGAGCCGCAGCGTTTCGGTATAGGGGATCAGCCGGTCCTGCCGGCCGTGGCTCAGCGTGATGCGGGCGTGCAGGCGCGGCAGGTGGTCGCGCGGGTCCAGCCCGGGGTCGTGGTCCAGCGCGGCCCGGGTGAAGCGCGTGGCCAGCTCCCGCGCGGCATCGACATCGACCGGAACGCCGGTGAGGGGCGCGATGATGTCCCAGACCCGCCGCTCCTCGCCGGCGAAGTCCTTCGACAGCGCCACCTTCATCGCGTCGTAGTGCGGGCCCCACGCCCACTCGCCGCGGCGGCCGGCCTCCAGCGCCAGCTCCAGCGCCGCGTCGGCCACGCGCCGCATCCCGCCGCAGCCGGGGAGACGGGTGAGGTAGTTGCCCACCACCATCCACCGGCCGTACGGATCGGGATCGAGCGCGTGGCGCTCGCCATTCAACTCGTGCTCGCCGGTGAACATGCACATCACCGTGCGCTCCAGGTCCGCGTATCCCCCGAAGGCGACCACGGCGCGCAGGTGATCGCGCATGGCGGGCTCCGCGCTGGCCATCAGCACCTGCGTGGCCCCGAACGAGAAGCCGATCGCCCCCACGCCCCCGGGCTGCACGCCGGGGTGCCCTTCCAGCTGCAGCACCCCCGCGGCCACGGTCTCGCGCGCGGCCTCCACGTCCAGCCGCAGCGCGCGCCACGCGGGGACGTCGGGGACCAGGACCACCGCGCCGGACGCGCAGAGCGAGCGCACGAAGCGGGTCATCGCCAGGTGGCGGCGGCCGGGAACGGTCAGGCCGTGCAGCACCACCCACCCCGGCGCCCGGCCGCGCCCCGGGGGCAGGTAGAGTGTCGCCTCGCGTTCCTCGCCCCCGACGCGGAGGGTCGTCTCCACCTCGCGGATGCCCCGCGCGCCGGTGACCCAGGCGCGCAGGAACCGGGTGGTGCGCGCCTTCATCGGTGCGCGCTCCCGACCGCGTCGTGCAGCGAGGCGATCCCCTCGCGCCGCATCCGGTCGCGCAGGCCCAGGCAGATCTCGCGCGCGACCCGCGGGCCCTGGTAGATGAACCCCGTGTACAGCTGCACCAGCGACGCCCCCGCGCGGATCATCTCCCACGCGTCGCCGGCGGTGAAGATCCCGCCCACGCCCACGATCGGCATCGCCCCATCCGTGGTGCGCCAGATGCGGCTCACCACCTCGCGCGCGCGCAGGCGCACCGGCGCGCCGCTGATCCCGCCCGCGCCCAGCGCCTCCACCCGCGCGGCGTCCGCGCGCAGGCCCTCGCGCGAGACGGTGGTGTTGGTGGCGATGATCCCGGCGATCCCCTCCTCCCGCGCGATCCCGACGGCCTCCTCGATCTGCGGATCCGTCAGGTCGGGCGCGATCTTGAGGAGGATCGGCCGCGCGGCGCCCCCGCGCGCGGCCGCCAGCTCGCCCGCGCGGGCGCGGAGGGCGCGCAGCAGCTCGCGGAGCGGCGCGGCATCCTGCAGCTGCCGCAGCCCCGGCGTGTTGGGCGAGCTGACGTTCACCACCAGGTAGCGCGCGAACGGCTCCAGCAGCTCCAGGCTGCGCAGGTAGTCGCCCGCGGCATCCTCCAGCGGCGTGACCTTGCTCTTGCCCAGGTTGATGCCGAGCACCGGCTCGATGCGCGTCTTCCGCAGCGTTCGCGCGACCGCCTCGGCGCCGGGGTTGTTGAAGCCCATGCGGTTGAGGAGCGCGCGGTCTTCCGGGAGGCGGAAGAGGCGCGGCCTGGGGTTCCCCGCCTGGCCGACCGCCGTGACGGTGCCGATCTCCACGAAGCCGAAGCCGAGCGCGCCCAGCGCGTTGAACAGCTCGCCGCTCTTGTCGAACCCCGCCGCCAGCCCCACGGGGTTGGGAAAGCGGATCCCGAACCGCTCGATCGCCAGTGCCGGATCGTGGACCGCGAAGGCGGAGCGCACCAGCGCGCGCACGGGCGCCGGCGCCAGCGAGAGATCCAGCAGCCCCGTGCCGACGTGGTGCGCCGTCTCCGCCGGAAGCGTGAACAGGAACGGCCGGACGAGATCGTAGAGCATCGGCGCGCGGTGAGCGGGCGTACGCAGGCCCGGACCGCGAGCCGCGGTCCGGGCCATCTGGTGAGTGCTGCCGAAGCTAGATGGGCGCGGGATGAACGGCAAGCGCCGCTGGAGACGCGCCACGGTGAAGTCCCGCGAAGGCGGACTGCGTGCCGTCGTAGCCGCGACTTCAGTCGCGAACTCCACACGGACGTCCGCATGCGCATCTCCCCAGCGTCCGCGCGATCCGCATCCCCCGGCTCACGCGATCCGCATCTCCCCGCCGATCGCGTGATCCACCGCCGGCGCGATCCGCCTCAGCCGCCCGTGCCCACGGGCTGGCCGATGTTGGAGACCGGCACGGTGGCGAGCGCGGCGATCACGCGCTTCCAGTCGAACGCGGGGCCGATGTCCCACTTGCCGTAGCTCTGCGGCTGGTAGTTCACGTGGGTGGTGATTCCCTTGAACTTGGCCACGTCGGGATACACGTCGTAGCGCTTCTCCTCGGGGAGGAAGGCGGCGGGGATCTTGTACGTGGCGGTCAGGTAGCGCAGCAGCGTGGTGAGGCTGGTGTACTGCGCGTCGGTGAAGGTGGCGAAGCGGGTGTAGCCGCGGAACGCCTTGGGCACCGACTGGTACGCCGCGGTCTCGCCGGTGGCGCAGTAGAGCGCGCCGTACGGGTCCACCAGGTTGCCGTCCTTCTCGCGAAGATACGCCACGTTCGAGAGCTCGATGGCGATCCCGCTCTTGCTCATGGGCTCGTTGCCGCCCGCCGCGCCCTTGCCCAGGTGATAGCTCCAGTACTTGCTGGAGAAGAGCTGGTAGATGGTCCCGTCGCGCGCCACCACGAAGGGGGTGGAGACGTGGTTGTCCTTGCGCGTGAGCGCGGCCATGTCGCCCTTCAGGTACCCCGCCGTGAAGTGCACCACGATGCGCTCCTTGGGCGTGGGCTCGGCGTAGTAGAAGCTCTTGTCGCCGTTCGCCAGGTTCGCGGTCACCACCTGCAGCACGTCGGTGGAGCCGGGGATCGACACCTTGGACGGCGTGAGCGTGAACTGCTTGCCGTCGCTGTCGATGCCCTTGGCGCGGAAATCGGCTTCGTGGGCGGGGATCTTGGAGAAGTGCATGGAATTGCCCTGAGATAGAGCTTGAACGATGCGGCCGCTGGAGGGAAGCGCGGTCGCGGGGAGAGACGGCGCGCATCGCGGCGCGCCGGTTTTTACGATACACAAGGAGCCGCGCGCGCGCAATCCTCCGTGGCGGCAACCACTTGCGTCACGCGTGGAGACGTTGGCGGCGGGCACCTCAGCCGTAGATCTCCGCCACCGGCGTCCGCGCGAGCTCCACCAGGAAGCCGCCCACGCGCTCGGTGACGGCGCGGAAGAAGGCCGCGCCCTTCTCGGGCGATGCGTCGCGCGGGTCGCCCACGCCGGTGTCGGCGCTGATGCGCGTCCACGGGCGCGGCGCCCACGCCCACCCCTCGCGCAGGCCGGCGACGTTCGCCTTCCGCTCGGCCCCGTCGCCCGCCTCGGCCAGGGACAGGACGAGCTCCGGCGCCAGGTGCATGGTCACGCTCGTCTCCAGCTCGCCCGCGTGGTCGCCCGGCTCGGTGAAGAACGGCCGCGGATCGACGCAGTTCCACCAGTTGATGGTGCAGAGAAAGACGTCCGTGCGCGGCTGCAGCTCGCGGATGATCGCGCGGAAGTCGTTGCCGCCGTGCGCGTTCAGGATCAGCAGCCGCTCGATCCCCGCGCCGGCGACCGTTTCGGCCACGTCGCGCAGGATGGCGGCCTGCGTGCTGGGGTTCAGGTTGATGCACAGGGGGATGTCGCGCTGCCCCGTCTGCACGCCGAAAGGGATGGCGGGGAGCACCACCGGCCGCGCCCCCGCGTCCCAGGCGATGCGCGCGGCCTCCGCGGCCACCGCCTCGGCCTGGATCACGTCGGTGGCGTAGGGGAGATGATGGTTGTGCGCCTCGGTGGCGCCCCACGGGAGCACCGCCACGTCATAGCGTGTCGCCGAGACGGCCTTCCAGCTCGTCTCCGCCAGGATGTACGGGCGTCCCGCCACGATCACGTCCCCCGGTTGGATGCACACGGCCCGGGCGGCACCTGCGCCGTCCGGGCCTCGTTCCCGGCGGAACGTACGCCGCGGCCGGTCGCCCCGGCAACTCAGCCGCCGGATCTCGCGAGTGTCAGAGGAGCACCAGCGCCAGGCGAGGCATGCCACCGCGCTCCGTGGCGCGCATCGATGCGATCCAGCAGCCTCGCGCGGTTTGCGAGGCTTACCGTCCTTGTTGCCGCGGCTTGCAGCCGCCGTGATCAGGGGCGGCGCCGCAGGGGGCCCTCACCTGGCGGGCTGGCGTCCCGCCGGGGCCCGGCCGGCCTGTCCCTCTCTCGTAGACAGCGCGGGAGAGGGGCCTGGGCTCGCTTCGTTCGCGGCCACGTCGAGGGTGGCACGCGAGGGTTTCCAGCCGCACGGTGGCCACGCCTCACTCCTCGTAGACGCGGACGTGGGCGGGAACCGTCAGGCGCAGCACGGCTTCCTGCCGGAAGCGGCGCTTGTACTCGTCGGCGATCTCGCGCAGGTCGGCGTCGGCGGCGGGGCCGGCGGGGTGCACGATCTCGATCACGATCGAGGGCTCGCGCTCAACCTGGCCGTTCTGGCCGCGCCACTGGCCGTCGGCGCGGAGGATGGTGAGGCCGGCGGGGAAGCGCGGCGTCACCACCTGGTCCACGAACGTGGCGAAGGCGCTGTCCGCCACCGTGCCGCCGCCGGGGATGTTGCGCCCGAAGTACAGCCGGTCCGCCACGGTGTCGCCGTACGCCTCGGCGCGCCGCGTGGGAAAGCCGATCCCCACGCCTGGCCCGCCCACCATCACGCTCGAGCCCGCGCACGCGGGCAGCGCCACCGCCAGCGCGCACGCGGCGATCGCCAGCCGCGCCCGCGCGGCGCGCGACATCTCGTCACTTCGCATCGGTTCTCCCGGTCCGCGCGCGATCCAGCAGGTCGGCGAACTCCTCCTCCATCTCCCCCATCCTCCCCCTCGCCTCGGCGGACACGGTCACACGCGTCCGTCCGCCCCGGATCCACCGCAGCATCTGCTCGCCGCGCCAGTAGACGCGCTCCTCGGTGCGCCGGACCACGCGCCCGAACGTCTGGTCGTAGTCCGAATCGAGGCGGTAGAGGAAGATCGGCCGGTCGCCGGAGAGAACCCACTCCTCGCTGGCCCGCCCCATCTCGCCGTAGTACGTCACCGCCAACTTCCGGATCGCGCCGCCGCAGCGGTAGATCTTCATCGTCCCGCCCTCCGTGGACATGCCGTTCACGTCCAGCGTGCGGTTCTCGCAGCGCGCCAGCATCGCGTTCACCCGCGCGTACTCGCCGCGGATGCGCGCGATCGCCGTGTCCGTCTGCGCCACCCCCCGCGCGGACGGTGGATCATCCGCGCGCGGAGCGGCCAGCGCGAGCAGCAGCGCGAGAGCGGAGATCGGGAGCATCGGACCAGGGGAGGCGGGAATATCGATCGGTCGGGGGATAAACCTGCGGGTCTCGCGCGGCGTGGACAAGCGTGGTCAGCACGGGGGCATCTGCCGAGAGTGTACCGGCGGCTGGAAGCCGCAGCAACAAGTACGGGAAGCCTCGCAAACCGCGCGAGGCTGCTGGACCGCATCGCTGCTCACGCCCACCATCGTCGCAGCCGCAAGCGAAGCGAGCCAAGGTCCCTCTCCCGTGCTGTTTACGGGAGAGGGACAGGCTGGACGGGCCCGGCGGGACGCCGGCCCGCCAGGGTGAGGGCCTCTGCGGCGCCGGCTCTAGACGCACGAAGGCCCGGACGGCGGATGCCATCCGGGCCTTCGGTCGATCCCTGCCCCACCGTCCGTCAGGCGGCGGCGAGGGCGGGCTCGGCGACGATGCCGGCGGGGAGGAGGGCGGCGGGGCGGGTGAGGCCCGCTTCCTCCATGATCTCCACGGCCTCCGCGCCGTCGATCGTCTCGCGCTCGAGGAGGGCGACGGCCAGGGCGGCCAGCGGCTCGCGGTTCAGCCGCAGCAGCTCGAGCGTGTTCTTGTACATCCGCTCCAGGATCAGGCGGACCTCGCGGTCCATGGCGGCGTGCGCCTCGCCGCTCAGGCTGCCCGCCTCGCCATCGTGGATCAGCAGGCCGGTGTCCGGGCCCATCCCCAGCTGGTACACCATCTTGCGGGCCACGCCGTTCACCTGCTGCAGGTCGCTCTGCGCGCCGCTGGTCACCGCGTGCGCGCCGAACACCAGCTCCTCGGCCGCGCGGCCGGCGAGGCCCTTCATGATCACGCCCTCGAGGTAGTTGCGCCGGTACAGGAACCGGTCGTCCTCGGGGCTGAAGAAGGCCACGCCCAGCGCCTGGCCGCGCGCCTGGATGGTCACCTTGTGCAGCCCGTCCTCGGGCGAGCACACCACGCCTGCCAGCGCGTGGCCGGCCTCGTGGTAGGCCACGGTGCAGCGCTCGCGGTCCAGCGCGCGGAAGCCCTTGCGCTCCTTGCCCAGCAGCATGCGGTCGCGCGCCTGCTCCACGTGCGCCCAGCACACCGCCTTCTCGCCCTCGCGGGCGGCGGCGATGGCGGCCTCGTTCAGCAGGTTGGCCAGCTCGGCGCCGCTGCTCCCCGGCGTCAGCCGGGCGATGCGCGCCAGGTCTACGTCCGCCGCCAGCGGGATCTTCCGCCGTGTGGCGTGCAGCCGCAGGATCTCCTCGCGGCCGGTGGAGGTGGGCGTGCTCACGGCGATGGTGCGGTCGAAGCGGCCGGGGCGGCGGAGCGCCGCGTCTAGGTCGTCGGGGCGGTTGGTGGCGGCGATCACCACCACGCCGTCCAGCGGGTCGAAGCCGTCCATCTCCACCAGCAGCTGGTTGAGGGTGCGGTCGTCTTCGTTGTGGCTGCGGTTGCGGCCGCGGTGCCCGCCCAGCGCGTCGATCTCGTCGATGAAGATCACGCCGCCCTTCTTGCGCGCCTTCTTGAACAGCGCCTTGATGCGGTGCGCGCCCATCCCCACCAGGAACCCCGTCACCTCGCTCCCGCTGAGCGAGTAGAAGGGGACCCCCGCCTCGCCGGCCACCGCGCGCGCCAGCAGCGTCTTTCCCGTGCCCGGGGGGCCCACCAGCAGCGCGCCCTTGGGGATGCGCGCGCCCAGCGCCGCGAAGGCCTCGGGGCGCTTGAGGAACTCCACCATCTCGCGCAGGTCTTCCAGCGCGCCCTGCGTGCCGGCCACGTCGTCGAAGGTGGTGGTGCTCTTGCCGCCCTGGCCCAGCTCGGCGCCCTGGCCGCTCTTCATCTGCCGGTAGAGGAAGAACACCACCGCCGTGCCGACCAGCACCAGCAGCACGAGCTGCACGACGTCCTGCACGCCGGTGTGGCTGGGCGGAGGGGCCAGCGTCACCTGCACGCGCTTCAGCTGCGCGTGCTGCGCCAGCGCGTCGATCGACTGCACCGGGTAGGCGACCGTGAAGTCGAACGCCTTCCGCCCCGCGTGCTCCGTCCACACCCCGCGGATGTCCTCGCCGGGGCGCACCGTCACCGCGTGCACGCGGCCGGCGTCGATGGCGGTGAGCAGGCTGGAGTAGGCCACCACCGGGAGCCCGGGTTCGCGGAAGTGGTCGTACGCCTTGAGGCCGGCCAGGAGCAGGGCGACGAGCGCGGAGAGCCCCAGGATCAGGCGCGCCATCATGGGGCTGACCGTGAGGTCCATCCTGTCGCGCGGCTGCTCGCCGGTGGACGCGGCCGGATCCTGCTGCGACGTGGGAGCCTTGGGCTCGTCCTGCTGTTCGGATAAGGGAGATGACATCGGGAAACAACCCGCCGAAGATGCAGATCGGCGAAAGCCGGACAATGGCTCCGCCCCTTGGGAATCGTACGATTCGAGAACCAGCGCCGGATCCACGGCCCGAAGTCCGTGTGGCGGCAGGACTTGCAAGATAACGAAACACCCCCGTTTCCGGGAGGTGCGCGTGTGAACGAGCATCTTCCCCGCCGCCCGTTCCCTCGTTCCTGGTGATGAACGGCGAACGGCAGCGACGCGCCGCATCGGTGGATGAGCGCGGAGATATCCGGGAGATGCGGACGCTGAAGTCCGTCAACGCTCCACGGACCCGGAGTGCGTGCCGCCACGATCGTACATCTACTCGCACGTCCGAGCAGAAGATCCGCCGGCGTTCGATCGTTCGACGGCGCCGGACCTCGCCCGTGCCGCATCCACTACGTCGGACGGACGCGCTTCCGTCGTTTCGCGGGCGGCGGACTCATCGCCCGCGGGTCACGACGTCATCAGCATGATGGCCCCGGCGGCGCAGGCCAGGCCGGCGAGCTGCACCGGCCGCAGCCGCTCGCGCAGCACGACCGCCGCGAGAACGACGGTGGCGCCGGGGTAGAGCGAGGTGAGCGTGGCGACCACGCTCAGCAGGCCGCGCTGCGCGGCGAGGAGGTAGAGGACGTTCGCCAGCATGTCGCTGAACCCGCCGCAGATCACCAGCGGGAGCACCGGCCGCTCGATCCTGACGCTCCGCCGGGCCAGCGCCGCGAAGACCAGTCCGGCTGACACCGCCGCCCCGCGTGCCGAGAGGAGCGGCCAGAGCCCGGCCTCCTTCCGCGCCTGGGCCAGGAGGACCAGGAAGAGGCCGATCACCATCCCCGACATCAGCGCGATCATGAGCCCACGCGTGGACGAGGCGGGGCCGCGCCCCTCCACCGCGTCCTCGATCGCTCCCTCGCGGCTGATGAGCGTGACCGCGACGGCGGCCACGGGAACGCCGGAGAGCGCCACCCACCCCGGCCGCTCCCCCGCGATCAATCCCACCAGCACGGGAAGGGAAAGCGCGCAGACGCCGGTCACCGGCGCCACCACGCTCATCGGGGCGATGGAGAGCGCGTGGTAGAGCAGGCCCACGCCGGCGATCCCCGCCACGCCCGCCGCGGCGCCCCACGCCAGGTCGCCCGCCCCGGGCCGCGCGGCGGGGAGGAGGAAGAGCCCGGCGATCACCACCAGCACGCCGGCCAGCTGCGACCAGATCACCACCGCCAGCGTGCTCGCCCGCCGCGACGCCATCCCCCCCAGGAAGTCCGCCGAGCCGTAGGTGACCGCCGAGGCCAGCGCCAGCACGAATGCGTTCACCGCGCCGCCGCTCCCCGCCGGTCGGACGTCGTAAGGGCGCGGGGCCGCGCGGCCGCGCCAGCCACATGCATGCTCACCGGCGCGCGGCGCGGGCGGGGTGCGGAATGCGGACCAGGCGCGCGCGCTCGTTCGCGCCGCCCCAGCACACCACCTCGTCGCCGCGCGGGGTGATCCCGCAGCTCCCCATCCCGATCTCCACGTTCCCCGCCAGCTCGCGGAAGCGGAGGCCGGGCTGCTCGCGGACGAAGGCGTAATCGTCGGCCGCGTTCGCGCGCGCCGGCTCGCGCGAGGGCGCCCAGCAGTACGCCTCGCCCGCCGCCGTGATCCCGCAGACGCGCCCACGATGCGCGCCGATCGCGCGGAAGCGGAGCGCGCCGCCCACGGCCACCGGCGCCGGGGCGCAGGCGCGGCGCGCGCATCCGCCCACGGGAGGCGGGTCGGCGGTGTAGTGCTCGGGCCAGGCACGCGCGCCCCAGCACCAGACCTGTCCGGACGTGGCCAGCCCGCACATCCACCCGTCGTTCGGCACCACGCTGGTGAACGGCGCCGCGCCCGCCACGCGCCCCAGCGCATCCACCTCGTCCACCCCCGGCGCGGGGGGCGAGCCGGTGCCGAGCTGCGCGGTGCGGTTGGATCCGCGGCACCACGCGGCGCCGGCGCCATCCACCAGGCAGAGGTTCCAGGTGGGCCAGTCGGCGAACGCGGCGACGTGGCGGGCCCGCGTTCCCGGGCGCAGCGGCCGCATCGGCGACAGCTCCCACCAGCGGTCCCCACGCAGCACGTCCGTGCACAGTGCCTCGCCATCCACCAGCACCCCGCAGGTCACGCGCGACCCCACCTCCAGCGAGCGGAAGCGCCGGCCGGGCTCGTACGGCAGCGGCGCGAAGCTGCAGCGCGTGCCGGTGAGGCAGCGCTCCGCCGCGCCCGGCACGTCGGCGCCCCAGCAGTACGCGGCGCCGCCCGCCGCCACCCCGCAGCTCCGCGCCCGCCCGGCGCTGATGCGGATGAAGCGCATCGCCCCGCCGGCCGCCACCGGGGTGTCGCTCGCGGCGGGATAGCAGCCGCGGTGCCCGCTCTCGCCCACGATCCCGCAGCGCTCCGGCGTGCGCGCGCCGAGCTGCGCCGAGTGGTTGCTCCCCCAGCAGAAGGCACGGCCCTCCGCGTCCAGCGCGCAGGCGTGGTCGGCGCCGACGGAGAGCTGCGCCCAGCGCGGCGCGGTGTCGGCCGCGAGCGACGCGGCGTGCACCGCCGCGGCGAGGAGGATGGCGAACATGAGGATGAGGACTGGTGGGAGTCGGCAGCGTGCGATCCTTCCGTCAACGGCTTCCGTGCAGGGTAGGCGGCCGGTTGGCGAGGCACAAGGGCGTCCCCCGCGCCGCCGATCCAGCCGACGCTTGCGTGATGCTTTGCGGATCGCAGGCGCGTGGATGAGCCCGCTTCCGCGCATCCGCCGCCCGCGACCCGCGCGGATGCCCCCGTGCGAGTCGCGCAGCGACTTCGGGCCGTCGTAGCCGCGAGTTCCATTCGCCTTTGGATGCGCGAGGATGCCGAAGAGTCCCCACGCGCCTGGATGCGCGAGGATGCCGAATGATCCCCGTCCTCGCCTCCAACCGGCATCGCGGTGATTTCCACCCGCGCGCGGGGCCTCGCTGATAGGTGATTCGGGTAGGTGATTTCCACCCGCGCGCGGGCGGTGCCGGTCCGGCGAACAGGGCCAGCGAGGGTGACTCGCCAGCTTGCCCCGGCCGAGTGCCCCCATCATATTGTCGCGCCTTCGTTTCCGGCCTGATCCACGCTGAACGCGACTCATAAGAATGGCTACCCAGGGCAAGGATACAGACGTCGTCTTCCTCTCCGCCAAGCGCACGGGGATGGGCACCTTCGGCGGCGCGCTGAAGGACTTCAGCGCCACCGACCTGGGCGTGTTCGCCGCCAGGGGCGCGCTGGACGCCGCCGGCGTGAACCCGGCCGACGTGGGGCACGTGGTGTTCGGCAACGCGCTGCAGACCAGCGCCGACGCCATCTACCTGGCGCGCCACATCGGCCTGCGCGCGGGGCTGGGGATCGAGGTGCCGGCCCTCACCCTCAACCGGCTGTGCGGCAGCGGCTTCCAGGCGATCGTCACCGGCGCGCAGGAGATCCTGCTGGGCGAGTGCGAGGTGGCGCTGTGCGGCGGCACCGAGAGCATGTCGCAGGCCCCCCACGTGATCCGCGGCGCCCGCTGGGGCGACCAGCGCCTGGGGCCGGCGGGGAAGTTCTACGAAGACCTGCTCTGGGAGGCGCTGACCGACCCCTTCGCCGGGTGCAGCATGGCGGTGACGGCCGAGAACCTGGCCGACCACCACGGCATCCAGCGTGAAGACGTGGACGCCTACGCGCACCTGTCGCAGACGCGCGCCAAGGCCGCGTGGGACGCGGGCCACTTCACCGAGGAGCTGACCCCCGTCACCATCAAGACGCGCAAGGGCGAGACGCAGTTCATGTCCGACGAGCACATGCGGCCCGAGACCACGCCCGAGCAGCTTGCCAAGCTCAAGCCGTACTTCAAGGAGGGCGGCACGGTGACCGCCGGCAACGCCAGCGGCATCGGCGACGGCGCGGCGGCGGTGGTGATCGCCAGCGCGGGGTACGCCGAGCGCACCGGCATCCAGCCGATCGGCCGCCTCGTCTCGTGGGGGATCGCCGGGGTGGAGCCCAAGCACATGGGGATCGGCCCGGTGCCGGCCAGCCGCGTGGCGTTGAAGAAGGCGGGGATGGAGCTGGGCGAGATCGACCTGGTGGAGGTGAACGAGGCGTTCGGCAGCCAGTACTGCGCGGTGGAGAAGGAGCTGGGGCTCGATCGCGAGCGCACCAACGTCTCCGGCGGCGCCATCGCCGTGAGCCATCCGCTGGGCGCCAGCGGCGCGCAGCGGATGGCTCACGGCGATGGCGCCGCCGGAGACGTT